>Ga0209172_10000687_pt1 | contig 87879 bp, 95 predicted proteins | sample LarsenN4metaG_FD_184113 | JGI IMG/M metagenome (GOLD analysis project Ga0209172, IMG submission 184113) | Hot spring sediment bacterial and archeal communities from British Columbia, Canada, to study Microbial Dark Matter (Phase II) - Larsen... ... | reverse complement strand
GTGCTCCACTACAACTGGGTCCGGCCGCACCTGTCTAGAAGCGGTCGACCGCCCCTCGATCGGTACGGAGGCGCGGGATGGGAGAGGTTCCGAGAGGCGTTGAGGGCGGCCCTAAGTTAACAGCATCCACGATCGGACAGCGAAAGGGACAAGAGGTGGCCGAGCGGTCCGATTGCGCCTTGCTGAGGGCTGCAACACCGCAAGACCTCGAGCAGCTCTATCGCGTCGAGGTCCTGTGCTTCGGAGAACGACACTTCCGCCAGGACCATCTCGACTGGATCCTCCGCAATCCCAAGGCGATGACGCTCGTCGAGGACGAGGGGGCGGGCGTGGTCGGAGCCCTGATGCTCCTGTTCGAAGGCCAAGTGTGTCGCGTCCTTTCCGTCGCGGTCCTGCCGAACGAGCGCCGCCGCGGACTCGGCCGACGCATGATGATCGCCACGGAGGAGATTTCCCGCGGACGAGGTTGCACGATCATCCGCCTGGAGGTCAGCACCCGCAATCTTGGAGCGATCGAGTTCTATCGCCGCCTCGGCTACGAGATCGATGGCGTCCTCCCCCGGTACTATTCGTGGGGAGAGGATGCCTACAGCATGCGGAAGGCGGTGCCGCTCGTCGCGGAGACGACCGATTCTGGGCTCGGCCAATAATGATAGTGTGTCATTAATAATATCAATTGAATATAGAATCCAAGGGCGACTCCGCTCGACTGGCAAACGCTTAAGCCGGGCATCCCGTTGTGGCGAGCCAGCGGAGCACCATGCTGTCCATCCCCACGAAGTTCTTCGTCACGTCCGGCAAGGCCGTCTCGAAAGTGTCCGATCTGAACGCCTTCGACGAAGCGCTCCAGAACGCGGGTCTCTCCGAACAGAACCTCGTCTCCGTGTCCTCCGTCCTGCCCATCGGGGTGAGGCGGGTGAGGAAACGAGACATGCCGATGGGCGCGATCACCTTCTGCGTCCTCGCACAGCAGCGGGGTGGGGAGGGCGAGACGATCTCCGCGGGGATCGCGTACGGGTTCCGGGAGGACGGCCTCGGCGGCTACGTCGCGGAAGGACACATGCACGGCACGAAGAAGTCGCTCCAGGAAGTCCTGGAGTGGAAGATGGGGGAGATGGCGAAGCTCCGCGGTATTCGGTTCAAGCGGCTCGAGTACCGGATCGAGGAGCTCAGCATCCCTATGGACCACTACGGCGCATGCCTCGCGGCGAACGTCTTCCTCTTCTGAGCCCATGTACGGCGTCGTCGTGTGCCCGCGCTGTCGAAGGGCGAAGGGCGTCGACCTCTCCCGGAAGACGACCCGGTGCGCCTGCGGCTTCGAGATCCGCGTCGTCCCTGCGAAGGTCCGCGCGCGGGCCGCAAGCGCTCGCGAGCTGACGCCGCTGGTCGCGCAGGTGAACGCGGAACTCGCGGGCGGCCTCCGGGAGTACCAGAAGGCGGCCGCTCCCCAGCGCCGGCGACGATCCCGGGATGTCCACCTTCGCGTGGCGGGCGTGGCGGCGAGGGCGGGCGATCGGGCGCACCGCGTACGGGCCGCGGCGGTCGAGCTCACGCGGGAGCTCGGCGTATTCTCGATCGAGGACTGGGCGCGGGTCCTCGCGGCCCTCGGCATCCCGGATCCGGAATCGACCTTGGACGAACTCGTCCGGACGAGCGTCGTGTACGAACCGAAGGCGGGATTTTACCGGGCCGTCTCCCTCAGTCCTTGACGGCTTGGAGCCGGCGACGCTCCCGTTTCATCTTCCGCCGGAGTTCGTCCGGCAATGTGCCAGGGAGGAGTTCCCCATACACATAGACGTAGACCGTGCCCGCGAAGGCGATCGACGTGGCGACGGAGACGAGGGCCCACACCCCGACGTCGGAAAGGGGCTGTCCCGAGGCGAGGAGGAACGGGAGCAGGAGGGCCGTGTGGGCATACCGGACACCGACCGCCTGCGCGAGCGGCTTCCACGTACGGCCCCGCGAGGCCCCGAATCCGATGAGCGCGCCCGAATCGGCCTGCGCGAGGCTCAGGCTGAAGGAGAAGAGGGCAAGGAACGCGAGGGATGCGGGCGAGGCGAGCGCCGTGGAGCCGCCCCACAAGGCCGACGCGACCACCGCGGTGGATGCAGCTCCGGCGCCGAGGGGCACACCATAGAACGTCGTGTCGAACCGGCCGCGATACCCGCGTCGGTTCAGGTACGCGAGCTTGAACGCCTCCTCGAAGAGGAGGACGGCCGCGAGGAGGAGGACGTCGAGGCCCAGGACCACGTTGAGGGCGCTCGCAAACACGCCGAAGACCATGCCCACGGCGAGGGCGAAGAAAACCCTGCGATCGTCGAAGAGGCTCTGCTCCGTGTGCGGGTAGCTGAACCGCCTCAGGGCGTGCCAGAGGACCCCGAGGGCCGGGACGATCCCCAGGAGCAGCGCGACCAGGAAGTCGAGTTGGCCGGCCATCCGCGTGCACGGGAGGAGACCCCGGCTACTTAACGGCCCCGACGGGCCAGTATCGGACCTGACAACGGGGTCGGCGGCTTTATGGGTCTGCCGACGGGATGGAACGGACGTCGATGCCCGGGAAACAGGCCCGGGCCCTGTGTCCCGTCTGCCGAGAGGCGATGCCCCCGGACGAGACGGAGTGCCAAAACTGCGGGGCCTTCGTGATCGACGAGGCAGTCGTGCGCCTCTGCCGAGCCTTCGGCATCGGCCGCGAGAAAGCCCTCCAGCTGTTCGAGGCAGGCTTCCGCCATCCCACGGACCTCCGGGGGCGCCGGGTCGAGGAGGTCCTCGAGCGCCGCGAGAGCGGCCTCCTGTTCATCTGCACGAACTGCGGAAGCTTCGTCGCGACGGGAGACGCAAGGTGCCCGCGCTGCGCGGCGGAGTTCGAGGAGGGCGAGGAGGCCCCCACGCCCGCGGAGGAGGATATCCTGGACCTCGTCCTCTGCCCGAACTGCGGCGCGGACAACGGCCCGCAGGAGGTCGAGTGCGAGATCTGCGGGGAGTCGCTGAGGCCCCCGGACGCGGGCCCCGCCCCCGTCGTCGCGTCCCGCGCGGAGGCCCCTGGGCCGCCGGCAGAGCCGGCGCACGCGGACCTCGAGAAGGTGGACCTCCTCCTGGAGGATCTCGAGCCAACGAAGCTTCAGGAGCCGCCGGGTCCGCCATCGAAACCAGCGCCCGCGGGCCCGGTGAAACGCCCTCAGCCCGGCGTCCGGCTGACGCCCGCGTCCGTGCGGGCTCGAGCGGTGGAACCGGCGCGGCCCGTCGCGGCCGGTGGGCCGGCCTCGCGGGCCCCGATGCCGGTCCATCCGCCGTCGGACGCCAAGCCGGTGCAGACACGGGCCGCGCGCACGGCACCGACTCCCGCCCCTCCACGTCCGATTAAGCATCCTGCCGAAATCCGCGTGGCACGGACCCGACGGACGCGGTCGCGGCGCACGGGACTCTGGACCCGGGCGGGTCCGCCCCCGGAATACATGGGGCCGGCGGTCGCAGCCTCCGCCGCGGGCCTCTACATGTCCTGGATGATGGAGCAACCCCTCGCCGCATGGGCGATCGCCTTCGCCCTCGCCGCTTTCTCCGGATACGCCGTCGCGGCGTCCTATCCCTCCCGGACCGCGCGCCTGCGGCACCTCGATGCGACCCTGCTCACGGCCTCGGCGGTCCTCGCATGGGCGGCGCTCGTCGCAACATCGGAGGTGCCGGGGGTGTCCGTGGAGGCCGCATCCTTGCTCGCAATCGGGACCGCAGTCCCCCTGGGGTGGACGAGCCGGCGGATCGTCCGGACCCCCGCGCGTCCCTTGATCGCGGCGGCCAGCGGGGTGGCCCTCCTCCCGCTCGCCGTCGCCGCGGGCCAGGGCCTCCTCTATGCGGCCCACCCGGCCTGGGTCCTCGGGCTCGTCGCGGCGTGGCCGTGGCCGATCGCCCTCACGGCCGTCGAGGTCCGGGCCCGGCTCGTCGCGCGGGCCACCCGGAGGGAGTTGCTTCAGGCGGAACACGACTACGCCCGGCGGGACTACGCGAAGACCTTGGAGGACTACGACCGGGCAATCGCCCTGTCGGAGAAGGGCGCGGGCCGTCAGGACCTGCCGTGGTACGGCAAAGGGGCCACCTTGGTCCTCCTCGGGCAGTACGAGGAGGCCCTGCGGGCGATCGACCGCGCGCTCGACATCAATCCCCGGAACGAGGTCGCCTGGGTGAACAAGGGCAACGCGCTCACGAAGATGGGCCGCGTCGTCGACGCCCTGCGATCCTTCAATGCCGCCCTGAAGGTGAATCCTCGCTACGAGGTCGCTTGGAACAACAAGGGCAATGCCCTCGCCCGCCTCGGCCGCTACGACGAGGCGCTGCGCTGCTACGAGAAGGCGTTGGAGATCGACGAGGCATACCGCGGCGCGTGGGTGAACAAAGGATACGTCTTAGCGAAGCTCGGCCGCTACGACGAGGCGGCCGGATGCGCGGATCGAGTCCTGCGTCTCGCGGCCGCGGAGCGGGTCCGAGCCCCGTGACGGTCCGACGTTTCGACGACCGTCCCATACGCTTAATAAGGGACGAAGGCGAACCTGGGACGGCGACGCGCCGGAGGATCCGGGTTGGCACGGCTTCTCGACAAGGTGTCCCTCGACCGCTTGAAGGACAAGGATCTGAAGGTCACGCTCCTCTGTCCATACTGCAAGTCGACCCGGCTGTCCCTCGCTCCGACGCAGTCGACGGTGGCCCTCGGCGGGATCGACTGCCCGAAATGCGGCGCCCACATCATGCTCGACAGCCTGAGCCTCGTCGTGATGAAGGACCCGTTGCCGGTCTCGCGAACCTGATCACGCGTCTCCTAGCATGAGGATCGCGAACACCTTCGAGTCGGAAACGAGGTTGTCCACCCGCGCGTACTCGTCCGCCCGGTGCGCAGTCTCGTCCGTCGTCTCCCACACGGCGACAGGGAACCCTTTCCGGCGGATCGGCGCCGCGACCGTGCCGCCTCCGATCCCAACGGGCTTCCCGCGTACGCCGCGCACCCGCTGGATGGCCTTCGCTAGGGAGACCACGATCGGTGCGTCCGCGGGCGTGGGAGGGCTCGACTCGTCCTGGAGGACGTCGACGGTGGCGGTGACGCCGAAGGTCTGGGCCGTCTGCGCGACCAGCTCGCGCACCGCTCGGACGACCTCCTTCGTCGCGTAGGACGGCAGGAGCCGGCAGTCGAAGTAGAACACGTCCTCGCCCGGAATCGTGTTCACGTTCGGCACATTCGCCTCCTTCTTCGTCGGCTCGAACGTTGACGTCCAGGGCTTGAAGATGGGATCCGTCGCCTTGAAGTGCTTTGGGAGGCTCGCATCGATCAGGGTGAGGAGATAGGCGCCCGCGCGATGCGCGTTCACCCCGTCCTCAGGCTGGCTCGCATGCGCCTGCCTTCCCCGGACGGTGATCTTGAGCCAGAGGAGGCTCTTCTCCGCGACCTCAATCTCGTCCCCTGCGGCGACGCCCCGGTCCGGGACGACGAAGGTATCCTTCGGATCGAAAATTCTCTGGTCCACGAGATGCTTTGCGCCGTACTCGCTCCCCGTCTCCTCGTCCGAGACGACCGCGAATCCCAGGGCGCGACCCGGTTTCGCCTTCGCCTCCAGGATCGCCCGGTATGCGGACAGGACTGCGACGAGGGCCTGCCCGTTGTCTTCCGTGCCGCGGCCGTACAGGCGGCCGTCCACGAGCTTCGGATCGAAGGGGTCGCAGCGCCACCCGCTCCGGTCCCCGGGCGGGACGACATCGAGATGGACGAGGAACCAGAGCCGGGGTCCCTTCCCGACGCGCGCGACCAGGTTCGGCCGCTTCCCGCCCGGCACGCGCTTGTCCGGCGCGTCGAAGCGCTCGACGCTCAGGTCGAGTTCCCGCACGAGCTTCGCGACGAACGCCGCCTTCTTCGCCTCGCCGTCCCCGCCGTTGTCAGGGCCAATCGCAGGGATCCGGCAGAGGTCCGCGAGGAGCGCGGTCATGTCGCCCCGCAGCTTGTCGATGCGGCCGAATATCCGGTCGGAAGGCATCGGGCCGCCATCCCGCGGACCGTCGATAAACCTTCCCGTAGGGGGTCACGGGGGTCACCGCTCCCACGACCCGGGATCGATCCTCTGCCTGAGGTCGAGCCCGTTCCCGTCCGGGTTCGGGAAGGCGCAGAGCCATTCGCCCAGTCCGTCTTCTCCGGCGGCGAGAGGAACCGGACCTCTTTCTTGGAGGCCCGTGTAGTCCGCGTGGATGTCGCCCATCAGGAACGCGATCCCCGTCGAACCCGGTTCCGGGGTCCCGCCCATCTGGCAAAGGTGCACCCGAGTCCGCAGCCCGCCGGGCCCATCTCGATCCAGGGTCCCGCATCCTCGAGCGTCCCATAGAGGGCGGGATCCGCACCGGGGTCATTCGGACCGAGATGGACGACTTCTAAGCGGAGGACGTCCCGGTACTATGGAATCGTCTTCCGCCGATCCGCCAAGACGACCGCAATCGTGTCGACGCCCGGGAGCGTGATCGTGGATCACTTCCCCGCGGTCCCGCGTCCGTACATTTTCGCGTACCACTCCATGACCTCGTGGTCCGAGATGCGTTCGACGGCCTCGCCAATCTCCACTTCGTTCTCCTCCTCCCATGCGTCGACGATCCGACGGGCGGAGGAATCGCCCTGGAAGTCCGTGACGATGAACTCCCACCTCCGCCGCTTGGCCTTGAAGCTCGCGGTCATCTCCGTGCCGCTGAAGACGACGTAGCAAGATCCGGAGTGAAACTTCGAGACGATGTCCTGGCGGAGGAAGAGAAAGAGGTTGTCCATCGGCGTCAGCACGAACTTCCGACGGAAGGACAGACCCTCGATTCGATCGAGGTCCTCCTTGAGGATCCAGTAGAGGGTCCGCTCCCCCCGCGCGAGGAACCCCTTCACGAGCCAGCCCTCCGCCTCGAACTCCCGGAGTCGCTCTCGGGTCTCCGCCATGTTGAACTCGAAGCGCGTGTACGCCGCGAGGGCCTCCGCCGAGGTCACGCCGAGGCTCCGGATGAGTCGACGGAGGACCTCCTTCCGAGCGTCCTCGCGCGAGACCTTCGGGTCGGGGACGACGCGGTACCGGTGGTCCGGGTCCCGGGTGATGTGCGTCCCGTTGTAGAGTTTCTTCAGAGCTTCCGCGGTCGCGGTCGCGCTGAGATCGGAGAGAGCGAGGACCCGCGGCCGTGAAATGGGCCCCTCGTCGGCCACGATCTGGAGGACGTGCTTCATGTCCTTCGTGAGGCGCTGCGCCTTCGCGGCCTTGTAGAGGCGCAGGTCGTCCTCGGTGCAGTAGCTCCAGTATTCCGGGATGCACAGGCCCTTCGCAAGGGCGCCCTCCCGGTGCAGCCGATCCAGGGGACGAAATTCCTTCACCCGGAGCCGGGCCGCGAAGTCGGACCGCAACGATCCGAGGGCCTTCGCGGCGGCCACCCCGTCGGGGAAGGAGGCGGCGGGAGCGATGCCTTGCTTGTCGAACACGTACGCCAGGAGGGCGGACTTCTCGAAGTCCCTCGGGACGATCGGGCCGTAGGCGAGGAAGTCCCCGAGCCGCACGAAGCCCGCGCGCGTCCAGGGAGAGAGGTCCGCCACCTCGGGCACATCTTTCCCGAGCAGCCGCGTAACCCGTAGGACGTCGAGTCCTCGGAGGCGATAGAAGTCCATCATCCGGACCAGGGCGGCCACCGCCTCGCCGAGGAGGTCGGGGGACGCGAGGTCGAGCTCCCGGACCTCGATGCACCCGCTCATCTCCCACACCCCGGCCATCCCGGCTAGGTCGCCGTCCCGGACCAGCGGGAAGAACCATCCCTCGCCGTAGCGGCTCGCGACCTGGGCCCACAGCGGCTGCGTCCACGGGTCCAGCAGGGACAGCACCCGCAGGGAATCGCGGGACCCTTCCCGGGGGGCCTTCCTCAACGCGGGGAGCTCCTCCCTCAGCACGAGCATCTCGGATTCCGCTTTGCCGGTCACGAGGATGCGGCCCACGACCCCGCGAGCTTCGAGGCCGTCGATGAGGGTCTCCAGCTCGTCCCACTCGAACCGGGCCCATTCGCGGATCCCCGCAAAGGTCACCGGACCGTACGCGGCAAGGAATCGCCGCACGAGGGTTTCGAGCGCGTCGGGAATCGCTCCGCCGGGGGGATCGAATGCCACGTACCGGTTTCGAGCGGTCCAGCCGTCACCCTGGAACTGCCGGATCACGTACACGTCCTCGTCGAGCTTCTCGAGGGCTTCCTTCACGCGTTCCTTCTCGGCGCGCACCTTCGCCATGATGCCGTAAAGATCGATCCCGTTCGAGCTCCGAACAGCGTCGAGGACCTTCGCCTCGAACTCTGTGAGCGGGCTCCTCGGGAACGCGGCCAAGAACACGGGTGCGTCCTTCGAGCGGACGTACCGCACGCGTCCGTTCAGAAAGCGCCCTTCGAGGATGTCCCCCGAGGCGCGGCGGCGGAGCCACTCCCCGTAGTCGAAGGCGCTCGCGTGGTTCCAGATATCGAGGACCATCCCCGCCTCGAGGAAGCGATCGAAGTAGTCATCGATCGTCCGAACTCCGCGGAACTGCTTTTCCAGGAGGAATGCCTTCACCTGCCCCTCCTCGAAGACCTCGCGGGTCTCCCCCCGCCGTTGGAGCCGCTCGAGATCCCTCGCCAGCATGTACTGGAACTCTTCCCCGACGAGGAAGTGCCCGGACGAGACGTGGCCCTCCGACTCCAGGTCTCGGAGGGCCTCTTCCACGAGCTCCGCCTCGAGGTCGAGCGCGACGGCCAGCTCCTGCGCGGTTTCGGGGCCGTCGGCCTCGAGGCGCTTCAGGAGGAGCGTGTCGAGCGCCTCCTCGAACCCGGCGCGGTCGGGCTCCCGTGCGAAGTAGACCGTCTCCTCGACCCCCTTCCGACCGACGAGGTAGGTCCGCTCGAGCTTTCGAAGGATCTCGTTCAGCGAGTCCTTCTCCAACCTCGTCGCCCGCAGGAGTTCCTTGTGTGAGATCGGTCTCTCGCGTATCTTCTCCAGGACCTTCTCTTCGGCCGGCTTGAGGCGCACCTTCTGCGCGTACACGGCGACGTAGAGGGGCACACGTTCCCGCGTGGTCCAGTGGATCCCTTGGGGCGTCCACACGCTCTCGACCGCCCCCTCCTCCATGAGCTGGCCCGCCCACGCCCGCAGTTCGGCGAACGGCACAGACGCGCTCTCGAACGGATTGCGTCCTTTCTGCTGGAGCAGGTTCGCGTCGCCCACCCGGTCGAGATACGCGAGGAGATCCGCCTTCCGCGCAATCTTCGGGATCTTCTTCCGGAAGAATTCCCGGATGTCGGCCTCCTGGAACTGGATGGCGCTGATCTGCTCCGACGGCAGGACCCGCTGGAGGACCTTCCGGTGCAGCTCCCTCAGGAGCGCGGACCGGTCCTCCATGAGCACGAGGTCCGACACGCCCGCGAGGACGACATTGTGTGCGAAAGGCGACGGCAGGTTGCTGAAGTCGCCCGTCCGCACCTGCACCTCCCCGGACTCGATCTTCATCAGGACCTCCTTGGCGTGCCGCAGGTCCATGACCTCGTGCAGAATCTCGTTATACGTCTCCTTGACCACGGGGAAATCCTCGATCTCGTGGAGCCAGTCCATGACCCGCTGCGACCGCAGCTGCTGTCGCCCGATGGACACCTCGCGTCCCTTGTAGTTCCGCAAGACCATGAAGGCCCGCGTGGCGCAGTGGCGGAAACGCTGCTTGAACAGCTCCGTGTTCTTCACGGCGCGCCGGAGGAGATCCTCGAGGTTCTCGCTCGAGACGAGCCCGGCGATCCCATCAAGATCAATCCGTTTCGGGACCGTGAGCATGAAGTTGTCGTCCGTCACGCTCACACGGACGTTCGTCTTGTACGCCTCTGTGATCGCGAACGCGTAGGCGCGGCTCAGGGCGTCGTTCACGCGGCGGCCGAAGGGGAAATGGAAGATCACGTTGCGGTTGCCCTTCACGTCGATGTACCCTTCGAGGAGGACCTGCCGGTCCGTGGGGAGATCCGAGATCAGGGCCTTCTGCTCCTGGACGTACGAGATGAGAGATTGCGCCGAGCCCTTGTCCACCCGGTAGTGTTCGATGAGCCAGGATCGCGTCGCGTCCTCGCCGTCTCGCTCGATCTTGTCCGCGAGCTCACGGCGGAACTGGCCGACGGCCACGGAAAGGTCGAACGACCGCGGGAGCATCTCCCCCGTCCAGGAGGGGACCGTCGGGCGACGACCGGAGGCGTCCTTCACGTACACGGTCGTCCCGCGCGCCCGGACGAATTGGTAGGTTCGACCTCCAAGGACGAAGATGTCGCCCGGGCTGAGGTACTCGACGAACTTCTCGCTCAGCTCTCCTAGAGGCGATCCCCGTTCGGAGAAGACGTGGTAGGTGCCCTCCTCGGGGATCGTGCCGACGTTCGTGTAATAAATCATCCGGGTGCCTTTCTTCTTCCCGAACCGGCCTTCCTCCTCGTCGAACCAGATCTTCGCGAAGACCTTGATGTCCGGATTGCGAGAGGACAGGTAGTTGAGGACCGAGATGAAGTCCTTCTTTGGGAGGTCGTGGAAGGAATAGCTTCGGCGGACGAGTTCGAACGCCTCCTCGATGTCCCAGCGCTTCTCGAGGGACATCGCGACCAGGGCCTGCGCCAGGACGTCCAGCGGACTGTGGGGGATGTCCACGCGGTCAATTCGGCCGTCGTAGGCGGCCTTGGCCAATGTGGAACACTCCATGAGCTCCCAGGGTTCGAATACGATCATCCGCCCCTTCGCGGTCTCCCCGTATGCGTGGCCCGCCCGTCCGATCCGCTGGAGGCCCTTCGCGACGCTTTTCGGCGATCCGATCTGGACGACGAGGTCGATGTACCCGATGTCGATCCCGAGCTCCAGGGAGGTCGACGAGACCGCGGCCTTGAGCTGGCCATTCTTGAGTTTCTCCTCCACGTCCAAGCGGGTGACCTTGGAAAGGGAACCGTGGTGGGCCTCGAGGTCCTCCACCCCCCGCTCCTTGAGCTTGAACGACACGTGCTCCGTCCCGCTCCGGGTGTTCGTGAAAATGAGGGTGGTCCGGTGCCGATCGATCAGGTCGCTGAGGAGATCGTACATCTTCGCGTTGGCGACGTCCATGGGCACCGCGGTCATGTCGCGGACGGGACACAGAACGGACAGGTCCAGGGACTTCCGCGTGTCGACCTCGACGATGTTCATCTCCCGCAGCTTGCCCCCGGAGTATCCCGCGAGGAACTTCGCCTCCTCCTCAATCGGCGCGATCGTGGCGCTCAGCCCGATCCGCGTGAAGTCCCGTCCCACCTGCTCCCGGAGCCGTTCCAGGCAGATCGAGAGGAGCGCCCCCCGCTTCGACGAGCAGACCTCATGGATTTCGTCGAGGATAACCCACTGGACGTCCGCGAACCGCTCGCGGAACTTCGGGGTGCTGAGGATGATCGCGAGGCTCTCCGGCGTGGTGATGAAGATGTGCGGCGGGCGGCGGACCTGCCGCTGGCGCTCCTGAGCGGACGTGTCTCCGGACCGGACCGCGACGCGAATCTCTGGGACGGGCCTCCCCTCCCTCTCCGCGAGTTCCGTCATTTCCCGGAGGGGCGTCTCGAGGTTGCGGTTGATATCGTTCGCCAGGGCCTTGAGCGGCGAGACGTAGACACAGTAGATCCGGTCCTCGAGTTCGCCGCGGAGTTGAATCGAGTACAGTTCGTTGATGATCGACAGGAAGGCGGTGAGGGTCTTTCCGCTCCCCGTGGGGGACGAGACGAGTACGTTCTTGCGGGCGTGGATCAGGGGCACCGCATAGGCCTGCGGCTCCGTCAGGCCTGTGAACTTGGACCCAAACCAATCGCGGACGAGGGGCTCGAGGAGGCCGAGGACCTCCGCTTTCGAAGCCGCTTTCGTCACTCTTCGTAGCATGTCCCCAACTTCTCGAGCGAGCCGGAAATCGAGCGGTATAGTTACTGAAGCTAAAAGAGTTTATGGGCTGGGCGTGAGAACCGATGGCGTCCGGTCCAGATCTCGAGGCCGAGGACTAGCACCGCGTCACGACATCGTACGTCACCGGGTACAGGGCGACCCCCTCCGCGACCACGGCGTCGAACCGTAGCTCGGATTGCCGACAGTACTCGGAGAAGAGGATGTCGAGGCCCACGCTTGCGGTCGTCGTCCCCGATCCGTCCCCCGCGAGTTCGACGGTCGCGTTCCCCATGGAGCTAAAACGGAAGAACGGGTCGTCCAAGAACACGCGATAGACCGTCCGGTTGAAGGCGAAACCGAGAAACTCAAGACGGACGATGAACGCGACGTCGCGGGTCGCGTACACTTCGACGTAAGGGAGCAGCGCGGTCCCATTGACCAACCGCAGGTGCGACGTGCCGTTCGTCGCGTTGAGGCTCTCGTACACGCGGACATCCGCGGGGGCGGGCAGGCGGAGCCGTACGGGGACCGCGCCGTTCGGATGGACGGAGACCGCGTACACGAAAACCCGGGTGTTCTCGATCACGAGCTGCTCGGAGTCGAACGCAATGCCCGCGACAATCGATCCGGATCCGACCACGAAAGCGAGGACCGCCGCCGCGAGGACCCTCATCGGCCGCTCGTGTCGCTGGCCCATCAAGCCCTGGAGCCAGCGGCCGAGGGCGAGGAACGCAAACAGGATCGCGAGGATCCCGAAGATGTAGAACGGGAACGGGGAGATCATCGCGGTCCTTCAATTAAGGGTCGTGGCATTTTGAACTTGCCGAACACTCAGAGGCGCTCGATGGCCATCGCCATCGCATTCCCGCCACCTAGGCAGAGGGTCGCGAGGCCCCGCTTCGCACCGCGCTCCCGCATCGCGTAGAGGAGCGTCGTGAGGATTCGGGCCCCGCTGCAGCCGAGCGGGTGGCCGAGGGCCACGGCACCGCCGTTCACGTTGAATCGATCGTGTGGGATTCCGAGTTCCTTCATCACCGCGACGCTTGCGGCCGCGTAGGCCTCGTTGTGCTCGACGAGATCGATGTCCTCCATGGACATGCCCGTCCGCTTGAGCAGCTTCCGGACCGCGGGGATCGGCGCCTCCATGACCCACTCCGGCTTCGTGCCCGAGGTGACGTAGTCGATGATTCGCGCCATCGGCTTCACGCCATGCCGGTCCGCGGCCTCTCGCGACAGAACGACCATTGCGGACGCACCGTCGCTGAGCTGAGAGGCATTCCCGGCGGTCACGACCCCATCCTTCTTGAAGACGGCCGGGAGCCTCGCGAGCTTCTCCATCGAGGTGTCCGCGCGCATGCCCTCATCGGTCTCGACCTTGCCCTGGCCGGGCACGTCCACGGAGACGATTTCGTCGCGGAACCGACCCTCCGCGGTGGCCCGGACCGCGCGATGATGGCTCTCGAGGGAGAACGCATCCTGATCCTCCCGGGTCACGTGGTACTTCTCCGAAACGATCTCGCCCGTGATCCCCATGTGGAACTGGTTGAACGCGTCCATCAGGCCGTCGTAGACCATCGCGTCCACGAACTTCGCGTCGTTGTACTGGATCCCCCAGCGGGCCTCCTTCACAAGATAGGGAGCGCGGCTCATCGATTCCATCCCGCCCGCGACGATCACCTCGCCGGATCCCGCTCTGATTGCGTCTGCTGCGATCGACACGCTCTTCATTCCGGAGGCACAGACCTTGTTCACGGTCACCGCGGCGACCCGGTCCGGCAGACCTGCGAACAGGGCGGCTTGGCGAGCAGGGTTCTGGCCCGTCCCCGCCTGGAGCACATGGCCCATGATCACTTCCTCGATGTCCGCGGGCACCAGACCCGCGCGGTTCACGGCCTCCGCGACGACGACGCTCCCCAATCGGACGGCGTCCACGGTCCGGAACCCCCTGCCATACTTCCCAATCGGCGTGCGGCACGCGCCTGCGATTACGACTTCGGTCAGGCGGATCGCCTCCCCTGAGGAGGAGGCGGCCCGCGATATTTAAGTCTCGCCCGACGGTCCGCTGGGGTTCCGCTAGACGCACGATACGTGTACGCGTTCCGATTATCCCCGAATCCATGGTTCCGTGGGCGTCCGCCGCGGGCGGACGTGGTGTGACACATGGGACGCGGATTGAAGGTGGGACTGCGGGCGGCGATTGCCTTGATCGTCGTCCTGTCCGTGGGCGCGGTGGGCATCCTCATGCCCACGCTGAGCAACACGGTCGAGAAAGACACGCAGGTGACTGGTTTCGCCGTCACCCTTTCCGTCGACGGCGTGCCGACGAACGTCTCGCCCGGTGACATCTTCCGGGTCGTGGCGACGTTCCAGAACAACGCGAACCGGCCGGTGCCGGCGGTGCTCCGCATGGATGTCCGGAATCCGAACAGCACGACGCCGGACGAACTGACCGTCTATGCGGGATGCGGCGCCGAGGAGGTTGTGAGCTCCCGCACGCTCCGATACTACATCGGATGGAACGGGCCCCTCCTCGCTCCGAAGGGGATCGCGTTCCCCGCCGGGACGTCCGTCGCCACGCTGGAGGCGGCGATCGGCGGCATGGATTACTGGCTGCCGACGCTGCACGAGGTCATGACGCGGGATCCGGCAGGGTACGCATCGCTGATCGACCCCGGCGTGAACGCCTCGTCGGGCGTTCGCGCGGCCGGGTCAGACGTACTCGCGTTGCTGTACTATTACCAGATGGTGCGCAGCGCCGACGAGTCGAGCGGGAACCTGGCCGACTGGTTCCTCGCCATGCCCTTCTCGGAGCAGCTCGTGGCCTCTGGCGACGGAGCCCAAGACGGATTCCTCATCGAGGTCCATACGCAAACGCGCGGAAGCCTAGAATTCAAGTTCTGGGCGGAGCGACCGGACGGCCTCGGGATTCCCAACCACCCTACCTACACGTGCGGGCCGCTCTGAAAGCGACCCGCCATCATTTATTCCATCCGATAATAATGGCCGACCGCCCGCCGGTCGCGTGCGTGCGGACCTCGGGGAGACGGGCACGTGGGGATTTGAACCCCAGTCGGAGGCTCCGAAGGCCTCTAGCCTAGTCCAGACTAGCCTACGTGCCCGGCGGCCGAACCGCCCGCATCGATAAAAGGGTATCCTACCGACCTGTGCCGGACGAAGACTTTTGAACGTGGACCGCCCTTCCATCCACGAGTGAAATATGCATGAAATGGGTGACTAGGGAGAAGGCGAAGGTCGACCGCATCGCGTGTCCATGGCTCATCTCCCGGTTCGTGGATAAACGGGCGGAGTTCCTCTTCGTGCCGAAGGAAAAGGTGCAGGAGGTCGCGCAGAGGGAAGGCGCGATCCCCTTCGACGCACCTGGCGTGGATCTCACGCACTACGAGGAGAGGGGAGAAGAACGCGTTAGCTTCGACGCGATCATCAGGAAGTACAAGCTCTCGGACCCCGCCCTACTGGACCTCGCAGAAATCGTGCGGACTGCAGACGCGAGCAGTGTGCCTCGTCCGCGACCTGAGGGCGCGGGTCTCGAGGCGGCCGCCTTGGGCTTCCGGGCGATCGCCAAGGACGACCACGAGAACATGCGGCTCCAGTTCCCGATGTATGACGCTCTATACGCGTACTGCAAGTGGCACGTCGAGCAGGGCGGCAAGCTCGGGCAAGCGAAGTGAGGCTCCTGGCGAGTGTCCTCGGGCTGCTCATCGCGAGTCGTGCGACCCGCACGTTCGGGTACGGTTTCCTCGGCGTCGTGCTCGCAATCTACCTCACGCTCCTCGGCGGCTCCGAGGCCCTCGCGATCGCGACCTTGAGCATCTCCCTCCTGAGCGGCGCAGCACTGAGCGCCCTCGTGGGCTTGCATGCCGACCGCGTCGGGCGGCGTCGCTCCATGGTCGTGTTCGGTCTGTTGATGACCGCCGCGGGAATCATTCTCGCTCTCGCACCGACCTTCGCCATCGCCGTCATCGGACTGCTCCTCGGCGCAGCGAGCCCCACGGGGACGGAGGTGAGTCCATTCCTCTCGATCGAACAGTCCATCGTCGCGGAGGCGGCGCAACGGGGACGGCGAACCAGAGCCTTCGCGGTGTACAACCTCCTGGGCTCCCTTGGCGCTGCCGCGGGCTCCCTCGCAGCAATTCCATTCCTCCTCCCCCTGGGAGCGAGCCCAACGTCTCCCGATCCGCTGAGGCCACTCTTTCTCCTCTACGCGGTCATCGGCCTCATCACGGCTGGAATCAGCGCCTCTCTTCCCGGGACGGTCGAGCTCGAAAGTCGAACCGTGCCCACGCCGCTCTCGATGGAATCTCGATCCCGAGTCGCCAAGCTCTCCGCACTCTTCGCGACGGACAGTTTCGCGGGAGGGTTCGTCATTCAAGCTTTTGTGTCCGCCTGGTTCTTTACACGCTTCCCGGAGTCGCGGGCGACCCTAGGCCTGATCTTCTTCGGCGCGGGCGTCCTGTCGGCCCTCTCGTTCCTTATCGCGGCCCGCCTTGGCGAGCGCATCGGGTTACTCGAGACGATGGTCGTGACCCACATCCCCTCGAACGCTCTTCTGATATTGGTGCCCCTCGCGCCGACGTTCCCCTTAGCCCTGCTCGCATATTTGGGCCGCATGGCCCTTTCTCAGATGGACGTGCCCACGCGGCAGGCCTACCTCGCGGGTATCGTTTCGAGGGAGGAGCGGACCGCTGCAAACGCGGCGACGAATCTGGCCCGCAACGCAACGCAGTCCGTAGGCCCCGCAGCCGCGGGGGCAGCGATCCTTATGGCGGGGATCAGCGCTCCCTTCTTTATCGGCGGCGGGGTGAAGATCGTGTATGACCTCGCGGTCTACGGGACGTTCCGGCGCATCAAGCCGGAAAGCGTATGATCACTCGCCGATGAGCTTCTTGTAGGCGACCGAGTCGAGGAGCTTGGACACCTCGGAGGGGTCCGTGAGCTCGAGGACGATCATCCAGCCGTCCCCATAGGGGTCCTTGTTCACGCTTTCCGGCACGTCGTCGAGGGCTTTGTTGACGTCGACCACCTTCCCGCTAAGCGGCGCGTAGATCTCGCTCACGGCCTTCACGGACTCGACCGTGCCGAGTACGTCTCCCTGCTTCACGGCTTTCCCGACCGCCGGGAACTCCACATAGACAACGTCGGTCAGCTCGCTCTGAGCATGGTCCGTGACGCCGATGCGGGCCCGGTTCCCCTCGATCTTCGCCCATTCATGGTCTTTCGTGTATCGAAGCCCCTCGGGGACGTTCGACAAGGTGCCACCGGGCCGTCACGATACACGGTGCGCGTTATGAGGATTTCTAAGTCAGCGGCCCTTCCAGTTCGCTCCCCAGGCCTGGTGCACGAAAATCTCCTGGCTGCGGATCTTATGGATATGCCGCACGAGGAGGAGGAGGATGAAGAGCGCGACCCCGCCCATGATCAGGATGAGATACGCGGGGTTTCTGGAGAGGGTCTGAACGAACCCATCGAACAGGGTGCCGAGATCAGCCATGCTTTCTTGCCGTGCAAAAATAGTTGCCTGTGCGCCTGAAAAAGGTTTCCACCTGAAGCCCGGATTCGATAATCAATGGCTCGAGCTCGCCCTCCTGGAACAAGTGGTAAAAGCGTTCGACGGTCGTCCCGTCCGGGAGGGTCCACGGCACCGTGGTGTCGCCCCCCGAGGACGGCTCCATCGAGCGACGTTTTTCGACGGCATCGCGGAAGCGCGGCTGATCGAGGGCCCACACGCTGACGAACGCACGGCCGCCCGTGTCCAATACGCGACGGACCTCACGGAGCGCGGCAATTCGGTCCTCCCGGCGAGGCAGATGATGGAGGACAGCGATGCAGATGCACGCGTCGAACGCGTCCGCGCGAAGGGGGAGCGCATCGGCATCGGCCTCGATCCATTCGACGCGGCTCGCCCAATTCTTCGCCATCGCCGCCTCGCGGCCGAGGGACAGAAGGCGCCGGGAGAAATCGACCCCGATGACCGCGTGGCCCCTCTCCGCGAGCGCAGTCATGTGGCGCCCGTTGCCGCATCCGACGTCGAGGACCCGGGACCCGGACGAGAGGGAATCGACGAACGCGACGACTTCGGGCCACGGTTCGCGCCGCGTCGGCGCGAAGGAAGCCGCGATCCTCTCGTACGTCTCGCGGACCCGGGCCTTCGTCGGGACAGCCACGGGGCGCGCACCGTGGGGGAGACGATAAACCCGTCGTTCAGCCGTCGACGGAAACGCGCTCGAGCTCGGCGATGACCCTCGTGCGGATGTCCGCGACCTTCGGGAGCGGAGCGGCGGGATCGCCCTCGTCGAGATACTGGACGTACGCGGGACTCATTCGGCTCCCACACGTCGGGCAGGTCCGCGCGGACACCTCGTACGTGCCGTCCTTGGCGCACCGGAGGAGTTCCTTCCGGCCGCCGAACTTGCCGCGCTTCGCCACGGGCTTGCCGCGAAGGTCGACAATGTCCAGGGCGAAATCGATCGTCGGGGCGTTGCTGAGGGACGTGCCCACGCCGAAGCCATCCACCCCGGCTTCCAGCAGGCCGGGAATCGACTTCTCGTCGATCGCCCCGCTCACGTAGATCTTCGCCTCGCGGTGGCCGCGGAGGTCCAGCTCCCATCGCACCTCGCGGACGATCGAGGCGAAGTTCCCCCGCCGCGAGGAAGGGGTGTCGAGGCGCACGCCCGCCAGGTCCGGGATCGCTTCCGTCGCCATGATCGCCTCCGTCTTCTCGTCGTAGTAGGTGTCCACGAGGGCGATCCGGGGGATCCTCCGCTCGAGATGTTTGTGGACCGCGGCGAAGGCCTCCCGAGGCCCGCCCATCACGATCGTCAGGGCGTGAGGCATCGTGCCGACCGCGGGGACGCCGAGGAGATCGGCCCCCAGGGGCGTCGTGATCGCGTCGAGGCCGCCCACGTAGACGGACCGTTCGATGAGGGGCGCGATGCCCGGATGCATGCGACGCACGCCGAACGAGAGAACCTGCTTCCCGTTCGCGAGCTTGCGAATCCGCGCGGCCTTCGTCGCGATGCCGCTCGCCTGGCAGATTAGTCCGAGGAGCGGCGTCTCGTAGAGGGCCCAATCGCCGTAGGGCCCTTCAAGGACGAGGACGGGCACCGGGATTCCGCGCGGCGTCTTGGGTGGGAAGATGGATCCCTCGGGGAGGGACCACAGGCTCACGCCCTTCCCCTTCAGGAGGCGGACGACTTCTTCGACCCCGCAGAGGACGCCCCAGGGCCATCCGTTCGGGAGGCCACCCGTGGTGACCTCCGCGACCACGGGCTCGCGGTCCTTGCCCGCCTTCTTCAGGACTTCCAAGGTCCGCAGGAAGTAGATGTCCGTGGTGCGGCCCGCGAGGATTTCGTCCGCGCTCGCCAAGAAGAAATCGCGAGCCGGAAAGTCCTTGGGCATCGTGTCTCGGCGGCTACCCTCATCCCGTATTATAGCTTTTGCGAGCCGGGAGACATCCGCGCGCCGAACTCCGCGAAGATCTCCGCCGCACGTGCGACCTCGGACACGGACACGTGCTCGTCGGGTACGTGGCACATCTCAGGGGCCCCCGGACCGAAGACCGCGCAGCGAGGGTTGTGCGGCGCGTACCAGGCCATCTCCGTGCCGTACGTCACGCCGACCACCTCCGCGGCCGCGAGCTGGCGCAGCAGTCGGACATGGGGCGCGTCTGGGGACACGAGCGCCGAAGGCACCTCGTGGAAGAGCTCGATCACGGCGTCCGAGGCTCCCTTGCGGAACTCGCGGAAGAGAATCGTCTCGACCTCTTGCTTCGACGAGGACGGCGGATATCGGACATCGAGGTCGACGGAGCAGGTGTCGGCGACGACGTTCGGCGCGGAACCGCCGTGGATCGATCCGAGGTTCACCGTGATCTCCGCGAGGGGATCCGTCGGCCGGGCGTAGGCTTCGAGGCGCGCGAGTACGCGGGTCATTCGGTAAATCGCGTTGTCTCCGAGGTGGGGCAGGCTCCCATGCGCGCTCCGCCCGCGGACCGTCGCGCGGTACCACAGGATGCCCTTCTCGCTCGCGATAACTCTCAGGCTCGAGGGTTCGCCGACGATGACGGCGGCCGCGTGCCGCACGAGGTCCGACCCGGCAAGGGCGATGGATCCCTTCATTGTAGTCTCCTCGTCCGTCGTGAAGAGGACGGAGAAGGGGACGCCCCGGTCCAGCAGGTCCCGAGCGGCCGCGAGGGCCGCGACGCAGCCTGCCTTCATGTCCGCGGTCCCGCGGCCGTACACGAGGTCCCCGTCCACGGTCGCCTGCTCCCGCGTCCAGCCGGACCCAATCGGCACCGTGTCGAGATGTCCGTTGAACAAGACACCTCCGCGACCGTGCGACGCTTCGATCGCGGCCAGCGCCTCGTGGACAACGGGTTTCAGGCCGAACTCCTCAAGATGCGCCCTCGCGAGGTGAAGGATCTCGGCCATCTCCGTGTCGGGCGTCGAACGTGTCTTGACGAACTCCGTCAAGGTGGCCCGGACGTATTCGTTCCGGTTCATGCCCGCCTCCGGTCGAGCTCGTTGTGGACGAGAGCGATCGCGTGGTCCGTGTGGAGCGGGAGCGGGCCGAGGCCGACGACGAGGGCGTCCCGCGCACGAACCGCCTCTTCTTCCTCCGCCGTGAGGTCCTGGTTGTCCGAGAGGACGAACGTCACGTCCGCGGGGAGATCCGCGTCGCGGATATCCTTGCCGCCTTCCTTCAGATAGACGAAGGACGGACCCAAGCGGTCGAGCGCCTCTTCGAACGAGGCCTTCGAGGCGCAGATCCCGGGCGAGGTCTCCCGCTCCACCCGCGATCCGTGTTCGAGGGCACGGCGAATCAGGGATGCGTCGCTTCGGATGTCTGGCTGGAACGACCGCAGGCGATGGCCCTGGAGCCGCACGAACCGTGGAGGGTCCGGCGGCCCGAGGAGGAGCAGGCCCACTTCGACCTCTCGGCGAATGTCATGCGCGAGGAGAAGCGCCGCGTTCGCGGCGCTCAGGAGGATGTCCATCCGCCCCGCGGCCCCCGCGAGATCGTCGAGGGAGAAGGACGGGGACGTGGACGCGCGATGCCCCACGATGAGGAAGCGACGCACGTCCGCGGGAATTGGTCGAGGGCCTTAAGACTTCATCCGGCGCGGGATCGAGAAACCCATCGCCGCCATGCGGCCGAGGACCTCCTGGAGTCTTGTCGGCGCAGTCGGCGTCGTCCGGGAGCTTCTCGAAGACGCCCGCGTCCAGGAACATGACCTGGGATCGATCGAACGCTGCACGTACCGGCCCATCGCGATCCGTAGGACCGCCGGGTTGCCCCACACGTGGATCTGCGCCCCGGCGCCGACCCGCTTGCCGGATTCCATCGGCGACCCGAACGAGACGAGCTTGTTCACCATATAGGCCTGCCTTGCTTCCGAGGGCAGCCTTGTAGACACGGTACTGGCCCGTCCGGTCCCCCTGGCGGACGTCGAAACCGGAATTGGTCAGAGCCCGCTCGTCGGCGGCGAGGACTTCGTGGACGGTTCGGCCCGGCCACCGAGGTGGGCGGTCGCTCCGGGGGTCGTGGGATCGAGCCTCGATGGCGCCCCGGGACGATGAAAGCGGAACCAACGAATCGCCGATGACACTCGGGCCGGCTGCGCTCAGCGGGGTGAGGAGGGCGGTGGCCTCGGTGTCTTGCGACCTCGGAGCGATTCGAGCGCTTTGCGCTGAAACGACACGAGCGGGAGCCGTCGAGCGTCTTCGGGATCCACCCAACGCGCCGTCGGAGACGGGATGGGCGTCGGTTCTCCGTCGCAGCGATAGATGGCGCCGGTCCACCGCCGGTGCGAGAAGGCGTGTGCGATGGGGGCCGCCTTCTCCCCGATGCGCACGCGCAACCCGGTCTGCGCATAGATGAGGGCCCGCAGTCCTTCCCGGAGGTCCGCGGTGTCCCGGACCTCCCCGCCTGGCAGGGACCACAGTCCGGCCAGGAGGCCTCGGTCGGGTCGACGGACGAGGAGGACGCGTCCCTCCGATTCGATCATACCGAAAGCTACCCGGGCGGTTGGCGCCCGACGCGGGCGCGGCCGCGTCGGAAGAGAGGTTTGGACGCCCGCGCCGCGAGCGAGGCACACGTCGGCAAGGGGACAGATCTCGCAACGAGGCGACGTCGGCGTGCACACGGTCGCCCCGAGCTCCATGAGCGCCTGATTGAACGCGCCGGGGCGTGACGGCGGGACGAGGGTTTCTGCGAGGGCCCAGAGCCGCGCCCGCCCGGGATTCCGCGTCATATCCTCCTTCATTCGGAAGAGCCGCGCCAGGACCCGGCTCGCATTTCCGTCCACGGCCGGGATGCGTTCCCCGAATGCGATGCTGGCAACGGCGCCCGCCGTGTAGGGACCCACGCCCGAGAGGGATCGGAGCGCCTTGACGTCGGATGGGACGATGCCTCCGTGATCCTTCGCGATCGTGCGGGCCGCGGCGTGCAACTTCCGCGCCCGGCCGTAGAACCCGAGGCCCTCCCACGCCCGCAGGACCTCGTCCGTCGATGCCTCCGCCAGGGACCGCAGGTCCGGGAACCGCTCGAGGAACCGCTCGTAGTACGGCGCGCCGGATACGACTCGAGTCCGCTGGAGGAGGTACTCCGCCACGAGGATACGATAAGGGTCCTTCGTCCGGCGCCACGGCAGGTCCCGTTTCGTCGCGTCGAACCAGCGAAGCAGGCGCTCCTGTACGGTTCTCGGACTCGGGGCAGCCACGGTCGTCGGATGCCGCGACCGCTACTTAACCTCCCGCAGGATTAAGCGGACCGTTGCGCTTGGAGGCCCCATGGAAGCGACCCGCCTCGTTGCCCTCGGACTCCTCACGTCCGGCCCGGAGATCCTAGTGACCCGGCGACCCGATGACGGTCCCCTGCCGGGCCTGTGGCAGTTCCCCGGAGGCAAGGTGGAATTCGGGGAGCATCCCTGGGACGCCCTGCGACGGGAGCTGCGGGAGGAAATGGGGCTCCGAATCGGGAGGGGGACTTTGTTCGGCGTCTATTCCTACGTATATCGAATCGAGAATCGCGAGGCCCACTACGTGCTCGTGGCCTATCACGTGCGGGTCGCGAGGGCGCGGGTGAAGGAGACCGGGGGACGTCGTTGGGCCAAGCGCTCGGACCTCCGCCGCCTCCCGTTCCTCGCGGGCTCGAAGCCCATCGTTGCGGACCTGGTAAGACGCTGGCCGAAGTGACGTCACTTGAAGATCTCGCCCGTCTCGCGACTCCAGAACAGGAGATCCAGGACGGCGAGGCTCGTGCCGACGGATTCCGCGAACCGGGCCATCTTGCGCTCGATCTCCAGGTAGCGCCGGGAAGTCAGGGAGGCGGGGATTCGATCGATGACTCCGTGCCGCGCGAGATTTCGAAGGACGTGTCGATCGAGGATCGCGAGATCGTCCCCGCGCCCGATGTTCCGGAGTACGTGGCTCGCCTCCTTCATCCCGAGGCCGTCGACCTCGCGGACGAGCCATGCCCTCGCCCCGTGGGGGTCCTCGAATCGGTCCAGCTCCCTACGCAGGGAGGGTGAGCCTGGCGAGAAGAACCGCTCCCGCGCCCTGACGATGTACGCGGCCTTGTGGTTGTGGAAGCGGACGCGGTGGCGGAGGCGACGCGCAATCCGGGGGGCGTCCCCGTCCCATAGCAGCCCCGTGCGGACCAATTCCCCCACCGCCGAATCCGCGGCCCGGGCACTCGTCTGAATCGCAAGAAAGCAGAAACAGAGCTCCTCGAACAGACGACGATCCGAGCCCCGGCCGACCCGTCGGAATTCCGACAGCCGAGATCGGATCGCGTCACCCTTGGACGCCAATTCCTCCTGGAGGCGAGGGACATCTCGGTAGCGCTCGGCCCAGGCACGGCGGTCGGGGGTCATGGAGCAAAGGTCCGGTAGTAATCGCAGCCGGAGAGGTTCGCGCGGATCGCCTTCCCGTCGAGGATCGTGTCGAATCGGATCCTCTCGGGGGAATGCTCCGTCGCGCCGACCCGGAAAACCCCGTCGCTCACCGGGGCAAGGGGATCCTCCTCTCCTCCAGGTCGGATCAGCAGGAGCGCGCCCCTTCGCATCACCACCCGGAAGTTCGTCAGCCAGGGATTATGGGACCGATAGTGGCCCGCGTACGCTTCCCATTCCGGTGGGGTCGTCGGAGCCGCCGGGATCGTCGCCCCCTCGCGGGCATATCGATGAGAGCCGTGGAGGGCCTCCACGACCCGATCGCCCTCCCGGCGGAAGCGGAGGAGGAACCGGACGAGCTCGGGGTGGTCGACGAAGAACGCGTCCGTTTCCCGGGCCTCGAGGAGCGCGCGGTCCGCGCCCCGGCGCAGGACGAGACGGCCTCGATCCGCTTCGATCGTGATCTCCTCCAGCCCGTCGCGGTAGGCGCCCGTGTAGTCCGAGGGCTTGCGGACATACCGGGGATCCTTCGGCCGCGGGAGGGACGGAAGCCGTCTCCCCTCGGACGCGGCCCGGAGGAGTTGCATCGCCGCGTCCGCGATTTCCCCCGTCTCCTGCATCGCGTTCGCCAGGACGACGACGCCCAGCCCGGCATCGAGGTCCGCGAGGATCGTCGCGGCATAGCCGACCATCGAGCCGCTGTGCCCGATTGTCGTGTGGCCGCCTCGCTCCTTGACATTGAGCGCATATCCGTAGAATTCCCCGTGGGCCGCGTCGTCCGGTCGCACCGCGCGCTGGGTGAGGAGGGAAAAGCCCTCCTCGGACAAGATCCGTCCCTGGGGCCCCCTTCCGCGGTTCAGCAACATCCGGAGGAACGTGGCCATGTCGGGAGCGGGCGACGCGATGTTCCCGTCGGCGGTGTCCGTCTCGAGCCAGGTCGCCGGCACGAGCGCGTGACTCGGATGCGACGGCCGATCGTCGTACACCTCGGAGTAGCCGACTGCAAGGCGGGAGCGCGCCTCGTGCGTGATCGCGGGAAGGGTGGAATCCATCCCGAGGGGTTCGAGGATCCGGGTGCGGACGGTCTCGGAGGCGGGCTCCCCCGTGAGGCTCTCGAGGACGAGTCCCAGGACCTTGTAGCCCACGTTGGAATAGTGAAAACGGCTGCCTGGAGGAAACCCTGTCTCGGTGTCTCGGAGGGCCCACGTCTCGTAGCGCGCCTCCGTCGAGAAGTCCGTTCCCATGATGATGCCCGCGGTATGCGTCATCAGGTGATGGACGGTGATCGGCTCGTACTTCGATCGGACGGCGAACCACGGAAGGTAGCGGGTGACGGGCGCATGGAGATCGAGACGTCCCGCCTCCCACTGCTGGAGCAGCGCAATCGACGTGAAGGACTTGCTGATCGAGCCGATCTCGAAGAGCGTTTCCGGACGGACGCGCTTCCTCCTGGCGAGGTCGGCGAATCCGCGGGTGGCGACGCCGCGAAGCGAGTCGCGATCCGTCAGCGCCAACGAGAGGCCCGGGATGTTCGAGGCCCGCATCGCGCTCGACACGAATCGATTGAGTCGACGGACCACGTCCTCGTATGCGGCCGTGTAGCACCCTCCGTCGTCAGGGCGCGCCCCAATCCCTCAGGACACGAACGAGGAGACGGACGCCGAATCCGGAGGCACCTTTCGGCAGGTACTCTTTCTTCGGGGAATCCGGCGCACCGTTGATCCAGGCGGGGCCCGCGATGTCCAGATGCGCCCACGGCGCCTTGCCCGTGAACTTCTCCAAGAACTTGGCAGCGGTCACGGCACCCGCGGATCGACCGCCCGTGTTCTTCACGTCCGCGAAGTCGCTCTTGATCTGCTCCCCGTACTCGTCCCACAGCGGCATCTCCCACACCCGCTCGGAGGTCGCCTCTGCGGCGTGCATGAGGCGATGGCGCAAGGAAGCGTCCTTGGTGAACATCGCGCATCCCATCCGACCTAGCGCGACCTTCGCGGCGCCGGTCAGGGTCGCGACATCGATGACGGCCTGGGGATCGAACGTCTGTGCGTATCCGAGGGCATCGGCGAGGACGAGGCGGCCCTCCGCGTCCGTGTTCAGGACCTCCACCGTCATGCCGCCGTACGTTCGCACGATGTCGCCTGGCTTCTGGGCGCTCCCGCTCGGCATGTTCTCGGTGAGGGGCGCGATCGCGATTGCGTTCACGGGGAGTTTCAGCCGAGCCCCGGCGAGGACCGCGCTCAGCGCGACGGCCGCACCGGACATGTCATACCGCATCGTCCACATCGGATCCGTCCCGATCGCCTCGAGCGGTTTGAGCGCGATGCCGCCCGAATCGAAGGTGATGCCCTTGCCCACGAAGACGACCGGCTTCGACCCGCCCCCGCCCCGATGCTCGAGGACCAGGAGCCGCGGAGGCTCCGCGCTCCCTTTCGCAACGCCTAGGAGGGCCCCGAAGCCCATCTTCCCGAGCTGAGCCTCGTCGTACACGGTAAGCTTGGCCCCCGCCTCCTTCGCGGCCGCCCGAATCTTCTCCGCAAGGAGAGTCGGCGTCTTCGCGTTGCTCGGCGCGTTGATGAGGTCCCGCGCGAGGTTCACGCTCGAAGCAACCACCGAGGCCCGGTGGACCGCCTCCTTGATCAGGTTCGCGCGCGCTTTCTCGAGCGTCACAATCGTCATCGACTCGACCTTCTTCGCGTCGGGCTCCGTCTTGTGCTCGTCATAGCGGTAGAGGCCCAGGAGGGTGCCTTCTACGACCGCCTCCGCGGCGTCCTCGAGGTCGAGGTCCCCCACGCCGGCTCCGTGGACGATGGTCGCGAAGGTCTTCAGGCCCATCTCGCGGACCCGGGTCGCGGCGCGCGCGGAAACCTCCCTCACCCGATCGAGGTTGAAGTCCTGTCTCCGGCCGAGGCCTATGACCATCACGCGGTTCGCGGCGATCCGGTCGAACGTCGGAAACACGGTGGTATCCTTGAACGCCCCGGAGACGTCGCGAGATGCGATCATGGCGGTGATCTGATGGCCGAGGGCCGTATCGACCGCCCCGGTAGCCCCGCCCGGGTGGCGCACGCCCTCGAAGAGGTTGACCACAATGACCTCGTCTTCCCACCGGGCGATGTCTCCGACCTCCACGCCGATCTTCATGGGCTCACTCCATGGCGCGGAAACGGGTGGCGGGGAATGAAGTTTCGCAAGGGCACGACCCGCGGACGGTGCCTATGGAGCCCACCGGCGGCAACCTCAAGTACCGCCCGCCGCGTTTTCTCCCAGTGTCCATGGTCAAGATCGCCTTCGTCTGCGTTGAGAACGCGGGACGGAGCCAGATGGCTGCGGCCTTCGCAAGGGCTCGCGCTCCCGCTGGGGTCGATATCCTCTCGGGAGGGACGTTGCCGGCCGCAAAGGTCGATTCTGTGGCAATTGAAGCAATGCGAGAGGTCGGGATCGAATTGTCGGACGAGAAACCCACCAAGATCGGTTCCGCCGACCTCGCGGGCTGTGACGTCGTCGTGACGATGGGTTGCTCCCGTGAGGACGTCTGTCCCGCGACCGAGAGAAGGGAGGAGGGGCTGGCGCATGGCGGAAGATGAAACCCTCTCCCTCTTCGATCGCCTCACGACCCTCTGGATCGTCCTCGCGATGGCCGCGGGGGTGGGTCTTGGGACCCTCGTGCCGGGCCTCGCGGGCTGGCTCGACTCCTTCTCCTGGTCCGGGGTCTCGATCCCCCTCGCAATCGGCCTCATCTGGATGATGTACCCGCCCCTCGCCCGGGTGCGATACGAGGACCTCCCTCGCCTCACGTCGAACCGGCGAATCATGGGCGTCTCGCTCTTCCAGAACTGGGTCCTCGGGCCCTTCCTCATGTTCGCCCTCGCGTGGATCTTCCTCCCCGATCTCCCGGAATACCGCGTGGGCCTGATCATCGTCGGCTTGGCGCGATGCATCGCGATGGTCCTCGTGTGGAACAGCCTCGCGAGAGGCCACGCGGAGTATGCAGCCCTCCTCGTGGGCCTGAACAGCCTTTTCCAGATGTTCCTCTACTCCATCCTCGCGTGGTTCTTCGTCACCCTCCTTTCGGGATGGATTGGCGGCCTGATCGCGTCCCAGGTCGTCTCCATCTCCGTCCTCGACGTTGCCCGCACGGTCCTGTTCTATCTGGGCATCCCCGTGGGAATGGGGTTCGTCACGAGACTCGTCCTCGTCCGCAGGAAGGGGCGATCGTGGTACGAGGAGCGGTTCATTCCGCGCCTCGCGCCGACCGCGATCCTCGGCCTCCTCTTCACGGTCGTCGTGATGTTCTCCCTCCGGGGCGGAGACATCGTTCGCCTGCCGTGGGACGTCCTCCGGATCGCGGCGCCCCTCGCGTTCTACTTCGTGATCATGTTCACCCTTTCCTTCGCCCTGTCCAAGAGACTCGGGTTCGGGTATGAGGAGACGACGACCCTCGCCTTCACCGCCGCGAGCAACAACTTTGAGCTGGCGATCGCGACGACGATCGGCGTGTTCGGGATCGCCTCGGGGCAGGCCTTTGCTGCGGTGATTGGACCCCTCATCGAGGTGCCGGTCCTCATGAACCTCGTGAACGTCGCGCTCTGGCAACGGAAGCGGTTCCCGTCGGCGGGTCGCCGTGGCGTACCCATCGCGGTCATCGATCCGCCGGCAAAGTGAGCCCTGCCGATTGCGCACCGCCACACGTTTAAATATCGCCGGGAGCTAGGCCGCCACCATGTCAGTGCTCCACACGATACTGAAGGCCCTCGACCGGATCGCGCCGGCCCCGGTGGCCTATGCGCACTGCGACATCCCCTGCGGCATCTATGATCCCCACCACGCGCAGATGGCCGCACACACGGTGATCCGGATGGTCGACCTCATCGGGCAACTCGAGAAGCCCGGCGCGAACGCGACGCCGGATCAGAGACAGGAGTACCACAACAAGCTCGCCCGCTACATCGCCACGAAAGAGCAGCACGCGGAGATCTACAAGCACGAGATTCGCGTCCTGTGGGGTGACTACTTCAAACCCGAGCACGTCCAGCAGTTCCCGCAGCTCCACGATGCGGTCTGGAACGCCCTGAAAGCCGCATCGAAGGGACGCCAGGAGATCAGCCTCGGCGCAGCGGAAGACATGCTCAAACGCGCGAACGACGTCGCCGAGATTTTCTGGAAGACGAAGGGCGTGGGCACCGTGAAAGCGAAGTCCCCATACCCGACGGCTCGCGAGACCGTCTATCCGAAGGTCGGCTGAGACGCGGCCGATGTTCCCGCTCGCCCGATTCCGAGTCGTGGACGACAGCATGGAGCCAACCCTGAAGCCGGGCGACTACGTCGTCGTGAATCGCTGGGCCTATCGGTTCCGTGACCCGCGCGAGGGCGAGGTGGTCCTCCTGCGGAGCCCCGAGGGTCCCCGCTTCCTCCTCAAGCGAGTCGTCAACGTCGTGGACCGGGAGAAAGTCTTCGTCCTCGGGGACAACTTGGAACGGAGCCGAGATAGCCGCCATTTTGGACCCGTGCATCGAAGCGCGATTCTCGGGAGAGTCTTGCTCACGGCCAAGCCCTGAGCGACGGCTCACGCGGGAGCCGACATCCGCGCGACACGTCGCATTGGGTGGGGGCTCAATCCCACTTCTCGAACCGTACGAGGGCGAAACCGAGGCTCTCGCACAGGGTCTTCACCTGCTCCACCATGTCGTGGAGGCCGCAGATGTAGACCTGTTTGCTCGCGGGGTCCTCGATCTCCTCCTGGATGATCTTCTGGACGTACCCCACGCGCCCCTTCCAATCCAGCGTCTCCGGTCGCGACACCGTAGGACAGAAGTGGAAATTCGGATGCTCTCTCTGCCATTGCATGAACAAGTCGCGGTAGATGAGATCGTGCACGTATCGGACGCCGTGGACCACGTAGAAATCATGTCCGTCGTCCAGCCCCGCATTCCAGATGTGCCCCAGCATGGACACGAATGGGGCGACGCCCGTTCCCGTCGCCACGAAGACCGTGTCGTAACGGATCGGCTCCGGCAGCACGAACCGGCCGAGCGGGCCGATCGAGTCCAACCGCATGCCGGGAGGCACCCGGTGCAGGAAGTTCGACATGAAGCCTCCCTCGACGACCTTGATGCAGAGCTCGAGATGCTCTTTGTTCTCAGGCCAGGAGGCGATCGAGTACGGCCTCGAGATGCGCTTGCCTTCCTTCTCCGCGAAGATCGAGATGAACTGCCCCGCCTCGAAATCGAATACGGGCTCGTTCTCGAACGTGAAACGGACTAGGTAGGTCTCGGGATACTTCGTGGCGATGTCGAATACCTCCTTGACGACCGCCACGTGCTTCCCCGGGCGGAACTTCACCGGAGGTTCCTGCAGGGCCGGTCGCGCGACGGAAGAGGCTTTCGCCGGTGCCGGCTCCCGCATCATGCGCGACCCGCACAGTCGGGTTCGATTTAAACGTTTCCAGTGAATTCGACCGCCAGATCCGGACAACGATTTAGGCCACACGAACACGCGCCGGGGGTCACCCGCGGCGTCCCATGAACACGTTCGCGTAGAGGAGTCCCGCAACAAGGCCGCCGAGCAACGGGCCGACCCAATAGACGTACCAGTTGTCGAGGAAGCCGGCGACGACCGCGGGACCGAACCAGCGTGCGGGGTTCATGGCCGCGCCCGTGAGGGGACCGCCCATCATAACGTCGAGGGCGACGGTGAGGCCGATGGCGAGTCCGCCCACCGCGTTGAAGGAGCCCTTGGGATCGATGCCGGTCCCGTAGACGGCGATGGCCAGGAAGAACGTCAGAACGGCCTCAACGAGGATCGCGCCTCCCACGCTCACATCCCAGCCGAGGCCCGCCACGGTCCCCAGCGCGGGCGTTCCGAGCTGGTACGGACGCCACACCGACTCCGGAAGAACGCCGAGGAGCATGAGCGCCCCCGACAGCCCTCCGAGGAGCTGCGAGAGCCAGTAGACGACGGCGAGGCGGAGCGGGATCTGCCGGCCCGCGAGGGCGCCGAAGGTCACGGCCGGATTGAAGTGGCCGCCGGACACGTGGGCAAAGACGGACACCATCACGCCGATTGTCAGTCCGTGCGCGAGCGCGATCAGGAGGAGGTCCGCCCCGCGGGTCGCGATGATCGCCCCCGCGCCGACGAACACGAGGGCGAACGCGCCGACGAACTCCGCAATCGACTTGCGCCACGCGTCCGCTGCCATCTCAGCCCCCGCGGCGCCCCTAGCGGGCCGCTCTATATGTACCTTTTTATTCATCGGGACGAATGGATATCGCGGTCACGCGAAGTACGAGGCGGAACCGCGGTCGAATCCCGGGACTAACTCGAGATGAAGCTCGCGGGGCTGCCACGCCGCCTCGGGAAAGACGAGGTTCGGGAAGAATCGGTTGAAGTCTTCCGAGACTTGTGTGACGAGGTGCGCGGCCCCGAACAGGATCTGCGCGATGCGCCGCGCCTGCTCGCGACAGGAAAGCTCGTCGACGATTCCGACGGCATGTAGGTACTCGTGGAGGAGCACGTAGAACGCATAATGCCGATACAGATCCGGATTCGTATCCTGGATTCTCAGGAGCGGGACCTTGTTCATTACGATGACATTCGTCGCAAGAGGATAGAACGCTCCGAGGAACCCCTGGGGATGGTTGCCCAAATCGGCGAGGGCGAGCATGAGGCCCGCGCGGCTCCGGCCCACGACGATCTCGACCGCGCGCTTGACGAGTTCGAAGATGTCCGCAAGGCCGCGGGCCTCCTCGAGCTTTCGGGGGAAATCCATCGCGGATACCACGTCGCCCGTCCGTCTTAAGGCCTTGCCCGTCTCGGATCACAGGTGGAAAATCGGCAGCAGGTTCACGCCCTCGAATCCCAGGAACAGATACGCGGCGTAGCCGAGACTGAGCAGGGCCGCGCTGACGTTCACGGCCCGTCGGACCGTCGCGCTTCCCCAGCGCATCGTCGGATACGACACCCCGAGGCCGAACAGGGTCATCCCAAGTACGACTCCGAGGCTGAAGACGCCCACGCCGCCGAGGAGTCCAAGGAGGGACGTCACGCCAAAGGAGGCGACGAAGAGGATGAGCAGCTCATCGTTGCTCGCGAGCCCATGGACGATGCCGATCGTGAACATCGCGCGATGCTCGCGCGCGCGGAAGAGATGCAGATGGGCGTGCGAGTGCTCCTTCGTGGAGTCGTCTGCCAGCGCGTGCTCATGCTGGTGCCGATGAATCACGCCGAACTCGAGGAGCAATCCGACAACGCCAATCACGACGAGCATGACGGCGACGACGAGCTCGAAATGGGCGAGGAAATCCGAGAGCAGGGTCTGCCGGAATTCGTAGAGGATGACGACGACCACCGCCGCCGTGGCCATGTGGCCCATGGCCCAGCTGATGCTCATCAGGGAGGTCTTCCGGAGATCCCGGCTTCGGGTGAGAAGGTTCGAGACCGCGACGATGTGGTCCGCGTCGTAGCTGTGCTTGAACCCCAGCGCGAGGGCGAATGCGATAAAGAAGAGCGATTCCATGAACACAGTCCGTCCCGGGCCGCGCCGAAGGTCCGGGTCCCGGTAGCACGACGCGAATGTGGGTAGCACCACTTAAACCTTGAGCCGCGGATTGATGAATCCGTAACACCTACCTCACAGAGAGGTAGCACGTGACGGTGGAACGAATCGGTGTGTCCCTCGAGCCGCCCCTCCTTTCGGAATTCGACCGACTTGTTGCGGCGAAAGGGTACTCGAGCCGATCCGAGGCGCTGCGGGACCTCATCCGCCAGGCCCTCGCAGCCCGCCGCAAAGAGGAAGGAGGCGAGGTCGTTGGGACGATCACGATCGTCTACCGTCACGACATCGGCATGGTCACCCACCGAGTCCTCCATCGACAGCACGATTTCCTCGGCTCGATCCGCGCCACGGCACACACCCACCTGAGCGAGGAGACTTGCCTCGAGGTGCTGATCGTCGGCGGCGATGCAGCCCAGGTCGCCGACCTGACGGATCGCCTGAGGACGGTGAAGGGTGTCCTTTTCGTGGAACCCGTCATGGCTCGCCCGGACCTACGGTAACGGGACACGCGGTGAATACCACGCGTGCGAACACGGTTGAAACCTTTATCCGAGGGCGCCTCGTCGCGAACCCACGGAGGTCCCCTCGGGGGCCTCAAGAATCCGGGTCCCCATGGCCATCCCCCTCGCCTACGCGGCAAACGCTCGGCGGAGAGCCCCGCCCGCCCTCCCGTTCGGCTGGGGGGCCGTCACGGTCCTCCTCGTGGGGGCGCTGCTGCTCATCATCGGCATCGTAACCATCCTGTACGGCATGATCGGGTTCTTCACGGGCACGATCGGCGACGCCACGAGCGGCGACTTCTCCATCGGATCGTTCTTCTCCTCCTTCTTCGGCGCAATCATCGTCTTCGTGATCGGCGGCGTCCTCGCGGGGGTCGGCGGATGGCTCGTGCGGCTCTGGTGGATCTTCCTCATCGTGGGGGCCGTCACCGGTGCGGGGACCGGAGGCAACACCGTCCGAGACCGGGAAGCGATGCGCGGCTCCGACGTACGCGTCCGATGTCGCACATGTGGCCGCCTCAATCCCGAAGAGGCCCGGTTCTGTCTATCGTGCGGACAGGTGGTCTGAACTTACGCGGCGCGACTATTCGGAATCTATTTGAACGAACCTAGGAAATCCACGGGCCGTGGGCCTCCTCATCCGTTTTGCCGGCCAATGGGTTTCGGGGGAAACTCTCGCGGACGCCGTCCGCGTCGCCCGGATCGCAAACGCGCGCGGCATCGAGGCCGTGGTCAACTTTCTCGGGGAACACTACCGCGAAAAGGCTCTGGTCGAGGCGACGGTTCAAGAGTACCTGAACCTCATCACCTCCATCCGATCCGCGGAGATCCGCGGTTGCGTGAGCACGAAACCGACCCAGCTGGGAATCCTGATCGACCGCGAGTATGCACTCTCCCAGTTCCTCGTCCTGCTCGATGCGGTCCGCATGGATGGCCGCATGCTTTGGATCGACATGGAGGCGGCCTCGACGACCGACGACACGATCTGGGTCTACGAACGGCTCCACGATCGCTACGACCGGGTGGGGCTGTGCCTCCAAGCGAACCTCCGGCGGACGCGGAAGGACCTCGAACGCCTCTTGGAGCGCGGCGCGCGAATCCGCATGACCAAGGGCGCCTACCGCGAGACCGCGGACATCGCCTTCACCGCGAGGTCGGAGATCGACCGAGCGTATCTGGAGCACCTGGAGACGCTGTTCCGAGAGGGACGCCACTTTGCGGTCGCGAGCCACGACGGCCGGATCATCCAGAGGGCGCTCGAGCTCGCGCGATCGCACAACGTACCGTTCGAGTTCCAGATGCTCCAGGGAGTGCGGGACCCCTTGAAGCTAGAGCTCGCCGGGATGGGGTTCCGCGTGGCCGACTACATCCCATATGGGCCCAACTGGCTCCCCTATTTCACCCGTCGGCTCCGAGAGCGGCCCCGCAACGTCGTCACGATGGTCCGTTCGTTCGTGAGCGGCTGAACGATGGCCAAACGCTTTTTTGGAGAGGCGCGGTGCCTCGTCCGTGGACCGCGAGGCCTTCCGACGGACGATGCGTGTGCTCGAGAAGACGTATCCCCCGGAGGAATGGGCCTCCGGGATGACGCCGTTCGAAGTCCTCGTCTCGACGGTCCTCTCGCAGAGCACGACCGTGGCGAACGAACGCCGAGGCATGGAGAGATTGCGAGCGGCTCTGGGGGAAATCACTCCGATGAACGTTGCCGCCGCGTCGCGGACGGATATCGCGCGGGCGATCTGGCACGCGGGCCTTGCGAGACAGAAGGCCCCCCGTATCCGTGCCATCGGACGGCGCGTGGCAAGCGCCTGGCATGGCGACCTCGAGGCCATCCTTGGATTGCCCACGGACGATGCGAGGCGGGCCCTGATGTCCCTCCCCGGCGTCGGTCCCAAAACGGCGGACGTCGTGCTCGCAATGGCGGGCCGCCGCGCGGTTTTCCCGGTCGACACCCATGTCGCGCGCATCGCGCGTCGCTGGAATCTCACCAAGGCGTTCGACTACGGGGCGATCCGTGCGGCGTTCGAGCGGTGGACCCCTCCGGAGAAGCGGATCGCCTGGCACCTTTCCGTCATCGCGCACGGTCGGACCCTATGCAAGGCTCAGCGACCTCTGTGCAATCTCTGTCCCGTCGCGAGGGACTGCGACTGGTATCGGGCTCGCCGTCGACGGGTCCGCAACAAAGGTTAAGAGCCTCTGAAGTGTAGCGCGCCCGCGAGCGATCGGCCGTGGCGCTCCGTGATTATGTTCAGTTGATGAAGCTGCGCATCGCAGCGCTGCTGCTCCTCGTCGCGGCCGCGGGATACGTGACCACGAGCGGCCTGAGGATCGACCCGGTGTCCTTCGGCCTGCTCATGGTCACGGGCCTGCTCGCCTGCGGCGGCGCTTCGGCGATCAACCACTACATCGACCGCGATCTCGACGCGACCATGCGGCGGACGCAGCATCGGCCGCTGCCGGAGCATCGGATCGACCCCCCCGCGCGGGCCCTCGGATTCGGGGTGGTCGTCTCCCTCGTCGCCCTCGGCGTGGCGTACCTGTGGATCAACCCGATCACCTCGGCGATGATCGGCCTCGGCATCTTGTTCTACGTCGGCGTGTATACCTTGGGCCTGAAGCGGGTCCACGTGAGCAACATCGTGATCGGAGGCTTCGCCGGATCCTGCCCGGCCCTCGCCGGATCCGCGGCCGCAACCGGCGCCATCAGCATCCCAGCCGCCCTCGTCGCGCTCCTCGTCTTCCTGTGGACTCCGGGTCACTTCTGGGCCCTTGCATTCCGGAGCCGGGAGGACTACCGCCGCGCCGGCATCCCGATGCTCCCCGCGGTCCGGGCCGAGAGGACGGCCGCGCGGGCGATTGCGGTCTCGACCGCATTGGTCCCGCTCTCCACGTTCGCGTTCACCTTCGTGCCGCCGTTCCGCCATATCCTCTACCTCGCGGTCGCTGTTGCCGCGGGCACCGTGCTCTTGTTCCTCATGGCGAAGTTCGTCCGACGGCCCTGCGTGGAGACGGCCTGGGCGGGCTACAAGTTCTCCGGGACGTACCTCATGCTAATCCTCGTCGGGATGATGGGGAGCGCGATCCTGCTCGCATCCCGCTGAACCGACACCGAATCCACGCGGCACCCTTTACTTTTAATAGTTCGCAGACCTTAGTTCCGCCGCGGCATAGGTGGAAGGCATGCCGGGGCAAACGATCGTAGAGAAGATTCTCTCGAGGGCATCTGGCCACACGGTCCGTGCGGGGGACATCGCGATCGCGAAGGTCGACCTCGCGTATGTCCAAGACGGGACCGGTCCTCTCACGTTTCGTCAAATGGAGAAGATGGGCCTCGTGAAGGCGGCGAACCCATCCCGGTCCGTCGTCTTCATCGACCACGCCGCGCCTCCGGCGCGGAAGGAACTCGCGACGGACCACGTGTACCTCCGGGAGTTCGCCGCGAAGACGGGAATGGTCCTGTCCGACGTCGGCGAGGGCGTGTGTCATCAGGTGGCCTTCGAGAAGTACGTGCGCCCGGGCGACGTCGTCATCGGCGCGGACAGTCATACGGTCATGGGCGGCGCGATGGGCGCCTTCGCGACGGGGATGGGGTCCACGGATGTCGCGGTCGCGCTCGCCCTGGGCAAGACCTGGCTCCGGGTGCCCGAGACGCTGAAGTTCGAAATCGCGGGAAAGTTCGCGAAGGGCGTGTACTCGAAGGACCTCATCCTCAAGGTGATCGGGGAGATCAAGACGGACGGGGCAACGTACAAGGCGATGGAGTGGGGCGGCCCCGCGATCGCGTCGATGCCGATGACGGAGCGGATGGTCCTGTCGAACATGGCAATCGAGGCGGGCGGGAAGTGTGGCCCGCAGCCCTCGGACGTGGAGACGAGACGCTACCTGAAGGAACACGGCCGGGAAGACGATTGGAAGGAGATCCGACCGGATCCCGACGCCGGGTACGAGGAGGTCCGAGAACACGATGCCTCCGAACTGGAACCCATGGTCGCACGGCCGCCGCAGGAGGACAACGTCGTGCCCGTAACGGATCCGAGCGTGAAGGACCTCAAGATCCATCAAGTGTATCTCGGCTCTTGCACGAATGCGCGATACGAGGACATCCAAGTCTTCTGCGATTACATGAAGGGGGAGAAGGTCGCGAAAGGCACGCGCCTCATCGTAGTCCCGGCCTCGAAAGAAGCCTACGTCCGGTCGATGAGGGAGGGCTTGTTCGATCTGCTCCTCGAGGCGGGCGCGACGATCAATCCGCCCGGCTGCGGCGCGTGTCCGGGCGTCCACATGGGCGTCCCTGGAGACGGGGAGAACGTCCTCTCCACCACGAACCGCAACTACGTCGGTCGCATGGGGAACCCCGCGGCGTTCACGTACCTCGCGTCCCCGGCGACGGCCGCGGCGACCGCGATCCATGGTGCCATCACGGATCCCCGCGAGGTGAAGTGATGGGGCGCGCCTGGAAATTCGCGGACAACGTGTCGACGGACCTGATCGCGCCGGGCCGGTACTACCACCTGAGGTCGAACCTGCCAGAACTCGCGAAGCACGTGCTCGAGGACGCTCGTCCCGAGTTCGCCGCGAACGTGAAGCCGGGGGATTTCGTCGTGGGGGGGAGGAACTTCGGCAAAGGATCGTCCCGCGAGCACGCGCCCGTGATCATCCGGCTCGCAGGCACTCGGGCGATCCTCGCGAAGTCCTTCGCTCGGATCTTCTACCGGAACTGCATCAATATCGGCCTCCCGGCGGTCGTCGTCGACACGGACCGAATCGACGAGGGGGACGACCTCGAGATTGACCTGGAGAAGGGAATCGTCTCCGACCGGACCAAAGGCATCCGGCTCACGTTCCCGGCCCTTCCCGCCGTGATGGCGCGGATCCTCGAGGAAGGCGGGCTCGTCGAGTACATCCGGAATCATGGTGACCTCGTCCTGTCCGGGGCGTGAGGCGTACGCCCGCGCGGATGGACCGGGAAGGCGAGTAGATGGGCGAGGGGCTCAAGCCAGCGTCGGACGCCCCGCACATTGACAAAGGCCTCGATGACATCTACGTCAAGGAGACTTCCATCTGTTTCGTCGACGGCGTGCGCGGGCGGCTCCTCTACCGAGGATATGATATCCGGGACCTCGCGCAGTACTCGACGTTCGAAGAAACGGTCTACCTCCTCATCCACGGGGAGCTGCCCACGAAGGAGGAGCTCGAAAAAGCGATGCGAGGCCTCGCGGAGGAGAGGGAAATCTCGCCGGACGTCGTGAAGCTGCTGAGATGCATGCCCGCCGACGCCCCGCCGATCGACGTCCTGCGGACCACGGTGTCCTACCTGAGCAACCTCGACTCCGAGCGGGACGATCCGACGCGGGCCGCGAACATGAGGAAGGCCCAGCGGCTAATCGGGAAGTTCCCCACTATCGTCGCCGCGCACCATCGGATCCGGGAGGGAAAACGCATCCTCCAGCCCGACCCGGAACTCGGCCATGCGGAGGACTTCCTCCGGATGCTGACCGGGAAGCAGCCGGACCCGCTCAGCGCGCGGGTCATGGACGTCGCCCTGATCCTCCACGCGGACCACAGTATGAACGCGTCCGCGTTCGCGGGGATCGTCGCGGCATCGACGCTCGCGGACCTGTATAGCGGGATCGTCGCCGCGATCGCGACGCTCAAGGGCCCCCTCCATGGCGGGGCGAACGAAGCCGCGCTGAGGACGATGCTCGCGATCGGCAAGCCGGAGCGCGCGGAGCAATACGTGCTCGATACGCTGCGGGCCCACGGGAAGATCTTTGGGTTCGGCCATCGCGTCTATCGGACCTACGATCCGAGGGCGCTCATCCTGCGGGAGTATTCGCGACAGCTGAGCGAGCTCAAGGGCCAGCAGGATCTGTTTCGAGTCTCCGAGATCATGCAGGAGACGACCGTGCGCGAGCTCAAGGCGAAGCAGGTGTATCCGAACGTGGACTTCTACTCGGGCCTCGTCTACCACCTGCTCGGGCTGCCCACGGACCTGTTCACGCCGACCTTCGCGGTATCGCGCGTCGCCGGATGGGCCGCCCACATCAACGAGTATTGGCAGGATAACCGACTCGTGCGGCCCCTAGACTACTACGTCGGGCCGACGGAGGCCGTGTACGTCCCGCTCGAGCAGCGCGGGTGATCCCTCGGAGGCGCTGAGACACGCTTAAGCCGAATTCCCTCATTGCCGTAGGGAGGGCGTCATGCCGATCGACCGCCTCACCCTGAAGCCGCCGTCCGAGGGCCACAAGATCCTCATCATGGAGGGCGGCCTCCGCGTCCCCGACGACCCCATCATCCCGCTGATCGAAGGCGACGGGATCGGCCCCGAGGTCACCCGGGCAGCGCGGAGCGTGATCGACAGCTCCGTGACGACGACGTACGGGGGCCGCCGGCGGATCGCGTGGTTCGTCGTGCCCGCGGGCGAGACTGCGATGTTCCGCTACGGGGAGCTTCTCCCGAAAGCCACCTGCGATGCCATCCGCGAGTACGTCGTCGCGCTGAAAGGCCCCCTCACGACGCCCGTTGGCGGCGGTTTCCGATCTCTGAACGTCCAGCTCCGGCAAGCGCTCGACCTGTACGCGAGCGTGAGACCCGTGTACTGGCTCCCTGGCGTGCCGAGTCCCGTCACGCATCCGGAGCGCCTGGACATCGTGATCGTCCGCGAGGCGACGGAGGACGTCTACGCGGGCATCGAATGGCCCAAGGGGTCCGTCGAGGCCAAACGGATGATCGATCTCCTGGAGCACCAGTTCAACGTCCGCGTGCGTCCGGACAGCGGGATCGGCGTGAAGCCGATCAGCGAGTTCGGCACGAAGCGACTCGTTCGGATGGCGATCCGGTATGCGATCCGGCACGGCCGGACCTCCGTGACGCTCGTGCACAAGGGGAACATCATGAAGTACACAGAGGGCGCCTTTCGAGATTGGGGGTACGAGGTCGCCCGGCAGGAATTCGGCGACCGGACGGTCACGTGGGAACAGGTCGCTCGGGACCACGGCGGGGAGGTGCCGCAGGGCAAGGTCCTGATCAAGGACGTGATTGCGGACAACATGTTCCAGCAGATCCTGCTCCGGCCGGATGAGTACGATGTCCTCGCGACGCCGAACCTGAACGGCGACTACCTGAGCGATGCGGCCGCCGCCCAGGTGGGCGGCCTCGGCGTCGCCCCGGGCGGAAACATCGGGGACGTCCATGCGGTGTTCGAGCCCACCCACGGGAGCGCCCCGAAGTACGCGGGCATGGACAAGGTCAACCCGACCGCGGAAATCCTCGCGGGCGTGATGATGCTCGAGCATCTCGGATGGGACGAGGCGGCGCGCCGCCTCCGGGACGCCGTTCAGGCGGTGATCGCGGCCAAGACCGTCACGTACGACCTCGCGCGGCGGATGCAGGGCGCGAAGGAAGTCGGGACGTCCGCTTTCGCACAGGCGATCGTCGCAAAACTCGAAGGGGCGTAGATGTGGCCGCTCCCCTCGATCCGCACGCGACACAATCGGACCTCGAACGGGCCCTGTGCCTTGAGCTCCGACGGCAGGAGCTGCCACACGCGCATCGATCCCTGCACTTCCGCGTCCGCCTCGAGAGGGGTGAGGCCCACTACGATCCAAGCCTGGTGGTTCCTCGGGGCGAGATCCTCTTCCTTATCGAGCCTCTTGCCGTCTCCGGGGCGTCGGAGGCCGTCCCCGAAATACTGACGCGCTTCTTGGACCAGCACTCCGAGGAGATCGTGCTCATCGTCGTGGCCCCGCGGGCGGCCGCAGGCTCCCTGCCCCCGGATTCGTACGACGAGGTCTACCTCGAGGACGAGATCCATAGGGTCGTGCGGAGGATCCGCGACCAGGATCCCCACGGAATGGTCGAACCCTTCCGGAAGACGCGCCCATCCTGATCCCGCCCGCACGGGCGCGCCTCCTCGGACGGCGGTGCCAGCATCGACTTATATGGAGAGGGAGCATCGTGGATTCGTGGTTGGGGGACACTGGACGGACGAGCTGTTCGTGCGCCATCCCGAACTCTTCCTGGCCGTCCACGAGCACGGGTGGCCGTACGGGGAGGAGCAGGCCCGCGACCTGGTGCGGGTCTTCGAGCGCTTCGGCGTCCGCCCGGGCGCGCGCCTGCTCGACGCGCCCTGCGGGATCGGTCGACACGCCACCCGGCTCGCGAAGCTCGGATACCGGGTCGTCGGCGTGGACTTGGTCCCTCGGTACATCGAGCGCGCCCGAGAGCTGGCGGAACGCGAGGGAGCCTCCGACCGCGCGGCGTATGTCGTCGGGGACCTGCGGAGGCTCTCGTCCGCGTTGCCAGACGAACGCGAGCGATTCGACGTAGCGATGAACCTGTGGACGTCCCTCGGCTATTATGACGAGGCAACGGACGTCAAGATCCTCTGGGAATACGCGAGTCTCGTGCGGCCCTCGGGCCTCCTGTTCGTGGAGATCGTGAACCGCGATTTCCTGGTGCGGCACTACGACCCTCAAGGCTGCGAGGCCTTCGGGGACATCGTGCAGATCGAAGAGAGACGCCTCGACCTCGAGTCTTCCCGGATGCGGAACGAGTGGCGTTTCTACCGTCGGGAGGGACGGGATCTCGCTCACCTCGCCACGATTCCGATCGACCACCGGGTGTACGCGCTCCACGAACTGCGGGGGCTCCTGGAGAAGGGCGGGTGGAGCGTGGAGGCGACGTTCGGGGGCCTCAAGATGGATCCGACGACCTTCGACGCGCCCCGGCTGTTCCTCGTTGGGAGGAAGTGAGTGGCGGCGTCCGGCGCGCAGGCGTCCCCGGGGGACGCGGCGGCGATTGCGGCGTTCCTGGCGGGGAGAGGGGTCAAACGGGGCGCGCGGATCCTCGATGCGCCATGCGGCCTCGGGAGGCGCGCCCTCGCGCTTGCGGAGGAAGGGTTCCACGTCACCGCCGTGGATCCGAACAGCGTCGGCATTGAGGCGGCCCGAGCGCGGGTCCCCGCGTCCCTCGCGGCCCGACTACATTTCGTCTGCGTTCCCAAGGAGGAGCTGCCGGGCCCGACGCCGCGGGAGCGTGTCGATGCGGTCCTTTGCCTGGACCACGCGCTGGCCCGTGGCACTCAGGACGAGGATCTAGCCCTGCTCGCTCGGTTCGCGGACCGCTTGGCCCCCAGTGGCGTCCTCGTCGTGGAGCTCTTGAACCGCGACTTCTTCACGGCTCGCCCTCGGCCGTTCGCCTTCCACGTGGTGGGCAACCTGGAGCAACATGAATTCCGCACATTCGATCCGGGGACAGGAGTCCTCGAGCTTCGCTGGGAGGTCTACGAGCGCGAGGGGCAGGATCTCCGGCACCGGATGGATTCCTCGGCGACGCTGCGCCTCCTCACACCCCACGAGGCGAGGGCGTTGCTCGAAACCGCGGGTTGGGAGCTGCGCGAGATCGTCGGCGGCTGGGAAGGCGAAGCGCTGGGCGCGGACCGGCGCAAGCTTCTGCTGGTCGCCCAGCGCGCACGGCCTTAAATAGCGTCTCGGCTATCGAGCGCCGGGAGTCGCGGAATGGTCACCGCGTGCGACCCGACCGGCACGGACCCGTGCCGGATCAACTTCGCGTTCCTCCCGGATTGGACGCAACTTGCCACGTGGAGCGTGAACGCGGTCGTGGTGGCCGTCCTCCTGTATGGGCTGTGGAGCCGCTGGCGGGTGTGGAAGCAGGGCGCCGCAGGCTCGACCGGCGCGTCGTTCTCCCATCACCTGAAGATGCTGCTCGTCGTCTCCGTCTTCCAGAGGAAGGTGGTCCGCCGTCGATTTGCGGGCCTCATGCACATCCTCCTGTACACCGGCTTCATCGCGCTCGGGATCGGCACGACGATCGTCGCCCTGAACGTGGATGTGCTTGCGTATTTCGACGTCGATGTCCTCCGGGACCAGCCGTACCTCCTGTTCGAGTTCGCGTTGGATTTCATGGGCCTGGCGTTCATCGTCGGGCTCGGAATGGTCCTCTACCGGCGTCTCGTCCAGCGACCGAGATACCTCCGATCCGAGCGGGCGGATCTCTACCTGCCCGGGATCCTCCTCCTGCTGCTGGTGCAAGGGTTCGTCCTGGAAGGCATCCGCCTCGCAGTGCTGCAGCCTCGGTGGCAGGAATGGTCGTTCGTAGGCTACGCGCTCTCGCTCCTCTTCCGCTCCGTGGGGATCACCCCGGACCTCGTGACGGTGAGCCTCTCCGGAAGCGAGGTGACGGTCACCCCCGTTGCGTCCCTCGCCTGGACCTACGGCCTCCTCTGGTGGTTCCACGCCGGCACGACGTTCTACTTCGCAGCCACCCTGCCATGGACGAAGGCGAGCCATCTCCTCTTCAGCGCCGCGAACACGTTCTTCGAGCGGGCCGTGCCGTACGGGCGTCTCGACAAGCCCTTCGACATCGACGTCCTCACCCAACCGGAGGCGCCGCAACCTGCGCTCGGCGCGTCGACGACGAAGACCTTCACCTGGTTCGACCGATTGCAGCTCGATGCCTGCACGATCTGCGGTCGATGCACCTCCGCCTGCCCCGCGTGGAGCACGGGGAAGCCCCTCGACCCGATGCGGGTCATCCTCGACCTCCGCGACGCGATGACAAAAGAGTCGAGGGGCCGCTCGATCGGCGAGCCCTTGCCGGAGTACGTCGGCTACGAAGAACTGTGGGCCTGCACGACGTGCATGGCCTGCGTGCAGGAATGCCCCGTGTCGATCCGTCACGTGCCGTTCATCATCGACCTCCGCCGGAACTTCGCAATGGAGCTCGGCCGGATCCCGGAGGAAGCCCAGGGGATGCTGCGGAACATCGAGACGAACTACAACCCCTGGGGCATCGGCTGGGACCAGAGGGGGCGATGGGCGGAGGGGCTCGGAGTCAAGACGATGGCGGAGTCGGCAGGCGAGGACGTCGACGTGCTGTACTGGGTCGGTTGTGCAGCGTCCTTCGATGAGCGGAATCGGAAGGTCGCGCAGGCGTTCGCGCGATTGTTGCAGAGGGCCGGCGTCCGATTCGCCATCTTGGGGGCGGAGGAGAAGTGCACCGGCGATCCCGCGAGGCGGCTCGGAAACGAGTACCTAGCGCAGACGATGATAAAGGCGAACGTAGAGACGCTGAACCGATACGCCGTGAAGAAGATCGTGACCGCCTGCCCGCACTGTTTCAACGCGCTCAAGCATGAGTACCCGGACTTTGGCGGGAGGTACGAGGTCGTCCACCACGCCGTATTCCTCGATGAACTCCTGAAGGCGGGGCGGCTCCGGCCCACGAAGGAGGTCGAGGAGTTCCTCACGTACCACGACGCCTGCTACCTGGGGAGGTACAACAAGGTCTACGAGGAGCCGCGAGACGTCTTGCTCCGGATCCCGGGGGTACGGTCGGTCGAGATGAAGCAGTGCCGCGACCGCGGCTTCTGCTGCGGGGCCGGCGGCGCGCGGATGTGGATGGAGGAACGCGTCGGGGAGAAGGTCAACCATCGACGGCTTGCACACATCGAGGAGACGGGCGCGAAGGCCGTGGCCTCCGGTTGCCCATATTGCCTCATCATGTTCGACGACGCGGCGAAGACGAAGAACCGCGAGGATCTCGCGCGCTACGACATCGCGGAAGTCCTCGAGCGGGCCCTCTGAACCCGCTCCGTTCGCAACGGCTACCTAGCAAACGGGAGGAGGGAGAGAAAGAAACCGTTCGGACACGGGCCCTACAAGGACGAGGATGCCGACCCTCGCGGGTCGCTGCCGGACCCACCCCGCCACGCTTCGGGACTTTGGATCGCGGCCTAGGTCCCCTCGGCCCCGGATGGGACGGGCGGCAGAGCCCACGACATCCTCGGATTCTTCCGGGGTGATAGGGGGAGCGGGCGAGGACATACATGTTCTCGAGATGCCCGCCCGCTATCGGGGGACGCCTTTCCCCTCGCCCCGCGGTTGCTTCGTCGCTTCGTGGAGGGCGTCGATCTCCTGCGCGAGGCGGAAATCCAAATCCGTCAGACCGCCGCGGTCGTGCGTCGTTAGGCTCAGGGTGACGCGATTCCAGGAGTTGCGGATGTCCGGATGATGGCTTGCGGACTCGGCCAGTTCGCCGACTCGATTGATGAACGCCAGCGCTTCTCGAAAATCCTTGAACTTCCACGAGCGCTCGATCGCGTTTCCTTTGCGGGTCCACGCCGGCACGCGGGACAGCCGGGACGCGATCTCCTCCTCCAACAAGAGCTTGCGGGCCATGGCAATCCAAAGGGATGAAGCGCGGGGGCGGAAAAAGGAGACGCGATGTTGACCTTGAACGAGGTTAACGACCGACCGGCGAACAAGGTGGTCCGCCTCACCGCACGATCACGATGGGGGTCTGCGCGACGAGGTCGTAGCCCCACGCGATGTCCAGGCCGAACTGGAGCAGGTATGTGTAGTAGGAGTAGGCGCCGCGATAACTTGACTGGACCTCAGCGGGGATGGGAACCTCGAAGATGAACGGGGCGCCCACCTGAATGGTTTCCGCGGGGATCGAGATCTCGTGCTGGTACGTCCGCGAGGTCTCCTCCGTCCCCTGCGCCCGAGCCCACTCCGCTCCGATGAGCCTCACGAACACGCGCCGCACCCGCTGGCTCCCTAGGCGGAGGAGCGTGATCCGGCAGCCGATCAATTCCCTCGCGAAGAAACGATCCCCGTCGAGCTCGACGTAGATCTCCGGGCCCTCACCGCCGGAACGGAAGCGAACGGGTCTCGCGTACGTGCGGACGCTCGAACGATCGTAGAACACGAAGATCTCGCCGCTCCACACGGTATCGAGCCAGAGGGGGACGTCGAGGCGGGCGCTGAGCGTGTACCGCATCGAAGCGTGCCGGCCCGCGTAGGAGGGCAGCGCGTTCATCGGAATCTGAAAGCGGAACGGATGGCGATGAACGCCGGGCGGGACGGTTTCCTCCCCGCGGATCGGCAGGCGCCAGGCGACGTGATCCATCGTCGAACGGTAGGTGCGGCGGTTGTCCCCAGACCCCCGCGTGATCTCCGTCTGCTCCCGGCCGACGAAGTCCACGGACAGTCCGCGGCTGGGGACCTCCCGCGTGGTCTCGACGACCACGGCACCTTCGAGGACCTCGCCCGTGTAATACGCATTCCGCGGCAGCTCGACGTAGATCCGGCGCGGCGTACGCCTCACCCGGCCCCGCTCATCGCCTCACCGGACCATGTACCGCGTGTCGCAGTAGTCGCAGGTCGCGATCCCGAATCGATCGACGTTCCGAGGGGGCGCGCCGCAGTTCGGGCACATAAGTTCCACGGTCGCCGGAGTGCCGGCGGGGACCATCGGCTGCTGGATCGGCGGGGGTGGGGGGATCCTCCGTCGGCTCGTCCCGGCGCCCAGGGCGACGAGGGCGAACACGATGATGATGACGGCGAGCATCCCGCAGAACGGGGCGAACATGAAATCGAAGCCGGAGAAACCGAAGCCCATCCCGCCAAGGAACGCACTGAGGATGAAGAAGAAGACCGCGAAGACCGCGACCACGACGACCACGACGACGGGGCCGACGAGACGGTACGGATTCGAGGCGGGCGGCCACGGGGAGGGAGGGATCGCCTGGGCCACGCCGCCGTCATAGGGCCTCGGTCTAGATGAAGCCTCCGAGGGGTCCGAGCGGCTCTCCGCTCAGGAGGGGAGCGCCTTCAGGATGAGGGGCAGGATCTCCAGGACGTTCCCGACGATTCCGACGTGGGCCACCTCGAAGATCGGCGCGCTCGGGTCGGTGTTGATCGCGATGATGAGGCCGGAGTCTTTCATCCCTGCGACGTGCTGCATCGCGCCGCTGATCCCGCAGGCGATGTAAAGCTTCGGGCGCACGGTCTTGCCGCTCTGCCCGACCTGGCGCGTCTTCGGGAGCCATTCCAGATCCGTCAGGGGCCTCGACGCGCCGACGACTCCGCCGAGACGCTTCGCGAACTCCTCGACGAGAGCGAGGTTCTCCTTCTTCTGGATTCCTCGTCCGGCCGAGACGACGACGTCCGCGGCCGCGATGTCGATGTCCTCGACCGAAGGCCGTTCGAGACGGAGGAACCGTGCCCGCACGGTCGAGGGGTCGATCGCCGCGGCGACCGGAACGACTTTCCCGCCCGCGGAGGGCTCGGCCGGCTTCGCGCTCCCGGGTCGAACCGTCGCGACGCACGGCCGATCCGAGGCGAATTCGAACTCTGCCTGGACTTTCTCGTTGAAGAGACGGCGCGTGACGACGAGCGCCTGCCCCTCGAGACGGAGATCCGTACAGTTCGTGGCCAGCGGCAGGTTCGCGCGCGCCGCGAGCGCGGGGGCGAGATCGTACCCCTGTGCGGAGTGCACGAGGAGCACGAGCCGCGGCGCGTCCGTCTCAATCAGCCTTTGGAGGACCTGCCCATATCCGTCCGCGGTGTATGCCTCGAACGCGGGGTCGTCTACATGGAGCACTTCGAGACCGTATCCCGCGATGGATTCCGCGACGGTTGACACCCCGTGCCCGAGGACGACGGCTTTCGGCGATCCGCCGGACTGGGCCGCGAGGTCTCGGCCCTTCGCGATGAGCTCAATCGTCGACGGCGCGAGGGTCCCCTCGAGGTGTTCCGCGACGACCAGGACGTCTCGGCCCATGAGATCACGCCCGGACGAATCCCTTCTCGCGCAACATCTGCACCAGGCGCCTCGCCTGATCGTCCGCTTTGCCGGAGAGCATTTCGGCGCGTCCCTTCGCGGGCGGCGGGGAGAGCCGTCGCACCTTGAACGTATACGGGCCTGCGAGCGCATCCCAGGAAGGGACCCCCAAGGCCGCGGGCGTGAGTTCCTTGATCGGAGCCCGCGCGGCCTTCATGATCGCGGGGAGGGGCGCATACCGCGGCACATTCGCCCCGAACTGAATCGTGAGGAGTGCGGGAAGCGACAGGGCGTACACGCGGTTCAATCCGCCCTCCAGCTCCGTCGTCACCTCGAGTCCGCCGCCCTGGACGACGACCTTGGTGACGACGCTCGCGTGGGGGATCCCGAGGATCCCAGCGATCAGGCCTCCCGTCGCGCTGTTGGTGACGTCGTCGGACTGGACGCCCGTGAGGACGAGATCGTGCGGGAGGGTCTTGACCGCGGCCGCGAGGATCCTCGCGATCTTGCCGACGTCGAAGCCCGCGGGATCCTCGTACGCTACGCGCACGGCCTCGTCCGCACCCTTCGCGAGGGCCTCGCGAAGCATCTGCTCGGCGCGCTTGGGTCCCGCCGTCAAGGCGACGACGCGTCCCCCGTTCTTCTCCTTCAGTCGGACGGCCTCCTCAAGGGCGTACTCGTCGGCCCCGTTGATCCTGTAGTTCAAGGACTCGCGCTTGATGTCGTGGCCGTCCGGTGCGACCTGGAACTGGAGATCGGGATTCGGAATCTGCTTGAGACACACGACGATACCGATGGCCATGGCGGGCGGGCGAACCCGGGAACGCTATTTAATCATGCTGTGCTGCCCATCGCGGCGTTCGCGGGCCTCGGGGCCCTCGGCGTCCTCTTGGGAGGATCGGGTACGTCCGGCGGTGGCCGGAAGGCCCCGCGACGGGGGCATCCGCCTGGGATATCGTTTCGACGGTGCGGGAAAAGAGGGGGGCCGAAGCCCCCATTCGGCCGATTCTACGGCCAGATCCCGCGCCACTTGTAGGCCTCGACGACGCGGTTGATCGCGACCATGTAGGCCGCCTGGCGCATGTCGACCTTCTTCTCGTTGTGCATGTTCCAGACCGCATCGAAGGCACGGACCATGATGCCTTCGAGCTTCTCGTCGACCTCCTCCTTCGTCCAGAAGAAGTTCGCGAGGTCCTGCACCCACTCGAAGTACGACACGGTCACGCCGCCGCCGTTTGCGAGGATGTCCGGGACGACGAGGACTCCCCTCTTGTACAAGATGTCGTCCGCCTCGGGTGTCGTCGGGCCGTTCGCGCCTTCTACCGAAATCTTCGCCTTGATCCGCGGCGCGTTCTCCGAGGTGATCACATTCTCCAGGGCCGCCGGGGTGAGGATGTCCACGTCGAGCTCGAGGAGCTCCTCGTTTGTGATCTTCTTCGTCCCGGGGAAGCCGACGACGCTGCCGGTCTTCTCCTTGAACGCGAAGACCTCCTTGGGGTCGAAGCCCCTTTCGCTGTAGATGCCTCCCCTCGAGTCCGACGCCGCGACGATCTTCGCGCCGAGCTCGTCTTGCATCAGCCGCGCGTAGTGGTAGCCCACGTTCCCGAAGCCTTGGACCGCGACGGTGGCACCCTTCACGTCGAGCTTAAGCCTCTTGCACGCCTCGCGGGTCGCATACATGCAGCCGCGAGACGTCGCCTCGTCGCGGCCGAGGGATCCGCCGACCGCGAGGGGTTTGCCGGTTACGACACCCGGGACGGAATAGCCGGTGTGCATCGAAATCGTGTCCATGATCCAGGCCATCGTCTGGCTGTCCGTGTACACGTCCGGCGCGGGGATGTCCTTCTCCGGGCCGATGATGATCGCTATCTCCGATGCGTACCGCCGAGTCATCCGCTCCAGCTCGCCCCGGGACATCTCCTTCGGGTTGCAGATGATCCCTCCTTTCGCTCCACCGTAGGGGATGTCCATCACCGCACACTTCCAGGTCATCCAGCACGCGAGCGCGCGAACCTCATCGATGGAAACGTTCCAGTGGTATCGAATCCCTCCCTTGAAGGGGCCTCGCGCGTCGTTGTACTGCACGCGGTAGCCGGTGAACACCCGGACGGCGCCATCGTCCATCTTGACCGGGAAGTTCACCGTGAGTTCGCGCCGCGGGTGCTTCAGGATGTTCAAGAGCCCCGGATCCAGGTTGAGCTTCTTTCCAGCCCGATCGACCTGCTCCTGCGCAATCTCAAACGGGTTCAACGATTCCTTCGCTTTCGCCATGGTACACACCCCCGGATACCAAACCTTGATATCGGGAGGATTACGCGCACAGGGACGTCGGCACTTTAAGGTTTGCGTTGAACGGTAACGACAAACGTATCCGCATCCTTGAATCAGCGGCCCGTTGCCGGCGTCCCCACATAGTCCGATCGGTCGACGACGTGAAGGGGCCGCTCCCCGCGGAGGAAACGGAGGACGTTCGCGAGCGCCGCCTCCATCGCCAGGCCCCGCTGGCCCGGGTTCGCGAAGGCGACATGCGGCGTCATCACGACGTTCGGCAGATCGTGAAAAGGTCGGCGGAACGGCCGGCCCTCCTTGCCCTTCGGATACGTCCACCAGACGTCCAGCGCCGCGCGGAAACCCGGGTGGGCGCGGAGGTGCTCGTAGAGGTCGTCCTCCACGATGATCTTCCCGCGGGCGATGTTGACCAGGATCGCGTCTGGCCTCAATGCCCGGAGCACCCGCCGGTCGACGAGGCCCTCCGTCTCCCGCGTCAGCGGCAAGGCGATGACGACTGCGTCGGCGCGTCCCGCGAAGCGTTCGAGGTCCGCGAGCGTGCCGATTTCGTCCGCGAACTCGTAGGGTCGATCGGCCCGCGCAATCCCCAGGACGGCCATGCCGAAGGCCCGCGCAAGCCGGGCGACCTCCGTTCCGATGCCGCCCATCCCCAGGACGAGGAGGGTCGAGCCGCGGAGGGCCTTGCTCGGGGCCTCTTGGTCAAAGGTCCCTCGGCGGATCTCCTCCGTTCGACGCGGGACGTCCTTTGCGGCGGCGAGGAGCAGCGCCATCGCGTGCTCTGCGACGGAGGTGTTGTACGCGCCCGCGTTGCTGCAGACGATCGCCTCCGGCGGGATCCGCTCGAAGGGGACGTGGTCCACGCCCGCCACGAGGGTCTGGACCATGCGGAGCGCGGGTGCGCGGCGCGGTAGATCCTCCGGAAGCTCCGAGGCGAAGCCTGTACAGACGAGGACGTCCGCCTGGGCCCACGCGGAGTCCCGCTGTGCCGCGGACAGTTCCTCCAGGATCACCGGTTCGAGGAGGCCAGAGGCCATGGCGGCGACGGCCGCTCGGCGCTCGTCGTCCATCGGGGCGGCGAAGAGGACTCGGGCCACGGGGGACCCCGACGGCGGGGACGCACTTGGTCCTTTCGACCGCCGCGACCCGCGGAGGCCGCCGTCAGCACTCCGAATAACCGCACGCGCGGCACTTCACGCAGCCCTCCTCATAGATGAGCTGCTTGCCGCACTCCGGGCACTCCGGGTTCAGGCCCTTCTTCACCATCGCGGCGACGTCCCGGGCCTCCTTCTCCAGCTCGACGTCCGTCTCCACGGCCCCGCCGAGCTCGTCGAACGACTCCACGGGCGGCAACACTCCGGCCTTGTGCATCCCGATGTGCCGCTTGATTGCCTTCGCGATCGCGTCGGGAATCGAGTACACTCGCTCCCCATGGTCCAGAGCGATCCGCGGGCTGCGGATGCCTTCGAGCTGGTCCGTGATCTCGTCCACGGGCACGCCGGACCGCAGGCACAGGGAGACGAGACGGGCGAGACCTTCTGTGAAGGACGCGGTGTAGCCGCCGCCTCGGCCGATCTGGGCAAAGACCTCGAACAGGCCCTTGTCGTCCTCGTTGATCGTCACGTACAGCGCACCGTAGCCGGTCAGGATCTTCTGCGTGCGTCCAGTGATCACGTCCGGGCGGGGGCGAGGCCGCACGACCGCGGGCCCCGCGGGCACCTCGATCCGGACCTCTTTGGCCGCGGGCGCGGCCGGCTTCTCCGCCCCTGCGACGCCGATGTTCAGCACCTGGTCCTCTCGCGAGCCGTCGCGATACACGGTAACGCCTTTGCACTTGAGCTCGTACGCAAGGAGGTACGCCTTCTTCACGTCGTCGACGGTCGCGTCGTGCGGCAGATTGATTGTCTTCGATACCGCCGCGTCGCAGTGGTCCTGGAAGGCCGCCTGCATCCGCACGTGCCACTCCGGCGTCACGTTGTGCGCGACGGCGAACGTCCGCTGCCACTTCTCCGGGACCTCGGCCAGCCCGCGAGGGGAACCCTTGTTCTCGAGGATCCGCTTCACTAAGTCCTCGGACCAGAAGCCCTCGCGACGGGCGACCTCCTCGAAGTAGTCGAGGAAGTACGGCAACTGCTCCCCTTCCATCACCCGCTTGTACCAGATCAGGCTGAACTCCGGCTCGCAGCCGCCGGAGGTGTCCGCGATCATGGAGAGGGTGCCCGTCGGCGCGACCGTCGTGACGTACGAGTTCCGCATCTTGAGGCCCTTCTCCCAGTGACGGCTCCCCTCCCATGCCGGGTAGACGCCGCGCTCCTCTGCGAGTTTGCGGCTCTCGTCGTAGCCGGTCTCGTGGATGAATTTCATGATCTTGCGGCCCCACGCGACGCCTTCCGGGCTGTCGTAGGGGACCTCGAGCATGAAGAGCATCCGCGCGAAGCCCATGACGCCGAGGCCGATTTTCCGCGTGGCCTTCGTCATCTCCTCGATCTCCTTCACGGGGTACGCGTTCATGTCGATGACGTCGTCGAGCAGGCGGACCGCAGTGCGTATCGTGCGCTCTAGTTTGCTCCAGTCGACGTCCCATCGCCCCTTCGCGTCCCGCCTCATGTGCCGCTGCAGATCGATCGAGCCGAGGTTGCACGATTCGTACGGCAAAAGGGGCTGTTCGCCGCAGGGATTCGTCGCCTCCATCAGGCCCACGTGGGGCGTCGGCTGACGGCGGTTCGTCTCGTCGATGAAGAATAGTCCGGGCTCGCCGTTCTTCCATGCTTGGTGGGCAATCTTGTCGAGTACCTCCCGCGCGTCGAGCTGCTTTACGACCTGTCCGTTCCGCGGGTTCACCAGGTCGTATTTCGTCCCGGCCTTCACGGCCTCCATGAACTTGTCCGTGACCGCGACGGAGATGTTGAAGTTCGTGATCTCGGTGGTCTTGTCCTTGCAGGTGATGAATTCGAGGATGTCCGGATGATCGACGCGAAGGATCCCCATGTTCGCCCCGCGCCGCTTGTTGTGGACCAAGATCCCATTCGCGACGAAGGAGGTCGCGCCAGGGACTTCCAGGTCCGCGGTCGCCTCGCGCCCTTCGCGAACCGCGGTGACCCGGGTGTATACCCGAGCGGAATCCACCATCGCGCTCCGACGTTCACCAGCGCGGACCGCTGGGAATCGCGCCATGGGCTCGACCGGGCGCTTCCTCGGCTTGCGGTCGCCCACGAACCCAATGTCGCGCGCGAAAACCCGGACGCTGTCTTCGTCCACGATGGTAAGTGTGTGTACGGGCAAGTCCCCATGAGCGTCCTTTCGCGACGGAATCGAGGCCCGCCGCGCGACGATGCCCAGGGAAAGTAGGAGCTGTTGGGCTTCCTCCGCGAGGCGCGCCGAAGTCGTCGAGAGGCGGGGGTAGCCGCCCTCGCTATGGAGGCGGCCATCGTCCTCAAACAGACCGCGAAGGAATGCGCGGGCGGTCTCCGCGGATCCGCCCATCACCTCGGCAGGGATGAACGCCTCCGGAGACGAGCCCTTCACCCAACCGAGTGCCTCCATCCAACGAACGAGGTCTCTCGACTCGAACTCGATATCGATGTATCCGCCCCCTTCGCCCTCCGTCATGCGGTTGGGCTCGAGCCCAAAGGACCGGGCCATCAAGAGCCGGAGGCGCTCTCCAACCTCGAGGTCGACCGTGCTGACCGTGAAAATGAGGCGGCTGCCGGAGCTCGTGCATCCGTCGGCCATGTAAAGCCCGAGGAGTTCCGCGACCTCCGGATTCATCCGAGCCGGCACGCGGAGCGGTGTCGCATTGGGGTGCTGCTCGCCGGAGGGTGGCAGAGGTAGATCAACGCCCGCGTGGCCGCCCTTCACGACTGCGAGCCAGTCCCCAGGTTTCAGCTGGGAGGCTTCGCGCCACACGAGCTGACCGCTCTCGTTGACGACCGCGATCGGGTGGTTGTACGTCGCCTTGATTCTCAGTCCAAGTTCTGTCTCGATCGTGAGCACGTCCGCGAGGCCGTTGTCTTGCGCGACGAGTGCGTGGGAGAACCCGCCGCCGTCGAAGACCTGGTCCCGGGTGAGGTTCTCCCCGAGCGGCGGGGCATTGAGCATCTTGCCCAGCGGCTTCAACCCCGAAGTGGTCCGCAGGAGGCTCGAGGTCGATATACAGCCGCCTTGCTTGATCTGCTGCGTTGCCGCGTCGAAGATCTTCATGAACGAAACGGGCCCGGACGCGACGCCCATGGTCGACTTCACGAAGTCGCCTTTCGGCCGCAGCCGCGAGAAGCCAAAACCCGTTCCGCCGCCGCTCTGATGGATCAGCGCCTGTTGCTTCAAGCTCTCGAAGATTCCGACGAGGCTATCGTCTACGGGCAGGACAAAGCAGGCCGACAACTGCTGAAGCTCCAATCCCGCGTTCATCAGCGTCGGGCTGTTCGGCAGGAACTCGAGGTTCGCCATGAGGCGGTAGAAGCGCTTCGCCCTCTCGACAAGTTCGTCGTCCTTGGCGCCATACAGCCGTTCGGCCTGCGCGAGGTTCCAGGCCACGCGGGCGAACATCTCCTTTGGAGTCTCGATGGCCTTGCCCTTCTCGTCCTTCCGCAAGTAGCGCTTCTCGAGGACGCGGATCGCGTTCTCCGTCAACGTGGGTTCCGGCTCACGGGCGAGCGCCTCGAAGCCCTTCGACGCAGCGACCTTCATCTGTTCCATGGAACGACCCTCTCCACCGAGTACACGGCGTGGAAATCATGTAGCGATGAAACCATCCCGGGGGTGGGCGCGGCGAAGCAGGTCTCGGACTATATTACTTTTGGAATCACCTCTGTTACCCGCCCTCCGACGAATGGTTATCATCTCTGTTATCATATCACCAGAGCCATGGCATATAAGAATGTATGTTGGGGAGGGGGCGGATCTGCGCGATACGAGGGAGAGGGTGGTCATAGGAAGGGAGGCCGCACGACGCGGGCCGGATGCCGCTGGCCTCGGATCTCCACTTGGACGCTCGTCCCTTCCACCGCGGACGTCCGCTCGGCGGACGCGAGGGCGATGCCGACGCGCAGGGACGGGGACATCGTGCCGCTCGTGACGGTCCCGATGGTCCGATCCCCCGAGAGGACGGGACATCCGTGGCGGGGGATCCCCCGATCCTCCATGCGAAGGCCGACGAGACGCGGATAGTCGTCCCGCGCCCGCTGCGCGAGGAGGGCGCCCCTTGCAAAGAACTCACGGTCCCACTTCACGACCCACTCGCAAGCCGTCTCCAGCGGCGTCTGCCGCCCGTCGAAATCCTGGCCGGAGAGAAGGTATCCTTTCTCGAGGCGAAGCGTGTCGCGGGCGCCGAGGCCGATCGGCCGGACCCCCAGGTCCCGGCCTTCCGCGAGGAGGGATTCCCACACCCATTGGCCCTCCACGGGCGTCGGGAAGAGCTCGAACCCGGCCTCCCCCGTGTACCCCGTCCTCGTCGCGAGGAGTGCGACGCGTCCAGCGGAAACGGAGGGCCCCTCCGGGGGCAGGATGGAGGGCCCTCGAGGGGCCCGGGCCCCCCACCCCTCGACTTCCGGTGGAACCGCCCGCGGGTGGGACCCCCACGGGGCCGGAGGCACGAAATCGATGACCGCGGCGGCGAAGGGACGGATGCGGGAAAGGTCCACGGAGGTGAAGCGTTGCAGGAGCTCCGGTGCGCGGGGCCCCTGGATCGCGAGGCACAGGTACTCGTCCGTGCGATCCGTGACCGCGACCCCGGGCGCGCGCCGGTCGTCGAGCCACGCGAGCACGGAGGCCCGCGGCCCTGCATTGCAGACGATGAAAAACCGGTCGGAGGCGACGCATGTGACGATCACGTCGTCGAGGATCGTGCCATCCTCGCGGAGCAGATGTGTATAGCGCGCCTTCCCGGGACTCGTCGGGATGTCGTTCGCACTCAAGCGGTCGATGAACGCGTGCGCGGGCCCGCCCTCAACGAAGAGCTTGCCCATGTGGCTCACGTCGAAAAGGCCGGCGGACCGGCGGACGGCGAGATGCTCGTCCACGATCCCCCCGTACTGAAGGGGCATCTCCCAGCCGCCGAACTCGATCATGCGTGCACCGGCGGAGCGATGCCATTCGTACAAAGGGGTACGGAGGGCCATGGACGCCGCGAGGAATGCGGGCGAGCGTATTGAACCTCGCCCGCGGGCAAAGCTTAAACCGACGCCCCTCATCAGGGGCGGCGCATGGGCCTGCTCCGGGATTTCCGGTACGAAATCAGCGCGCTCGTACTCGGCTTGGGAATCCTCGGCACGGTCCTCTCCCTGACGTACTACTTCTTCAGATCCCAAGTCCCGGACTGGCTCCGGTCCCTCGCGAGTTCCCTCGGGGACTACAACTTCTGGACCGGCGCCCTCGGCCTGCTCGCGGTCCTCGGCGGGGGCTACTACTTCGTCGACACGATCCGGAAAGAGCGGGAGTTCGATCGTCTGCTCTCAACGGCCTCCAAGGAGGTCTTCGTGAAGAACATGAAGCGAATCGAGGAACTCGTGTACTACCATCTCCCGTCGTCGTACGAGAAGCGGTTTCGCGAGAAGCGGCAGGAGTTCCGAATCAAGAGCTGACGACCCGCGCCAGGACGACGCGGCCAAGGGCCTCGACGGCGGCGCGATCCCGCGGACGACAGCGCACCACGAGCTCGACACGGTCCGGCCGGTGCACGACCGAGAGAACCTCCGTGTGCTCGTGGAGCCAATGCAGACTCGCGCCCTCCGCGGCGTCCAGGGACAGGACGAGGTGGAGTTCCACTGGGTACACGAACGCGGCGAGGACGCGCTCCCGCAGCTCGTCCAGTCCCCGGCCCGTGCGCGCGGAAATCGCGAGGGGCGGACGATGGAACTCGGAGTCGGAAAGGACGGCGACCTTCGCCGCGAGCTCGGGCTCAGCGACCATGTCCGCCTTCGTGAGGACCGGCAGGACGCTCCCCTCGCCGACCCTCGGCAGGAGGGTCCGCGCCGCCAGCCTCACCTTCCGACGCATCTCCGTCTCGGGGTCCGCGGCATCGACGAGCAGGAGGATCAGGTCCGCCTCGAAAATCTCCTCGAGGGTCGCCTGGAACGCCTCGACCATCCAGAACGGCACACCGTCCACGAATCCGACGGTATCCGTGAGCAGGACCCTCTTGGTCGACTCCGGCAACGCGCGGGTCGTCGTCGAGAGCGTCGAGAACATCCGGTCCTCGACGAGGACGTGCTCGCCCGTGAGCGCGTTTAGGAGGGACGACTTCCCCGCGTTCGCGTAGCCGGCGAGGGCCACGAGGTGGTGCCCCCGCTCCTTGCGGAGGGCGCGCCGCATGTCCCGCTCCCGTCGGATCGTGTCGAGGTCGTCCCGGATCTTCTTGATGCGCCGCTTCACGGTCTCGTAGTACGCGTCGACGCGTTGTTCGCCTCCGGCCATGAACCCGGGCCGCTCGCCGATGTCCGCCTCGTGGATCCATTCGCGGAGCAGGGGGACCTCGTACTGAAGGAGGGCCAGCTCCACCTGGAGCCTCGCCTCCCGCGTGGCCGCGCGCTGCGCGAACAGCTCGAGGAGGATCCGAAGGCGGTCGTAGCACTCGACGCCGAGGTCGCGCTCCAGACGGTAGTGCATCGAGGGGCGAAGTTCCCCGTTGAAGACGACGATGTCGATGTCGCCGCGCGCGGTCCGGTCCCGCAGCTCCGCGAGCTTGCCGCGGCCGACGAACGTCTGCGGGTGGGGCTCGCGCCTGCGCTGCACGATGATGTCGAGGATTCGGTGCCCGGCCGACGCGATGAGCGCGCGCATCTCTGCGACGTCCGGGGTGAGGGAGACGAGGAGGACGTCCAACGGGGCGCCGAGCGCCGCAGGCCAGGATAAGGGTTTCCACCGGAAAGGCAGGGGTGGGGGAGGGCCGGGCGGTGGGCACATTCCGGCGTGCGCCCGTTAACCTTAAATGAGGTTAATCCTCTCGCAGGGGCGATGCAGATCGGCTGTGGCGCCACCACGAAGGAGATCCGCGGCCGACCCTACCTGTACTTCTGGCACTACGAGGAGCGCGGCGGCCGTCGCGTGCAGATCTACACCTATGTGGGATCTGCTCGGTCGCCCGTCGCGCGGGGCCGCCTCTCCGAGCTCATCGCGGACTACTATGACCGCGTCGAGCAGGAGCTGCGACGCCGCCGCGAGGACGCCCTCGCCCGCAGCCTGCCGGGCTGACGTCGCAAAGCCCTTATCGTGCGGGCGGCATCCGATGGATCGATGCGCGTCCGAGTGAAGCTCTTCGCGTCGTTCCGCGAGATGGCGGGGCGGCGGGAAACTCCTTGGACCCTCCGCGAGGGGGCGACCGTGGCGGACCTCCTCGCGGCGCTCCTCGAGCGTTACCCGTCTCTCCGAGGCCATCGCGAAACGATGCTCCTGGCGGTGAACCATACATTCGCGGAGCCGTCGGCGATCCTCCGGGAGGGGGACGAGGTCGCAATCATGCCGCCCGTGAGTGGGGGTCTCCGGTGATCTCGATCCAACGTCGATCGATCGATCTCGAGGCCGTCGTGGACTCCGTCCGGAGGAAGGACGCGGGCGCGGTCATCCTCTTCCTCGGTACGGTGCGGGCGGATCCCGACGTGGCCGCGCTCGACTATGAGGTCTACCGCCCGATGGCGATGAAGACCTTGGCGGAACTGGTCCTCCGAGCGAAGGGGAAGTTTGGCATCCTCGAGATGTCGATCGTGCACCGCCTCGGGCGGATTCCGGTGGGCGGGGAGAGCGTCGCGATCGCGTGCTCTTCGGCCCACCGACGGGAGGCGTTCGCGGCCGCGGCTTGGGCGATGGACGAAGTCAAGAGGATCGTGCCGATCTGGAAAGCGGAATCGGCGCCCCACACGACGGCCCGCCGGAGGCGCTGATCGATCTTCGATGAAGGACAGAGTCCCTCCTGCTGATCCGGAATAGATCGGCCGGGGCCGCGCGGCCCCGCGCCAACGCCCCCGTGAGGGGTAAGGTTGTTCTCTCCGCCGGCGAGCCTACGCGGCCAGGTTCGCGCCCCGGACCCTCAGGCCCGGGAACGTGCCGCAGCCCGCCGAGTTGTAGAAGCGATACCAGTTCGCGCCTCGGTCTTCGGCGTGGTCTGGTATACTGTCGTTCGGCGGCACACACACCTGATGCTTCGGTCCAGCACTCGCCCGCGGAGGCGGGGTCGGGCTCGGCGTTTGCGTCTCCCACGGGTGGCGGAACGGCCCGTGGTCGGGCTCGTTCGTGTCCACGTACGGGAGGGGCCGGGATTGGTCCGGCGTCGGTGTGGTCGGCTCGTTGATCACGACGTTCCCCGCGTTCGGGGTCGCCGTGGGGCGAAGGAGGATGGCCGCGAAGCTGGCCACCACGACGGCGGCCACCGTAACGACCACGAGTTTCTTCAGCCCTTCCATGTCTTGCCTCACGTCCTGTTCGTTCGCGTTGTCGCGCATGGCGGCGATGGCGCGAAGAAGGATCCTGCGATCCAGGGGCCCGCGGGAGCGAGCTCCCGTCCCATCCCTTCGTGCGCGCGCATCCCATCCGCACGCAACTCGCCCGACGTGGCTCGAGCGTATTTAACGATGTCGCGTCGGACGCTGCGAATTGACAATCCGTCCGAGGACGCGCGATGACGTACGTCATCGCGGCCCCGATCGCGTCGCCCGCGGGTTGACAAATGCGCATCGTGAAATATCGATGCGTCGGTTCCTCTTCCGCCATGGCGAAGATGGTCGACATCGGTCGGAAGCCCGACGTGCCGCGGCGCGCGGTCGCCCGCGGCGAGATCCATCTCCGGCCCGAGACCGTCCGCGCGATCCGCGAGGGTCGCGTGGCGAAGGGCGACCCCCTCGCGGCGGCCGAGGTCGCGGGGCTCCAGGCGGTCAAGTCAACGTGGCAGGCGCTTCCCCATTGCCATCCGATCCCTCTCACCTCCGCGTCCGTGGAGTTCGACGTCCGGCGGGACCGCGTCGAGTGCACGACGACCGTCGAGGCCACGTACAAGACGGGGGTGGAGATGGAAGCCCTCTACGGCTGTGCGGTCTCGCTCCTCACGGTGTGGGACATGGTGAAGGCGCGCGAGAAGGATGCGAGAGGGCAGTATCCGTCCGCGCGGATCGAGGGCGTCCGGGTCGTCGCCAAGCAGAAGCGGGTGCCCCGCCGACCTCGCCGGACGCCCCCCGGCTGAAGCCTTCGCGCGAAGCCTCCTATATGTCCTGCCGTTTCCCCCGGCCGGGGGAATGGGTCTGGCAGTGGAGAAGAAACTGTCTGTGGCGGAAGTACGGAGGACGATCTCGACCTCGTTGGCCGCGGCCTTCGGGTTCGTCATCGCCCTACTGTGGAACCAGGTGGTCCAGGGCGGTCTCGCCGTGGCCAAGATTAGCACCACGGCCCCGCAGGATCTGGCCGGCTGGCTCTACTTCGTTGTGACCGCAGTTGTCCTGACCGTCGTGATGATCGTCTTCATCATCCTGGTCGGCCGCTGGGGCAGCAAGTAGGCGTCCGTCTCGGAATGGGCCCGCGGGCCGCCGACCCGCGGGCGAAGCCCTTTTAACGCCAGGGCGGCATGGATTCCGGCCCATGAAGGTTGTGATCCTCGACGGCTACGTGGACGAGCCGTCGAACTTCGGCGTGCCGCCGTACATCTCCCCGTACCCTCGCTACGTCGCCGGCGCGGTCCGCGACGCGGGCCACTCCTGGGAATACGTGACGGTCGACCAGGTCTGCGCAGGCCATCCGCTCAGGGGCGACCTCCTCGCCGTGATCTCCGGCCCGATCGTCCCCGGGAAGTACCTCCGCGGCCTGCCGATCAGCAAGAAGGAGATCGTCCGCCAGGCGAGCGCGTTCGAGGGCCCGCGGGTCCTCGGCGGGCCGCTCGCCCGCTTTCGGTACTTCGACCAAGAGCTCGTCGAGCCTTTCGACTTCGTCGCCGTGCGGGACCTGGACGCGTGCCTGCACGACCACCTCGCGACGGGCGAGTGGGCGAATCGGGACCACACGATGGGAGAGTGGGACCGGTGGGCCCTCCTCGGCGCCGACGTGGTCCCGCACCACCCGGACTTCCCGGACCCGCTCACGGTCGAGCTCGACACGTCGAAGGGATGCGTCCGCTACGTGAACAAGGGCTGCTCCTTCTGTATCGAGCCGCAGTACGGCATCCCGAAGTTCCGACCCGTGGAGGGGATCCTTGCCGAAGTCCAGCGTCTCGCGGAGCTCGGCGCAGTCAACTTCCGCCTCGGCGGCCAGGCGGATTTCTTCAGCTACCAGGCCCTCGGGCTCGGCACGAGCCCGACGCCGCCGATCAACGTCGACGCAATCCGGCGCCTGCTGGGGGGCATCCGGATCTCCGCGCCGAACCTCAAGGTCCTGCACACCGACAACGGGGATCCTGCGATGATCCTGGCCCATCCCGACGAGGCGATCGAGGCGATGCGGATCCTCGTCCGCGTGGCGACTTCGGGCAACGTCCTCTCCTTCGGCCTGGAGACCGCGGACCCCGTGGTCAAGGATGCGAACAACTTGAACATCGATGCGGAAGGATGCCTCGAGGCGATCCGGATCGTGAACCGGATCGGACGGGAGCGCGGGCCCAACGGCCTGCCGAAGCTCCTCCCCGGGCTGAACTTCGTTGCCGGCCTGACGGGCGAGACGAAGAGGACGTTCGATCTCAACGTCGCCTTCCTGAAGCGGCTCCTCGAGGAAGACCTCTGGATCCGGCGGATTAACATCCGCCAGGTGCGGCCGGTCCGCCAGGAGTTCGAGCCGACGGGCCTTCGCCACGAGTTCCGACGGTTCAAGGAGGTGGTCCGGTCGGCGATCGACCACGAGATGCTCCGCCGCGTCGTGCCGGAAGGCACGGTGCTGCGCGACGTGTACCTTGAGCTCCGGGACGGACACGTCACCTACGGACGGCAGGTCGGGACGTATCCGATCCTCGTCGGCCTGCCGTACGACGCCCCGTTGGGCCGCTTCATCGACGTGAAGCTCGTCGGCCACGGCCAGCGGTCCGTCACGGCGGTCGAATACCCGTTCGACGTGAACCGCGCGTCCCTGCGCGCCTTGTCCGCCCTCCCCGGGGTCGGGGCGAAGCGGGCCGCGCGGATCGTTCGCGCGCGACCGTTCCGAACGTGGTCCGACTTCACGGAGGCGCTCGACGACCCGTCGGTCGCGGAACGCGTCGCTCCGTTCGCTGCGTTCGCGGCATAGGAGGGATCACGCGGCGCCGCGCGGTCGCGGCCGGAGCAACCAGATGCGGTCGTCCAGCTCGATGAGGCATGCGCCGCATCCGGCGCAGCGGTAGTACCGCGCCCGGCCTCCGCGTCCGAGGAAGGCGACATCCGCGTGCTCGCAGTCCCCTTCGGGCGCCCTCGGCGTCGCCGTCGACCGATTCGCAGCGGTGGTCATGCGTGTGCCAATGCATTCCGCAGGCAACGCGCTTCGCCCGGCGTGGGAAGGCGGCGAACGGCGGGTGTTAACCTTGACTGAGGTTAACCGCAGAGGAGAAGCTTTTGTCCCACCCCGGTCTTTCCAAGCGCGATCCCATGGCGGTCCCCGAGGAGCACCGGGCCCACGGCCCGAAGTCCGTGAAGTGCGGCGTCGTCACGATCTCCGACAGCCGCACCCCGGAGACGGACGACTCCGGACGGATGATCAAGGATCTCCTGCTCGGCGCGGGCCATGCGGTCCTCTTCTACGCGGTCGTGAAGGACGAGGCGAGGGCGATCGCGGATGCGGTCGAGCAGGCCTCGTGGACCTGCGAGGCCGTGATCACGAACGGAGGCACGGGCGTGTCGCGGAGGGACGTCACGATCCCCACCCTCGCGCCGGCATTCGAGCGGACGTTGCCGGGATTCGGGGAGCTGTTCCGCGCCCTCTCGTACGATACGATCGGCAGCGCCGCGATGCTGTCGGGCGCGGTCGCGGGCGTCTATCACGGCCGTCTCGTCTTCTGCCTCCCCGGTTCGCCCGATGCATGCCGACTCGCGATGGAGAAGCTCATCCTGCCGGAGCTGAGCCATGCGGCCGGGGTGGTGGGCCGATGAGACACCGGCGAACGGGCCCCCATCACGACCACGACGCGCACGGGGATCGCGGCCGAGGGATGCGCCCCCTGAAGGCCCTGATCTCCCTGGACGAAGCCCTCACGATTGCGATGGACCTCGTGCGTCCGGTCGATCGGACGGAATCCGTTGGCCTGCTCGACGCCATGGGCCGCGTGGTCGCGGAGGACGTGCGCGCGTCCATCGACGTGCCCCTCGCGGATCGGGCGGCGATGGACGGCTACGCGGTCCTCGCGCGCGACACGTTCCGCTCCGGGAAGTTCAAACCCGTCGTGCTGCAGCGCGTCGAGACCCTCTACGCGAGCGGCGTCCCGACGAAACGCGTCACGGCGGGCCGGTGCACGGAGGTCGCGACGGGGACGACCCTGCCCGCAGGAGCGGATGCCGTCGTGATGGTCGAGGACACGGAGCGCGAGGGTGACCTCGTGAAGGTCTACAACCCCGTGCATCCGGGAGAGAACGTCTCGCGGCGCGGCGAGGACCTCGAGCGGGGTTCCCTTGTCGTCCGGTCCGGCGAGGTCCTCACGCCTGCGAAGGTCGGCGCGATCGCGGCCGTGGGCCTGGACCACGTCCGGGTGTACGCGAAGCCGCGCGTCGCAATCCTCACCACGGGCGATGAAGTCGTCCCGCCTGGCCGCCCGATCCGCCCCGGACAGGTGTACGACATCAATGCGTTCACGATGTCCTCCATCGTCCAGCTCAACGGCGGGCGGCCGCTCCTCCGTGGGCGCGTCCCGGACCGGCTCGAGGCCTTGCGGGCCGCAATCCGTAAGGCGATCGCCGCGGACCTCGTCGTCTTCTCCGGAGGCTCCAGCGTCGGCGAGAAGGACATGATCATCGACGTGCTCCGGGACATGGGGGATCTCCTGTTCCACGGGATCGCGGTGAAGCCCGGTAAGCCGACCGTGCTTGGGCGCGTCGATGGGAAGCCAGTGTTCGGGATGCCCGGCTACCCAACGTCGTGCCTGAGCAACTGCTACATGCTCCTCGCGCCGATGCTCCGCCGCATCGCCCGCCTGCCTTCCCCGGTCGAGAAGGTCGTCGAGGCGCCTCTCGCTAAGCGCCTCGTCAGCGTGATCGGCCGCGTGGAGTTCCACACGGTTCGGCTGGTCGGCGGCGTGGCGATGCCCGCATACAAGGAGAGCGGCTCGATTACGTCGATGGCCCACGCAGACGGCTATATCGAGATTCCCGCGAACGTCGACCTGATCGAGAAGGGCGACACCGTGCGCGTCGTGCTCTTCTGAGCCGCGGATCTTGTAACCTCTTCGTCCGGGCGCAGCGTGGAGAAGCAACGTTTATTGCCCGTTCATCGATTCATGGGCATCACGGACAGAAGCGGGGTACGGATCGGCTCCATTGTGATTGACGTGGAAGACTTCCCCCGGATGATGGCCTTCTGGCAGGAGGCGCTTGGGTACCGTCCGCGGAGGCCGCCCACCCCCGGGGACCCGTTTGTGATTCTGGAGGATCCTGCGGGGGCGGGGCCCAATGTGTCCATCGACGGCATTGAGCCCTACCGGAACCGACTGCACGTTGACCTATACACGGACGACACCGATGGCGAGGTCGAACGGTTGCTGCGCCTCGGCGCCACCGTCTTCCGGCCCCGCGAGCCCGATGAGGATTTCGTGGTCCTCGCCGACCCCGAGGGGAACCTCTTCTGTGTGGTCGACACGAGGGATCATTGATCCGCCGCCGGGCGTGGAGGTGTCGGGTCCGGCGCGCTTGAATCCAACTCACGTCTTGTAAGGAACAAAGAACACCGACAGTTCCCGATGGATCCAGCCTCCGGCGCCGATCTCTGCCGGCCGGGGGCGAAGGCCCGGAGCCACGCAAGGCTTATGCCACTGTCCATGTTGCCGCCGCCCCGATGGTTCTCGTCGAGCGGGCCGCGCCACCGGATCGCGCAGAGGTCGAGCGGCTCGTCGCAGCGTACCACACCTCCGAGGGCGTCACCCCTCGGCCCGAGCGAATCTCGTGGACTGTGGACCAGGTCATGCGGAACCGGTTCCCCGGCGTGCTCCTGGTCGCGCGGGAGAAGAAGGCGATCCTCGGGGTGGCCCTCGCCGTGTACACGCCATCGGCGGAACTCGGTCGCGTCCTCGTGGTCCAGGACTTCTTCGTCGATCCGACCGTGCGCCGGAAGGGCGTAGGCCGGGCTCTCGCGAACCGCCTGATCGAGGAAGCGAAGGCGATGCGGATCGATCGCGTAGACCTCGAGATCCTCCCAGCGAACGCCGCAGCGGCCTCTTTCTGGAAGTCCCTAGGCTTCAAAACCGGCGGCCGCACCGTGTACAGCAAGGATCTGTCCTAGCGCCGTCGGTGGACGACCGCGCGGTGGGCTCGGTACGCCTCCTGGCCAAACTCCTTCCCGCACTGCGGGCACCGGACGCGGGGCCGCGTGCGCGTCGCGTCCTGGACGCTCAGGGATCCAAGGACACCGGCCATCTCCCTCGCGATCTCTTCGGACTCGGCCTCGGACCTGTGATATCCCTTGAGGTCCCGCATGAAGTCCACGTGCAGATCGATCTCCGCCCCTTTCGGGACCGTCTCCAGGCCATGCGTTTCCAAGCGCATGTGGAAGCGCTTCCCGTCGTGCAGGGGGCGGAAGGCGACGACATCGAACGTCTCTCGCGCGACCGTGTAGCCGAGGGTCAGGAACGCGGCCTCGATCGCGTGGAGGGTCATCCGTTTCGGGAGGGAAGCCTTCGCGCGGACCACCCCCTCAATCTGCGTACGCGACGCGGACGGACGCGATCTCGTATCCGAGCGGACAGTCCAGCTCCGACCCAACGCGGAGGATCCGTAGCCGCGTGCCCGGTTCGATTCCGACGGGATGGCAGAGGCGGAAGTTCGGACAGGCCGCATTGGAGCAGACGAGCCCCTCGTAAGCAACGATCGTGCCTTCGAGGCTCGCGCGCACGGGGAGGCTGCACTCCGGTGGGGCCGGCTCGACCTCGATGACCTGCGCCCGTTCCTCGTTGAGGAGGCACGGATGGGCGACGTCCCGCACGTGCGTCACGCGGTACCGCCGTCCGAGTTCCTGGTTGAGGCAGACCGTCCTGACCTTGCAGGGTCGACATTCGGGCTGAGGTCCGCGGTACACGAACTCATGGCCCTCGGCCGCCTGTCGTTCCCCCACCAATGTGACCTGGGCCACGAGGCTTCCCGGGTCGCCCAAGGCGCCCTGCGTCTTAAGTCTCACCGTTCCTCGGAGCCCAGACCTTCGCAGACACGGCTCCGTCGGAACGGGCGGACATCCGGGGGAATCCCACGGAGAGCCGACTTGGAACCACACCCCTTGTCAAAGCTGAGTGTCATGCGGATCGCCCTCACCTTGCGGCCTCGCCGCCGTCGTCGCGGTGGAAGCAGCTGTCACGTTCGTGGTTGCGGTCCTCAATTCCCGGAGTTTCTTCGGCCTCCTGCGTCCCGTCCTCCTCTTCGGCGGAGTGATCCTGCTCGCGGTCGGCGCGCTCGTCGGCGCGGGATTCCGCGAGCCGTCCTACCACAACCCGCCGTATTTCCTCTCGCTATCGTATGCGAGGACGACGGTGAGAGAGCGACCCACACGGCGGAACCAACATTTGGCCTGATTCCCGTCGCCGTGTGCATTGCCTTCGTCTTGATGGCGATTCCGTTGCTCCTCGACGCCCTCGGTCTCCGGTGAGAATGCGCCTCAGATGACCTTCGTGATCCGCGCGAGCCGCTCCGCGGCGTCCTCCGTGAGGCCCTCGTCCCCGAGGATCGTGTACCGCTCCTTGTTCATTTCGTGCGCGTGAACGAGGGCCTGGACCACTTCGTCGTCCGTCACGCCGAGCGCCCGCGCGGTCGTCGGCGCGCCAATTGCGAGGAGCGCGTCCCGCACTTCCTGCCAGTTCCCGCCGTGGAGGTACATCATCATGATCGTGCCGACGCCGCACTGCTCCCCGTGCAAGCCGGGCTTCTTCGCGATTCGGTCCAGGGCATGGGAGAACTTGTGCTCACTCCCCGACGCGGGGCGCGACGAGCCGGCGATCGACATCGCTACGCCCGACGAGACGAGAGCCTTGCAGACGAACCATGCGCTCTCCTCGAGCCGCGGCTTGATCGTCCCCGCGTTCTCGATGACGAGGCGCGCGGCGAGCTCGCTCAGCGCGGCGGCATACGACGAGTAGTACTCGTTCCGGAGGTTGCGCGCGAGGGCCCAGTCCTTCACGGCGACGAGGTTCGCGATGATGTCTCCGCACCCTGCCGCGAGCAGGCGGAATGGCGATTCGGCGATGATCCCGGTGTCCATGATGACCGCGATCGGGGTGTGGGCGGTCAGGCTCACTTTTTCCCCGCCCTTTGTAATCGAGCCCCTCGACGACACGACGCCATCATGGCTCGCGGCCGTCGGCACGGAGATGAACGGCACGCCCGCGTTGAAGGATCCGCATTTCGCGACGTCGATGGGACGGCCGCCACCGACGCCGAGCGCGAAGTCGAACTCCCCCTTCCGCACGCGATCTTGGACCCCGCGGACTTCCTGCCACGTCGCATCCTCGATGAGGTACGCGTCGACCTTGATCTTCCGGGCCGCGAGCTGCGATGCCGCCGTCTCGCCCGCGATCTTCATCGTCGTCGCATCGGCCACGAGCAGCGCGCGCTTGCCGAGCTTCAGCGTCTGCGCCACTTCGCCGACCTGCAGAATCGCATCGTGGCCCACGACCACGCTGCGGGGCAGCTCCATGCTCTTCGATTTCGAGAAGGACTCGACGTCGAACGTCGACACGAGGTCGCCTCGGCCCCGCTCCAAGCAAGTGTCCGCTACTTAAACTTGAGGCCGCGATTCCGTGACGGTCTCCGGACCGTTCATCGCCGCTCCCCGCGCGCATCCCGGGCCCGCCCGGAGGCCGTGGAAGGGGTAATGAAGAGGCTCACCCCGACGTTCCTGAGACTCACCGCGGAACCTTTAAGGGCGCCGCCCAGGATGGTCCGCCCCGATGGCCTTCGTGGAGCCGAAAGACCTTGCGCGGGGGGAGTCGGAGTTCCTGGAGGGAAACGCCCTCTGCGACGCCCGGCAGTACGCGGACGCGATTCCGCGCTACGACCGCGCCATCGCCCTCGGCTACGTGGACCACGTTGTGTGGAACAACAAGGGCGTCGCGCTGGACAGCCTCGGCCGGCACGAGGAGGCGATCGACGCGTACCGCGAGGCGCTTGCGCGGAAGGCCGACTACGAGATCGCGTGGTACAATCTTGGGAACGCGTTTGCGTATCTGGGCCGGCTGGAGCAGGCGGTCGAGGCGTACGATCGGGCCCTCGGGATCCGACCGGGCTATCCGGAAGCGCTATCGGACAAGGCCCTCGCCCTGGCCCGCCTCGGCCGAACGAAGCAAGCCCTGGCCGTCTACGAGGATCTCAGCAAGGTCGACGCGAAGAATGCGGAGGCGTGGGCGCGGAAGGGCCAGCTCCTCGAGGAGCTCGGGAAGTCGAAGGAGGCCGTCGAGGCGCTGAAGGCCGCGGTCGCCCTCAGGGCCGACGACGAGCGGGCGTGGAACGCCCTCGGGAACGCGCTCTACTCCATCGAGCACTATGAGGAGGCAATCGAGGCCTACGACAAGGCCCTCGCGCTGAACCCGCTCAACGAGGAAGCCTGGAACAACAAAGGCTTCACCTTCTTCATGCTCGGGATCCACGATGAGGCGATGCGCTGCTATGAGCGCGCGCTCCAGATCAACCCACATTACAAGCAGGCGTGGTACAACAAGGGATACACTCTCCACGGGGTGAATCGCCTCGACGAGGCCGTGGAGGCGTACAAGAAGGCGCTGGAGCTGGACCGGGGAGACGAGGTCCTCTGGAACAACTTGGGCAACGCTCTCTACAACCTCGGGCGCTACGAGGAATCCATCCCGTTCTTCGAGAAAGCGATCGAGGTGAATCCAAAGTACGAAATCGCATGGAACAACATCGGCAATGCGCTGAACAAGATGGGGAAGCACTCGGAATCGATCAAGTATCACGACAAGTCCCTTGAGATCAAACCCGATTTCGACTACGCGCTCTATGCGAAGGGCCATGCCCTCGACAAACTCGGACGGCATGAGGAAGGGCTCGAGCTGATCGCGCAGAGCCTTGAGCTGAATCCGAACTACGATCACGCGTGGATGGCGAAGGCCGAGGTCCTCTGCAACCTCGGCCGCTTGGAGGAATCCCGGGATGCGCTCACGAACGCGCTCATCCTCAACCCGGGATACGACGAGGCCTGGATCTTCCGCGGCAAGATCCTCGAGGAGATGGGGAACGCCCTCGAGGCCGAGCGCTGCTTCGACGAGGCCCTTCGCTGCTTCGATGCGGGCCTCGAAGTGGAACCGGGGAATCCGGAGATCCTGCTCCTGAAGGCGAAGCTCCTCGAGGAGCTCGAGCGCACGGACGAAGCGCTCCAGGCGTACACGCTCGCGTCCGCAGACCTCCGACATGCCGAACCGACCGTCCGGCTCGCGGCCCTCCTGATCGCCCTGGGCCGCCCCAGCGAGGCAGTGGCTCCCGCGGACCGCGCTCGGGAGCGGTTCCCCGACGATGCGGAGGGTTGGCTCCAAGCGGGCCGCGCCCGCCTCCGCCTCGGTGCCGCCGCCGAAGCCCTTCCCATCTTGGAGCGGGCCGCCTCCTTGCAACCCCGCGCCGATGCGCTCCGCGAGCTGTCCCGAGCCCTCGTCGCCCTCGGTCGATTCCCCGAGGCCCTCGCCGCGCTGGACCGGATCCCGGTCGCGGATTTCGAGGCGCTACTCCTCCGCGGGGAGATTCTAGCGGCCCTCGACCGGACCGAGGAGGCCCTGGCGGCCTACGATCGGGCGAGCCGTCTCCCGGGCGCTACCCGCGACATCGCGCACCATCGGAAGGGCCTCCGGCTCTTGGAGATGGATCGGCCCAGAGAAGCACTCGCTGCGTTCGACGCGGCCATCGGCTTGAATCCGGGCGATGAGGACTACTGGTGCGACGCTGCGGAGGCGTGGAGGAGAATGGGTCGCGAGCCCCGGGCCCAACGCATGCTCGATGCGGCCCTCGCGCTGAACCCGTCCTGCGATCGTGCGCAGCGGTTGCGGCGCGAGCCTGCGGGCGCATAGGTTTTATCGGGTAGTCAGGATAGAAATTGAGATCGGAGAAGGGTTATCTCTCGCGATCGCATCCCCGGCCATGATGGGCCTGAAGATCCGACGGCGGACGCGTCTCCGGCGCAAGGACGTCGCCGGGTGGGTCGCGCGGCTCGCCTCCGACTTCGGTCTTGACGTGCGTGTGGATGAAGCATCGATCGACGAGGCGGAAGCGGGCGAGCTGAGGCTGCTGTTGCAGGGGCCCGAGGCGTTCGCGATCCTCTATGGAGACGCCGTGGTCCCGACGGTCCGCGCCCTCCTGGCCCATCCCGCGGCGAGGCGCCACGTGACCGTCGACATGGGCGCCGTGCCTTACGTGTACAACGGCGCGGATGTGATGGCGCCAGGCATCACGGATGCGGATCCCTCGATCCGTGAGGGGGATCTGGTGTGGGTGCGGGATGAGAAGAACGGGCGGCCGCTGGCAGTGGGCCGCGCGCTCATGGACGGGCCGACGATGGCGCGCGAGGAGAAGGGCAAAGCCGTCGAGACAATCCACCACGTTGGCGATGAGCTCTGGCGGCTTGGGGAGGACGAGGGCTGAGATGGGACCGCTGCGCGCGGTCCTCTTCGACATCGACGGGACGCTGCTGGGCAGAAGGGACGAGTGGGCGGGCGCGTCCAGCGCGACCTTAACGGCCTTCGGTCGGCCCCCGATGCCTCCCGCCGAGGTCGCCCCTCGGATCGACCCCCCGTTCGACGGATTGGTGACCCGGGTGTGCGGGCTCTCGCCGGACGACGCGCCGGGCGCGGAGGCGGAATTCGCCCGCCGGGAGCGGGAGATGCTCCGTGACGGGGTGGTGACCTTCCCGGGCATCCGCGAGGTGGAGTGGGGCTACGACGGCCGCAAGAGCCTGGAGGCCGCGGGCCTGGACCGCCGCATCGAAACGTCCGCCGCGCACCCCCCGGGCGCTTCGGGCGCTCACGCCCAGTACGGCGACTTGAGATGCTTGTATGCGGACATTACCGCGGTGACGGCCTCCCCGCACGCGGTCACGATCCGCTTGTCCTTCCCCGGATATGAGACGATGTCCCCGCACGCGAAGATCCCTCGTACCGACGTTGACATGTCGGCCTTGACTCGGATCAAGCGCTCGCCCTCGAGCTCGATTCCCCATCGTGGCAGGGGCGAACTCTTCGGTTCGAAGCCGATGTTCACGATCACCGCGTCGACCTCGAATTCGAACTTCTTGAGGGTGCGGTTGTCGTAGACGATCGCGCGCCTTAGCTGGGCGTCGCCCTTGAGGCTGGTGACCTCCGCGTTGAACAGGACCCGGATCGGCGCTTTCGTGACCGCCTCCACGTTCTTCTCCATCGCGCGGAACTCTCCGCGCCGGTGAACGAGGATGACTTCTTTCGCGGCCGCGACGATCTCAAGCGCAATCTCGAGGGCGCTATCGCCTCCGCCGACGACGATGACTCGCTTGTCCTTGTACTCATGGCGATCCCTCACGCGATACTCGACCCCCCGGCCCTCGAACTCCGCCTCTCCCGGAATGCCGAGGCGCCTCGGAGCGAAGAGCCCCATCCCCATCGCGAGGATCACCGTCCGCGCCTCGTGGGCGTTCCCCGATCGCGTGACGATCTTGAAGCCGGAATCGAGGCGCTGGATGTCCATCACCTCTTCCGGGACGATCCGCGCGCCGCTCTCCGTCGCATGGAGGACGAAGAGATCCCCGAGTTCGCGGCCCTCGATGGCGATGTAACTCGGATAGTCGTAAACGGATTTCGTGGGGTAGAGCCACGTCAGCTGTCCGCCCGCGGTCTGGGCCTCAAAGATCACCGTCGTGAGCTTCCGAGTGCGTGCGTAGATGCCCGCGGTAAGACCCGCAGGCCCGCCCCCCACGATTGCAACATCGTAGACCATCGGCGCAGCGGACAAAGTCCTCCCCCATTTAAACGTTATGAGGTGGATCCGCCCTTGAGCATGCCGTGCGACGCTCGCTCATAGTTATTATACAGTCACCCCGATGGCGATAACCCCCGGGCGCGTCGTTTTGTAAACCGCCGGCGCGACACCGCGATACCTTTAAATTCGTGGTTCTGGATATGCGCCGCACGGAAGGGATTCGGGATGGCGTTCATTAAGAAACCATTCAGGCGACTCGCGGAAGGCAGCTCCGCCGCCGAGGCGGACACGTATATCGACTTGGGTGAGTTGAGCTTCGAAGGCGAAGGTGGGGCCCTCGGAGAGCCGGTGGAGCACCTGGTGAAGGTCGCGGAGATTTACCGCTACGAGGACGCTGCGGATCTCGCGACGCACGTGTACAACGGAAACATCGTGCTCGTGGACTATACGAGCCTCTCAAGCGACGAGCTCGCCCTGAAGCGCATCACCGCGGAGCTGAAGAGCGCGGTCCGGGACTGCGGGGGAGACGTTGCCGTGGTGGGCAAGAACATGCTCCTCGTGACCCCTGCCGGGATCAAGATCGACCGCGCGAAGATCAAGGGTAGCTTCTAAGGTCAGGGTCGGCGGCCCCACCGCCGGCGGCGGGACACCCGGTAAGGCTTCGCGACGAACCGTTTGTTCGAGTAGTCCAGGACGAAGTAGTCCCTCGCATGGTTCGTGTGGCGCATCTTTGCGCAGCGGAGCAGGAGCTGCACGCGGCCTTCCCCGGCACCGCTGAAGCGAAGCTCCAAGACTCCGTCCGCGAGGAAGTCCACATCGTGATCGAAGGCCGGACGCCCGGGATCCTGCTCCATCACGAGGAACGTCGTCACCCCGAGGGATCGAAGGAAATTGAGGAAATGGAAGAGGTCCCCGCGCACGTCGGCCACGCGGGCGAGGGCCGTGAGAGCGTTCAGAGAGTCGATCACGACGATCCCCAGAGGCTCGCGATCGCGACGCCGATTGAGGTAGTCTCGAAGGACCTGCATCCAATCGCGCACGTCCTCGGCCGCCGCATGCTCGATTCGCAGTCGGCCGATGTCCACGACGAAGTCTTCCGTGTCGGCCAGCCCGAGCCTCCGCATCGTCCGGAGGATCGACTCCCGGCCCTCCTCGAGCGTGACGTACACGCCCCGGGTCCCCGCCGCGCGGTTCCGCACCAGGACATACAGGGCAAGGGACGTCTTCATCGCGCCCGTGGGCCCGGAGATGAGGACGACATGGCCCCGAGGCACGCCGCCTTCGAGCACGGCGTCGAACCCCTCCACGTACGTTGCAATCCTGCCTTCCCCCTCCTTCGGGCGCGCGGCCAGGGCGTTCACCTGCTCCTGGAGTCTCCGGACCTGGTCGCGGAGCTGGCGGACCTCCTCCTCGACCTCCTCCGGGACCCCGGGCCCATCGCCGCGGGGTGCGGCAGGCTCGACCCACTCGACGCGCTGCGCCATCCCACATCGGACAAGGGTCCCAACGGTCGTTAACCTTTTGGCCCGCCCGGATGCGGAGCGTTGATAATCAATCGAGCGCGGCGCCGCAGAACCCTTAAATAACCCCTTCTTCAAATACGACGGGCGAGGCGACCCATGGCGATCAAGACGAAGGCCACCCCTGGCCCTGCGGGAACCCTGACCGTCGACGATCTCACGCGGGCCATCCGCAACTCGATCGACCGGGCGGGGATGAAGGACGAGGAGGCCCGGGCCATGGCGCAGCACGTCCTCAACTTCTTCGGCTATTCGGAACGGATCATCGACAACGTCCTCGAGCCCGAGGACCGGGACGCCTTCTACATGCTCGAGGACTCCGGGATCCTCACGACCGAGCGGGAGGAGACGACCCTCTACGACGGCCGCGAATGGCGGATTCACTACTGGATGTTCCGGAAGGAGCGAATCGCAGAGCTCGTCGCCGCACAGAAGGCGAAGGAGGAGGCGGAGAAGGCCGCCTCCGTCTACGACGACGTCCCGGAGGACTTCTGGGTGTCCCGGAAGCCGAAGTCCGAGGAGCCTCGGTGAGCAGGCTCAGCCGAACGCGAGCTGCAGAGTGCCGCCGGACCTCCGCACGAGTTCGATCGTGAGGGAGTGCGGCAGGTACATCCTGCCGTCTCGGTATGGAAACGCCGCGTCGAACCCCTCGAGGATTCGAAGAGCCTTGGCCGCGAGCGGGTCAGTGAGGTAGGCGCTGTCCTCGATGTCGCCCGTGACGAACAGGGTGATCGGCAGGCGGAGGGCCTCCGCTTCCTGAGGAGTCAGCGCGGCCGCAAGCCGATCCAGGGCACCGCGATCGAACCGATGCGCCTCGCCCTCTCGCGTCCGGCACGCGGGTTCCGCCTCGGATCGCAGGCGAGCGAGGCTCTTTTTCTCGAGGACGAGTCCCGCGTTGATCCGACCGAGCTCGAACGCGACCCAGCGGTCGATGCTGCCTGGGGTGACCATCCGTGTGCTCCAGTCGCCCCGGGGCACAAAAGCCTTCCGGAGCGGCCTTTTCCGACGCCGCTCCGAAAGCTATTTCCCACGACCCGGGCATCCGCGCGTCCGGAGGCACTGCGTGTCGACGTCCGCCGTGTGCCCGAAGTGCGGCTTCGCGAACCAGCCCGGGTACCAGTTCTGCACGAACTGCGGCGGCCCTCTCGTCCCGGGGGCGGTCGCGCCGCCGCCGTACGGCGTGCCGCCCGCGTATACCGTGTCGCCCTGGGAGTACGAGCGGCGGCGGGCCATCGACCGCACGAAGACCGGGGTCCTCCTCCTGTTGATCGGCTCCCTGCTCAGCTGGGTCCTCGTCGTCGGGATCATCGGGGAACTCCTCCTGCTGATCGGGGCGATCCTCGTGATCCTCGGCCGGCGGGCCTTCGGGCCTTCGCACTCGAGGAACGTCGTCCTCTCCATCGTCCTGTTCTTCCTGGGGATCGGAATAAGCTTCCTGGGCGCCTTCGTCCTAGCGCTCTCCGCCGCCCCCGAACTCGTCAGCGGCGAGCTGGTGGCCACCACGAACGCCCTCCGCTCGCTCTTCGCGAACGTCCTCGTGGTCATCGTGATTGGAGGCGTCGTCACGGGACTCGCCTCCGTCCTGTTCACGTATGCCCTGCAGAAACCGACCGGGCGGATGTTGCTGTGGGCCGGCTACGCGGCCACGATCGCGGGCCAGATCGCCATCCTCGTGCTCCTCGCCCCCGAGATCGACGGAATCGCGGACGTCGTCGCGCGCGAGATTGTGACGAGGCCGAACGATCCCACGGCCATCGCGTCGGCCACGGCGTCCCTGACGGACCGCATCGGCTCGTTCTTCTACCTCAGCGCGATCCCCGCGATCCTCTTCGCCATCGCGGACTACCTCGTGTGGGATCGGATCAACCGAGGGGAGATTCCCGCGCCGTCCGCGGCGCCCGTCGCTCCTCCGTCGACCGCGCCGCCGATCCAGCCGGAGTGAACCGTCGGTAGGGCGGTGGCGAGACACGCGTCGGCCGCCTCACTTCTTCCTCGAGATCACGTGACTCACGAAGAACTTCTCCCCGTCGTGATTCAGGGCGAGCGCACTGTGCTCGTGGCTCATCCAACGCATCTTCACGCATCGGAGGCGCAGCTGGACCTCCGTCTCGCCCACCTCGACCTGCCGGAGGTTCAGGATGCCGTCCGCGAGAAAGTCCTCCCCCCACTGGGTGAGCCGCGTCGCGCCGAACGGCGTCTCCGCGATGATGAACGTCGTCAGGCCGAGCTCCTTTACGGAACCGAGGAAGTGAAACATCTCGCGGCGCGGGGACTTGAGGTCCGAGAGGGCATAGAGCGCCTCGAGGCTGTCCAGGCAGAGCGTGCCGTAGCCGCTCGATGCGACGGCCTCCTTGATGATCTCGAGCAGGATCGTGATCCAGTCCTTCTGGTCCTCCGCGCGGAACAGGCCACGGCGGAGCTGGCCCATATCGAGGATGTACACTTTCGAGTCGTGGAGCTCCGTCATCCCCATCCGCCCCGCCCCCGTGCGGAGGCTGTCCGCATCCTGCTCGAGGCTCACATACAGCCCCTTCGTCCCGTCGCGTTTCGCGTTCTCGAGCATGATGGACAGGATCAGGGACGTCTTCATCGTGCCCGGTGTGCCGGCGACGAGGACGGTGCTCCCGCGAGGGATCCCGCCCCCGAGGGACTTGTCGAGGCCCTCGACGTACGTGTGCAGAAGCGGCACCTCGACTCCCATATCGGCCGACGACGGACCCGAGATTATAAAGGGGTGGCGTCTCTGTTATCGACCTCGATACTCTCTCCAGAAACCTGCGGGCGGGCCCATGTCCGACGCGGGGTTCGCCTCGCGGGAACCCTTTTGTAGGCCCAGGCCGTTGCACCCGGCGAGAAGGGATGGCCAAGCGCGACGACGCGGCTCTGAAGCTCCTCCGCTGGGAGCTGCAGGGCCAGGGCGCCATCGTCTTGGAGGCGATGCTCCGCCATCCGAACATGTCCCTCGCCGATGCGGTCGAGCTCATTGAACAGGAGAACCCGACCTTGTCCCCGCGACCCGATGATTCGGAGGGTCCGCCGGCCCCGCCCCCGCGGTCCCATGCGACGACAGAGCTGGACGCCCTCGGCCAGGAATTCCAGACGTTCCGGCACCTGCTCCAGCCGAGCGAGGCCAAGGAGATGGAGCTGCAGCTCCGGGAGCTCGGGCGGACCCAGGATCGAGCCGCCATGGCGGCGCTCCGTCGTCGGCTCCGCGCGCTCTCCCTGCAAGCCGCCTTCTGGTCCGAGCTCGCGGCCACGGGGAAGGAGTCGAACGCCCTCGCCCTGATGATCCTGAAGCGAGGCGGCGGCGTGCTCGCGATGACCGGGGAGACGGCCTACCTGGAGCAGGCGGAGGTGGCCGCCTCGATTCGCCGGGAGGCCGCGCGGCGCACGAAAGGCACGTTCGTGATTCATCTGCCCGTCGGCCGGCTCGTCCTCATGAACGGGGAGGGCACTTCGATCGCCGCCTTGTTCCGGCGGGCACCCGGGAAGGACGTGGTCTCCGTCCTCACGAAGACCGTCGAAGCGATCGAGGAGAACAAGGCCGCCGCGTCTCGGACGTTCGGAGACGAGAAACTCGCCTCGCGCTACGCGGAGGCGCTGCTCAAGCTGCTCCAGAAGACCTCACTCTGAGATCGCCCGAGCGATTTGGAATCGATCGCCGGACCGGATGAGGGCGAAATATCCGCGGTCGTGGTTCGCGCGGCGCATCTTGACGCACCGGATCCGCAACTGTACATCCGTCTCGCCCTTCTCGAACTGCTTCAGGTAGAGGATCCCGTCGGACAGGAACTCCTCCTCGTAGCGCCCCAGCCGGCCGTCCCCGCCGGAGGCTACCTCGGACACCAGGAACGTCGTCGCATCGAGGGATCGCAGGAACCCAAAGAAGTGGAAGAGGTCCCGCCTCGGATGGTCGAGGTGGCTCAGGCTGTAGAGGGCCGCGAGGCTGTCGAGCGCGACGAGGTCGAAGCCGTTCATCCGGACCCGCTGCTCGATGTACTTCTGCAGGATCTCGACCCAGTTCTTCTGGAGCTCCTCGTCCTTGTGCTCGAGCCGGATCTTTCCGATGTCGAGGATATACAGCTCCATGTCGTCCAGGCCCGTGAGGCCCATCTCCGCCATCGCGGTGCGCAGGTCGTCCTGGCTCTCTTCCAGGCTGATGTACAGGGCCTTGGACCCCGCCTTCACATTCTCGTACAGGATCGAGAAGGTCAGCGCGGTCTTCATCGTCCCCGCGGAGCCGGCGACGAGGACGACGGATCCCCGCGGAATGCCTCCGCCAAGCGCCTCGTCGAATCCCTCGATGTACGTCTTCACGCGGTCCATGAACGACATCGAACGAGTCGGCCTTGCGCTATAAAGGGATGGCGCGGAGATTATCAAGGTCGAAAACGGGGCCCCGCACGAAGCAACCGGTACGCATACGGAAGGCGGCGTTCGTGCGAGGTCGACGGATCCGCCGCGGTGATCCGACCTCCTCCGAGAATCCGACGGTCCGGCTCGTCCGCCCACGCCCGCGGAGCGCGGCCTTCCTCGAGGACCAAGTCCGTCGGTACGTTGCGAAAGCGCTTGCCACAATCCTGATCCGCGGGCTCGATCGATCGGCCGGAGGTCCGGGCTTATATGGCACGAGGACCTTCGCCGCGGCGATGGCTCTCGAGGCGATCCCACAGGCCCTCTGGTTTTTCGTGCCCGCGTACGTCGCGAATCCCATGGCCGTCGTCTTCGGCGGGGGGACGCCGATCGACTTCGGCCGGACGTTGCGGGACGGCGAGCGACTCTTCGGGGACGGCAAGACCTGGCGCGGGCTCATCGGCGGGATGGCCTCCGGTGCGACCCTTGGCCTAGCCCTCTCGTCAATCGTGGGCCCCCTCGCGCCGACCTGGTCCTTCGGGGCCTGGCACGAAGCCCTGATTGCGTCCGCGTTGCTCGCCTTCGGCGCCCTCCTCGGCGATCTGGTCGGGGCCTACCTCAAGCGGCGGATGCATAAGCCCCGTGGGGCGAAGGCGCCGGGCCTGGACCAGTACGATTTCGTGGTCGGTGCGCTCGTCCTCGCCGTGCTCCTCCCAGATTGGTCCGTCCGGCGCTTCTTCTCCGGGGACGCCTGGCTCGGGCTGGTCGCCATCGTTGTTATTACGCCGGCACTGCATCGGGCCGTGAACGTCCTCGGATACCGCATGGGGAGGAAGCATGAGCCCTGGTGAGTTCGACCGCGCGGCCTTCGTCGCGGGCCTGAAGGCTTGCGGCGCGCTCCAGCTCGGGACCTTCACCCTGGCCTCCGGCCGGACGTCGTCGTACTACGTCGATATCAAGCGGGCCGTCACCCGCCCGGACCTCCTGCGGTCCATCGGCGATGCGATGGCGCCGTACGCGCGGGACGTGGACCGCATCGCCGGCGTCGAGCTCGGTGCCGTGCCGATCGCTGCCGCGGTGAGCCTCGCGAGCGGGAGACCATACCTGATGGTCCGCAAAGCCTCGAAGGAGCACGGGACAAGGAAGGAGTACGAGGGCGACCTGTCGAAGGGAGACCGCGTGCTCTTCGTCGAGGACGTCGTGACCACGGGAGGCACGCTGCGCGCAGCGATCGAGCGCCTGCGGCACCACGGCGCCGTCGTCGAGGACGTCGTGGCGGTCGTGGACCGCGAGGAGGGCGGCAAGATATCGCTCGCGGAAATCGGGGTGCGACTCCACGCGCTCGTCGCGGCGAAGGATCTCCTCGGGACCCCGTGAGGCGCGGAAGCGGCCTCGCCCTCGCACTTTCGTCCACCCCTCCTCCCTCGCTTGAAATAGCCCCATCGCGTCCTCGCTCTGCCTGGGGACCATGGACGCGATCGCCGTGCGTGAGGGACGGAGCGCGGACGTGCCGCGCGCCCTCACCGTGACGGAGCTCACGCGGCTCCTTAAGGACACGCTCCGCTCGAACCCGCTCCTGACGCGGGTCCTCATCCGAGGGGAGGCGATCGACGTGCAGCCGACGCCCGCGGGGCACTGGTTCTTTGCCCTCCGGGACGCGAACGCGCAAGTCGCCTGCGTCCTCTTCCGGGAGGAACGGGAGGGCCTGGGCTTCGACTTGGAGGACGGGATGGAGGTCGTCGCCTCCGGGGACGTCGATCTGTACGCGCGGCGCGGCGAGGTGCAACTCGTCGTGCGCGCCCTCACGCCGGCGGGCGTCGGCGCGTTCTGGGCGTCGTTCCAGCATACCCGGAAGAAGCTCGCGGCGGAGGGCCTCTTCGACGCCGCACGGAAGCGACGCCTGCCGAGGTTCCCGCGTCGCATCGGGCTCGTGACGTCGGAGGCCGGCGCCGTGGTCCACGACATCGTGACGATCCTCCGACGCCGGTTCCCCCTGGCCGAGGTGGTCGTCGCGCCCGCGCTGGTCCAAGGGCCCGAGGCGGCCGCGAGCCTGCGACGCGCCCTCTCGGAGGCCTCTGCCGTCGTGGACGTCGTGATTCTCGCGCGCGGCGGCGGGTCCCTTGAGGACCTCTGGTGCTTCAACGACGAGCCGCTCGCGCGGGCCGTCGCGGCTTGTCCGGTGCCTGTCGTCAGCGCCGTGGGCCACGAAACCGACGTGACGATCGTCGACTTCGTGGCCGACGTCCGCGCTCCCACGCCCAGCGCCGCGGCGGAGGTCGTTTCGCCGGACGTCCGTGTCGTCTCCGCGCAGGTCGATGAGAGTTGCGACACCCTCCGCCTCGGGATCCGGGACGCGTTGCGGGAGCGATGGACGGAGATGGAACGGCTCCGGGAGCGGCTCACGCCGAAGGGTCTCCGCCGGGCGGTCGAGATGCATGCGGCCCGATTGAGGTCCGAGGCCGCATCGATGCTAAGAGCCTCCGCGACCGGGCTCGTCCGGCGTCGCGACCGCCTCGACGCCGTCGGCCGGAGGCTCGACGTCCTGAGTCCCCTTGCGACGATGCGGCGTGGCTATGCGATCGTCGCGCGACCGGACGGCCGCGTGCTCCCGGAGGCGGCCCCCGTCGAGCCGGGGGACCCGCTCATCGTCCGAATGCAGGACGCCCGTCTTCACATTCACGTCGATGCAAAGGAGGTATCATGACCGAAGAGACATCCTTCGAGGCCACGCTTGCGGCCCTCGAGGCCAAGGTGGAGGAGCTCGCCCGCGGGGACGTCCCGTTGGACGAGGCCCTCACCACCTTCGAGGAGGGACTCGCCCTGTACCGCCGCTGCCGGGAGATGCTCGCACGGGCGGAGCAGCGGGTCACGAAGCTCGTCGAGAGCGCGGACGGCCTCGCCGAAGAACCGCTGACCCTCGAGTGACACGACTAGGCCTCGTCGGCCTCGGGCTCCGGGGGATCCTCGGCGTTCCAGGGACGCTTGTACCCGACGCCGCCCCGGGCCCGGCTGTGGCCGTGGGATTTGTAGTCCTCTCGTACGTGGATCGCCGCCTCGGAATCTGGCGTCGACACGTCGCTCAGGTCTCTGCACAGGTCGAGGAGCTTCAGCTCCGTGAAGCCGAAGGGCGCGAGGAGCGTCTGCCCGGATCGACAGAGGAGGCGGATGTACTCCCAGGCATCGGGCTCCTCGTCCCCCTGAAGGAACTCCGCGACGCGCACCTTACGCTCCGACTCCCGCGCGCGGGCGTCGAGGAGGATGTACCGGATCATCTCCCCCGGCTCGACGCTGAATCCGCGCTTCTCCATCTGCTTGAGGGCCGCGGCCGTGGCCGTGAGGACCACGTACTCTGGCAGAGTTCGGGAGACGCTCTTCGTGAGGATGAACTGGTGCACGGGGATCGCGCGATCGAGGACACGCTTCGCGGTCCATCGCAGGATATCCACCGCGCGCGGGATGCGCTCGCGGAACTCCGCCGCATTGGAGGCGTAGCTCAGCTCCCCGAGCATCGCCTCTTGGCAGATGTTGATGAATTCCGGGGTGTCGTGCTTCCGTAGCTCGATTCCGCGGAGCTTGAACTCATCGTTTTCGAGAAGCCCATAGTAGCGGTTCAGCGCGCCCACGCCGGTGGTCTTGCACGGGAGGAATGCGATCCACTTGTAGCGGCCCTCGAGCTCGATGGGCAGGCCGATGGAGCCCGCGATGTGCTCGCGCATCTTCTCGATGGCGTCGGCATCGGGCTTGGGGCGAAGCCACACGGAGTCCACGATGCCATGGACGACCTCGTACTGATGCGATTCCGCGATCTCCATCGTGCGCACGAGGATGTCTCGCGCGTACGCATTGATGGCCTCGTGGCACTCGATGCGGCCGAAGCGGGCGTTCTTATAGCCGGTGTACCCAAACGATTGACCGACAAACACACCATCGATGGTCACAAGACCATGCAGATTGTCCGCGACTTCAAAGCAGTAAACATATTCTCCTTCATACGGGACCGTCTCGATCGATCTCACCTTAACAAATGTGAATTCCGCGTTGTTATTCCGATTCGCGTGAGGATGCCGCGCATTTTCGAGGTGTGCATCCTTGAGCCATATTCTGTTGCGAATCTCGGACGTTCTGAACCTCACATAGTGGAGCGAAAATCCGTCGCGCTGTGACGAGGCGAAACGGACCTCAAGGCCGAGTGTGAGTGCGAGGAAACCAATCTTTCGCGTGAAGTCTCGACTTGCACTTGTCACGAACGATTGATTCTCGGCCTTCTTGACATGACCATCGCTAGCAATTAGGCCGCTTAGGAAACCCCATCGAACTTCCTCCGAGCCGTTGAGGATCGTCCTAGGAATAGTCAACTTTCCAGTATCAGATGTCCAACCCACTCCGAGAACTGACCTCAAGATTTCCTTGAAGGCGACGCTGTTCGCCTGCAAAACCCACATGTCGGCTTTCTTTTCCTTGAAGACCCGGCCGATCAAGAGGAACTTTCGGAAGAGTATGTCGAGCAATTTTTCGACGATTTCCGATTCACCCATCCCAATCGCAAATCTCACCATCTGTCCGTTTGCGCTTCCGTCGCCCGCATAGAAACCGAGAAGGAAGCCAAGTTCCTCGTCGATTCTAATATGTGCAGGCAGGAACTGGATACGCCCCCCGCCACGCCGCGCACATCCGACTTCTAAGCCATCCCATGCTTCAGGGGAGAGATTGATCAACTTGAGATACTTGAGAGGTAGAATTCCGCTGCGTCGCCAAAGCCGAATCGCTCGATACGTGTAGCCATCTCTTCGCGCGACTGGAAGGATCAAATCATAGTTCTCTATGATCGCCTTCTTCAGCTCATCGGTGCCGCGGACGCGCCATGTGGAGAAATCCCTCTCCGGAACCACGGCAAGTAGTTCCCTGGCCAGGTTGATCGATCGAGCCCCCGTCGATTCCGTTCGGACTCGACCGACCACGGGGACCGCGTCTCCAGGTCTGAGTTCATCTGCCGTCCGAACGATGAGGGATTTGGAGTCGCCAAGAACAAAGAACCGATGGTTCGGAGTTACGACTAGCTCCCGGTTCCCCTCGGTTCTAACCTTTAGGAGTTCCCTCGGAGCCGGAGCCTTCACTACTTTCGCAACTCGTTTCTCCACGGGGTGCAGGTCTGCGTCATAACCAAAAACCCGCAGTTCGCCCCTGCATTCGGCGACTCCCGCCCGGTCTGGGAGGTAACGGTCGACGATAGCATCGATTCGATCAATTCGATAATCTTCTCCAAAACGATACGGGACGAGCGTGTCGGCGCTGAAGCATGTCACCAAGAGCCACTTTAGAATCGTGTCTCTGCCCCGATACACTTCTTGTAGCGGTCCTGGTTCTCCCTTCATTCTCTTGTAGTACCGCCGACGCTCGATCACAGGCTTGAGAACTCTTGGAATCAATCCGAGACGACGCGTGCAAAGCCGATATCTCAGGTCCGGTACGGCTCGTCCGTCGAGCCTGCAGCATGGGCAGTCAAGGGTCTCTGCCGAAATGTTGCAGCTGACCATGATGCTCGGGTAGAGTGCGAAGAAGTCGAGCTCGTAGAGGCCCTCGTGCAGTCCGACCTCCGGTTCGAAGATGAAGCCGCCGCGATCCCCCCGCAGGAGATCTTCCGCACTCTTGAATTCCTCGGGACGATTCTTCTTCCACAGGACCAAGCATCCATCTCTGTGCGCCTGGTTCACTTGCATCGCGGTGATCGCTGTGCCCGGTGTGAGCCGAGCCTGCTCTTGCGGCGTCAGCGTCGAGAGGCGCGAGAGTTCTGCGAGACCCGCGAAATCGCTCTCCCGATACGCGAAGTGCCCGCGGTCCAGATGCAGGCGTCCACGCAGGATGTACTGCCCCGGCTTGTAGACGATCTTCCCGTACGTGAAGTAGGACTTCCCCTTGCGCTCCGCGAACCTTTCCGGGTCACGGCCCAGCTGCAGGTCCGCGCCGAGCTCCGCGGCCTTCCGCGCGAGGTATGGCATCGTGAACGCATCGCCGCCGTCCGTCAGCAGGACGTCTGGATCCTTCGAGCGCACGAGCTCTCCGATCCCCTTTAGGATCGATTCCTCGTCCCCGTCGACCGCGTCCTCGTCCACGCGGGCCCCGAGGAGCCTGTCCTGCATCCGAGGCATGCCCATTGGGTTGTCCACATGGATGTCCAAGAGGGATCGCCGCAGGGGCGGCAAGGGATAGTCGAGGGCGAAGTGTTCCTCCTCCGGCGTCCATCGTCCGTTCGCGTAGCGCACGAGCCCCATCGGGAAGATCCCGCGCTCCATCGCGTACCGCTGGCTGAACCTCAGGTCCACGTTGAAGAGCCGATGATCCAGGTAGCCGCCGTTCGAGTCGAGGATGTGCGCAACCCCGTGAATATCGCGGTAGTGTCTCGGGACGATCTCGAGGACGGGCCTCGGGTCCTCGTCCTCCAAGGCGATCCGTCGATCGACCTCACGGACCTCTCGCACGCCGTCGAGGATTTCGATTCGCCGTCGGATCGCGGGCAGCTCGGAGGGAGGCGCGTGGAGGAAGAACGTCGGGAGGAACCGTGGGTCCTCGATCCGGTGGGCCCCCTGCTCGTTCCAGAGCCAGAGGACCATCGCATCGCGGTCGTAGTCCCCGTAGGCGTCGATGATCCAGCCGTGCGTGGCGGTCTCCCCCGTCCCTACGACGAGGGTCTGAGGCCTCTTGAGTCGCAGCCAGGGAGGGGTCCGCGAAAGTACGCGTGACGCCTTAGTAGCTCTCCACGCGGAGCCCCGGGATCGTCCGGAAATCGTCGTCTCGCGTGACGATTGTGTCAAATCCGGATGCGAGTGCGATTCCCGCGACGAGAATGTCGAGGACGCCAACAGACCGTCCGTCGGACCGGAGCCGGGCGGCAATCTCCGCGGCCCGCAAAGCCCCCGCACGATCCAAGACGAGGACGTCGAGCCGTCCGAGCATCTGCTGCACGTGAGCGAACTTGGCGCGATCGAGCCGTCCCTCCGGGAACGCGCCCTCCGCGAGCTCGAAGGCGTTCACCTCGGTGGTCGCCTTCCGCTCTCCGGCTTCCTCCATTGCCCGGACGACCCGCCGCGCCTCCGGCTTGCGGCGCATGAAGTCCACGAGGAGGGTAGTATCGAGTAGCCTCACCGGCGGCGCCTCCTCCGGAGCTCCTCGTCCAGAGGCCGATCGAGCCCGTAGATGGCTTCCTCTATCTTCCGGAATTCCTCGTCCGGGATGTCGCCCCACACTCCGTAGAAATCCATGAGGCTCCCCTTGCTCCGGTGCCAACGCCGGATCACGTCGCTGAAGCTCTCCCCCTCCCTCTTTTCCTTCGAGAGCATCTCGTACACGTCATCGGCCACGGCGATGTTCTTCGCCATCTGGTTCTGTGTATCCATATTCATATGTATATCCTTTGCGTCCTCGATTTCCTTCTCCGTCTCCAGGAGGATCGATAGGATCGCGAGGACCGTCGGGTCGATGTGGGCCGCATAGCTCGCCGCGCTCGCGTGCTGCCTCGCCTTGTTCAGGAGGCGGTCGAAGGCGTCGCGATCCTTCTCCCGCAGCGCGCGGCGGTAGTCCATCCAGTCGTTCAGGATCGACTCGAGGTGGAGGCGGTACGTCGGGATTGTGCGCCCCATCGGGTTTCCATGGCCCTGGGGCCATAAGGAGGGATCCGGGGGAGGGGACTGCGAAAGTGCCCTGCGAGGTTAACCTCGAAAAAGGTTAACATAGGGAGCCGCGACCCCCTCCGGCGATCCTTCGCCTCAATCCTACGGTCGGGCCCAGCGGCGCATCTTCCGCAGGGAGCCCTTCTTGTCGTCGACCTTCCCCTGGAAGATCTCGAGGGTCACGGGGCCGTCGTAGCCTCGCGAGCGGATCGCGGCGACGTCCCGCTCCAAGTCGATCGTGCCCATCCCGAGAGGCAGGTGCTCGTCCCCCGGTTTCCCGTGCCCGCCGTGGTTGTCGTGGGCGTGGACGAGGGCGAGGCGGTCCCGAAGGGCTTCGAGGTACGTCCTCCCGCCGTCCTCTCGTTTGTCGAGGTGCGCGTGGCCGATGTCCAGGCAGAACCGGAGACCGGGGATCGCGTCGAGGGCCCGCCGCATCACGTCGGGAGGCTCGTCCACGTTTTCCAGGGTCACGACGACCCCGCGGGCCGTCCCCGCACGCACGAGGTCCGAGAGCCAGGAAGTCTTCGCTTCCGGGGAGACGCGGGGCGCGGAGCGGGCCTCGAGGAAGTGGACGTTGAAGATCCGCGTGCCCACGGATCCGAGGGCGTCCATGAAGCCGACGAAGCGGGCGAGGTCCGCGTCCGTGAAGTGGGAGGGCGGCAGGTGGGCCGTCTCGAGGGGGATCCGCTTCGCGTATGCCTCCGCCTCCTCCCGGAGGTGCGCCGGCCCTTTCCGCACGTGGGTCAGATCGAACTCGACATAGTCGAAGCCCGCCTCCCGCAGCTCGTCGATCTGCTTCGGGAAGGGTTCCTTGCTGTACGTGGACCCGCCGATCCGCACGGGCGCGCGGAAGGACCGGCTCGCTATAAGTCTTCGCGGGACAGGTTCAAGCCCAACCTCGCGATGGGCCCGCGTGCCCTTCGAAGTTCTCGGGACGGCAGCGATCGGCCTGGTCCTCGCCCGGTCCTTGGCGGCGCCGCCGGGACCCGTGAACGCCCTCATCGCCTCCCACGCCGTGACCCGATCCTGGCGATCCGGTTTTCTCGTGGGCTGCGGCGCGATGACCGCGGATGCTTTCTTCCTCACCCTGTCCATCCTTGCCCGCTCCGCCCTCGCGGGGGTCCAGGCGATCTTCCCGTTCATCGCCCTCGTGGGCGCGGCCGTGATGGCGTACTTCGCGTACAGCGCCGCCCGGGCCTGGAATCGCGTGCCCATCGCGACGGTTTCCGTGGAACGACTTCAGGCCACCTCGTACGCCACAGGACTCACGATGAACCTCACGAGCCCGTATCCGATCCTCTGGTGGCTCACCGCGGGCCTCGCGTTGATCGACCAAGTCGGCCCCGTGGTCCTCGTCGGCTTCTTCGCAGGGATCCTCTTGTGGATTACCGCCTTCCATTCGCCTTGCGGACCGCGCAGCAAAGGTTCGCCCGAACCTACCATGTCGCCCTCGCATTCTCGATCGTATCCCTGGCCACCTTTGCAGCCTGGCTCGTATGGTCGGCGGTTGACGCGTTCGTGTGAAACCCGCGTTCACCAGCCCAAGCGCAGGTGCTCCGTCGCTCGGATTTCGCGTGGCGACGGCATCGCCTCGAGCCCGAGGATCCTCGGGACCTTGTGCTCGAAGTCGTCCAGGGTGGCCTGGTTTGGTTGCACGGGCCGATACCATTCCACCTCGCCAGTATCCTCGCGAGTGATGAGCACACCGCGTCGGCCATGGCCCATCCGGATGACGCGGTCTGCGGTCTCGTACAACTGGCGGCGGATGGAGCGACGTCGATACAACTTCGCAAGGCCCGCGTTCGTCACGAGCCCGACGACATCGCGCTCGACCACGGTCCGACGGATCGCGCGCATCGATCGTTGGAAGAGCTGATGGGCCTCCCCTGCCTCGACGTCTTCGTCGAGGTACATCTCCGGGAGGCATGCGAGGACGAGGAGGCCCGCGCCCGTCTCGTCCATCTTTCTATCCATCATGTCCAATATTAATGTGGTCATCTGATGACACGTGAAGGCCCGGGCCACATGGACCTTCGGCAGGATTTCCTCCCGCGTTAGGCCGACGCGCTTGCCCATGGCGACCATGCCGTGTGGATCGACGGAGTTCCCGCCGTCCACGAAGACGACGGCCTCGCCCTCCATGATCGCACGGACGCAGAGGAGGGTCGTGAGGCGGAACACGAAATCGCTCCCGCTATCGATCAGGGTGACCTTACCCGCCTCGAAGGGCCCGAGGATCCGGTCGAGTGTCGGCACGGACGTCGTGAGGGCCTTGCGTGCCTCGACACGGGCCTCCGATGCGGTGAGCGTCTCCGCGACCAGGGCGATGGAATCCTCCCCTCATTTCGATGGTCTTGCGATATAAAGTCAGAGACGGAGGAGGGGTGGGCGAAAGTACTGGTGCCGAGGGACCTTCCGAGGCCGCGGAACGTATCGCCGCGGAGTTACGCCTTTCTAACGAGTTCTCTAGATGCTGTTAACTTAGGGCCGCCCTCAACGCCTCTCGGAACCTCTCCCATCCCGCGCCTCCGTACCGATCGAGGGGCGGTCGACCGCTTCTAGACAGGTGCGGCCGGACCCAGTTGTAGTGGAGCAC
>Ga0209172_10000686_pt1 | contig 87918 bp, 81 predicted proteins | sample LarsenN4metaG_FD_184113 | JGI IMG/M metagenome (GOLD analysis project Ga0209172, IMG submission 184113) | Hot spring sediment bacterial and archeal communities from British Columbia, Canada, to study Microbial Dark Matter (Phase II) - Larsen... ... | reverse complement strand
GGCACGGGTCCTGGTAGATCACGTCACTTCGCTGGGCGGCGCCGCCCGGGCGATCGAGACCGGCTATTTCCAGGAGGCGATCGCGCAGGCGGCGTATCGGTACCAGTGCGCACTGGAGCGGGGCGAGGTGGTGGTGGTCGGCGTGAACCGCTACGCCGACGACGGGGCGCCAATGGTCCTGCCGGCGCCGGACTACTCCGGCCTGGAGGCGGCTCAGCGGGCGCGGGTGCGCCAAGCGCGGAAGCGGCGGGATCCGGTGCGCTGGCGGCAGGCGCTCGACCGGTTGGGAGAGGCGGCACGCGACGCGGCGGCGCCGATGATGCCGGCGATCCTGGAAGCGGTCCGCGCGCGGGCCACGGTGGGGGAGATCAGCGACGGTCTCAGGGCGGCGTGGGGAACCTACCGGCCGGTCGCCGCCTGAGAGCGTTCGGATCCTTTTCGATCGCTGGTTTAACCTTCATCATGTGGCTGTAGAAAGGCTCATACGCTTTTGGACCTTTGTATCCCCAATGCTCTCGTTCGATCTGGATGCCCCGTTCCGCCAAGTTGTAGGAGAGAGACCGATTCCGTAGCTCTAGAAGCCAGAGGGCAAAACGCCATCGTCGCCATTCACCTCACAGTGGCGCATAACGACCTGGCGCTAGGCTGCGGCCCCGAAGCTGGCGGGCGCAAGGTGGTCAGTGTTGATGCACCGGGAGCGCCGGGCGAACAAACGCAACCGTTCCTTACTTGGCGTGGGCCGGCAGCTTCAGCACCGGGTTAGGCGCCCAACCGTCGCACCTCGCCGCGCTTTATGGTGCGCAGTGCCTCGACGACAGTGGCCATGTGAGGGCGGAGCTTCACGGGGTCGCTGGAACCCACTTGCAGAATCACGACCCCGACGGGCGGCGTGCCAGCATAGGTGCTCGCGAACTCACGGTCTACGGTGAACACGCAATCGAAGTCAGGACCCGCCAGCTGGATCAACGCCCCGTTCTTGACGCCGGCCCATCCCATTTCCTGCACTGTGCGAACCTCGAAGTCGCCCAGGTCCTGCCTGAGCTGCTTCGGCACGCACTCATCGAGCAGGACGCGCAGCGGCAACGAGGAGTTCCGTGGCGTGTTGGAGCGCGGCGACTGCCTGATCGCGCGTTACGGTCGGGAAGTCGGCAAGAAACTCGTTGAGCGTGTGACCGCCCTCAAGGTAGTCGAGGAGGGCCTGAAGGGGGACCCGGGTGCCCACGAACACAGGCTTGCCCCCGAGAATGTCAGGATCGGTGTGGATTATCGCGTTACGGCTCATGACTGTGTTGCCATCAATGCAGTTCGGTGAATAATAAGCAGTTCGTTGGTTGGGCGCCTAACGCATGTTGAGAGCACGCCCCTTACTGCTACCATGGAGGTGTCGAATCGCCATGGACCTCAGCAAGGAGCGGCTCTCATGCAACGGACGACGAAGTATGTGGCGCTGGACGTGCATCAGGCAACCACGGTGGCCGCGGTCCGCGCGGCGAGCGGGCGGGTGATCGCCCGTACCGTGCTGCCGACGGAGGAGCGGGCGCTCGTGGCGTTCCTCCGGGGGATGCGGGGCGCGGTGCACGTGACCTTCGAGGAAGGCACGCAGGCGCAGTGGCTGCACGACGTGCTGGTGTCGCTGGGGGAGCGGGTGGTGGTGTGCGATCGGCGCGGGGAGCGCCCGCAGGGAAACAAGGGGGACCAGGGGGATGCCGACCAGCTGGCCGAGCGGCTCCGGCAGGGCAGCCTGCGGGCAGTCTACCACGGCAGTCCCCACCGGGTAGTGCTCAAGGAACTGACCCGCAGCTACGCCAACCTGGTGGAGGACACGACCCGGGTGATGCTGCGGCTCAAGGCGCTGTTCCGCGCCCGGGGCATCAGAGCTCCCGGCAGGGGCGTCTATCACCCGGCCTACCGGGCGCAGTGGCTGACCCGGCTGCCGGACGCCGGGGCTCGGGGTCGGGCGGCGGTGCTGCACGCCGAGCTGGACGTGCTGCGCCAGCTGCGCCCCAAGGCGAAGGCGGCCATGGTGGCGGAGGCCCGGCGGGATCCGGCCTGGAGGGTGTTTCGGACCATTCCGTTCTACGGCCCGGTGCGGGTGGCGTTGCTCTTGGCCACGATGCGCACCCCGTGGCGGTTCCGGACCAAGCGGAATCTCTGGGCCTACGCCGGGCTGGCCGTGCTCACCAAGACCAGCGCCGAATACGAGCTGGTCGGTGGCCGGCCGGTGCGGCGCCGCCGGGCGCTGCTGACCCGGGGGCTCAACCGGAATCACAACCGGGTGCTGAAGGATGTGTTCAAAGGCGCCGCCACCGCCGCCACGGCGCGGCCCGGCCCGCTGCAAGACTGGTATCACGGGGTGCTGGCCCGCGGCGTGCGGGAGGAATTGGCGCGGGTGACGCTGGCTCGCAAGCTGGCGGCGCTCACCCTGCGGGTGTGGAAGAACGGAGAGCCATTCGATCCGACCAAGCTGACGGCGCAGGCGCGCTAGCGCCCGGACCCCGAGGCCACGGTGCGGGGACGTCTCCCTCGCCGGCGGCTCCCTGGATCCGGGACCAGGGGTGCGAGGGGCAGTCTCGAGCGATTCGTTCGCCCGGCCGGCAGTCCGCCGAGGCACTCGCCTAACTCCAGGCCCCCTCGCAGAACCCGAAGAAGCGTCAGGCCGGCCTCCGGGCCGAGTCTCAGATAGCACCATGGTTCGCGCGCGCGTCGCGGGACCCCAGCGCTTGCCGACGTCCAGGCGGATCAGGGGTTGCACCGAGCAGACCGATGCAGAAGAAGCCAGCTGCCCCGCGTTCCCAGAAGCAGCGAAGGGCCTCAGCTACTGAGCAGGCGGGGCTGATTGCTCAGGGCCAAAACGCTCAGCAATCAGCGAGGCAGAAGTCTGCCCTTGACAATCGCTCTCATAGAACGAGCTGCGCTTCACCCGCGGGCCACGTGCGGAGCGGGCGGCGCGATGTTCAAACGTGCAGTGATGAGGGCGGGCGCGCAAATGAACGGCTTCCTTAGCACGGCAGAACGCCCGTCGGCGTGCAAGCGCGTGACAGGGCGCTTCTTGATGGTGTTAGACAGCAGCCTCGTACAGAGGACCATGGAGCGGCGCAAGGGTTAGCCGTTGTGGGCAGGCGGTGGCACCTGCTCACGGGCGCGCTGGGACGTAAGGGCGCGTTCAACGAAATCGACACGTTCCTCCAACTCGGCGAGGCGCTGCTCCATGGCCGCGAGGTTGTCGGACACCCGCGTGTCGCTGGGAAAGCGCCGGTTGGTCCAGCGAATCGCGTGGTTGACGCCGACGACGACGGCCATAAAGCCACCGATGAGGAGGAGCATCGTTGCGACCTCGCCGAATCCCATTCCGTCACCGTCCTTGTTGAGTGCTGCTGTCCAACATGTAGGTAACCGGCGAGCTGTTCCTGTCGATCCTGCGACACTCGCTGCCCTTGCCCGCCGCCGCATCCGGCAGAAAGAGGCGGGCCCCCGCCTCTCGCGTCAAGAGTTGGCCAGCAAGGTCGCCCTGTAGAGCCCCCGATTTACGATTTACCCCACCTCCCGCGGGCGGCCGACGCGCTGCGGCGTGGAACGAGGATTGAGGCGGACGCGGCGTAGACGTCCGCGTGCGGAGGTGCCACCCGAATTTCTAGAAACGGGATTGACACCCCGCTCGCGCCTCAACACGTTGAGGGCCAGGATTGCCAAGAGTCCAGTAATCCTTCGCGAGGCCTTCGTGGTTCGTTCTCGCCGCGCAAACACTGAGGCGTCGAGCCAGCCTCTTGCCACGCGCGACCTGACCATCCACCGGCATCCTGGTTCCGCGCTACCCCCGCGGTCACGAGCCGGCGCCCTTGGTCCCGACTCCGGTGACTGGCTCAGGCCCGAGAGTATTGCCGTGGTGGTTCCCCTGGACCTATCCACAGGCACGTTTGGTTCGCCAGTTCATCGAGGCCGGTGCCATCAGCCCGACGACCGCCCAGCCCTTCCGGCCGCAGTCCGGGTTCGATGAGCCCACGCTCAAGCGCCTGGTATCCGATGGCGTGGTCCACGAAGCCGCGCCTGGCCGCTATTACCTCGACCTGCGTGCCGTGCGCACCAAGCAGGCCATCCAAGCCCGCCTCCTGCGCTGGTCGCTCCTCGGATTGCTGGCGGCCGCCCTCGTGGGAATCGCGGCGGCCTTTCTGAGGTGATCGGCCCGCGGGTTCGGGGACTGGCGATGGGCCACAAACGGCAATGCAGTCCCCGGCTTGACCAACTCTCTCGTTGCAGCTAACCTATTGTCTCACTGCGAATTACGAAGCTCACGATCCCATGCCCACATACCACTACCGCTGCCCGTCCTGCGGGCATGAGTTCGAGAAGTTCGAAAAGATGAACGCCAAGACCCGCCCCAAGTGCTCGGAGTGTGGTACGCGGGCCGAGCGGGTGATCTCCGGCGGCGCCGGCCTGGTGTTCAAAGGCTCGGGCTTCTACATCACCGACTACAAGCGCGCCGGCAAAGAGAAACCCGGGGAAGGCGAGAAGCCTCACAAGGCCGAGAAGCCCGAAAGGAAAAAGCCCTCCACATCCTCCTCGTCGGGAGCCGAGTGACCGTCGGCGCGGAGCGCCTGCGGGAGGCGCTGCGCGGCGTGGTCGAGGCGCTGGGCTTTCCGGAGGCGGAGATCTGGCTCGAGCGCCCGCGCGAAGACGCGCACGGCGACCTCGCCACCAACCTGGCGCTGCAACTGGCTCCAAAGCTCCGTCGCCAGCCGCGCGACCTGGCCCAGGATATCGTGCGGCGGCTGGCCCTGCCGCGGGGCGTCGTGACCAAGGTCGAGATCGCCGGCCCGGGGTTCATCAACTTCTGGCTGGCCACGGACGCGGTGGCGGACACCCTGCGTGTGGTCGTCGAGGCGGGTCCGGCCTGGGGCCGCGCCACCACCGGTGCCGGGCGGTCGGTCAACGTGGAGTTCGTCTCGGCCAATCCCACCGGCCCGCTCCACGTGGGCCACGCCCGGCAGGCGGTGCTGGGCGACGCCATCGCGTCGCTGCTCGAGTGGACCGGCTGGCGGGTCACCCGGGAGTTCTACTACAACGACGCCGGGCAGCAGATCGCCAACCTGGTGAAGAGCGTCCAGGCCAGGATCCAGGAGTTGCGGGGCCGGAAGGCCGACATCCCGGGCGGCGGCTATCACGGCGAGTACATCCGGGAGCTGGCTAAGGGGTATCTCGCAGCCCACCCCGAGGACCCGGAGGGTGAGAACGAGGACGCCGTGCGGCGGTTCGCCGTCTCGGAGCTGCGCCAGGAGCAGGACCGCGACCTCCAGGCGCTGGGCGTAAAGTTCGACGTGTATTTCCTCGAAACCTCCCTCTACTCGGCGGGCAACGTGGAGCGCACGGTGGGCCGCCTGGTTGCCGCCGGACATACCTATGAGAAAGACGGCGCGCTCTGGCTCAAGACCACCGACTTCGGCGACGACAAAGACCGGGTGATGCGAAAGAGCGCCGAAAAGGGCGGGGAGTACACCTATTTCGTGCCGGACGTGGCCTATCACGTCACCAAGTGGGAGCGGGGCTTCAAGCGGGCGATCAACCTGCACGGCGCGGATCACCACGGCACCGTCACCCGGGTGCGGGTGGGCCTCCAGGCGCTGGAAATGGGCATCCCGGCGGGGTATCCCGAGTACGTGCTCCACCAGATGGTGACCGTCATGAAGGGCGGCCAGGAGTTGAGGATCTCCAAGCGCGCGGGTAGCTACCTCACCCTGCGGGACCTGGTGGACGAGGCCGGAGCCGACGCGGTGCGGTACTTCTTTCTCATGCGGAAGAGCGACTCGCACCTGGTCTTCGACCTCGACCTCGCCACCAAGCAGTCGGAAGAGAACCCGGTCTACTACGTGCAGTACGCCCACACCCGGATGGCGGGCATCTTCCGCACCGCGGGCCTCGATCCCGCGAGGGTGACCGCCGCCGGCGCGGACCTGGGCGCGCTGCGCGAGCCCGAAGAGCAGGAACTGATCAAGCGGCTGGGCGAGTTCCCCGCCGTGGTGACCAAGGCCGCGGAGACTTTGGAGCCTCACCGCATGGTGGCGTATCTGGAGCAGCTCGCCACCGCCGTCAATCGCTGGTACCATGAGCACCGCGTGGTAGGGGCGCCGCCGGAGCTGGAGCGCGCGAGGCTGGTGCTGGCGCGGGCCGCGCAACTGGTGCTGGCCAACGGCCTCAACCTGCTGGGCGTGAGCGCCCCGGAGCGGATGTGAGCGAATCCCTATGAGCCTCTTGGTGGTAGGGAGCATTGCGCTGGATTCGGTGGAGACGCCCTTCGGATCCACGGCCGATGCGCTGGGCGGATCCGCCGTGTTCTTCGCCTACGCCGCCAGCCTGCTGCACCAGGTGCAAATGGTGGGCGTGGTGGGCGACGACTATCCCCTGGACAGGCTGGGGCGCCTCGCGCATCGCGGCGTGGACTTGAGCGGAGTGGAGCAGAAGCAAGGCCAGAGCTTCCGCTGGAAGGGGAAGTACTCCTACGACCTCCAGAACCGCGAGACGCTGGAAACCCGCCTGGGCGTCTTCGCCCAGTTCAATCCGCGGCTGCCCGAGCCGTTCAAGCAGGCTCGCTATCTCTTCCTGGGCAACATCGATCCCGAGCTCCAGCTCGCGGTGCTCGATCAGGCGGGCTCGGTGGAGCTGGTGGCCGCGGACACCATGAACTACTGGATCCACTCTAAGCGCGACGTGCTACTCGAGTTGTTGCGGCACGTGCACGTGCTCATGGTGAACGACGCGGAAGCCCGGGAGCTGTCGGGTGACTGGAACATCTATCGCGCGGCGCGCTGGATCATCCACGCAGGCCCCAAGATGGTGGTGATCAAGCAGGGGGTCTACGGCGCGGTGCTGGTGGACGACAGCCGCATCTTCTACGTGCCGGCGTTCCCGCTGGAGGAAGTGTTCGATCCCACCGGTGCGGGCGACGCGTTCGCCGGCGGCTTCATGGGTCACCTGGCCCGCTCCGGCGACACCAGCCCGGCCAACCTGCGCCGCGCCATGGTCTACGGGGCCACCATGGGCTCGTTCGCGGTCGAGCGCTTCTCGGTGTATCGGTTCGACGAGATCGGCCCGGCGGAAGTCACGGCCCGCGCCCGGCAGTTCAGCGACCTGGTGCACTTCGAGATCGAGCCCGAACGTGTCGCCGGCTGAGCGCTATCGCGCGGCGGGCGTGGACCTGGACGCGCTGGAGCGGGCCAAAGCCCGCATGGCGAAGGCCGTGGCCTCCACGCGGACGGACCTGGCGCGGGGGCTGGTGGGAGCCTTTGGCGGCATGGTGCGGCTGCCCGCGGGCATTGAGAACCCCACGCTGGTCATGAGTACCGATGGCGTGGGGACCAAGGTGCTGGTGGCGCTGCGGGCCGGGCGCCACGACACGGTGGGCGAAGACCTGGTGAATCACTGCGTCAACGACATTCTGGTGCACGGGGCCCGCCCCATCGCGTTTCTCGATTACATCGCTGGCTCGCACGTACCCACCGACACGCTGGTGGCGCTGGTCGAAGGCGTGGCGCGCGGCTGTCGAGCCCATGGCATGACGCTGGTGGGCGGCGAGACCGCTCAGATGCCGGACCTGTACGAGCCGGGGCACTACGATCTGGCCGGCACCATCGTGGGCGTGGTGGCGGAGCGCGAGGCGTTGCACGGCGATCGCGTGGCTGCGGGGGATGTGCTCATCGCCTTTGCGTCCAGCGGCCTGCACACCAACGGGTACTCCCTGGCGCGGCGCATTCTGTTCGACGACCTGCGGCTGAGCCTCGACGCCGAGGTTCGCGAGCTGGGCGGGCGCGTGAGCGACGTCCTGCTCGCGGTGCACCGGAGCTACTGGGAGGCGATCCATCCCGTGCTATCCCGGATCCACGCGCTGGCCCATATAACCGGCGGCGGCATTCCAGGCAACCTGGTCCGGGTGCTGCCCGAAGGCCGCCAGGCCGCGATCCGGACCGCGGCGTGGCCCAAGCCGCCCCTCTTCGACTACTTGCGGCGCCATGGCCAGGTGAGCGACGAAGAGATGTATCGCGTATTCAACATGGGCGTGGGCATGATCGCGGTCGTCGCGCCCGGCGACATCGATGCCGTCAGAGGCACGGCGCACCGTGCCAACGTCGAGACCTGGGTGATCGGGGAAATCACACGGGGGCAAGGTGTAGCACTCGCCTAGTTTGATGAACGAGCTTGAGGCCATGGATCGGGCGCTGGCGCTGGCGCTCAAGGGCTGGGGGCGCGTGAACCCCAATCCGCTGGTAGGCGCGGTGCTGCTCCGAGATGGGCAGGTGGTGGGAGAGGGCTACCACGCGGAATTCGGAGGCCCCCATGCGGAGATGGTGGCCCTGGCGGCATGCCCGGACGCCAAGGAGACCACCTGCGTGGTGACACTGGAGCCGTGTGTGCACCGCGGCAAGACGCCCCCGTGCGCCGAGGCCCTGATCGCGGCGGGCGTGCGGCGCGTGGTGGTGGGGGTTCGCGATCCGACGCCCGAGGCGGGCGGCGGGATCGAGGTGTTGCGGCGGGCGGGCCTCGAGACCGAGGTGGGCGTGCGGCGGGAAGCGGCGGCTGCGCTCAACGCGCCGTTCTTGTGCGGCGTGGCGCAACCCGACCGCCCCTTCGTGGCGCTCAAGATCGCCACCTCGCTCGATGGCTTCACCGCGGACGCCGAGGGACGCTCCCAATGGATCTCGGGCGAGGAAGCACGGGAGTACGTCCACTGGCTCCGGGCGGGCTTCGACGCCATCGCCGTGGGGCGGCGAACCGCGGACGCGGACGATCCCGAGCTCACCGCTCGCGGGTCGGTGCGGCCCCGAGTGCCGCCCCGACGCGTGATCTTTGCACGGAGCGGGCGCGTCCGAGAGGACCTGCGCGTGGTGCGCACTGCTCGTGAGGTGCCTACCATCGTCGTGACGTCCCGCGAGACCCGAGGCCAGACCGCCGATCGCCTCTCCGGGACGGGAGTGCAAGTTATTGGCGCAGAAGGCGTTACGGCGGCGCTCCGCGCTCTGCGAGACCTGGGCATCCGCTCGCTCCTGGTGGAGGGCGGAAGCTCGCTCGCCGCCTCGCTTCTGGCTCAGGATGTGGTGGACCGGTTGTATCACATCCAGGCGCCCCTGTGGCTGGGAAGCGGCATGGCCGCCTTCGGCCCCCGCGACCCGGTGCCGCTCGAGACCGCCCGCCGTTGGGGGATCACCGAGCGCCGCGCCCTCGGCCGCGATAGCTTATTGGTGGTGGATCGGCAGGTATGTTCACCGGAATCGTGACGGCGCGTGGCCGCGTCGTTGCCGCGGAGCGAACCGCGGACCGCTTGAAGCTCTCGATCCGGTCGCCTTATCCGGACCTCACCTCCGGCGAGAGCATCGCGGTGAGCGGCGCATGCCTCACGGTGGTGGAAACGGATGAGGGATGCTTCACGGTGGACGTGATCACCACCACTCGGAGCCGGACCCGACTCCAGGACCTGCGCGTGGGCGACGAGGTGAACCTCGAGCGGGCGTTGCGGGTGGGGGACCGGTTGGGCGGGCACTTCGTTCAGGGGCACGTGGATGGGTTGGGGACCGTGGTCGGGGTGCGGCAGTCGGAAGACGCGTTGCTGGTGGACATCGAGGTGCCGCCGGAGCTGGCCGAGGTCACCGTCCTGCACGGCTCCGTGGCGGTGGAGGGAGTGAGCCTCACGGTGAACGCGGTCCCGGCGCCCGGGCGAATTCAGGTGGCGCTGATCCCGTTCACGCTGGAACAGACCACGCTGGGCGGGCTCAAGGCCGGGGATCGGGTGCAGCTCGAAGCAGACATGATCGGGAAGTTCGTGCGCCAACTGGTAAGGCGGTGAGCGGATGGGGTTCGGTACTATCGAGCAAGCCGTTGCTGACATACATGCCGGCCGTCTGATCGTGGTCGCGGACGACGAAGACCGCGAGAGCGAGGGCGACCTGGTAGGCGGTGCTCAACTGGTCACCGCCGACATGATCAATTTCATGGTGAAGCACGGGCGGGGACTGGTATGTCTGGCGCTGACACCGGAGCGGACCCGGGCGCTGGGCCTGCAGCAGATGACGCCGGAGAGCACCGACTCGTACGAGACGGCCTTCACCGTGAGCATCGATGCCGCCAAGCGGTTCGGGGTCACCACCGGCATCTCGGCCCGGGATCGAGCCAGGACCATCCAGGTGGCGATTGACCCGGCCACCGTGCCGTCGGACCTGCGACGGCCCGGTCACGTCTTCCCATTGCGGGCGCGCCCGGGTGGCGTGCTCCAGCGAGTCGGCCACACCGAGGCCAGCGTGGATCTCGCCCGGATGGCCGGGTTGTACCCGGCAGGCGTGATCTGCGAGATCCTGGCCGATGACGGCACCACCATGCGGCGGCCGCAGCTCGAGGAGTTCTCGACCCGGCACGGGCTCACCTACATCACCATCGCGCAGCTGGTGGCCTACCGGCTCCAGAACGAAAGCCTGGTCCATCGCGTGGCCGAAGCCAAGCTGCCCACGCCGTACGGGGAGTTCCGCATCATCGGCTACCGGAACGACGTGGACGACCGCGAGCATGTGGCGTTGGTGTTCGGGGAGGTGAAGGGCCGGCAGAACGTCCTGGTGCGGATGCACTCCCGCTGCCTCACGGGGGACGTTTTCGGTTCGCATCGCTGCGACTGCGGTTGGCAGCTGGCCAGCTCCATGCGGATGATCGCGGCGGAAGGCGCCGGCGTGGTGGTGTACCTGGACCAGGAAGGCCGGGGCATCGGGCTCCTCAACAAGCTCAAGGCCTACGAGCTCCAGGACGCCGGGCACGACACGGTGGAGGCTAACGAGCGGCTGGGGTTCGCGCCCGATCTCCGGAACTACGGCATCGGCGCTCAGATCCTGGTCAACCTGGGCCTCAGCTCCATTCGGGTGCTCACCAACAACCCCCGCAAGCTGGTCGGTTTGGACGGCTACGGACTCACGCTGGTCGAGCGCGTGCCCATCGTGCCCGATCCCACCGACCACAACCGGTCCTACCTGGACGTCAAACGGGACAAGCTGGGACATCTTCTGGCGCACTGACATGAGCCCCTTGGGCGGGCGTGCGGTCGTGGTGGTCAGCCGGTTCAACGAGGCCGTGACCCGGAAGCTGCTGGCTGGCGCCGTGGGGGCGCTGGAACGGCACGGCTGGCCAGCGGAGCGGGTGGACGTCATCTGGGTCCCCGGAGCCTTCGAGCTACCGCTGGCGGTGGACCAGGCCCTGGCGACGCGCCGCTACCGGCTGTGCGTGGCGCTGGGCGCCGTGATCCGGGGAGAGACCCCGCATTTCGAGTACGTCGCCGCCGCGGCGGTCCAGGGCCTGCGCGAAGCGGCCGTGCGATTCGGGGTCCCGGTGGGGTTCGGCGTGCTGACCTGCGATACCGAGGAGCAGGCGTTGGCTCGGGCCGGCGGCAGCGAAGGCAACAAGGGCGTCGAGGCGGCCGAGAGCGCCCTGGAGATGGTACGGGTGCTGGCGATGCTGGCCGAACGTGCTGAGGCCTGAGACCAAGGCTCGTGCCCGCGCCCTCCAGCTGTTGTACGCGTGGGAATTGCAGGGTCGGCCGCCGCTGGCGGAGGTGGCCGGCCGGCTCGCCGGACGGAACGACGCGGGCCAGTGGCGATCGGGAGTGGCGCTGGCCGAACGCGTGACGGCCGATCTAGGGCGGTTGGACGCCGAGATTGCCCAGAGCGCGGAACACTGGCGGTTGGAGCGGATCGGCGCGGTCGAGCGCAACATCTTGCGCCTGGGGACGATGGAGTTGTTGGGTGGGGTGACGCCGCCCGCGGTCGCGATCGACGAGGCGGTGCGGCTGGCGCGGTGGTTCGCCGGGCGCAAAGCGCCGGCGTTCGTCAACGGCGTGCTCGACGCGCTGGCCCGACGGCTGGGCCGGCTGTGAAGATCCTGGCCGTCAACTGGCTGGACCGGGAGAACCCGCAGGCCGGCGGGGCGGAGCTGCATTTCTTCGAGATCTTCCGGCGATTGGTGACCCGCGGGCATGCCGTGACCCTGGTGACCTCGGGATTCCCCGGCGCTGTGCCGCGCGCCGTCTTAGACGGCATCGAGGTGCGCCGCTACGCGCGGCGGTACACCTTTGCGCTCGTGGGGCGGCGGGCGGTGCGGCAGGTGCTGCGGGAGCGGGGATACGATCTGGTGGTGGAGGATATCAACAAGCTGCCGCTCTATACGCCGACCTTGTGCCGGCTGCCGGTGTACGTGATCGTGCCGCACCTGTTCGGGACCACGGCGTTCCGCGAAGCCCCCTGGCCCATCGCCGCGGTCGTGTGGCTGGCGGAGCTCCCGATCCCCGCCGTGTACCGCCGCGCCCGGTTTCACGCCATCAGCCACAGTACCCGGGAGGACCTGGTGCGCCGTGGCGTGGCCCCGGATCGGATTCACGTCACCTTCCCCGGCGTAGACGCCGACTGGTACGCGCCCGACCCGGCTGTGGCGCGGGCCGCGACGCCGACCTTCTTGTACGTCGGGCGGCTCAAGCGTTATAAAGGATTGGAAACGGCGGTGCGCGCCCTGGCCGAGGTTCGGGGGCGGGGCTGCCCGGTTCGGCTCGACGTGGCGGGCGACGGCGACGACCGCGAGCGGCTGGTCGGCCTGGTGCGTCGGTTGCGGCTGTCGGATAGTGTGAGCTTCTTGGGCTTCGTCCCCGAAACCACCAAACGCACGCTGCTGCGCCAGGCGTGGGCGGTGGTATTGCCTTCGGCGAAAGAAGGCTGGGGGATCTCCAACGTCGAGGCCGCCGCCTGCGGCACGCCCGCCCTGGCGGCCGACCGTCCCGGCTTACGGGAGTCGGTACGCCACGAGGAAACCGGGCTGCTGCTGCCCTACGGGGACGTGCCGGCCTGGGCGGACGCGTTCCACCGCTTGGCCCAGCACCCGGAGCAGGTGGTACGGTTCGGCGTCGCCGCCCGGCGGTTCGCGGAGACGTTGTCCTGGGACCGGACCGCCGCGGACACCGAAACTCAACTCCTCACTATGCTCAACGCCGCTGCCACCGGGCGGAGGGGGGCGTAACCATGCAGACCACCGTCACGGCTCGTCACTGCGAGATACCGGACGCGCTGCGAGAGCAGGCCCGGCGAGTGCTGGCGCGGGTGCTGAAGGCGGCCCATCGCCCGCAGCGCGCCCAGGTGGTCTTCGACGTCGATCACCAGAAGAAAGTGGTCGAGCTCAAGCTGCACCTGCCGCGCGGCACCACCCGGATCGCCACCGCGGAAGCTACCGATTTCCGCACCGCGCTCGACCGGGCGGCTGAGAAGCTGCGGCGTCAGCTGGAGAAGACCAACTCTCGCTACGTCCGCCGCTCGGTCGCCCGGTAATCCCATGCCGCCGCTCCTGGTTCGCGAACTGCTGGCCCAGAAGGGCGAATCCCTCCAGCTCGAATGCCTGACAGGGGACGAAGGCCTGGACCGCCCCATCCCGGTGCCGGAGATCTCGAGCCCGGGCCTGGTGCTGGCGGGATTCACCAAGCGGTTCGCGTCGCGGCGGCTCCACGCTCTGGGGGAGACCGAGATCGCCTACCTCAAATCGCTCACCCCCGCGAAGCGCCGGCGGTCGCTGGAAGCCTTCCTGAGCTACGAGCTGCCGTGCGTGTTCGTCACCAAGTCGCAAGTGGTGCCCCGCGAACTGATCACCCTGGCCCAGGCGCGGAAGATCCCGGTGCTGCGCACCAAGCTCAAGACGGCCGAGTTCTACCGCCGGATCACGCCGTATCTGGCCGAGATGTTCGCGCCGTCCACCACGGTGCACGCGTCGCTGGCCGACGTGTACGGCGTCGGGCTGCTCTTCACCGGCCCGTCCGGGATCGGCAAGAGCGAGTGCGTGCTGGACCTGGTGGAGCGGGGGCACCGCCTGGTGGCGGACGACGTGGTCCACATCACGCAGCGCGGCGCGGACGTGCTGATCGGCCGGGCGCACGAGCTGTCGTACCGGTACATGGAGATCCGGGGAGTGGGGTTGGTGGACGTGTCGGCGCTCTTCGGGATCCACGCCGTCCGCCAGCAGAAGCGGATCGAGGTGGTGGTCGAGCTCTGCGAATGGGAGAAAGCCGGGGACGTCGAGCGGACCGGCCTGGACGGCCGGACCACCCAGATTCTGGGCGTGGAACTCCCGCTGGTCTCGGTGCCGCTCAATCCCGGCAAGAACATCACGGTCATCTCGGAAGTGGTGGCGATGAACCACCTGTTGCGCTACAGCGGCGTGGACGCCGCCAAAGCGTTCAACACCCGGCTGCTCCAACGGCTGGCGGCACAGCGCGAGCTGCGCGAGTACTTGTCGGAGGACTATGAATAACTCGGTGCAGGGCATCGTGGTGTCGCACGCCCGACTGGCGGAGGGGCTGGTGGACGCGGTGGCGGAGATTACGGGCGAGCGAGGCGCCTTGCAGCCCGTGAGCAACGAGGGGTGCAGTCGTGCCGTCTTGGGCCAACGGCTGGCGGAGGCGATCGGCGCGCGGCCGGCCGTGGTATTCGTGGACCTGCCGGGCGGCAGCTGCCTCCAGGCCGCCATCGCCTACCTGCGCGCCCACCGCGACGTGGCGGTGGTGGCCGGGGTCAACCTCGCCATGCTGGTGGACTTCGTCTATCACCGGGACCTCACGCCGGCCGGGGCGGCGCAACGGGCCAGCGAGGTGGGCGGGCGCGCGGTGCGAGTGGTCGAGTGACCCTGTCGCTGGTCCGGGTGGACGACCGCCTGATTCACGGCCAGGTCGTCGTAGGATGGGGACACGCGCTGGGAGCCAAACAGCTGGTGCTGGTGGATGACGAGGTGTCGGCCAATGAGTGGGAGCGCGACATTTACCGTGTGGGTGTGCCACCCGACATGACCATTGAGTTCCTCTCGGTGGAGCAGGCGGCCCGGCGGGTGTCGGATTGGGAGGCGTCGTCCAAGCGCACCATCGTGGTGCTGGGCGACGTGGCGGCGGTGGTGCGGTTGTGTGAGCTGGCCCCGCACGTCAAGCGCGTGAACCTGGGCGGCATTCATCCGGCACCGGGGCGGCGACAGCGTCTTCCCTATGTCTTCATGAGCGATGACGAGCTCAGTGCGCTCACCGCGCTGGCCGCGCGCGGCGTGGACATCACAGCGCAGGACGTGCCCACGGCCCGGGCCGTCCCGCTCCGGGAGCTGGCCTGATGGAGGGCCTCTGGTGGCTGGTGCTCTGGGGAACGGTTGCCGGGCTTGACCTGGTTTCGCTCGGTCAGGTGATGCTGGGGCGCCCGCTGGTGGCGGGCACGGTGGCGGGTCTGCTGGCCGGCGACCCGGGGGCTGGGGCGGTGGTGGGGGTCACCCTGGAACTCTTCGCGCTCGACCTCCTGCCGGTGGGCGGAGCGCAATACCCGGACTACGGCCCGGCGGCGGTGGCGGGCGCCGCCACCGCGGCTGGGGTGCCGGGAGTCCTGGGTCTGGGGCCGGCCATCGCCGTGGCACTGGTGACCGGGTACCTGGGTGAGCAGGCGGTGCAGATCGTCCGGCGCGGCAACGCGGCGGACGTGGGGCGGAACCGGGCCGGCCTGGACGCGGGGGAGGTCGCGAGCCTGCGCCGGATGCAGCTGCACGGGATGCTGCGCGATGCCGCCCGCGCGCTGCTTATGACGCTGTTCGGTCTGGCGCTGGCCGCGCTCGCGCGGAGCTGGCTCCCGCTCAGCCTGCGGGGGGCGGTGGTGGTGGGCACCGTGGCGGTGGGTGCGGCGCTCGCGGTAGCCGCCACCGGGGCGTTGCGCCTGGGCGGGCGCGGCACGGCACGCGTGTGGCTGGCGGCGGGCCTGGTGGTCGGGGCGGCCTGGGTGCTGGCGCGATGAAGCGTGGGATGCTCGCCGCCTGGATCCGGACGCTCATTGTGCAGGCGTCCTGGAACTACGACCGGATGGTGGGCGTCGGCGTGGCCTACGCCATGGAGCCGCTGCTCCGCGACCTGCCAGGCGGCCGCGCGGACGGCCGATACGCGGGTGCGCTCAAACGGGTGGCGGGCTTCTTCAACGCGCACCCCTATCTCACCGGTATGGCGGCGGGAGCGCTGGCCCGAGTGGAATACGAGCGGGTGCCGGAGCCCCAGGCGGACCGCCTGCGACGCGCCTTGATCGGTCCCCTGGGCTCGGTGGGCGATCAGCTGATCTGGGCCGGTTGGCTGCCGCTGTCGGTGGCCGTGGGTCTCGTGGTCGCCGTCCTTGCCACGGTCCCGGCCGGCGTGGTGTCGTTCTTAGGATTGTACAACGTGGGGCATCTGGCGCTGCGGTCGTGGGGGTTGGCCGCGGGGTGGCGGGCGGGAATCGGGGTAGCAGGTGAGCTGGCCGGGCGATGGATCCACGCGGGGCTGCGGTTCGGCGCCGCCGCCGCGCCGTTTTCCATCGGCGTGATGCTTCCGCTGGTAGGATCCTGGCTGTTGCGCGAATTCGGCGGCAACGAGCGCCTCGAGGCCGCCATCGTCGCGTTGTTGGGGCTGCTGGTGGCGCGCGTGCTGGTGCCCACGCTGTCCGGGGTGCGCTTGGGACTGCTGTTGGTGGTGACCGCGCTAGTGGCGGGGTGGCTGTGGCAGTAGTCGAGCGGAAGGTGACCATCGTCAACGAGCTGGGGCTGCATGCTCGCCCGGCCGCCGCCTTCGTCAAGGTCGCGGGCCGGTTCAAGGCGACGGTGACGGTGGGTCGCGATGATATGGTGGTGAACGGGAAGAGCATCATGGGCGTGATGACCCTGGCGGCCGAGCCGGGGAGCGAGCTCACCATCCGGACCGAAGGCGACGACGCCGAGGCCGCGGCGGCCGCGCTGGTGAACCTGGTAGCGGCGGGATTCCACGAATGAGCCACCCAGACCGCTTGCTGACAGGCATTGGCGTCTCGCCCGGGACGGTGATCGGCCCCGCCGTGGTGGTGCAGCCGGTCCTGCCGCAAGTGCCGCATCGGGTGGTCGCGCGGAAGGCGATCGGCCGGGAGGTGGCGCGCCTGCGGGGCGCCGTGAAGGCGGTCCGGGCCTATCTGGAAGGCATCCGGGAGCGGGCCGCGCGGCGCGCGGGCCCCGAGGAAGCGAAGATCTTCGACGCCCAGATCATGATGCTCGAAGACGAAGAGTTCCTGGGCGCCGTCGAGGGTCTCATCCGGGACAACCAGCTCTCCGCCGAGCGCGCCTACGAGTTCCGGGCCCTGGAGCTGCGAGCGGCCTGGTCCTCCGACACCAGGCTGCGCGACCGGGTGGCGGACCTGTCCGGCGTGCATTTCCGCGTGCTCCAGCAGCTGCTGGGGTTGCCGGTGGACTGGATGCCGGAGGGACTCGGCCGCCAGCCGGCCGTGGTGTTCATCCACGAGCTGACGCCGGCGATGACGGTGCAGTTCGACCGGCCCCACGTCGCCGGGTTCGTGGCGGAGCAGGGGACCCGCACCTCGCACGCGGCCATCCTGGCGCACAGTCTGGGGATCCCCTGCGTGATGGGGTTGGTGGGCGGCCTCGGTCGCGTGCATCCGGGCACCACCGTGATCGTGGACGGTACCCGGGGCACCGTGCTGCTCGATCCCACGCCCGAGGAGATGGCCGAGGCCCAGGCGCTCAATCGGCGCCGCATCGCGCTGGAGCGGGAATTGGAGCGTGCCGTCGCGCAGCCGGCGGTGACGCTCGACGGGGCACGGCTCACGCTCCGGGGCAACGTGGACCTGCCGGAGGAGTTGGAGGTGGCCGCGCGGCACGGGGCCGAGGGGGTGGGGCTGCTGCGTACCGAGTTCATGATCCTGGGACGGTCCGAGCCGCCTGCAGAGGATGAGCAGGTCGGCTACTACGCGCGGGTGGGTGAGCGGTTCCCGGCGCACCCGGTGATCATCCGCAGCTACGACCTCGGAGGCGACAAGTTCCCGCTGCCTACGGCCCCCGAGCCGGAGGCCAATCCGTTCCTCGGCTGGCGGGCGCTGCGGGTGTGCCTGGACCGGCCGGAGATCTTCCGCGGCCAGATTCGGGCCGTGCTGCGGGCCCGCGCCCGGGCCGACGTGCGGCTCATGATCCCGATGGTGACGCAGGTGGAAGAGGTGCTGCGCACCCGGGAGCTGATCGCGGAGGCGATCGACGAGCTCAAGCGGGAGGGACGGCCGGCGGCGGCGGAGCTGCCGCTGGGCGTCATGGTCGAGACGCCGGCGGCGGTGGTGATGATCGACCGGATCGCCGAAGTGAGCGATTTCTTAAGCGTCGGCACCAACGACCTTACCCAGTACACGCTGGTGGTGGACCGCGGGAACGCGCGGCTGGCGGACCGCTTCACCCCGCTCCACCCGGCCATCGTCCGCTTGCTCAAGGCGACGGCGGACGCGGCGCGAGGCGCGGGGAAGGAGGTGTCTGTCTGCGGGGAGATGGCCTCCGAGCCGGTGCCGGCGGTCCTGCTCCTGGGCCTGGGCTACCGCGTGCTGAGCACCTCGCCCCCGCGCCTGCCGCTGGTGCGCTGGCTGGTCCGTCAGATCGACCTCGGCCGAGCTACCCGAGCGGCGGAAGCCGCGCTGGCGGCGCGCACCACCGGCGAAGTCGAGACGCTGCTCCAGGAAGCCGTGGCCGAGCAGGTGGATCTGCATCTGCTCGACGCGGGACGGTTGCCGCGAGGGCGCCCCGAGACTAGCTTGAGACCCTGATCGGGAGGCCTCTATCTCGCACAATTACATCCTGTCCTCCGAGTCCGTGACCGAAGGCCATCCGGACAAGATCGCCGACCAGGTCTCGGACGCGATTCTGGACGCCATCATCGCGCAAGACGCCGCTGCCCGCGTCGCGTGCGAGACCCTGGTGACGACGGGGCTGGTGATGGTGGCCGGGGAGATCACCACGAGCGCCTACGTCAACGTCCCGGAGACCGTGCGCGGCACCATCGAGGCGATCGGATATACGGACGCCTCGTACGGGTTCGACGCCCGCACCTGCGCGGTGATGACGGCGATCGACCCGCAGTCGCCCGATATCGCGCAGGGCGTGGACACCGGAGGCGCCGGCGACCAGGGCATGATGTTCGGCTACGCCACGGACGAAACGCCCGAGCTCATGCCCATGCCGATCATGCTGGCGCATCGGCTCACTCAACGACTCGCGGCGGTCCGAAAGAGCGGCGAAGTGGGGTGGCTCCGCCCGGACGGCAAGTCTCAGGTTACGGTGGAGTACGTGGAGGGCCGCCCCGTGGCCGTCCGCACCGTGGTGGTGTCCACGCAGCATGCCCCCACGGTGGGCCAGCGCGAGGTGAGCGAGGGGGTCCGCGAGGCGGTGATCGGGCCGGTGTTGCGGGCCGCCGGGATGGAGACGGCGGGCGTTCGGTTGCTCATCAATCCCACGGGGCGCTTCGTGGTCGGCGGCCCGCAGGGCGACGCCGGGCTCACCGGTCGCAAGATCATCGTGGATACCTACGGCGGCGCCGCCCGGCACGGGGGGGGTGCGTTCAGCGGCAAGGACCCCTCCAAGGTGGACCGCTCGGCGGCGTACGCCGCCCGCTGGGTGGCCAAGCACGTGGTCGCCGCCGGGCTCGCCCGCCGCTGCGAGGTGCAGCTGGCGTACGCCATCGGGGTCAAGGATCCGGTGTCGGTCATGGTCGAGACCTTCGGCACCGGTACCATGCCGGACCATCGGATCGAGCGCGCCATCCGCAACGTGTTCGACCTCACGCCCGGCGGCATCATCCGCGCCCTGGGTCTCCGCCAGCCGGTCTACCGCGCCACGGCCGCCTACGGGCATTTCGGCCGCGCGCCGGAGACCCGCGAGGTGCACGGCCGCTCGGTAGAGCTGTTTACCTGGGAGAACCCCTCCAGGCTGGCGGAACTCAAGGACGTCGTTCGCCGCGTCGCCTGAGCCTGCTCGGGATTACCCACTGAGACGCACTCCATGACGGCAGTCAAGACCGACACTTCGCACGACGTTCGTGATCTCCGCCTGGCCGACGACGGCCGGCGCCGCACCGAGTGGGCGGAGCGCTTCATGCCCGTGCTGCGCCAGATCCGCGAGCGCTTCGCTGGGGAGCGGCCGCTGCGAGGCAAGCGCCTGTCCGCCTGCCTCCACGTGACCAGCGAGACCGCCAATCTGGCGATCACCCTGCGCGAAGGCGGGGCGGATGTGGCACTGTGCGCCTCCAATCCGCTTTCCACCCAGGATGACGTCGCCGCCTACCTGGTGCGCGACCACGGCGTCAAGGTGTACGCCATCAAGGGTGAGACCAACGAGAGCTATTATCGCCACATCCAGCAGGCGCTGGCGCACCAGCCGGACCTCACGATGGACGACGGCGCGGACCTGGTGAGCGCGCTGCACATGATTGCGTTGCAGCGCCTGGACGACCTGGCGCCGCCGGTCCGATCCTGGGTCGAGACGCTGAGCGCTGCCCAGCGCCAGCGGTTGGTGGGCGGGGTGATCGGGTCCACCGAGGAAACCACCACCGGGGTCATCCGCCTCAGGGCCATGGCGCAGGACGGCGTGCTCCAGTTCCCGGTCATCGCGGTGAACGACTCCCAGACCAAGCACCTGTTCGACAATCGCTACGGGACGGGCCAGTCCACCGTGGACGGCATCCTCCGGGCCACCAATCTGCTGATGGCGGGAAGCACCGTGGTGGTGGCCGGCTACGGGTGGTGTGGCCGGGGCGTGGCCCTGCGGGCCCGCGGCGCCGGCGCGGACGTGATCGTCACCGAGGTCAACGCGTTGCGCGCCCTGGAAGCCCGGATGGACGGGTACCGCGTGATGCCGCTCCGCGAGGCCGCCGCCGTGGGCGACGTGTTCGTGACCTTGACCGGCAACACGCACGTGATTCGCCTGGAGCACATGCGCACCATGAAGGACGGCGCCATCATCGCCAACTCGGGCCACTTCAACGTGGAGATCGATCTGGAAGGCCTGGCCAGGGTGGCGAAAGGTCCCCGGTCGGTGCGGCCCTTCGTGGAGGAGTGGGTGCTCGACGGCAAGCGCCTGTTCGTGCTGGGGGAGGGCCGGCTGATCAACCTGGCGGCCGCTGAGGGGCATCCGGCCAGCGTGATGGACTTGTCATTTGCCAACCAGGCGCTCGCCGCTGAACATTTGGTTCGGCAGGGGGGTAGTCTCTCGAAAGCGGTACACCGGATTCCCGAGGAGATCGATCAGCGCGTGGCCCAGCTCAAGCTGGCGGCCATGGGCATCGGCATCGACTCGCTCACTCCGGAGCAGCAGAAGTACCTGGCGTCGTGGGAGGCGGGCACGTAACGAGGTTATGATCGAGGTCCGTGTAGCGCATTTAGGACTGGACCGGACGACCAACACGCCGGTGGTGATCCTCCAGGAAAAGGAGGGCGAGCGGGTGCTGCCCATCTGGATCGGGCCGGCGGAGGCAAGCGCCATCGCCATGGAGCTGGCCGGCGTCAAGTTCGCCCGGCCGCTGACGCACGATCTCGTGAAACAGATCATCGTCGGCCTGGGCGGCGATCTGCGCCACGTGCTCATCACCCAGGTCAAGGAGAACACCTACTACGCCGAGCTCCACATCTACCGCGAGAACCACGTGGTGCAGATCGATGCCCGCCCGTCGGACAGCATCGCCGTGGCCTTGCGGCTCAAGGCGCCGATCTTCACCCAGGAGAGCCTGCTGGAGGTGACCACGGTGGATACCGGGGGACAGGAGTCCGGCACGCACGCGTGGGACGCGGAGCAGCTCAAGAACTATCTCCAGAACCTCGATCCTGAAGACTTCGGCAAGTTCATGCCGTAGGACCCTGGCCGCGGCGATCCTGGCCCTGGGTTTCCAGCCGGCGTCGCTGGGGGCTCAGGGCTTCCGTGTGTCCGGCCGCGTGCTCTTCGTCGCGGGCTCGGATTCCACGCCGGTCGCGGGTGTGTGGGCGGTGCTGCACCAGGTGTCCATGCGCGGCGGGGCGCCGGTGGATTCGGCGCGCACCGACCGCGACGGCCGGTATCGGGTGCGCGCGGCGGTGCGCGATACCACCACCGTGTACATCGTCTCGGTCGCCTACGCCGGCATCGCCTATTTCACGCGCCCGCTGCACGCCCGGCGCGGCACGTCGCAGGGCATCGCGGAAGTCCTGGCCGTCTATGACACCAGCAGCACCAGTCCGGCGATCGAGGTAGCCCAACGGCATATCGTGGTGCGGCGGGCCGGCACCGACGGGGCGCGCGCGGTGCTGGAGTTGCTGGTGCTGCGCAATGCCGGCCAGCGCACCCGGATCGCCCCGGACACGGCGCGGCCGGCCTGGCAGGGCGCGCTCCCCCGGGACGCCATCCAGCTGGAGGTGGGCGAAAGCGACGTGAGCGCGGAGGCGGTGTATCGTCGCGGCGACTCGATCGCGGTGGCGGCCCCAGTGCCTCCGGGCGAGAAGCAGGTGGTGGTGAGCTACCTGCTCCCCCGCGCGCGCCGGGCCCTGGACCTGACGGCAGACCAGCCGATGGCCCGGCTCAACGTGCTGGTGGAGGATTCGACCGCTGAGCTGGCGGGCGATGCCCTGGAGCGGGTGGGGAGCGAGATGATCGAGGGAACCAGCTTCGTCCGGTTTGCCGGGAACGACGTCCCCGCCGGCGCCCGCGTCCTGATCCGGTTCCCCCGCGGGACCTTCTCGCCCGGCAGCTTGTGGTGGCTGGTGGTGGGGTCGGCCGGCGCGGCGTTGCTGGCCGGGCTGGTCTTGGTCTGGCGGCGCACCCTGCCGGCGGCCGCCGCGACGGCCCTGCCCGCCGATCCCCAGGTGCTCGCCGCCGAGATCGCGGCGCTGGACATCGCCTTCGAGCAGCGCACCGACGCCACGTCGCAGGAACGGGCCGCCTTCCAGCGCCGCCGAGCCGCGCTCAAGGCCCGGCTCGAGGAATTGCTATCCCGCCACTAGAACGGCCCTGCCTCTCGCCGCGGCCGACGTCCGGCGTGGCGATCCCAGGCTTGACGAGGAAGTCCGCCCTGCCTATCCTGGCGTCGTTGATTTAGCGAACGCGGAGTCCGGAAGCCGGTGCAACTCCGGCGCGGCCCCGCCACTGTAACGGGCAGCACTCATCGGCTCGATCCCACTGGGCAACCGGGAAGGGGAGCCGATGGCCCGAAGCCAGGAGACGTTCCCGTTCGCGCCACCAGGCGATCCCTCGCGGGAGGGACGGTGGGCGGAACGCTCACCCTCTCCCAGGAGACGGCGTGAGCGTCTTGGCTTTTAGGCCCCCGGGACGCGGCACCGCTGCCTGCTTCCCGTTGCTGGCAGCGGGGATAGTGGCGTGTACGGCCCGGGAGGCGCCCCTGGCCGATCGCCTTCAGGACGATCTCGGGCACATCGTGGCGCTCGAGCCTCCCGCCCGGCGCATCGTCTCGCTGTCGCCGTCAACCACCGAGCTGCTGTTCGCCATCGGCGCCGGGAGCAGCGTGGTCGGCCGCACCCGGTGGTGCGACTTCCCTCCCGAGGCGCTCGCCGTGCCCAGCGTGGGGGACGGGCTTGGTCCCAACCTGGAGCTGGTGCTGAGCCGGACGCCGGACCTGGTGATCTTCTATGCGTCCGCGGCGAATCAGGCTGCCATAGCGCGGCTCGATGACCTGGGGATCGCGTCGGCCTCGGTTCGGTTGGACCGCTTGGACGATGTTCCTCTGGCTGCGCGGATGCTGGGTCGCCTCACGGGCACCGGTCCCCGCGCCGATTCGCTGGCCGCGCAGTTCGCCGAACGGCTGGACTCGGCTCGCGCCGCCAGGCGCGGGGGAGTCGGGTCCCGGTCCCTCGACCGGGTCCGAGGGGTGGCCGTCGTGGCGTGGGACAATCCCCCGATGGTGATCGGCGCCGGGAGCTTCCTCACCGAACTCGTCGAGCTGGCCGGCGCGCGGAATGTGTTCGACGATGTGGCCCTGGCCTCGGCTCAGACCGGCATCGAAGCGATCGCCGCCCGAGACCCGGACGTGCTGCTGATCCTGGGCGACGGCCTCCCGGCCTTCGCCCAGCGCCCGGAGTGGCAGACGGTGGGCGCCGTGCGCCGGCGGGACTTGGTGGCCGTCCAGGGAAGCGAGTTCGAGCGGCCGACGTTCCGGTCCTTCGAGGCGGTCCTCACGCTGCGGGAAGCGCTGCGCCGCAGCGAGGCGCGGGCACGGGGGCGGGCTCAATGAAGTGGGTCGTGCTGGGAGCGTCGGCGGCGCTGGCGCTGCTCACCGCCGTGGCGGTGGGGCCCGCCGGCTTCGCGGTCGATCCCGTCACCCTGGCGATCATTCGCGACCTGCGAGTGCCCCGGGCGCTGTTGGCGTTTCTGGTGGGCGGTAGCCTGGCTGTCACCGGGTCCGCCCTCCAGGCGTTGGTGCGGAATCCCCTGGCGGATCCCTACCTCCTGGGACTGTCCGGCGGGGCCGGTTTGGGCGTGGTGGCCGCGATTGCCCTCCACCTGGGCGGTCCCTGGATCCTGCCGGCGTCGGCGTTCCTCGGTGCCCTCGCGGCCATCGTGGTGGTCTATCGCCTCGGCGTGGTCACCGGCGCCGTGCTGGACACGCGCGTCCTGCTGTTCTCCGGCGTGGTGGTCGGGGCCTTCGCCGCGGCCATGATGGGGGCCATCATGGCGCTCTCTCCCGCGGCGGAGTTGAGAAACGCCTTCGTCTGGTTGCTGGGCGGCTTCGGGAGCGCCTCCTGGCAATCGGTCTCCGTGTTCGCCGCCTACGCCGCCCTTCCGGTGACGCTCATCTACCTCGCGGCGCGCTCGCTGGACCTGCTCACGCTGGGCGAGGAGCCCGCCCAGTACCTTGGCGCCGAGGTGGAGCGCACCAAGCGGCTCGTCTACGGAGCAGCGTCGCTGCTCACCGCGGCCGCGGTCGCCGTGTCGGGGACCATCGGGTTCGTGGGCCTGGTGGTTCCCCACGCGATTCGCCTGGTATGGGGACACCTGCACCGCACGCTCCTGCCGGCGGCCTTTCTGCTGGGCGGCACACTGCTGGTCTTCGCCGACGCGCTGGCCCGCACCGTGTTCGCGCCGGTGGAACTGCCGGTCGGTGTGGTGACGGCGTTGGCGGGTGTCCCGGTCTTCGTGCTGCTGGTGCGCCGGTGGTCTCGCTGATCCTCGAGGCCCGGGGCCTGGTGTTCCGATATGCCGGAGCCGCGCGCTCGGCCGTGGAGGACGTGGACCTGTCGCTCGGGCCGGGGGAACTGCTGGCCCTGGTAGGGCCTAATGGCAGCGGCAAGACCACCCTGCTTCGACTGATGCTGGGCACGCTGGTGCCGCAACGCGGCGTGGTGGCGGTGCTGGGCCGGCCGCTCGCAGCCTGGGATCGGCGCGAGCTGGCCCGCGCCATCGGGGTGGTGGTGCAACGTGAGGAGGCCACCTTTCCCCTGCGCGCCCGTGAGGCCGCGATGATGGGCCGCTACCCCCACATGGGACCGCTGGGCGCGCCGGCCACTCGGGACCAGGAGGCGGTGGACCGTGCGCTGGAGCGATGCGACGTGGCGTCCCTGTCTGATCGGTGGGTCGGCACGCTGTCCGGCGGCGAATGGCAACGGTTGCGCATCGCGCGGGCGTTAGCCCAGGATCCTCGAGCCCTGGTGCTGGACGAGCCCACAGCCAACCTGGACGTGGCTCACGAGATGGAGCTGTTTGAGCTGGCTGCTCACCTGGCCCGCGTCGACGGCATCGCCGCGCTGGTGGTGACCCACCACCTGAACCTGGCTGCCCGCTACGCCGATCGCCTGATGGTGCTCCATCGCGGACGCGTGGCCGCCGCCGGGTCGGCCGCCGACGTGATCCGTCGTGAGCTGCTGGAGTCGGTGTTTGGGTGGCCGGTGGAGGTCACCAGCTGGCACGGCACACCCCAATTCATTCCCCTGAAACGCAGCGAGGAGACATGACAAACCCGCGCCCGACGAGACTCGCCCCCACGTTCCGGTGCGCCTGGCAGGTGGCGTGGTTGGTCCTGGGCTCTACTGCCTTGGGACCGGCTTCGGCGCTGGGCCAGGCCCCAGTACGGGACACCGTCCGGCTGGAAGAGATCGTCGTGACGCCTACCCGGGTGCCCACGGCCCGCGCCTCCGTGGCCGCGTCCGTCACCGTGCTCCGCGGGCAAGCGCTCCGGGAGCGCGGGATCAGCTCGGTGGCGGAGGCGTTGCGTGACGTGGCCGGCCTGACCGTGGCACAACCGGGGTCCTTCGGCGCCCTGACGTCGCTCTTTCTGCGGGGTGGAGAGAGCGATTATGCCAGCGTGCTGGTGGACGGGGTGCCGCTGAACGATCCCGGCGGTGCCATCAACCTGGCGCACCTCACCAGCGACAACGTGGACCGCATCGAGATTGTCCGCGGGCCCGTGAGCGTGTTATACGGGTCGGACGCCGTTACCGGTGTCGTGCAGATCTTCACCCGCCGGGGGCGGGGGCCGCTGCGGGTGAACGCCGGTCTCGAATCAGGCTGGTTCCGAACCCTCTCGCCCGGTCAGGTCGGCACGCCGCCCGCAGGTACCCGAGCGCTGTGGCGCTGGCAAGCCGACGCCGCCGGGGGGAGCGACGAGGCGGGATACGCCTTCTCGGTCTCGCGCGCGCGTACCGATGGGTTGTACGCCTCACCTTCGTTCGACAACAGCTACAGCAACACGGTGTTCAGCGGCCAACTCCATGCCGTTCCGGATGTCCGCACCCACGCCGGGCTCACCGTGCGCTACAGCGACCAGACGTTCCACTTCCCCACCGACGGCGCGGGCCGCCTGTCCGACGCCAACCAGTTCCAGTATGGCACTGCCACGACGGTGGGTCTCGAAGCCGGCCGGTTTCTCTTCCCGCAGCTGGAAGCTCGGCTGCTGCTGGCGGCCCACTCCTCGGACGGAGGCATTGATGACTCGCCGGACGGGCCCGGCGACACGCTCGGGTTCTACGCGTATCGAAGTCTGGCCCGGGTCGAGCGCCGGCGGGCCGAGGCGCGGGCTAACCTGTACGCTCGCCGCAGCGTGCTCACGGTGGGGGCGGTGGTCGAACGACAAGCGCAACAGGGTTTCGACCAATCGAGCAGCGCGTTTGGGAGCTCATCGAGCCGCCTGGACGTCAAGCGTCTGAATCACGCGGTCTATGCCCAGGTGCAGGGGGATGCTCTCGCCGCCTGGTCGGTGAACGCCGGGGTCCGGTGGGACCGGAGCGAGACGTTCGGCGACTTCGTGACGTACCGGGGCGGCGTGGTATACCGGCCCGCACCGGGCCTTCGGGTGCGGGCCACGGCGGGGAGCGGCTTCAAGGAGCCCACGTTCTACGAGAACTTCGCCACCGGCTTCGCGCGCGGCAATCCGGCCCTGGAGCCGGAACATTCGAGCAGCTGGGAGGTGGGCGTCGAGCAATCAGCGGCGCGCGACCGGCTGCGGGTGGCCGCTACCTATTTCCATCAGCGGTTCCGCGATCTCATCGACTTTACCTTCGCGCCGCCGAGCCCGACGGATCCCAACTACTTCAACGTCGCCGGGGCGGCGGCGCAGGGCGTGGAAGTCGAGGTCAGCGGCCGGCCCCTGGCGCGGCTGCTGACCGAAGCACGCTACACCTACCTCGATACCCGGGTGACTGAGGGCGGGTTCGATACGGGGTCCGGAGCCCTGCTCGCCCCGGACTCGAGCCTGCTGCGCCGGCCCAGGCATTCGCTCGGAGGCGAGGCGCGCTACCGCTTGGCAGACGCGGTTCGCCTGGCGCTGGCGGTTCGTCATGTGGGGCGGCGCCAAGACGTGGACTACAGCGGGTTCTCTGGCGCGCGGGTCTCGCTGCCGGCGTATGCCACGGTCGGCATCGGCGCGGAAAGCGACGTGCTCGAGAGCAGTGATCGGGCGCTCACGCTCACGCTGCGGGTGGAGAATCTCCTGGACGCTCCCTACCAGGAGGCGGTGAACTTCCCGGCGCGGAGAAGGACGGTGTGGCTGGGAGCGCGGGCCCGGCTCTGAAGTGAAGGGCGACTGGTAGTGCCTCATTTTCAATGAGAATGAGACTCGCGGGGCTTGCTGGCTGATCTCGCAATCCGTATTCTTGGGGCATGGTTAGACGCCCAAGCAGGCGCACGAAGGCCCCGCCAGGGGACCCCAACGTGGCAGCATTTCAGGCCGTCCGGGCGGTCACGGGCCAGCATGAGGACGACCAAGCGGCGCTTCGCCGGGAGGCGGCGCGGCTTTTGGGCAAGCTCGGAGGTAGCAAAGGGGGTCAGGAACGCGCTAGGCGGCTCTCCAAGAAGCGAAGGGCCGAGATCGCGCGCCAAGGGGCGGCGGCTCGGTGGAAGGGCCATCGGAAGGGCGCATGAGCACCGGCGCTTCTCTTTACACCCTGGTCTCCGGGGATTGCCTCACCTGGCTTGACGACCAGGAATTGAACACGATCCACGCCATCGTCACCGACCCACCCTACGGCCTCGAGGAGTACACGGCGACCGAGAAAGCGAAGCTCCGGAACGGCAAGGGTGGGGTGTGGCGTATTCCCCCATCGTTTGACGGCTGTGAGCGGAGTCCACTGCCGCGTTTCACGGTGCTGTCTGATGGTGAGCGCGGCGCATTGCGGGGGTTCTTCTCCGACTTCGCCCGCCGTGCGTTGCGAGTGCTGGTGCCTGGGGCGCACGTATTCATTGCAACGAACCCATTGCTCTCGCACTTGGTGTACATGGCCTTGATCGAAGCGGGCTTTGAGAAGCGCGGGGAGATCATTCGCCTCGTGCAAACGCTCCGTGGTGGGGACCGGCCGAAAAACGCGCATGAGAAGTTCCCGGACGTGAGCGTGATGCCCCGGTCTGCCTGGGAACCCTGGGGCCTGTTCCGTAAGCCCTGTGAGGGTCGGGTGCAAGACAATCTCCGGAAGTGGAAAACGGGAGGCTTACGCCGGGTGTCTCCGGAGCAGCCTTTTGTAGACGTGATTCCATCCACGCCCACGCGACCAGCCGAGCGCAAGCTGGCACCCCATCCCTCTCTCAAACCCCAGGCGTTCATGCGGCAGATCGTGCGGGCAGCCCTACCACTCGGTGAGGGCGTGGTGCTCGACCCATTCATGGGCGCGGGCTCGACAATCGCCGCCGCCGTTGCAGTGGGCTATCGAAGCATTGGCATCGAAGTAGACCCCGCGTACTACCACATAGCGAAGGCGGCGATTCCCAAGCTTGCGCACCTGCCGATCAACGGCGAATCTTGGGGCCGTGCCAACGACCAGGCCCAAGCGTCCCTCTTTGCCGAAGGGTCTCGAATCCATCCATATTCGCAAGGCCGTCGAGTACGTCGAACGGCGCGCTGGAGAGTTGGTTGAGCTGTACTACGAACAGGCCAACGTGTTCAGTGGCATCATCGGGATCTTCGGGGTCCAGGCCCTCCACTCGTTCAGTCCCTACAAGAAGCACAAGCACCCCGACGTAGCGCAGCAGCGATTCCCCGACCTCTCGCTCGGGGGGAAGCTCGATCCGCCGTCCCGAGAGGCGCTAGCGTCGAAGGGGAGTACCCGGCCGTGGGCGGTGCAGTCGCACTTCGATCATCCCGGTTGGTACATCGTCTGGCGGTACATGGGTGGACCCCACCAAGACCGTGAAAGCTGGGCGGGAGGTTGTGATTTGGCGGGTGGACGTGGTCTATCTTGAAAAGGCGGATTGGAAGTACGAGGGAAGCGATGCAAGCGCGGCGGGTGGCGGTCGCACACACACCTTTGGGTTGAAGGAGCCAGCCAAGCGGTTGCGGGGAACGGCGGCCTACCAACTCCCCAGCGTGGTGCTCAAGGGCGGCAAGCCGGTTCTGGCGACCGAAGGCAATAGATAGCCTTGCGCCGCCCCCGGCCTTGTGTTCGCGCCACGCTGCCTGTGCCTCCTTGAGGCTCTTCTTGCCACCTTTCATTTGCTCACTCATGAAGGTCTGAAAGGCCGTGCGTCTCTTCTCGGGGCCGGACGGCTCCCTGGCGTTGGCACCCCCCGGCTGCCTGCCAGCCGCCGTGCGACCGTCCGGAACGTCCGGGCCAAGCGGATGCCCCCCGATCTGCGTTGGGACCCGGAAAGAGTGGATCATGGGGAAGCCGGTCGAAGCCCTGGTGAGCACATCCTACGTTGAGCGGTCGAACCTCACGCTCCGGATGCGCTGTCGGCGCTTCACGCGGTTGACGAACGGCTTCTCCAAGAAGCTGGACAACCACGCGGCGGCGGTGGCAATTGACTACTGCCACTATGACTTCTGGCGGATTCACAAGGCATCGCGGGTGACTCCGGCTGGCTGCTGGGGTCACGCCCCACAAGTGGAGCGTTCGGGAGCTGGTGTCCCTATTGGACCTTCAACAAGTAACGGCTTGAGGCGGTCAGGTGAGGGTGGAGGCTTCGGCTTCCACCCTCTATTCTCATCTAGAGGCCAAACTGAGGCACTACCGGGCGACTCACGCAGTCGCAGCCGGGGTCCGTCCCCGGGTATCTTGGAAGCATGCCCCTGGTCACCACCCCGGCGATCATTCTCCACGCCTTCAAGTACTCCGACACCTCCAAGATCGTCCGCCTCGCGACGCGTGCCTACGGTGTCCAGAGTGCCATCGCCAAGGGGGCTTCGCGGCCCAAGAGCCGCTTCGGGGCCAGCTTGCAGGTCCTCTCGCAGGGCACGGCGCATCTCTACTTCCGGCCCACGGTGGAGCTCCAGACGCTGTCCGCGTTCGACGTGGTGGAGCAGCGGCCGGCGTTAGCCCGTGACCTGGGCCGCTACGCGGCGGCCTCGGCGCTGGCGGAGCTGATGCTGCGCTGCGCGCCCTCCGAGCCCCACCCCGCGCTGTTCGATCTCCTGAGCGCCGAGCTTGATCATTTCGCGGCCGCGCCGGCGCCGCGGGTGGCGACCGCCGGGTTGGCGGGGCTGTGGACCATGGTCAAGGCCTTAGGCTTCGCTCCCACGGTGACCGCCTGCGTGCGGGACGGCCGCGCCCTCGGTGCGGGAGCGGTCGGGTTCTCGGTGCCCGACGGGGGGTTCCTGTGCGGGCGCTGCACCGGGGAGCGGTCCACCACGGTCCTCGAGGCACCGGACCGCCGGGCCCTGGAACAGCTGCTCGGGGGATCGGACCACCCGCCTGCCGGCTGGACGCCGCGCCGCGCGGCAGCGCACCGCCGCCTGCTGGCCCGGTTCATCGAGCATCACCTGGCCGAGGGACATCCGCTCAAGGCACTCGAGTTCTGGGAGAGGGCCGCGTGGAACGGCACGTCGTAATCGGCACGGCCGGGCACGTCGATCATGGCAAGACGGCGCTGGTCAAAGCCCTGACCGGCGTGGACACCGATCGTTGGGAGGAAGAGAAGCGGCGCGGCATCACCATCGACCTGGGGTTCGCGCCGCTGGACCTGGGCCGCGGCCTCCAGGCCAGCGTGGTGGACGTCCCCGGGCACGAAGACTTCGTGCGCAACATGGTGGCAGGGGCCACGGGCGTGGACGTGGCACTGCTCGTGATCGCCGCCGACGAGGGCGTCATGCCGCAGACGGTCGAACACCTGGCGATCCTCGACTTCCTGGGCGTCCGGGCCGGGGCGGTGGCGCTCACCAAGGCCGACCTGGCCGACGCTGAATGGCTCGAGCTGGTCCAGGCCGACGTGAAGGAGCGACTGGGGCACTCCAGCATCTCCTGGGAGCCGCCGGTGGCGGTTTCGTCCGTTACCGGCGCCGGGCTGGATCAGCTGCGCGCGGCGCTCGAGCGGGCCGCGGAGCGGGCCCGGGAACGCGTGACCGAGGATCTGTTTCGGCTGCCCGTGGACCGCGTGTTCAGTCTCCCGGGGGCCGGCACGGTGGTCACCGGCACTGTCTGGAGCGGCGAGGTCCGGGTGGGAGCGGAGGTGACCCTGTACCCCGGAGCGGTGCGGGCTCGCGTGCGGTCGGTGGAGGTGCATGGTCGCGCGCAGGAGCGCGCGGTTCCCGGCCGGCGCACCGCGCTCGCCCTGGCGGGCCTGGACCGCCGGCAGGCGGCGCGCGGCAGCGTCGTGGTGAGCCACCCCGCCTGGCGGGAGACGGCGTCGCTGGACGTGCTCGTGACCCTGCTCCCGCTGGCGCGAACCCTCACCCAGCGATCCCGCGTTCGCCTGCACCTTGGTACCGCCGAAGTGCTGGCCCGCGTCGTGCCTGCCGGCGAGGGCATCGAGCCGGGGGCGCGTGAGATGCCGGCCCGACTCCGCCTCGACCAACCCATCCTCGCCCGCTGGGGCGATCTGGCGGTGCTGCGCGCCGTTTCTCCGGTGACGACTATCGGCGGATGCCGGGTCGTGGATCCATTCCCGGCGTCGCGGCCGCGCCGCCCCGTGGGAGCAGCGGAGCGTGCCGCCACGGATCCGGCGGATCGGGTCCGCGGCTTCGTCGCGCTCGCCGCGGCGGAGGGCATCGCCCTCGGTGAGCTCCCCGTCCGGCTCGGTCTCGCGCCGCAGGCGGTAACCCGGATCCTCTCTGCCGTCGCGCAACATGGGATCGTGCAGGCCGGCGACCGGCTGATCGCGGGGACTGCCGCAGCCGGGGCTCGGGCCCTGGTGATGGAGCGCTTGGCGGAGTTTCATCGGGAGCAACCGCTCCTCCCGGGGATGCCACTCCAGGCGTTTCGGAGGCTGGTGGCCGATCCGGCGCTCGCAGCGCAGCTGGTAGGATCGCTGGAGGCGGAGGGGGTCGTGGTCCAGGACAAGGGGGTCATAAGACTCACGGACCATCGGGCCACGATCCCCGGGGAATACGTCCAGCTGGCCCAAGCGATCCGCGCCAACCTGGCCGTTGCCGGAGCCGAAGGACGGAGCGCCGCCGAGGTGGCGGCGCTGGGGGAAGGGGCGCCATCCCTGGAAATCGCTGAGTTCTTTGTGAGAGAGGGCACGGCAATCCGCGTGAGTAGCGACCGATATTATGATCGGCACGGGCTGGAAGGCGCGGCTCGGAAGGTACTCGGCGTGATCCGGATTCGAGGTCAGGTGACACCGAGCGAAGTCCGTGATACACTTGGGCTTACGAGGAAGCACCTCATCCCAATTCTAGAGTGGATGGACTCGGCTGGGCTCACCGTGAGAGCGGGAGACGCGCGACGGCTCGGTCCCACGGCGCATCAAAGAGGTTGGGACGCTTGACGCTGAGAAAGTCCGCTCCTAGGTTCAGCATGGAAGGCAACGACCGGTTCTTACATCCAAGGAGTTTGGTTTAGATCCCTGCTTTGTTCGATAGGAGCTTGAAATGAAGTGTCTTGCCTGGGCGTTGCTGTCGCTCGGGCTCTTGCTGGCGGCACCCGACGCCGCGACCGCTCAACAGGGTCAGGCGCCGGGGGCTGTGACGCTGGGCAGGAACTACCCGAATCCTTTCAACCCGGAAACCTGGATCCCGTTTGAGCTGAGCCAGCAGCTGTTCGACGGTGGCCACCGTCCGGTAGTGAGCCTCCGCATTTACAACGTGCTGGCTCAACTGGTGGCCATCCCGGTGTTGCAAGGGTCGGGACAGCTCATGGACAACCTCCAGCTGGAGTGGAACGGCACCGGCAACTACGTGGCCTACTGGGACGGGAGGTATCGAGGCACGGACCGGGAAGCTGCCTCGGGCGTGTATGTCTACCAGCTCGAGGTGGACGGGCAGCGACAGACGCAGAAGATGACGATCATCAAGTAGACGATCAAGCAAGTGAGGGCGTGACGGGACGGACGCGATGAGGGTACACGCGTTCGCCGGTCGAGGGCGGTGGGAAACGGGGCGCGTTGGGCACAACCAGCGCGCCCTGTCGTTTTGGCGCATATTGGAGGCATGGTGGTTGCCCTACAAGCCGTCAGCATTCGGCAATCAGCGAGCTCCGGTCTTACTGGCTGCCCATGGCTGACTGGTTCCAATGCTGACTGCTGATTGCTGATTGCTCCAATGGACATCTGACGTCGACTATCGGACATCCAGTTCATGATCCGCCCAGACCGTCTCACGCTCAAAGCCACCGAGGCGCTGCAGCAGGCGCAGGCGCTGGCCAACCAGCGGGGCAACCCGGTGGTGAACGACGCGCACCTCTTCCTCGCCCTCCTGGACCAGGATGAGGGCATCGTCGTGCCGGTGCTCCAGAAGGTGGGGCTCAACGTCGCCGAGTTGAAGGCCGAGGCGGACCGGGAGGTCGAGCGGCTACCCAAGCAGTCCGGCGGCGGCGGCGCGGCGACGATATCGCGCGAGCTGAGCCAGGCGCTGGACCGGGCCGATCAACTGGCTCGCGAGTTGGGCGATGCCTACGTCTCCACCGAGCACCTCCTGGTGGGGCTGGTGGAGACCAAGGGGACCTCGGCTAAGGCCGCGCTGTCCCAGCGGGGCATTGACGCCGGCGAGCTGAAGCAGGCGCTCGAAGCGGTCCGCGGCAGCCATCGGGTGACGGGAGTCGAGCCGGAGCAGCAGTACCGGGCCCTGGAGCGCTTCACGCGCGACCTCACCGAGCTTGCTCGGCAAGGCAAGCTGGACCCGGTGATCGGGCGCGACGAAGAGATCCGGCGGGTGGTGCAGGTGCTGTCGCGCCGCACCAAGAACAACCCGGTGCTGATCGGCGAGCCGGGCGTGGGGAAAACTGCGATCGCCGAGGGGCTGGCCCAGCGGATCGTGAACGGGGACGTGCCCGAGTCGCTGCGGGGCAAACACCTGCTGGTGCTCGACATCGGCCAGATGGTGGCCGGCGCCAAGTACCGGGGCGAGTTCGAGGAACGGCTGAAGGCGGTGCTCAAGGAAATCACCAGCCAGGAAGGCCGCTTCGTGGTGTTCATTGACGAGCTGCACACGATAGTGGGGGCAGGGGCCGCAGAGGGTGCAGTGGATGCCTCGAACATGCTGAAGCCCGCCCTGGCGCGCGGGGAGTTGCACGTGGTTGGCGCCACCACCCTGGACGAGTATCGCAAACACGTGGAGAAGGACAAGGCGCTGGAGCGGCGGTTCCAGCCGGTGTTCGTGGGCGAGCCGTCGGTCGAAGACACCATTGCCATCCTCCGCGGGCTCAAGGAGCGCTATGAGGTGCACCACGGCGTTCGGATCACCGACAACGCCCTGGTGGCCGCCGCGGCCCTGTCCGACCGCTACATCGGCGATCGCCACCTTCCAGACAAGGCCATCGATCTCATCGATGAGGCCGCCAGCCGGCTCCGGATCGAGATCGACAGCATGCCGCAGGAGATCGACGAGATCGAGCGGCGCATGATCCAACTCCGCATCGAGCAGCAGGCGTTGTCGCGAGAGACGGATCGGGCCAGCCGCGAGCGGCTCCAGGCGTTGGAACGGGAGCTGGCCGAGCTTGAGGAGCAATCGCAGGGCATGAAGGCGCAGTGGCAGGCCGAGAAGGACGGCATCGCCCGGCTGCGGGAGCAGAAGGCCCGGTTGGAGGAGGCCCGGATCGCGGCGGAGAAAGCGACCCGGGAGGGGGACCTTCAGAAGGCCGCCGAGATCCGCTATGGGCGCCTGCCCGAGCTGGAGCGCGAGATCGAAGCGGGGAAAAAGCGTCTGGCCGAGGTCCAGGCCAAGGTGAAATACCTGAAGGAAGAAGTGGACGCCGAGGACGTGGCCGAGATCGTCTCCAAGTGGACCGGGATTCCGGTGCGCAAGATGCTGGAATCGGAGCGGGAGCGGCTGACCAAACTGGAGCAGGAGCTGGGGCGGCGGGTGATCGGGCAGGAGGAAGCGCTGGCCGCGGTGGCCAACGCGGTGCGGCGGTCCCGCGCGGGGCTTCAGGACCCCAATCGCCCCATCGGAAGCTTCATTTTCCTGGGGCCCACGGGCGTGGGGAAGACCGAGACGGCCCGCGCCCTGGCGGAGTTCCTGTTCGACGACGAGCGGGCCATGGTGCGGCTCGACATGTCCGAGTACATGGAGAAACACGCCGTGGCCCGCATGATCGGTGCGCCGCCGGGGTACGTGGGCTACGAGGAAGGTGGCCAACTCACGGAGGCGGTTCGGCGCCGTCCCTACTCGGTCGTGCTCTTCGACGAGATCGAGAAGGCGCACCCGGACGTGTTCAACGTGCTGCTCCAGATTCTGGACGACGGCCGGTTGACGGACAGCCAGGGCCGGACCGTGAGCTTCCGAAACGCCGTGCTCATCATGACGTCCAACGTGGGAGGCCAGTGGTTGCTGGACCTGGGCGGCGGCGGGTTCGAGGAGGCTAAGCGGCGCGTGCTGGAGGCGCTGCGCCAGACCTTCAAGCCGGAGTTCCTGAATCGGGTGGACGACGTGATCGTGTTCCGGCCGCTATCCCGGGAGCACCTGGGCGGGATCGTGGATCTCCAGCTGGAGCGGGTGCGCGGATTACTGGCGGACCGCCGGATGACGCTCGAACTTACTCCGGAGGCGCGAGACTTTCTCTTGGCCGAGGGGTACGATCCGGTCTATGGAGCCCGTCCACTCAAGCGGGTCATTCAGCGGCGCATCCAGAACCCTCTGGCGCTCGCCATTCTGGATGGGCAGTTCGGCGAGTCCGACACGGTCCGCGTGGTGCGGAATGCGGACGGGTTGGCGTTTGAACGGGTCGAGAACCGAAGACCTCACGCTGTGCGGGCATAGTTCCCAAGTGCCCCGGGGCGCCAATCGAAGGACGTTCAGAGTATCACGCGCACGCCTGCTGCCTGGGGCGCAGGCGGTGTTGTCCTTGGCGTGGCTCTCGGTGTCTCCCGTCCGAGCGCAGCGTCTGCCTGTCGAGCCTGGCAACCGCGTGCGGGTGGCTGCCGCGGACTCGGCCGCCCTGGGCCGGTGGCGTGAGGGGAAGGTGGTCGCGGCAACGGCGCGGGGCGTGCTGCTGTCCGCCGGCGCTTTCGGTGTCGACACCGTCCCGCTCGCCCTGGATCCTGCCATTCGTCTTCAGGTCCGTCGGAACAACACGTCGTTCCTGGTGCTTGGCACCGTCGGCGGGATGGCGATCGGCGTGGCCGCTGGGGCGATCGCGCCACCGAACACGCTGGGGAGCTGGTGGGGCGAAAAGACGTCGGGGCATCGCGCCGAGATGATCTACTTCGGCCTCGCCGGAGCCGTGGTGGGGTGGACGGCCTCGTGGTTACTCGCCCCGCCCCGCTGGCAGGAGATGCCACTGACCGCCCGAGGGCTTGCCTCCCCGGTGGCGCCCCTCACCCGCACGAGCGAGAGGAAGGCCCGGTTTGGGAAACTCGAGCGCTGGGACGTCTTTCCGCCCACCGAGGAAGATTTCGTGGCGTTCTTCTGGGCGCACCGGGATAGCCTCCAGGCCGTCGAAGGCATTTGGGAGCGCCTGCCGGTGGCGGTGTACGACGATCGGGTCGCGATCGTGCGGGACGCTCGGTACCCCGGGTGGGGGTACGTCGCCGTGTCACTGCCACGGCGCCGCGGGTTTGACCGGCCTCGAGGCCAGATCGTCTGGGCGCTGCGGCCCCGGTCCGAGCCGGCGATGTTCGATCTCTACGAGGTCGACAGCCCCTATCTGGCTCGGGAGCCGGTGCGGGCGGCGGTGGTGGAGGGCGACGCGCTGCGCATTCGGGATCCCTTCCGAGAGTGGACGCGGGTGCCGCAGTCTCCTCCGCGATGAGCTTGGGACGCCCGCCGGTCAGCGAAACCGACCGCGCAGGGATGGCCGCGGCCCTGGCTGCCGCTCGCCGAGGCGAGGCCGCGGGGGAGGTTCCCGTCGGGGCAGCCGTGATGGTGGAGCGCCGGGTGGTAAGCGACGCTCACAACGAGACCCTGGCGCGGCGCGACCTCACACAGCACGCCGAGCTGCTGGCGATTCAGCGGGCGCTGGGCGCGCTCGGCACGGACCGGCTGCTCCAGGCGACGCTCTACGTGACGCTGGAGCCGTGCGCGCAGTGCGCCGGCGCGATCGTGTTGGCCCGAGTCGGGAAGGTGGTTTTCGGGGCGTACGATCCCAAAGCCGGGATGGCGGGGAGCGTGGGCGACTTGCTCCGCCATCCGCGGCTCAACCACCAGCCGGAGGTGCGCGGAGGCGTCATGGCCGACGAGTGTGAGGCCTTGCTGGCGGGCTTTTTCGCTGATCGCCGGTAGCGCGGGTCGATATCCGTGACCGAGATCTTCGCGTTCCTGTTCAAGTATCGGCCGCTGCTGTTCCAGCGGGGCCAGGTGGGGTTCGGCGGCCCGTGGGAGATCCCCCTGGCGGTGGTCGCCCTGGGCGCGCTGATCGTGGCGCTGGGCTACCGCGGCCGGCCGGGACCGGCGCGACGCGCCGAGCGGCTGGGGCTGGCGGCGCTCCGCCTCAGTGCCCTGGCGGTCCTGGCCTTCGCCTTGAGCCGGCCCACGCTGGTCGTTCCCACGGTGGTCCCGCAGCAGAACGTGCTCGCGGTCCTGGTAGACGACTCGCGGAGCATGCAGATCGCGGATCAAGAGGGGAAGGAGCGGGGACGGGTTGCGGCGGAACTGCTGGCACCGGGTGGAGATCTGCTTCGCCGGTTGGATCAGCAGTTCAAGGTCCGTCTCTATCGGTTTTCGGCGGGGGCCGAGCGGATCGGAAGCGTGGCCGAGTTGTCCTTCGGCGGGGGCAGGACGCGGCTGGGGGCGGCCCTGGAGCGCGTGCGACAGGACCTGGCCGGCGCGCCGCTGGCGGGCATCGCGGTGTTCACCGATGGTGCCGACAACGGCGGCGGAACCATGAGCAATGCGGTCTTGCAGCTCCGTGCCGCCGGGATTCCGGTGTATCTGGTGGGGCTGGGACGAGAACGCCTGGAACCGGACGTCGAACTCTCGCGCCTCGACGTGCCGGGCGCCGCGCTGGCGGGCTCGACGCTCATCGCCGATCTCCTGGTGACGCAGTCCGGCTTCGACAACAGCCCGGTGCCGGTATACGTAGAAGAATCGGGGCGCATCGTGGCGACCGACACGGTGCGGTTGCCGCGGGAAGGCGCGGCCACAGTGCGCGTACCGTTCACGCTCACCGGCACTGGCCCGCGCCGGATCCGCGTTCGGATCGGCCCCCAGAGCGGAGAGCCACTGGTCGAGAACAACGCCCGCGAAGCCAGCGTGTACGCCGACGAGCGGCGCCACAAAGTGCTTTACTTCGAGGGCGAGCCGCGCTTCGAGACCAAGTTCATCCGCCGCGCCGTGCAGGACGATCGCCAGCTTCAGCTGGTGGTATTGCAGCGGACCGCCGAGAACAAGTTCTTGCGGCTGGACGTGGACAGCCCCGAAGAGCTGGTGGCGGGGTTCCCCAAGATCCGGGAGGAGCTGTTTCGCTACGTGGGGCTGGTGGTGGGGAGCGTCGAAGCCAGTCAGTTCACGCACGACCAGCTGCAGATGATCCGGGATTTCGCGGGCCAGCGAGGTGGGGGCGTGCTGTTCCTTGGAGGTCGGCTGGCGTTCGCGGAGGGCGGATACGCCGGGACGCCGGTAGCGGACCTGGTGCCCTTCGAGCTGCCCGGCGTGGAGGGTGCGGGGGCGGATACCGCCGGCTACCTGGTGGAGGTCAAGGTCGATCCCACCCCGGCCGGTCGCGGGCATCCGGCCATGCAGCTGGCCGGCGCCGCGCGGGCCTCGGCTGAGCGTTGGGCCACGCTGCCGCCGCTCACGGTGGTGAACCGCATCGGCGCGCCCAAAGCCGGCACCACGGTGCTGCTGATGGGGAGGCGGGCGGGTCGTGGGGGAGGGTTCCCGGTGTTGGCGTTTCAACGCTATGGCCGCGGCAAGGTCCTTGCGCTGACGGCGCAGGACTCCTGGCTGTGGCAAATGCACGCCGACATCCCGGTGGAGGACCAGACGCACGAGACCCTGTGGCGGCAGGTGCTCCGCTGGCTGGTGAGCGGCGTCCCCGAGCCGGTGATGGTGACGCTGTCGGCCGATCGGGTGGAGCCGGGCGACAGCGTCGCCATCACCGCCGCCGTGAGCGACTCGGCCTACGCCGGGGTCAACGGCGCGTCGGTGGTGGCCCGCATCACCCCGCCCCGCGGAGCCGAGTATCAGGCGCCCCTGGCGTGGAGCGTGTTGCGAGACGGCGAGTACCGCGGCTGGTTCGTCGCCGACGCGGCCGGGCCGTATCAGGTTCGGGTGGAAGCGCGACGCGCGGGACGCCCGCTGGGCGAGGGCGCCGCCGAGCTGGACGCGGGCGCGCTCGGGGCCGAGTTCTTTGGCGCAGGGATGCGGCGGGCGGCCCTGGAGCAGTTGGCGCAGGAGACCGGCGGGAGATTCTACGCGCCCGACCAAGCCGCGGCGCTGCCGGAGGATGTGCGGTTCACGGAATCCGGCGCCACGGTGTTCGAGCGGTACGATCTCTGGGACATGCCGGTGCTGTTTCTGTCGCTGTTGGCGTTGCTCGGCGTCGAGTGGGGCTGGCGGCGTGCCAGAGGACTCGCATGAGACCGCTGCGTTCTCTGCGGTGATCAGTTCCCGAACGGCGGCCGGGGTCGTGCTCCTGAGTGCGGCCCTGTTCCGGGGAGCCCTGGCCCAGACGTACGTGATCGTGGTCTCCGGGGTCGGCGGCGATCCCCGGTTCACCGAGCGGTTCACGCGTTGGGGGGCGGCGGTGGTGGAGGCGACTCGGCAACGGCTGGGCGTTCCGGAGGGGAACGTGGTGTTCTTGGCCGAGCGTCCGGAGCGGGACTCGAAGATCAGCGGGCCCGCAACCAAGGACCGATTGGCGGGCGTCTTGCGGGAAATCGCGCAACGCGCCGAGCCCGGCGCCGACGTGGTAGTGATTCTGTTCGGGCATGGCAGCGATCGGGACGGCGAGCCCCGCTTCAACTTGGTGGGTCCCGACATGACGGCGGCTGAGCTGGCGGGGTGGCTCGCGCCCGTGAGGGCGCGACGCGTGGTGGTGATCAACACCGCCAGCGCCAGCGGCGGCTTCGTGCCGGCTCTGGCTGGGCCGGGCCGCGTGGTAGTGACGGCCACCAAGTCCGGTTTCGAGCGTAACGCGACGCTGTTCGGTGAGTACTTCGTGCGGGCGCTTGGAGCAGGGGCCGGAGGAGCCGCAGGGGCCGCAGCGGCCGCGGGGGTCGCAGCCACCACTGAGAGCGCGGATACGGACAAAGACGGACGGCTGTCGGTGCTCGAAGCCTTCGACTACGCGCGGCGGGAAGTGGCCAGAGCGTACGAGCAGGAAAAGCGGCTGCTGACGGAACACGCCGTCCTGGACGACGACGGCGACGGCAAGGGCAGCACCGAACCGAGCGCCACCGAGGGGGATGGTGTGCTGGCGGCCTCGGTGTTTTTGACGGCAGCTAGGACGGTCGCGGCGGACACCGCGGACCCCGAACTGCAACGGCTCTACGCTCAGCGCGACTCCTTGGAGCGACGGGTCGCCGAGCTGCGGGGGGCGAGGGGCTCCATGGCCGCGGAAGTGTACGAGCGCGAGCTGGAGGAGCTGCTGGTGGAGCTGGCGACGACGAATCGCGCCATTCGCGGGCGGGAAGGGAAGCGGCCGTGACGGCGGGGGACGGGCGGCGAGGGTGGACAGGGCGATGATGGCGCTCAAGGCGGCGGCGGTGGCTGCGGTCGTGGCGGCTACGGCCGGCGCGGCGGTCGCGGCGCGTGCGCAGGAAGGGCCGGACGCCGGGCGCGACGCGCTGCGACGGGGCCGCTACGAAGAGGCCATACGGCTCCTTGGCGTCGGCGCCGACCGCGGGGACGAGAATGCCGCGCGGCTGTTGGGGCGCGCGCTCGCCCTGGTGGGACGCTACGCAGAGGCCGAGCAGCGGCTGCGGGCCTTCCTCACGGCTCACCCCGATGCGCGGGCGCTGTGGCTCCCGCTGGGTGACGTGCTGCGCGATCGGGGGCGGCTGGCGGACGCGGAGCAGGCCTACGGTCGCGCGGCGGTGCGGGGTCCGGACAGCCTGGCGGCCGCGCTGCGCCTGGCGGAACTCAAGGAACGGCGGGGAGACTGGACGGCGGCGCGCCGCGACTACCGCCGCTTCATCACCGCGTACAACGCGGCCACGCGGCTCTCGTCGGAGGAGCTGGCGGCCGTGGCTCGGGCGGTGCGGCAGTTGGGTCGAGAAGACCCCCAAGTGTTCAAGGACGCGCTGCGTGCCTATGACGAAGCCGTTCGGGCCGACTCCGGCAACCTCGACGCCCGGGTAGAGCAGGGTGACCTGTTCCTGGACAAGTACAACGGCACCGAGGCGCGGGCCACCTACGAGGGCGTGTTGAAGATCAACCCCAATCACCCCGGGGCGATCCTGGGGCTGGCGCGCGCGGCGCAGTTCGAAGGGAACCCGGAGGCCTGGTCGCACGTGCGGAAGAGCCTCGAGGTCAATCCCAGCTATGTCCCGGCGCTGGTATTTGCCGCGCAACTAGAGCTGGAGCGGGAGGCCCACAATGCGGCGCGGGAACGCGTCGCCCAGGCCCTCGAGGTCAACCCTACGTCACTGGAGGCATGGTCCTTGATGGCGGCCACTCGCTGGCTCCAGGGCGATTCCTCCGGCTTCCAGGAGGCGACGGCGCGAATCGGCGGCATGACCCCTCGGTACGCGTCGCTCTATACCACCCTGGCGGACCTCGCTGGGCGCACTCGGCGTTACCAGCGGGCCCTCGACTTCGCGCGCCAGGCGGTGGCGCTGGATTCCGCTTCCTGGCGGGGTTGGGGCCTCGTGGGAGTGAACCAGCTCCGCCTGGGTCAAGTCACACAGGCGCGGAAGAGCCTCGAGACGGCGTTCGCCGGCGATCCCTACGACGTGTGGACCAAGAACACGCTGGACCTGCTGGACCAGCTGGACCGTTTTGAGGGCGCCAACACCACGCGCTTTCGCGTCCTGGCCGCCCCCGGCGAAGCCGATCTCCTGGCCCTGTACGCTGGGCCGCTGGCGGAGGAGGCGTACGACTCGCTCGCGGCACACTACGGGTTCCGGCCCAAGACGCCGGTGCGTGTCGAGATGTACGACCGGCACGCGGACTTCTCGGTGCGCACGGTTGGGCTGGTGGGCCTGGGGGCGTTGGGGGTGAGCTTCGGGCCCGTGGTGGCTATGGACTCCCCGTCGGCTCGGGAGCCGGGGCAATTCCACTGGGGCTCCGTGCTGTGGCATGAGATCGCCCACACCTTCCACCTGGGATTGACTGAGTCTCGGGTGCCCCGCTGGTTCACCGAGGGGCTGGCGGTCTTCGAGGAGCGCCGGGCGCGTCCGGGCTGGGGTGACGACGTGACCCCGGGGTTCCTGATCGCGTTTCTGGAGAAACGGCTGGTGCCGGTGAGCGAGCTGAATCGAGGGTTTACCAACCCGGACTACCCGGAACAGCTGGGGTATTCCTACTACCAGGCGTCGTTGGTGTGCGACCTGATCGCCGAAGAGCACGGTGCGGACGCGCTGCGGGCGCTGCTGGAGCAGTTCCGGCAAGGGCAACCGACGGCGCAGGCCGTTCGGACGGTGCTGGGTACCGACCTGGAGGCGTTCGCCGGCCGGTTCGACGCCTATGTGGGCCGGCGGTTCGCCACGCCGCTCGCCGCGCTGCGCACCCGGCCGGAGGCCGCCGCGCGGGCTCATCCGGGCTTGGAAGAGCTGATGCGACGGGCTCGCCGCGCCCCTGATGATTTCTACGCCCAGCTGCGGGCGGGGCAGGCGGCGTTCGCCCAGCAACAGCCGGACGCCGCGGAACCGTTCTTGGTCCGGGCCAAGCAGCTGTTCCCGGAGTACGCCGGGGCGGATAGCCCGTCCTGGTATCTGGCCCAGATCTACCGGCATCGCGGCGCGCGAGCGGAAGCGGTGGCGGAGCTGGAACGGATCACGGCGCTGAACGCCGGGCATTACCCTGCGCTGCTGGCCCTGGCCCAGCTCCGGGACTCGTTGGGTCAGAAACTTCAGGCCGCACGGGCGTTGGAGGCGGCGCTCTACGTGTACCCGTTTGAGATTCCGGTGCATCGGCGGCTGGCGGAGCTGGCGGCGGAGTTGGGCTGGTGGCCTACCGCGATCCGCGAGCGCCGGGCGGTCCTGGCGCTGGCGCCGGTGGACCGGGCCGACGCGCACTACCGTCTGGCGCTGGCATATTTCGGGGCGGGGAAGCTGGACCAGGCGCGGAGCGCCGTGCTGCGGGCGCTCGAACTGGCGCCGAGTTTCGAGCCGGCCCAGGAGTTGCTGCTCCAGATCCGGGAGGCACGGCGGGATGCGGAGTTCTAGTCTGAGGGATCGGCCCCGAACCGGCTCCAGGTGGCAGTCCGGCACGTTGCTCGCCGGTCTTCTGGCGCTTCTGCTCGGCGCTCTCGACAGTGCGGTGCTCGGCGCCCAAGAACGCGGGTTCCGCCGGGGGCGGGAACCGCGGCCGCAACTCTCAGACGAGGACTACCAGCGGTACAACGTGCCCTACGACGGGCGTTTCACCTTCGCGCGGCTGCGCTACGATCAGTCGCTGTGGGACCGGGGTGGCTTCTGGGGCCGCGGCGGGGGCGACCCGGGGTGGGCCCACGATTATCCCCGCGCCGAGCGCCACCTGATGAAGCTGCTGAGCGAGCTTACGTTGATCCGGCCGTATCTCGACGGGGGGAACATCCTCAAGGCCGACGATCCGGAGCTGTGCAAGTATCCGGTGGCGTACCTGTCGGAGCCCGGCTACTGGACCGTGAGCGAGGCGGAGGCGACCAACCTCCGCAACTATCTGCTTAAAGGCGGCTTTCTCATCGTGGACGACTTTGAAGGAGAGCATTGGCTCAACTTCGAAGACCAGATGCACAAGGTGCTACCGGGCGCCGTGTTCGTGGAGCTGGATCCCTCGTATCCGGTGTTCCACTCGTTCTTCGACATCGAGTCGCTGGAGAACCTGAGTTTTGGCAATTACCGGGCCCAGCGGGCGCCGTCGGTCTACTACGGGGTGTTCGAGGACAACGACCCGACGAAGCGGCTGATGGTGGTCGCGAACTACAACAACGATATCGGCGATTACTGGGAGTGGTCCGACACGGGCTACGTCCCGATCGAGCTGTCCAACGAGGCCTACAAACTGGGCATCAACTACATCATCTACGCTCTCACCCATTGACATGACGATCGAACCGGTAGCACTGCACTCGGCGGACGACATCGCGCTGGCGGATCGCTTGCGCTCCGGCCGCGAGCGGATCATGGCCGAGCTCAGGAAGCTGATCGTGGGCCAGGAGCACGTGATCGATCAGGTCCTGATCTCGCTGTTCGTGGGCGGCAACAGCCTGATCATCGGCGTGCCGGGGTTGGCGAAGACGCTGTTGATCCAGACGCTGGCGCGGGTGCTCGACCTCAAGTTCTCACGGATCCAGTTCACGCCGGACCTGATGCCGTCGGACATCACCGGGACCGACATCATCCAGGAGGACCCGGAGACCGGCCGCCGACACCTGCAGTTCATGCCCGGCCCGATCTTCGCCAACATCGTGCTGGCGGACGAGATCAATCGGACGCCGCCCAAGACGCAGGCGGCGCTGCTCGAGGCCATGCAGGAGCATCGAGTGACGGTGCAGGGCAGGACCTACACGCTGGACGAGCCGTTCTTCGTGTTCGCCACCCAGAACCCGATCGAGCTGGAAGGCACCTACCCGCTGCCCGAGGCACAGCTCGACCGCTTCATGTTCAACATCATCATCGAGTACTCGCCGGAAGCCGAGGAGCTGAGGGTGGTGCGCGAGACCACATCGGTGCAGGAGCCCCAGTTGGAGCACGCCGTCACCGGCCGGGACATCGTGGCGTTCCAACGGCTGGTGCGCAGCGTGCCGGTGGCGGATCCGGTGCTGCAATACGCGGTGAATCTGGTCCGGTCCTCGCGCCCGTCGGTGAACGGGACCCTCCCATTCATCCAGCAGTGGGTGTCCTACGGCGCCAGCGTGCGGGCGGCGCAGTATCTGATCCTGGGCGGCAAGGCGCGGGCGCTGATGCGGGGGCGCTACCACGTCACCTTCGACGACATTCGGGCCCTGGCGCACCCCGTGCTCCGCCACCGCATCCTCACCAATTTCCACGCCGAGTCGGAGCGGGTCACCACCGACTCCCTGGTGGAGCGGCTGCTCGAGGCGGTGCCGGTGCCCAGGTCCGGCCTGTGACCGGCGTCGCCTTTCTCGATCCCAAGGTCCTGGCTCGGATCGACGATCTCGAGCTGCTGGCCCGTACCGTGGTGGAGGGGTTCATCAACGGCCTCCACCGCTCGCCCTACCTGGGACGCTCCATGGATTTCGCCGAGCACCGCGCCTACCTGCCGGGGGATGATATCCGGCGCATCGATTGGCGGGTGTACGGACGAACGGACCGCTTCTACGTCAAGGAGTTCGAGGCGGACACCAACGCCAACTTCTCGGTGTTGCTCGATGTCTCGCGCTCCATGGCCTACGGCAGCGGCGGGGTCACCAAGCTCGATTACAGCCGCTACCTCGCGGCCTGCCTCACCTACTTCTCGCGGCAGCAACGCGACCGGGTGGGCCTGGTGACGTTCGATCGGGACGTGGTCACGGTGGTGCCGCCGTCGGCCAAGCACCTGGAGCGGGTGCTGCACGAGCTGGCGCGGATCGAGCCCGGTCCCGGCGGGGCGCTGGGGCCGTCGCTGCGCAAGATCGCGGAGACGGTGCGGCGGCGGAGCCTGCTGGTCGTGATCTCCGATCTCTACGAGGAGCCGGACGCGGTGCTGCGCGCGGTGAGCCTGCTCAAGGGCAAGGGGAACGACGTCATCGTCTTCCACATCCTCGATCCCGCGGAGGTGGCGTTCCCCTTCGAGGACCTGATGCTGTTCGAGGACCTGGAGAGCGGCGAGCGCATTCCGGTGGTGCCGGTCAAGCAACGCGAGCGCTACCGCGAGCTGGTGCGGGAGCACCTGACGGCGCTCTCGCGGCTGCTGCTGGACGCCCGCATGGACTACGCGCTGTTCGATACGTCCAGGCCGCTGGACTTTGCGCTGTTCGAGTACTTAAGCCGGCGCGAGCGGCTGGTGCGGGTGCGATGATCGGGGCGGGGAGAGGGGGGATGTGCCCCCGGAGCGCGCGTCAGTGAAGCGCGCGCCTTGGAAACTCCCATGGTCTGCGGCGCGCGCGGAAGTGCTAGCGCGCGGAGGGGGCGCACCCCCCCTCTCCTGGCCCTGACGCATGACGTTCCTCGCGCCGCTCTTTCTCGCTGGCCTCTTGGGCCTCGCGATCCCGATCATCGTCCACCTGACCAGCCGGCCCAAGTCCGATCCGTATCGCTTTCCTTCGCTCATGTTCCTGCAGCGGATCCCGTTTCGGACCATGCGACGACAGCGCATCCGGCACTGGTGGTTGCTGCTGATGCGGGCCGCCGTGGTGGTGCTGGCGGCCGCGGCCTTCGCACGGCCGTTGCTCGAACGGCTGGGCGCCGGGGCCGCGGGCGCCGGGGGCCGGGAGCTGGTGATCCTGCTGGACGCCTCCTACAGCATGCGGTACGGCGACCACTGGGAACGGGCTCTGGGCGCGGCACGGCGGGTGGTGAACGGCGTGGGGGCGGACGATCGAGTCACCATCGTGCTGCTGGGCGATCGGCCGGTGTCGCTGGGCGAGGCCACGGGAGACCGGGCCACGCTGGTGGCGGCGCTGGATCGGGCCGCGCCCGGCTTCGGCGCGACCCGGTATTCCGCGGGCATCCAGCTGGCGCGCGACATCCTGGAGCAGTCGGACCTGCCGCGGCGCGAACTGGTCGTGATCTCCGACTTCCAGCGCGCCGGCTGGCGACCGGACGAAAGCGTGCGGTTGCCGGTGGGGACCGCGGTGGAGACGGTGAACCTGGCCGAGCCGGAGGCGGCGAACGTGGTGGTGACGGGGATGCTCGCGGAGCGGATGTTCCGCGGTGAGCGCGAAGAGGTCACGGTCTCGGCGCGCGTGGTGAATCTGGGATCCGCGGCCGTCCGTGGGATACGGGTCGGGTTGACCGTGGACGGCCGCACGGTGCAACGCCTGGGAGTGGACCTGGAGCCCCGGGGTGCCGCGGCCGCGACCTTCAGCCCCGTTCCGCTGGGCCAAAGCGCGGCCCGGATGATCGCGCACGTGGAGACGGCGGGGCTGGTGGTGGACGACGACCAATACGCCGTGGTCGCCCCAGGGAGCGTGCTGCGGGTGCTCGTGCTGGGGCCGGCGGGAGCCGGACGGAGTGGCGCTTTCGTGAGGCAAGCGCTGGCCGTGGGTGCCGTCCCGCGGTACGCCGTCACGCTGGCGTCCGGGAGCTCGGGAGCGGGAGAGCTGGCGCGGCAGACGGTGGTGGTGGTGGAGCATCCGGGGCAGAGCGTGGCGCGGCTGGCGGACTTCGTCCGGCGGGGCGGCGGGCTGCTGGTGGTGCTGGGTGGCTGGGGCGGTGGTGCCGGATGGGGGCCCGAGTGGCGCAGCCTGTTGGGAGGGGGCGTCGGCGCAACGGTGGAGCCGGCCTCGTCCGGTGGCGCGGCGCTCGCCGGCGTGAGCTTCGAGCATCCCATGCTCGAGCCCTTCCGCGCGCCGCGGAGTGGGGACTTCGGCTCGGTGCACGTGTATCGCTACCGGCGCTTCGACCCGGATTCGGGCAGCACGGTGCTGGCGCGTTACGACGACGGCGCTCCGGCGCTGATCGAGCGGTGGCTAGGTGAGGGCAAGGTGCTGGTCTGGACCTCCGGCCTGGACAACGTGTGGAGCGACTTTCCGGTCCAGCCGGTGTTCCTGCCTCTGGTCCACCAGATGACGCGCTACCTCGCGGGCTACGCCGAGCCGCGCGCCTCGCTCACCGTGGGACAGGCGCTCGATCTGGAGACGGCGCGGGAGCTGCTGGGGGGAGGATCGGATCTGGTGGTGGAAGCGCCCAGCGGGAGTCGCGCGCCGCTCAACGCGGCCCGCGCGGCGGTGCCGCTGGAGGAGCCGGGGTTCTACACGGTCCGCGCGCTCGATGCGGACCTCGCCCCCCAGGCCGTGGCGGTCAACGTGGATCCGGGCGAAGGCGATCTCACGCCGCTCGACCCGGACGCCTTTGTCGCGGCCCTTTCGTCGGGTTGGACCGGTGGGCCGGCCGGAGCCGGCGGGCCTGCCCCGATCAGCCCCGCCGAGCGGGAACGTCGGCAGGGGCTGTGGTGGTATCTGGTGGTCGCGGCGGCGGTGCTGGCGCTGGCGGAGACGTTCCTGGCCGGCCGCTTGCCGGCGATCGGGCGCGCCGGTACCTGACACCTCGCTTGGAAGGGGCACCGCGGCGGCTCACCGCAGAGAGCACAGAGAGAACGGAGAGGTCGCAGAGGGGATCGTGCGTGAGACTGGTTGACGGGTAGAGCGGGAGTGTTCACCTTAGACTGTAGTCTCCGCGTCCCTCTGCGCTCTCTGCGCCCTCTGCGGTGAAGAGGCTCCGGAAGCTGGTTCGGGCGTGATGCTGGCGCCTTTAGGAGTAGACGGCATGGATCGACCGCGGCACCAGGAGCTGCTGGATGTCATTGCCGGGGCGAGGCGGCGGTTGCGCCTGCGCCAACTGCTGCACGGCGCGAGCGTGGCGGCGCTGGCCGCAGCACTGCTGCTCCTCGTCGCCGCCCTGGGTGTGGGCCAGCTTGGGTTCGCTCCCTGGGCCGTAACCGTGTTCCGCATCCTGGTCATCGCGGGGCCACTGGCGCTGGTGGCGTGGCTGGCCCGGCCGCTCCTCTCGCCGGTCTCGGACTCCCGCGTGGCGCTCTATGTCGAGGAGCACGCCCCCGCGCTCGAAGCCCGGCTGCTGAGCGCGGTCGAGTACGCCCGGCACGAGGGCGAGACCGCCGGATCGCTGGCACTGGTGGATCGGCTGGTGGCGGATGCCGTGGAGTGCTGCGCGGCCATTGACTACGGCCGGCGGATCGAGCAACCGGCCATGGTGCGCTCCGGCAGCATCCTGGCGGGTACCGTGCTGGTGGGTGCCGTGTTGCTGCTCATGGGGCCGGGCTCCGTGCGGCGAGGTGCGGCGGGGCTGGTGCCGTGGGGCGCCGAGGAGACCCCGTATCGGATCGACGTGAGTCCGCATGACACGGTGGTGGCCCGCGGGAGCGACCTCAAGGTGAGCGCGGTCCTCCAGCACTTCACGGCCGATCAGGTGGAGATCGCCGTACGTCGTGGCGCGCAGGGCGAGTGGCAGCGCTTCCCGCTGGTGGCTGAGCCGGAGGGGAGCGGGATGGCTATCGTCTTGTTCGATCTCGCCGAGGCCGCCGACTTCTTCGTGGAAGCGAGCGGCGTCCGCTCCGACCTGGTGCACGTGGGCGTGGCCGACCTGCCGCACGTGCGGCGCATCGACCTCGAGTACCGGTTCCCGGCGTACACGGGGCTGCCGGTGCAGCGCGTGGAGGACGGCGGCGACATCGCCGCGGTGCGGGGCACCCGGGTCATCGTGGAGGTGACACCCACGGTCCAGCCTACCGGCGCGTCGCTGCTGGTGGGCGGCCGGGACACCATCCCGCTCGCGCTCCAAGGGACCAGCGTCTTCGCGGGGCCGATCACGGTGGACCGGCCCAGCTCGTATCGCGTGCTGTTCCAGACCGCGGCCGGTTCGGTGGTGGGCTCACCCGAGTACGCGATTGACGTGCTCAGCGACCAACCGCCCACGGTGACATTCCGGACGCCGGGCCGCGACCTCCCGGTCACTTCGGTAGAAGAGGTGTTCACGGAAGCCGAGGCGCGCGACGACTACGGAGTGGCGCGGCTGGATCTCGTCTACCGGGTGAACGGCGGCGACGAGCGCGTCATGGTGCTGAGCCCCGGCGGCGAAGCGCGCCGGGAGGTGGTGGGTAGCCACACGTTCTTCCTGGAAGAGGAGAGTCTCAAGCCTGGAGACTTGGTTTCCTACTACGCGCGCGCGACCGAGACGGAGCACGCCGGCGGAGCGCAGCAGGCGACCACGGACATCTACTTCTTGCAGGTGCGCCCCTTCGAGCGCGAGTATCGCGGGGCCGACGAGCAACCGTCCATGGGTGGGGCCGGCGGAGCGGCCAGCCCGGGCGAGCTGTCGCAGCGGCAGCGCGAGATCGTGGTGGGGACGTTCAATCTGGTGCGCGACTCGGCGCAGTACACGTCCACGCAGCGCCGCGAGAACCTCGCCACGCTGGCCCTGGCCCAGGGGCGCCTGCGGGAGGACGTCGAGGGACTGGTGGGGCGGATTCGGGGGCGGGGGATCATCGGGTTGGACTCGACGTTCGTGCTCGTCGCCGCTTCGCTCGACACGGCGGTTACGGAGATGGCGGGCGCGGAGGGCCGGCTGGGCGAGCGGAAGCCCCAAGAGGCGCTGCCCCCGGAGCAGCGCGCGCTGCAGCAGTTGCAGCGGGCCGAAGCGGCGTACCGGGAGATGCTGGTGGCGCGCTCCAACCAGGGCGGCGGGGGCGGCGGGGGTGGCGGTGGGGAGCAGCGCTCGGCCGAGGAGTTGGCGGACCTGTTCGATCTGGAGATGGATCGGCTCCGCAACCAGTACGAGCAGGTGGAGCGGGGCCGGCGGCAGGAGACGGACAATCAGCTGGACGAGACCCTGGAGCGGCTGCGCGAGCTGGCCCGCCGGCAACAGCAGGAGAACGAGCGGCTTCGCGCCCGGCTGGACGAGATGGCGGCGGGAGCGGGGGCGGGGGTGGGGGCGGGGGCGGGAAGCTCGTCGAGCAGCCAGCGCGACCTGGCCCAGCAGACCGAAGAGCTGGCGCGGCGCCTGGAGCGCCTGGCGCGCGAGCAGCAACGACCGGAACTCAACCAGACGGCGCAGAATCTGCGCCAGGCCGCCGAGGCGATGCGCCGGGCGGCGGCGCAATCAGCGAGTGAAGGCGCCGCCCGGGGACGCACCGCGCTGGATCAGCTGCGCCAGGCCCAGCGGTCGCTAGAGCGCGATCAGGGCGAGCGGCTCAAGCGCGACGTGGAAGACGCGCTCCGCCGCACGCGGCAGCTCGCCGAGCAGGAACGGAACGTACAGGACGAAGTGGGCGATCTGACGGGCCAGAGTGCCGCGGATCAGCAGCGGATTCAGCGGCTGGACCAGCGGAAGCAGGAGATGGCTCAGCAGGTCGAGGGCCTGGAGCGGGACATTGACCAGATGGCCCGGGAATCCGCGCGCGAGCAGCGCGACGCCTCGCGCCGGCTGGCCGAGGCGGCGAGCGGGATTCGGGACGACAAGCTGCGCGAGAAGATCATGTATTCCCGCGGGGTGATCCGGGGCCGGTCGCCGGAGTACGCGCGGAACTTCGAGGACCAGATCGGCGCCGATATCGAGGCGCTGGAGCAGCGGTTGGCCGAGGCACGAGATGCCATCGGCGAGTCGCGGGAACAGCGGGTGGAGCGGGCGCTGGAACGGGCCAATGATCTGGTGAGCGGCCTGGAGTCATTGCAGGAGAGACTCCGAGCAGGGGCGCAGGGACGGCAGGGGGAACAGGGACCACAGGGCCAGCAGGGGCAGCGGGCGCAGGAGGGGCAGCAAGGCCAGCAGGGACAACCGGGGCAACAGGGGCAGCAGGGGCAGCAGGGCCAGCAGGGGCAATCGGGCCTGCGGGGCCAAGCCCAGCCAGGAATGCCGGGGGGCGTGGACCGAGGTCAGGGGTTCGGTGGCTGGCTCTGGCCCGACCGCCGGCAGTTCGACCGGGAGTGGCGCGAGCGCCTGGGGGACGCGGATCGGCTCCGCGCCGAGCTGCGGGCGGAAGGCGTGGATGTGCGCGAGCTGGATCGGATCATCCAGCAGTTGCGCGGCCTGGACCAGCGACTTCTGGCCGGCGATCCGCGCTCGCTCGCCGTGCTCGAGAACGAAGTGGTGCAGGGGCTCAAGGAGTTCGAGTTCGCGCTGCGGCGGCAGTTCGCCGAGGCCGAGAGCGAGCGCCCGTTCCTCACCGGGGCGGATGAGGTGCCGGAGAAGTACCGGAAGATGGTGGAGGAATACTACAAGGCCTTGTCCGGAAAGAAGCCCTAGAGCAGTCAGCGGTCAGCACTCGACGTTCAGCACCCAGCCGTAGGGATCTTGATCAATCTGTACGAATGCCCGGTGGCCGCGAGGAAGCGCTCCACTCCCTCGCGCGGCACGATCAGCGTGGCGGTATTCACGAGCGGGTGGCAGCGTAGCGCTGTGCTCTTCCAGAGATCCTGGTCGATAAACACCTCCACCTGCCGCTCCGGATCGTTGATCAAGGCCAGGATCGTGACCGCTCCGGGCTCCACGCCCAGATACTTGGCCAGCCGCTCGGGGGAACCCAGGCTGAGTTTGGTGGAGCCCAGGACGCCGGCCAGCCGCCGCAGGTCCACGTGCTTGTCATGGGCCACGGTCAAGAGGAAGTGCCGGCGCCCCTTCTCGTCCCGCAGGAAGAGGTTCTTGGTGGACGCGCCCGGCCCCGGCGGGACCAGGCGACTCGCCTCCTCGACGGTGTAGACCGGCGGATGGTCGAGACGCTCGAAGGAAATCCCGTGAGCGTCGAGGAACGCGTAGATGTCAGCCGGCGGGCTGGTCACGCATCCAGCCGCGGGTCAACGATCACTTTCAGGGCGTCTCCGCCCCGGAGCATGATCTCGAATCCCTGCTGCGTCTGGCCGAGCGGGAGCCGGTGCGTCACCAGCCGATCCAGCTCGCAGCGGCCGTCGGCAATCAGCCGCAGCGCTTGCTCGAGATCCCGCGGCGCGCTGCCGTAGGAGCTGGTGAGCGTGACGTCGCTCTGCCAGAACACCCGGTTGAAGGGCAGGGGATAGCACTCCTCGGGGCCCAGCGGCGCGAACATGCAGACGGTGCCTCCCTGGTCCACGGCCGCCAGACCCACCGCGATCGCCGGGGCGGCGGCGGCGCAGACGATCACGTGATCGACGCCGCGGCCCAACTCGGCGCGCACCCGCTTGGCGACGTCGTCGGACGCGTCCAGCACCCGGTCGGCGCCCAGGCGTTGGGCCGAGCGGCATCGCTGCGGCTGGCTATCGGTGACAAACACCGGCCCGGCGCCTTTCGCCTTGGCGGCGAGCAGATGCAGGCTGCCTGAGACCCCCGCCCCCACCACCAGCACGCTCTCGCCGGCTTGAAGCGCGATCTTCCGCTGCGCCCGGAGCGCGCAGCCCAGCGGCTCGACCATGCTGCCCGCATCATCGGAGACGTGAGACGGCAACTTGAGGACGCCCCGCTCCACGTTCACGGCCGGGAGGCGGATGTATTCCGCGAAGCCGCCGGGATCGAAGCTGGTGCTCCGCAGCATCTCGCACGCGGTCTCATGGCCCCGGAGGCAGTAGCGACAGGCGAGGCACGGCACGTGGTGCGTGGCTACGATCCGGTCGCCGGGTTGCACCTGCTGCACGCCGTCGCCAACGGCCGCCACCATGCCGGCCACCTCGTGGCCCAGCACGGTGGGCGCGCGCGGTCGCCGATACCACTCCATGAGGTCGCTGCCGCAGATGCCGCTGGCGTGCACCTCGAGCAGCACTTCGCCAGGACCGATGGCCGGCGTGGGCTGGGTGCGGAGCCGGATGTCGTGGTTGGCGTGATAGATGGCGACCCGGTTGCTGCTGCGCGGCGCCATCGGGGGCGTCATACCACCTGGCGCTGGCCGGGCTGCCTCAGCTCGTCGAAGAGGTCGCAGGCTTCCTGCGCGCTGGCCTGCTCGTGCACGATGGCGCGGAGGGCGCGGATCATCGCCACCGGATGAGTCGACTGCCACACGTTACGGCCCATGTCGACGCCGCTGGCGCCCTCCTGCATGGCCCGGTACGCTACCTGAAGCGCGTCTCGCTCGTTGTCCGACTTGGGGCCTCCGGCGATCACCACCGGGACGGGACAGCCCGCGACCACGGCCTCGAACCCGTCGCAGAAGTACGTCTTGACGAAGTGCGCGCCCAGCTCGGCGGTCACTCGGCAGGCCAGCGCCAGGTAGCGGGCGTCCCGCTTCTCCAATTCCTTCCCGACGGCGGTGACGCCCAAAACGGGGATGCCGACCTCGAGGCCACGATCCACCAGCCGCGCGAGGTTGCCCAGGGTCTGACGCTCGTACGCACTGCCCACGAAGACCGACAATGCCACGGCGCTGGCGTTGAGCCGCACGGCATCTTCCATCGCCGTGGTCACGACCTCGTCGGCCAGGTCGGGTCCCGCCACGGTGGAGCCGCCGGAAACCCGGAGCACCAGGGGCACCTGCGCCGTGGCGTCCACGCAGCTTCGGACCACGCCGCGGGTCACCATCAGGGCGTCGGCGAAGGGGATGAGCGGCCGGAGCGTCTCCCGCGGGTCCTCGAGGCGGTGCGTCGGCCCCAGGAAGTAGCCGTGATCGGCCGCCAGCATCACGGTGCGGCCGTCCTCCGGCCGGAGCACTCGGCTCAATCGGTTGCGCAGTCCCCAGTCCACGATTAGCTCCCTCCGGCCCCTCCGGCCGATCCGCCCCCTCGCACCGAGGCTCCGTCCTCACCTGCCGTCAGCGCCTCCATCACCGGCAGGGCGCTGTCCTTCTTCGCCGTGCGCACAAACTCACCAAAGTGGAGGCATTCTTCCAGCCGGCACGACCACGCCAGCCGGTTGTTCCAGACGGTCATGTCGGGACAACCGTCGCACATATTCTGGCGCCCATCGGGCAGAATGTCGATAGGCTGGATGATCATGATGGACTGGAAGTGGAGCGGCCGGAAGGCCAGCCGCGGATCGAACTGCACGCGCGCCCAGATCTTGCGCAGCCCGGCGTCGAAGGGCGAGAGCCAGAGCAGCGATTTCCCTCGCCGGAGCACCGCCGGCGAGGCGTAGGCCAGGTAGCGGCCGGTCCACAGATGGTGCGCCGTTTGGGCCAGCTCCATCATCTTCCCGCCGACGTATCCGTAGATGCGCTCTTTGGTGCCCAGCCGGCCGGCGAGCAGCCACTTGAACGAGTCGGGCTTCTCGGTGCCGTTGAGGTAGGCGCAGGGCGCGAAGTCGGGGAACCGCTCGCGGATCTTCTCTACCACCTCGGGCGCCGAAATATCGATGCGCTGGTCCACCATAGGATACGCATACGCCAGCGGCGAAAGGTCCAGCTTGGTCCCGCCGATGTAGTAGTCGAACCGTCCCTCCAGCACGGCGGCGCGATAGCAGATGAACACCATCACGTGGACGATGTCGATGTGTTTCTGGGCCCAGGCCACGAGGTCAGGCACGCTGTCCAGCGTGTCCTGGTACACGGTGGAGTTGAAGGCGCAGGAGAGATTGCCGACCCGTGCCACCATCTCGGCGTAGTGCAATCGCAGCGCGTTCAAGTCCTGCTCGGTCTTGTCCTTCCATTTGGGCCGGTGCTGCTTGCTGTCGATGTGGAACGTGAGGCCGCCGAGCCCGGCGCGTTTGAGGTCCCCCAGGAGCTCTTCGTTGAGGGCAAGGCCGTTGGTGTTGAGGATCGGTTTCCACCCGCGCTCGGCCACCAGGCGGACGATGTCCACGATGCGCGGGTGGGTGAGGGGATCACCGCCGGCGATGGAGACACCGTCGGCGGTGCGGTAGCGCGCGAAGACGTCCAGATCGGCGGCGATTTCCTCCAGGGACTTATGCTGGTTGACGTTGGCGCGATAGCAGCCGTCACAGGAGAGATTGCATTTCGCCGTCGGTTCGAGCCAGGCGATGGCGTTGTCGGGCAGGCTCCACGGCAGACGGTACAGCTTGCGGTGGTCGAGCGCGTAGTCCACGAGGCCCCCTTGTGCCGATGGCGTTGGGAACGGGTGGCCGAGCGCCTGCACCGAGGGTCTTGGCGCTCGCGCACCCGTCAGCGGTGGAGGGAACCTGAGGCACGCATGCTCGAAGCGCAACCGGAATGGCGACAATCGGTGTCGGATTCCGGGGGCGACCGGGAGTGAGATGCGCGGAAAGGTCGGAGCGTTTACCGAGGCTGGGAAGGCGGTGACTCGGCTGTCATGTGTTCCACGTGCAGGGCTTCACACCCCCGAGACCCAGCAGCCGACACCAGACACCTTCTTCTCACGGACAGGGTGGGATTCGAACCCACGAACCGGTTCCCCGGTTACACGCTCTCCAGGCGTGTGCCTTCAGCCCCTCGGCCACCTGTCCCTGGGGCGGCAGCGCCCGCGAGGCGGATGCGCTGCGGCAGTAGCATAACCACCCGATCCCGTTCTGCTCAAGGAATTCGGTCGACCGTCACGCCCTCCGCCCCCGTCCCGCCAGCCGCGCGGTATCGGTACCCAACCCTGATCCGATCACCGGGGGCCACAGGCGCGCGGCGGGATAGGATCCACACCGGCGTCTTCCAATGATTGCCCGGGTCCGCGGCGGCCGGCGCGGTGGTGAGCCGGATGCCCGGCGCCACCTCCAGCTCGAAGTACACGAGAACACCGCTCACCACGCCGTCGGTGCGGGCGACCGCGACGGCTGAGGCGTCTATGGCGGTCTCCTCCAGGCTCTGGAGATCCAATTTGGCGAGAGTGACCGGATCGGTGAGGCTCCGCCAATCGCGTGCCTCTTGCGGTGGAAGGTAGAACACCACGGGGCCTTCGCCCGCCATCGCCGCGAAGGGGCTGAAGTCCATCCCGTACCACTCCCGCCAGCGGTCGGGCGTCTCGCCCGCCAGGGAGCGACGGAGCAGGACGTCGGCGGGAACCTGGAGCGGCACACCCAGGATCGAGAGGCGGGCCGGCAGGACGCGCGCACCGGGTCGGAGCAGGCGCCGGCGCGCGTCCGCCACGATCTCGAGCAGGGCCTCGCCCAAGGCGTCGTCCCCGATCAGCTCGCAGAGCAGCACGTCGGCGCGTTGGGGGAGCTCGACCTGGGTGGACCGCCCCCGGATCAACGTGACGCGGTCGCTCACGCCGTTGGCGCGGAACATCGCTTTGGCCGCCTCGGCGATCTCATCCTCCTCGATCGCGTACACCCGCCCGGCGCCCGCCCGCGCGGCGGCGACGGCCAGAACCCCCGTGCCGGTGCCAATGTCCACCACGACGTCGCCCGGGCGCACCACTCGGGCCACGCCTTCCAGGAAGCGCGACGTGCGGGTGCGGTCGCTCAGGATCCGGACGTGCAGGCTCATCGATTCCCAGCCGAGCGCGGCGGGTGCAGACGCCCGCGACGCGTCGTCTACCAGCACGCCGGCCCTGTGGAGTTGAGCCACGGTGCTCGTCAGGTCCATCCAGTCCTGCGCGCCTGACGCCCGGGCATGGAGTCGGTCGACGGCGTCCGCCACCCGGGTAGGTTGGGCAAAGGCCTCCAGCACGGCGAGCGCATGGGCGCCGCAGTGGACCACCCCGCCGCCGTGCTCGATGATGGTTTCCGTCGCCGAAGGAATGCGAACGGTGAGCGCAGGCGCTCGCCGCAGGACCGTGTCGGGGTGCATGGGACTGGTGAGGACCATGGCAAAGTTGCCTGGCCCGTTCACTGGACGCCAGGCCACCGACCGGGCGCCGCAAGTCTCCCGCCCTCACATTCGCTTCATCGCTGCTTCACAGCCGCGCTTCTACCTAACATCTGAACGGGACAGGCTGATCTCCACTCCCTCCAGGAGGGGGCGCCCGTGGACCGGCGGGACCAAGAACGGCCGAGGCGAGAGGTCACGGGGTCACCCAGCGGGCTCGGCGTCGCGTGTTACGAAGCCCAGGCCGACGGCGTCCCCTGTTCCGACATCGGGGCGCAATGCGGCGACTGCGACCGCGCGCAATCCCGGCGCCAGACTCGTCATCCCGCGCCGCCCGGCGCAACGCCCGGTCGCCCGGCGAGCGATTATGCGTGAGCTCCGTTTCCACGGCCGCGGCGGGCAGGGAACCGTGGTGGCCTCCAACCTCCTGGCGGTCGCCCTCTTTCGGGAGGGACGCGAGGTCCAGTCGTTCCCGGCCTTCGGCGTGGAACGGCGGGGCGCCCCGGTCACGGCGTTCCTCCGCGTGTCCGATGCTCCCATTCTCCTCCGCTGCGAGATCACCGAGCCGGATGACCTGATCATCCTCGACGCCACGCTCATCGGCGCCATCGACGTGGGGGCGGGCCTCAAGCCCGGCGGCTCCATCCTGATCAACGCCGCAGGGCCGCCCGACGCCTACCCGGACCTCTGCCGCCGGTTTCGGGTCGCCACCGTCGATGCCAGCGCCATCGCGCAGCGCTTCGGCCTGGGATCGAAGACCCAGCCCATCGTGAACACCGCCATCCTGGGCGCTTTCGCGGTGACCACCGAGCTGGTGACCCTCAAATCCGTGTGCGACGCGATCCGCGAGGAGGTGCCGCACAAAGCGGACGCCAATGTGGAGGCCGCGCACGCGGCTGCGGAGGCCGTGCAGCGCGCCTCGGAGCCGGCGCTTCTCCATGTCTGACACCCCTCGGCGGGTCGCCCCCGTGGCGGTCAGCAGCACCTCGACCCTGGTGAGCAAGACCGGCTCGTGGAAGTACATCCGCCCCATCTACCAGGATCGCGTGGCGCCGTGCAACGAGGCCTGCCCCGTGGGGATCGACGTCGAGGGCTACCTCAATCTGCTGCGCGAGGACCGCCTCGACGAGGCCTGCGAGCTGCTGGTGCGCGAGAATCCGATGCCCGCCATCACCGGCCGGGTCTGCCACCATCCCTGTGAGCTTTCCTGCAACCGGCGCCAGTTCGATGAGGCCGTCTCAGTCCACGCGATCGAGCGGGTGCTGGGGGACCGAGTGCTGGAGATGTCGGTCGAGCGCCCGCACCCGACCTCGTGCGCCTCGGTGGGGATCGTGGGTTCCGGGCCCGCCGGACTGGCCTGTGCCTACCATGCGGCGCGCCTCGGCTATGCGGTCACGGTCTTCGAGGCCGCGCCGGAGCCCGGCGGGATGCTGCGCGCCGGGATTCCCGAATACCGGTTGCCCCGCGCCGTCCTCGACAAACAAATCGCCTGGCTCCGCGCCCACGGCATCACCATCCAGTGCGGCGCCCGCGTGGGGACGGACATCCCCTGGTGGAGCCTGCTGGGCGCCTTCGACGCCGTCTTCCTCGCGATCGGGGCGCAGGAGAGCAAGGCCCTCGGTGTGCCCGGCGAGAAACTGGCGGGCGTGGAGTCCGGCCTCGACTTCTTGAAGCAGGTGAACGCGGGGGCGCGTCCCTCACTGGGGCAGCGAGCCGTGATCGTAGGCGGGGGGAACACCGCCATGGACTGCGCCCGCACCGCGCTGCGCCTGGGTGCGGAAGCGACGGTGCTGTACCGGCGGACCCGCGCGGAGATGCCCGCCATCCCGGAGGAGATAGACGAGGCCGAGCGCGAAGGCGTGCGGTTCGTGTTTCTGGCGGCGCCCATCCGGCTGCTGAGCAGCGACGGGCGCGTCACGGGGATCGAGTGTCAGCGGATGGAGCTGGGAGCGCCGGATGCGAGCGGGCGGCGCGCCCCGGTGCCCGTCAAGGGCGCGCGGTTCAGCCTCCCGGCCGACACCGTGTTCTCGGCCATTGGCGAGTCGGTACAGCTAGAGTCGCTGCCGGCGGAGATCGAGCGGATCTCCTCCGGGCTGCTTACCGGCGAGTACCAGGAGACCACCCGGGCGGCGGTCTTTGCCGGGGGCGACATGGTGCAGCAGCCGCGCACCGTGGCCGATGCGCTCGGCGCCGGCAAGCGCGCGGCCATCGGGATCGACCAGTACCTCCGGCTGATCTCGGGCCGGCCGCTGGAAGGTCCCGGGACCGACGCCCTCCGCTACGGGCGGAGCGGCAACCTGAGCATCACCCGTTGGCGGGGAGACGATCCGGTGGCGCGCACCTCGCCGGTGAACGAGGTCCTGCGCTACGAGGACCTCAATATCCACCACTTCGTCCACGCGCCCCGCCGCGCCGACGGCCGGCTGGAGGTCGCGGAGAGTCGCCGCGGGTTCGGAGAGGTGAACCTGGGCTTGAGCGGGGATGCGGCCCTGGAGGAAGCCCGCCGCTGCTTCAACTGCGGCGTGTGCAATCGGTGCGACCTCTGCCTGGTCTTCTGCCCCGACGCCGCCATCAGCCGCGCCGACGGCGGCTACGAGGTGGCCATGGAGTACTGCAAGGGCTGCGGAGTCTGCGCCGAGGAATGCCCGCGGGGGGCCATCGTGATGACGAGGGAAGGCCTGTGAAAAAGGTCATGATGGGGAACCACGCCGTCTCCTGGGGGGCCAGGCTTTCCCGGGTGGAGGTGATCTCGGCGTACCCCATCACGCCGCAGACCCAGGTAGTGGAAGAACTGTCCGAAATGTGCGCCGACGGCAGGCTGGATGCGCGGTTCATCAAGGTCGAGTCCGAGCACTCGGCCATGGCCGCGTGCATCGGCGCATCGGCGGCGGGGGCGCGGGCGTTCACCGCCACGTCGTCGCAGGGGCTGGCCCTGATGCACGAGATGCTGCACTGGGCCGCCAACGGCCGGCACCCGGTGGTGATGGCGAATATCAATCGAGCCATGGGCCCGGGGTGGAACATCTGGACCGACCAGAGCGACAGCCTCTCGCAGCGCGATACCGGCTGGGTGCAGCTCTACTGTGAGACCAACCAGGAAGTGCTGGACACGACGATCCTCGGGTTCAAGCTGGCGGAGACGCTGGACCTGCCGGTGATGTTGGTGCTCGATGCGTTTTACCTCTCGCACACGGCCGAGCCGGTGGACGTCCCGGACCAGGAGATGGTGGACGCCTTCCTGCCGCCCCGCCAGGCGCGCTACAAGCTGGACGTACGAGATCCCCGAGCCTTCGGCGCGCTGGTCAAACCGGATGCCTACATGGAAATGCGCTGGCAGCTGCAGGAGGCCATGCTCCGGGCGCCGGCGGTGCTGGAGGAGATCGAGGCGGAGTGGGCGCAGCGCTGCGGCCGGCGCTACGGGGCCGTGGAACCCTACCGGACCGAGGGCGCGGAGCTCCTGCTGGTCACCTCGGGAACCGTGACGTCCACCGCGCGCTTCGTGGTGGACCAGCTCCGCGAGGGCGGTGAGGCCGTGGGCCTCATCAAGGTCAAGATGTTCCGGCCGTTCCCCACTGAGGCGTTGCGGGCCGCGGTGGCCGGGGCCGCGCGGGTGGCGGTCCTGGATCGCAACCTCTCGCCGGGCCGCGGCGGCATCTTCGCGGAGGAGCTGCGGGCGGCCCTATACGCGGGCAACGGGTTCCGGCGGCCCGAGGTCTTCGGCTACGTGGTGGGACTGGGAGGCCGCGACGTCACGCCGGAGGTGATCCAAGAGCTGGTGCGGCGCACCTGGCGGGCCAAGGGGCCCGAGCGGGAAGACCTGTGGGTGGGGCTCAACCTATGACCCAGGTCCGTTTCGCGGGGCGGGTGCCGGAGCAGGAGCTGATGACCTCCGGGCACCTGGCGTGTCCCGGCTGCGCCGCACCGCTCGCCATGCGGCTGGTGTTGAAGGCGCTGGGGCCCAATACCATCGTGGTCATGCCCGCGTCGTGCTGGTCCATCATCGCGGGACCGTGGCCGCAATCGTCCTTGCGGGTGCCTCTTTACCACACCGCGTTCGAGACCGGGGCCGCCACCGCCTCCGGCATCCGGGCGGCGCTGGATGTCCGTGGCGAGTCGGACACCACCGTGATGGTGTGGGCCGGGGACGGGGGGACATTCGACATCGGGATCCAGGCGCTCTCAGGCGCCGCCGAGCTGAACGAGGATATTCTCTACGTCTGCTACGACAACGAAGCCTACATGAACACGGGGATCCAGCGCTCTTCGGCGACGCCCTGGGGCGCGTGGACTACGACCACGCCCGAAGACCACCCGGAAGCGAGCCCCAAGAAGGACATGCTGGCCATCATGGCGGCGCATCGCATTCCCTATCTGGCGACCGCGACGGTGGCCTACCCGCTGGACCTGATCGAGAAGGTGCACAAGGCCCACGCCGTGCGGGGCACCCGGTTCCTGCACATCCTGTCGCCGTGCCCGCCTGGCTGGAAGTACGCGGACGAGGAGACGATCCAGCTGGCGCGCATGGCGGTGGGCTGTCGCGTCTTCCCGCTGGTGGAAGTGGAGGCCGGACGAAGCTGGCGTGTCACCTTCGACCCGCCCCCGGAACCGGTGGGACCGTACCTCCACAAGCAGGGGCGGTTCCGTCATCTCACCGAGCAGCATGAAGTCTACATCCAGCGCGAAGTGGACGCGCGGTGGGAGATGATCCAGCAGCGGGTGCGCGAGAGCGGCGGCGCTCCGTCGGACTGGGAGCCCGCGGCCGGAATCGACGTGGGACCTGACGCTCGGCAGTCCGGGCCGTCATCGCAGAGTTCCACCGCGGAGACCGCAGAGGAGGCAGCCAGTCACCCGAGTAATCGGTGACCAATCTCCCACAACCGTCTCCGCGCACTCTGCGTTCTCCGCGCTGAATCTGGCCCGAAGTTCGGGCCCGGCTTGAACGCGGGCCCGCTTTGGCACAGATTGTCACGACCTCACCCCTCACCCCTTACGCAGTCGTGCCGGCTGTAGGGAGAGAGCATGAAGCTGCGTCGTGCCGCCGCCCTGTTCGTTCTGTGCGTCGTCGCTGGTGCTTCCGCTGCTGAGGCCCAGGGGCGGCGCAGCCGCAACGTCATTACCGAGGACGAGATCGCCAAGAGCTCGGCCGCCGACGCGTATGACCTCATCCGCCAGCTGCGGCCGGCGTGGTTCTCCTCGCGCGGCGTGGTGTCGGGCGATGTCTACGCTGGCGGCATCGTGCTGTATCTCGACGGTATCAAGCAGAACTCCCTGGAGGAGCTCCGGTCGGTCGCGATCGAGCGCATCAAGGAGGCACGGTTTTACAGCGCCAGCGACGCAACCACCAAGTTCGGCACCGGCCACCCGTCCGGCGCCATCGAGATCACCACCAAGCGCTAGGACTTCTGGCGCCAGTGTCGCGCGGTGGGTCCCTTCACGCGCTGCCGGTCCTGGCAGTGGCGGGTGCGATGGCGTGCGCGGCGGCGTCGCCCCGGCGCGTGAGCGCGCCGGCCCCGGCCGATCCCAACGAGCTGTATTTCTGCGTCGTGGCCCAGGTCAACGCGTTGGGCTACCGGGTCCGGCGATACGACCGCGAGAGCCAGTTCATTCAGGCGGTGAGCCTCCGGCCCCAGGGTCGCGACGCCAACCTGGATCCGCTGTATAACGAGGTCACCGTCACCGTCTCCCACGATACCTCGGGCGATACCATGCACGTGACCGCCTCGGATCGGCGTCACGGCGAGGCCATTCTCAAGCGCTGCGCGGCCAAGCGGTGAAGCCGGCGCTCCACCGCACCCTCACCACCGTCGAGTACTTCACCTTCGGCTTCGGCACGATGGTGGGGGTGGGCTGGCTGGTCATCATGGATGACTGGCTGGGCCGCGGCGGGCCGGGCGGGGCGGCGCTGGGGTTTCTGATCGGCGGGGTGTTGCTGCTGCCGATCGCAGCGACCTACGGGCGCCTGGTACGCGACATCCCGGATGCCGGCGCCGAGATCGCCTACACCGACGGCGTGTTCCCCCGGTTCCTGAGCTTCGCCACCGGCTGGACTATGGTGCTGGCCTACGCCATCGTCTGCCCCTGGGAAGCCGTGGCCATCGGCAACCTGTTGGCCCGGATCGTCCCGTCGCTCAACACCATGGAGCTGTACACCCTGGCGGGCCACCCCATCTACCTCCCCCGGGTGGTGGCCGGCCTGCTGCTCACCGCGCTCATCGGCGCCATTAACTATCGCGGCATCCGCTTGAGCGGCGTGTTCCAGGACGTGACCACGTTCGGCTTGCTCGTGATCTTCGCCGTGTTCGTGACGCTGGGGTTCGTCAAGGGCGACCCCGCCAACCTGGCCCCTGCGTTCGCGCGGCCCGGCGAGGCGGGCGCGGTGGTCTCCACGCTGCTGGTCCTCCAGATCGTTCCCTACTTCATGACGGGGTTCGAATCGGTGGCCAAGGGGTCGGAAGAAGCCAAGGTGGGCTTCGACCCCAAGGACTTCGGGCGCGCCATGGGAGCGGCGGTCCTCGCGGGACTGGTGTTCTACGTGCTGATCGTGCTGGTGGTGAGCTACGTGTACCCGTGGCGGGACGTCGTGGCCGGCCGAGTCGGCACCGAGACGGCATTCGAGCGGGCCTTCGGCTCGCGGGTTATCGCGCAGGTGATTCTGCTGGGCGCGTTCCTGTCGCTCTTCAAGGTCTATAACGGCAACTTCGTGGCCGCGTCGCGACTGCTCTTCGCCATCGGGCGTCGGGGGCTGGTGCACCGATCGCTCGGCGGCGTCCACGCGCGCTTCGGTACACCCAGTGGCGCCATTCTACTCCTGGCCGGGATCGCCGCCCTGGCCTCGCTCCTGGGAGACGCGGTCCTGGTGCCGATCTCGGAAGTGGGATCCATGGCGGTCGGCGTGGGTTGGTGCTCCGCCTGCCTCGCCTTCCTCTTGCGCGGCCGGCGGAGTGGGCGGGAGACCGCGCTGGCGACCCTGGGCGCGATCGTCGGCGCGGCGATCGTGCTGATGAAAGCGGTGCCCGTGGTCCCGGGCAGCTTCACGTGGCTCGAGTGGACGGCGTTCGCCGCGTGGTGCGGCTTGGGGCTGGTGTTCTGGCTGGGCAAGCAGTCAGCGCTCAGCACTCAGCCACTCAGCACTCAGTGGAGGGGGTAGCTGACCGCTGATTGCTGGGCCAAGTGCTGAGTGCTGAATGCTGACTGGCCTGAACGCGCGGCCCTGCCCAGATTACAGTGCAGCGGCGATCATGACGCTCATCAAGTGCCCCGGCTGCGGCCACACCGTCTCCAGCGTGGCATCCAAGTGCCCGCAATGCGGGACCGTGCTTTCCCAATTCCGCTTCGTGCAGGGCGAGGGCGGGGGACTGACCGAATGCCGCCGCTGCTTCCGCAAGGTGCTGTCGGGTGCCACCACCTGCCCTTACTGCGGGATTTCACGTCCGGGCCGGCGCCCGCCCTACATGGTGGTAGCGCTCATCGCGGCCTTCGCGGTGCCGGCCCTGGTCCTGGCGGTGCTGCGCGGACGTGGTCCCTGGGCCACGGCCGCCTTGCCCGTGACTCCTTCGGCGACCCAGGAGGCGGCCAGCGTCGCCGCGGCGGCCCCTAGCAGGCCGCCGTCGGATCCCGCCGTTCCGGCGGCTGCGAAGCAACCTGCCGGGCTCACCTTGCCGGTAGACCCGGGCGACTCTGTATCCCCCGGCGTATCCCCCGGCGGCACCGTGCCGACCCTGAGCAAGTGGATCGTGGACTGGGCCAACGTACGCGAAGGTCGAGCCTTGGGAACCCGAGTGGTGCGGGTGTTGCGCCCCGGAACGTCCGTGCAGGTGGCCGACCGGCAGGCTGGATGGTGGGCGCTCTACGCCGACGGTCACCTGGTGGGTTACGTCGCCGGATCCCTGCTGGCCGATCAGCCGCCTGAATCCCGGCCGGATGACGAGGGACGGCCTTGAGGGACCCAGACGGCGGCGTCCTGTTGGTGGAGGACAATCATGAGGTGCGCGAAGGCTTGGCCCGCGTGCTCCGCCAGTGGGGCTTTGAGGTGGCCACTGCCGAGAATGGCCTCGAGGCCTTGGCCAAGCTCGAGGGCGGGACGTATCGGGCCGTGGTCTGCGACATCATGATGCCGGTGATGGATGGGATCCGGCTCTACCAGCTGCTGGAACTTCGCCACCCCCAGATGGCCAAGCACGTGATGTTCGTGAGCGCCTGGTTCGACGACCCAGAGGTGCAGGCGTTCCTGGCCCGGACCGGGTGTCCCATCCTGAGGAAGCCCTTTGAGATCAACGACTTCATTCGGGCTGTGGAAGAGGTGGCGGCGTAGTCTGCGTCCCGTGCGGTGTCTCCAGCCCTTAGACTGTGTAATCCGTTATGTACCAATCAGTTAGTACCCACTTGAGTTGTTGCGCCCGGGGGGGTAAGCTCCCTTGGTAACGAACCAGCCGGGGTTGTCATGTACCGACGGAGCACCGGGCGCCGCTGGCGCCAGCGGGATTTGAGGGGGGTTCCCTACGAGCCGCCCGAGCCAGACCAGCCGCTCCCCGGCGAGACCGCCGGGAAGCCCTTGGCCGCGATCACCTGTCCGGAATGCGGCGAGCCGCGGCCCGGGGATGAGCGGGTGGCCGCGGGCCTGTCGTGCAGGTTCTGTGAGGACTGACGGCCGGGGGGCGGCAGAAGCCGGGTAGGTCTCTCCGCGCGCTTCAGGACCTACGGCTGCTGCGACCCCCCGGCTGCTCCGCCCCTCAACGACTCCCGTCTACTACACCCGCAATCTGCTGCAACAACCCGTCCAGCTGCTTCCGTAGCTCGTCGTACCGCTCGAACCCGTCCCGCCCGACCTTCTGATCGGCGGTGGTGATCATGTCATACAGATACTCGAGTTGATCGATCAGCATCGGCTGCGGGTAACGGATGCCGCCGGCGGAGGCGGTGGCGAGCTGGGTCTCGACGGCGTCCAACCGGCGCCATCCGTCGCTGCCCTCTCGCTGCCCTTTCTTGGCCTCCTGCACCCGCTGGAGCGCCAGGCGGGCTTCGCTCAGGGCGTCCCGCACTTTGAAGCTCAGCCCCAGCTGGTCCTCGAGGTCGGCCAGGGTGACGCCGTCTTGGGCGATCCTCGGGTCCATCAACACCCGGAACGACTTGGTCTCGCTCCAGTCGCCGGCGCTCAGCCGCACCTGGTAGCTCCCCGGCACGGCCAGCGGACCGCCGCTCCCGGCGCGCTGCGGGCTCTCGTCCCAGGCTCCGGGGTGGGCCAGGTCCCAAATGAACCGGTGCATTCCGGCGCCCTTGTCCAGCCGCGGTGACCCCGCCTGCACCATCACCGGCGCCCGCATCCCCTGCTGCATCCCGGTCGTGGCACTCGGCCCTTCACTCGAGAACCCGCGGATGACGTTGCCCCGGGCATCCAGGATCTCGAGCTTCACCTCGCCCGCGGCGGGCTCCGCGAAGTAATAGTCAATGATCGCGCCGGGCCGAAGGTACTGGGGATTGGCCGGAGACTGAGCTCCGAAGCCGCCGCTCCCGCCGCCCCCGCCGCCCCCGCCGCCGTAGCGCATGCGGTAGGCGTCGCGCGGCTGAAACAGGTGGCGCGGCTTCGCAGCGGTCTGCTGGGACAGCTCCCGGAGCGGGGCCACGTCGTCCATCACCCAGAAGGAGCGGCCCATGGTCGAGATCGCGAGGTCACTTCCCACCACCTTGATGTCGGTGACCGGGGTCCCGGGCAGATTCTGCTGGAACCTCTGCCAGTGGGCGCCGTCGTCGAAGGAGATGAACATGCCGTACTGCGTGCCCGCGTAGAGCAGCCCCTCGCGGACGGGGTCCTCGCGCACCACTCGCGTGGGGTAATCCGCGGGGATGCCGTTCGCCCCGGTCGTGAGCCGGGTCCAGGTCCTCCCGTAATCGGTGGTCCGGTAGATGTACGGCTGGTCATCGCCCAGGAGGTAGCGGTAGACCGCGAAGTACGCCTTGCCGGCGCGATGCGGCGACGGCTCGATGTTCTGGACTCGGCCGTCCGGCGGCAGGTCCCTGGGCGTAACGTTGGTCCAGGTCTTCCCGCCGTCCCTGGTGACGTGGAACGGGCCGTCGTTGGCGCCCACCCAGATGAGCCCCCGCTCCAGCTTCGACTCGCGGATGGCGTAGATCACCTGATAGTGCTCCTCGCCGGTGATGTCGCGGGTGATCGGCATTCCCGAGGCCATCTGGTACTGCGGCTTGTTGGCCGTAAGATCGGGCGAGATGATCTCCCAGGTGGCCCCGTCATCGGTGGTTCGGTGCACGAACTGCGACCCCATGTACACCGTGTTGGGATCGTGGGGCGAGACTTCGATGGGCGCTGTGCGCTGGAACCGGTACTTCAGGTCCTTGGGGTTGTGCCCGTAGATGTTCTGCGCGCCGATGTAGTACTGCTTCTCCTGCCCCGTGAGCTTGTTGTAGCGGCCGAACAGGCCTTTGCAGTTGGCGTACACGATGTTGGGATTCCCCGGCTTGGGCACGACCGGCCCGGTCTCGCACCCTCCGGTGGCCCGCCAATAGCCTCCGGGCCCGGCCGGGTGAGAGAACGGCGGGAGGCTCGGCACCGCGATGGTGCTGTTGTCCTGCTGGCCGGCGTACATCCAGAAGGGGAACTGATCGTCTACGTCCACCTGATACAGCTCGGCCGTGGCCTGGTTGTGCTGCGTGGACCACGACCTGCCGCCGTCCTGGGTGATGTTGGCGCCGCCGTCGTTCGATTGGATGAAGACGTTGGGGTTGGTGGGGTTGATCCACATGTCGTGGTTATCCCCGTGGGGCGTGGATCGGCGCTCCCAGTTCTGCCCGCCGTCCACCGACTTGTAGAAGCCTTCGTCGTTGACGTAGACCACGTCCGCGTCGGTGGGGTCGGCGTCCACGTTGGTGTAGTAGAACGGCCGGTTGAGGAGCGGGTTGTAGCTCGACACGAGCCGCCAGGTCTGGCCGCGATCGTCGGAACGATAGAGGCCGTCTGCCGGTTCCGGCGCTTCGATCAGCGCGTACACGCGCCGGGGATCGGCCGGCGAGACGGCGAGGTCGCTCTTGCCGAAGAGGCCCTGGGGCAGCCCGTTGGTGAGCTTGGTCCAGGTCTCGCCGCCGTCGACGGACTTGTAGATGCCGCCTTCGCGGGCGCCGGAGATGATGGTCCACGGCTTGCGCTCACCACGCCACATGGCTGCGTAGATCTCGTTGGGATTGTCGGGCGCCAGCTCCAGGTCCGTGGCTCCGGTGGAGTCCGAGACGAAGAGCACCTTCTGCCAGGTCTTCCCGCCGTCCTTGGTGCGATAGACGCCGCGGTCCCTGGTAGGCTTGAAGGCGTTTCCCTGGGCGGCGATGAAGACGATGTTCGGATCGCGGGGGTGAATCAGCACGGCGCCGATCTGGCCCGCTTCCTTGAGCCCGACGAACTGCCAGGTCTTGGCCCCGTCGGTGGACTGGTAGACCCCGCGGCCCTGGATCACGTTGCTGCGGATCCCGTCGGAGCCGGTGCCCACGTAGATGATGTTGGGGTCCGAGTCCGCCACGCGAATCGCGCCGATGGACCCGGTCTCGAGGTAGCCGTCGGTGACCGGCCGCCAGGAAAGGCCGTAGTCGTCCGTCCGCCATACGCCGCCTCCTACGGCCCCCAGGTAGAAGACGTTGGGTTGGCTGGGGACGCCGGCCACGGCGGTGACGCGGCCGCCGCGCGTGGGGCCCACCATGCGGTACTTGATGCCTTGAAACAGCGCCGGCTGATAGAGCGTGTTCGGATCGGCGCTCTGCGCCTTGAGCGACGACGCTCCAGCGGCCACGGCGATGGCTACGGAGCAGAGGAACTTGGTGCAGTGGGAGGTCGTCATGGCATGATCGTTCGGCTGGGGTTAGACGGTGTTCCGCGAACACGCTGAGATTGCACGCCCAGACCGGGAACGGCAAGCGGGGCGTGGGGGCTGACTGCTGAATGCGGCTATGGCAGCCGCGTCTTCTCCCAGGCGAGGAGACGGGCCTGAAGGTCCTTGGGGCGGGTGGCGATGACGCGGCCGTTGTACGAGATGAAGATCTGGGCTCGGGTGACCCCCGGCAGCCGGCTCCGGCTATAGGAGAACACCCAGGCTCGCGGTGTCCCGGGGAGGCCCGGTACGCCCTGGAAGGAGAATTGGATGGTTCGTCCGCTGAGCGGTGGATTGGTGCCCAGCAGCTGGCCGGCCGTGAACCGTGCCCCGAGATAGGAGTACACGGCGAAGCCCGCAGCCAGCAGCACCAGGATGAGCAGGGCTTTGAAGGGGCGTTTCATCGCGGTCGGTTTCCGTCGCCGACGGTCGAGCGGCTCAAGCGCACCCAGCCCGACAGCAACTCGAGGTTGCCGTCCGGCGGAATCCGTACCAGCAGGTCACGGCCCGTCTCGCTGGGTGAGCGGTACTGGCGGGCCGCCCGGGAGAGCACGGCGCTCAGCACCGGCTCGGGTACGGGGAGGTGGTTGATCCGGACGGCCGCCAGGCGGAACCGCACGTGCTCCCGCTCGATCCGGTCTACTTCGATCTCGGCGGCCACCGGCGTATCCAGCGGCACCATCGAGAACATGGGGCCGAGGGCGTCCCGAGCCCGGACCGGGAGATCTCGCATCTGGCCGGTGAGGGCCAGGTGCTCCCGGTTCACCACCACCCGCAGGGTGAGGTCGGGGGGAATAGGCACCACTCCCAGGCGCGCGATCAGGTACGAGCCGAAGTCGCCGCCCTTGATCAGGACGCGGGGGACGGTGCGCGAGACGAAGACCGAGTCCACCCGAGCGGCGGCGCGCTGGATGCCGGCGTTGGTGAGCAGGTCGCCCTGCAGCGCCTGGCCGGCGCCCAGGATCGCCACCAGGGCGGCACCTGCCGCCGTGCTGGGGAGCCCCGAAGTTCGCATGCCTAAGTGTCGTAGGTTCCAGGCGGCGATGGAAGCCCCGGTGGCGGGACCTAGCCGTTCGGCGACGCCCGGAGTAATTCAACCCGCGGTAGAATCAGTCTGTCGTTGCAGGCGGAAGTCACAATCGTCTGAGGAGGAGACATGCGTATCGCCCTCTCCGTGGTGCTGGCCCTCGTCCTGACCGCTTCGACGCTCGAAGCGCAGCGGACCATGAAACCGGTCCTTCACGGGCGGCATTGGATCGCGATCACCGGCAAGCCGCTCGGCGCCGCGGCCGGCGCCATGATGTTCCAGAAGGGCGGCAACGCGGTGGACGCCGCGGCCGCGATGCTGGCCGCGGTCTGCACCATGTGGGATGTGTTGAGCTGGGGCGGCGAAACCCAGGCGCTGATCTACAATCCTACCACGCGCAAGGTGATCGGCCTCAACGCACTGGGCGTGGCACCGACCGGCGCCACCGCGGAGTTCTTCCGGGGCAAAGGGATGCGCTACCCGCCGGAGTACGGGCCGCTGGCCGCGGTGACACCGGGGACGCCCGGCGGGCTGCTCACCATGCTCGCGGAATGGGGGAGCTTGAGCCTCAAGGACGTGCTGGACCCCGCCATCCAGATGGCGGATGGATATGCCATTGACGAACAGACGGCGAACTCGATCGAGCGCAACAAACAGCGGATCAAGGAGTGGAAGTACGCGCGCGCCGTGTACCTGCCTCACCTGGGCGAGGCGCGCGAAGCCCCGGCGGGAGGGGAAGTCTTCCGGCAGGCCGATCTTGCGGCCACGCTCCGGAAGCTGGTCGAGGCCGAGCAGCAGGCGCTGCGGCAGGGCAAGAGCCGGAGGGATGCGATCTACGCCGCCTATGATCGCTTCTATACGGGCGACATCGCCCGGGAGCTGGTGCGCGGCGCCCGCGAAGAAGGCGGGCTGATCACGCTCGAGGACCTGGCCAACTGGAAGGTGCGGATCGAAGAGCCCGTGATGACCACCTACAAGGGCATCGAGGTCTACAAACTCAACGTCTGGACCCAGGGGCCGGCGCTGCTCCAGGCGCTGAACATCCTGGAGAACTTCGACGTCAAGGGCCTGGGCTACAACAGCGCCCGGTACATCCACCTGCTGTACCAGGCGATGAGCCTGGCGTTTGCGGACCGCGACTTCTACTACGGCGATCCCTACTTCCCACCGGAGGAGCCGGTGCGGGGGCTCTTGTCTAAAGACTACGCCAGGGAGCGCTCGAAGCTGATTCAGTGGGAGCGGAACGACCCCGCCATCAAACCGGGCGATCCCTATCCGTTCATGGGTGGGACCAACCCGTTCGCCGACCTGCTCAAGGCCTGGCCTCGCAAGCCCGCCGCCGCGAGCAATTCCACCGGAGGCGACGACGCCCGATTCCTGGAGACCTTTAGCTCGGGAACCACGTCCATTGAAGCCGCGGACGAGAAGGGCTGGGTGATCTCGATTACGCCCAGCGGTGGATGGATTCCGGCGGTGATCGCCGGCCGGACCGGGGTCGGCCTGAGCCAGCGGGCGCAGAGCTTCGTCACCGACCGGGCAGAGAACCCCTTCAACGTGGTAGAACCCGGCAAGCGACCGCGGGTGACGCTGACACCCAGCCTGGCGCTCAAAGATGGGAAGCCGTTCCTGGCCTTCGCGGTGCAGGGCGGGGACACCCAGGACCAGAACCTGCTCCAGTTCTTCCTGAACGTGGTGGAGTTCGGGATGAATGTGCAGCAGGCCGCGGAGGCGGCCAACATCAACAGCTACCAGATGCTGAGCTCCTTCGGCGAGCACGAGTCCCGGCCCGGTCGGCTGTTGCTGCAGGAAGGCGTGCCGGAGTGGGTGCGGAGCGACCTCCGGCGGATGGGCTACACGTTGGAGTTCGAGCGGCTCACCTCAGGGCCGATCAACGCGATCTTCTTCGACTGGAAACACGGGACGTTCTGGGGCGGGTCGAGTACCCACGGCGAAGACTACGGCATCGCCTGGTGAGCGGTAAGAGGTGAGGGGCGGTGGTTAGCCCGCCACCGTCCAGGTCTGTCCTTGATGTAGCAGCTTCTCGATGTCCGCCTGTGCCGCGTTGGCTCCTGCGGGAACCTGGGAGTACACGGCTTCCTCGTAGGTCGGCGCTGGATCGCAGTAGATGACGCCCAGCGCCATGGGGAAGGTCGGCGGCTGGAGCGCCAGCAGCATGCCCGCCAAGCCCTTGTTGCGCTCGTCGTGCACCACCACGTCTTTCTCGGTGACGCCGTGTTCTCCCAGGGTCACGACCTCCAGCAGGAGCGTGGTGGTATTGAGCCGAAGGCCCTTGTCCCTGGCCCTTCCGAAGAGCAGCGGCTTCCCGTGCTCCACCTGGAGCTGTGCCTCCGGGGCTACGGCCTTCTCCGTGAAGTCCGCGAACACCTCGTCGTTGAACACCACGCAGTTCTGAAACACCTCCACGAACGATGCTCCCCGGTGCGCGTGCGCGCGCTTGAGCACGCCCACCAGGTGCGGCTGGAGGGTGTCGATGGAGCGGGCGATGAACCGGGCGCCGGCGCCCAACGCGAAGGCGCCCGGCGAGACCGGGTAGTCCACCGAGCCGGCGGGCGTAGACGGCGACCGCGTCCCCTGCCGCGACGTGGGCGAGTACTGGCCTTTGGTCAGGCCATAGATCTCGTTGTTGAACAGGATGATCTGGAGGTTCACGTTGCGGCGCAACACGTGGAGCAGGTGATTGCCGCCAATGCTCAGGCCGTCGCCGTCGCCGGTGATCACCCACACGTCCAGGTCCGGGTTGGCGAGCTTGATGCCGGTGGCCATGGTGGGCGCCCGGCCGTGGATGGTGTGGAACCCGTAGGTGGAGACGTAGTACGGGAAGCGCGACGAGCAGCCGATCCCCGAGACGAACACAGTGCGCTCGCGCGGCACCTGCAGGTCCGCCAGGGTCTTGAGCACCGCCTTGAGGATGGCGTAGTCCCCGCACCCAGGGCACCAGCGCACCTCCTGGTCGGACGCGTAGTCCCTGGGTGCCAGTGGCTCAGTCGGGCGCGTGACCACAGTCATGTTGGCTTCCTAGTGCTGCGCAGTGTTACCGTCCTTCGTCGAGCACCGAGTCAATGGCCGCCCGAATCTCTCGGACTTTGAACGGCTTTCCCTGGATCTTGTTGAGGCCTTGCGCCGGAATCAGATAGGCCGCCCGCAAGAGGTTCACCAGCTGTCCGTTGTTCATCTCCGGCACCAGGACCTTCTCGAATCCCTGGAGCAGCGCCCCCAGGTTCCGCGGGAACGGCGACAGGTAGCGCAGATGCACGTGCGAGACGCCCAGCCCCTCCTCGCGCGCCTGGCGCACCGCTTGGAGGATCGGCCCATAGGTCGAACCCCACCCCACCACCGCCAGCTTGCCGCGCGAGGGGCCCTCGGCCACCTCCTGGAGTGGGATGTCGTTGGCGATCCCGGCGATCTTGGCCGCCCGGACCCTGGTCATCCGCTCGTGGTTCTCGGGATCATAGGAGATGTGGCCGGAATCATGGTCGCGCTCGATGCCGCCGATCCGGTGTTCCAACCCCGGCGTCCCCGGGACCGCCCACGCGCGCGCCAGGGTTCGGGGATCGCGCACGAATGGATGGAACCCCTCGGGATCGGTCCGGAAGCGCACCAGGAACGCGGGTAGCCGGTCCACGTCCGGAATGCGCCAGGGCTCCGCCGCGTTCGCCAAATACCCATCCGTCAGCAGGATCACCGGCGTCATGTACTTGGTGGCCAGCCGCACGGCCTCTATGGCCACGGGGAAGCAGTCGCCCGGCGTCGCCGCCGCCAGCACCACCAGCGGGGCGTCCGCGTTGCGGCCCAGCACCGCTTGATAAAGGTCCGACTGCTCCGTCTTGGTGGGCATGCCGGTAGATGGGCCCGCGCGCTGGCTGTTTACCACGACGAGCGGCAGCTCGGTCGCAATGGCGAGACCCAGCGCCTCGGTCTTGAGCGCCATCCCGGGGCCCGAGCTGGACGTCACGCCCAGCGCGCCGGCGTACGAGGCACCGATCGCGGCGCCGATGGCGGCGATCTCGTCCTCCGCCTGGAACGTCACCACCCCGTGCGCCTTGAGCCCCGCCAACGCGTGCAGCAGCGAGGAGGCGGGCGTGATGGGGTACGAGGCGAAGACCAGCTTCTTGATCCCCGCCGCGCGCACGCCGGCCAGGAGCCCCCAGGCCAAGGCTTCCGTCCCGCTGACCGTGCGGTACTCGCCGGGCTCCGCCACGGCGGGCGCGACCCGGTACCCCACGATCGCCGCCATCTCCGCGGTCTCGCCAAAGGCGTGCCCCGCGTTCAGCGCGGCGACGTTGGCGCGCCCCAGCTCCGGACGTTTGGCGAACTTCTGGTTGAGCCAGTTCACCGTGGCCTGGCGGTCGCGGTCGTACATCCAGAGCATCAGCCCGAGCGCCCACATGTTGCGACACCGCAGGGCTTCCTTTTGCCCCAGGCCGAAGGGCTCCACCGCGTCCAGTGTGAGCCTGGAGACGTCCAGCTTGATCACCTGATAGGGCGTGAGGCTGCCGTCGTCCAGCGGATTCGCCGAGTAGCCGGCCTTAGAAAGATTGCGCTCGGTGAACGATCCGGTGTCCGCCACGATGGTGCCGCCCAACCGCAGGTCCCGCAGATTGACGCTCAAGGCGGCGGGGTTCATGGCCACCAGCACGTCCACCTCGTCGCCGGCGGTTCGGATGTCGGTGGCGCCGAAGTGGATCTGGAAGGCGGAGACCCCGAACGTGGTCCCGGCGGGTGCCCGGATCTCGGCGGGGTAGTCGGGGAACGTGGCCAGGTCGTTGCCGGCCAGCGCGGTCTCGACCGTGAACTGCGATCCCGTGAGCTGCATCCCGTCGCCCGAGTCCCCGGCGAAGCGGATGACTACATGGTCGCGGGTTTCCCGCAGGGCTGAAACGGGAGAAGTCGTCGTCATGGGCTCGAATGGGGACGGGGGTTGGGCGTCCCCCTATTCAATATATACGCAGGGGCCGCTCTAGCCTTCTCCCCCCTCTGCGGCCTCGGCCGCCTCTCCGGCCGGGGCGGGGGACATGCTGGGCGGCGAGCGTCCCTCGATCTCCGCGATGGCCTCGCGCACGGCCCGCGGAAGTGGAGCCTTGCAGTCGTGGTTGTAGTTGTAGGAGACAATGATCGCGGTTCCCTCGGCCACCGTCTTGTTCTGCGCGCGTGAGACCACGCGGTACTCCATGGTCAGGCGGTTCTCCCCGATCTCGCTCACCCGGGTGCCCACCAGCGCCGTGTCGGGGCAGAACAATGGGCGGCGGAACCGGCAGCTGGTGGAGTGCAGGATGGCGCCGATCTTGTCGCGGTCGTAGGAGCCGGTGAAGCCGCAGCGCTGGAAGTAGGCCATCCGAGCCGACTCGAAATACCGGAACAGCACGGTGTTGTTCACGTGCCCGTACGCGTCCATCTCGCCCCACTGAACGGGCAGTTCGATGACGACGGGGAAGCCGGCCAGGAGCGCGTCGCTCACGGACAACGGACGACGGATAGCGGGCGGGGGCGGATCATTGAACCACAGAAGATAAGGGTCGAAGGTGGCGGCGGCGACAACGGAGAGGGTGGGATTCGAACCCACGAGACCCTTACGGGCCTACCGGTTTTCGAGACCGGCTCCTTCAGCCGCTCGGACACCTCTCCCGGCCACCATTATAACCAAAAGCAACTGCGTATTCACCGCGGAGACCGCAGAGGCCGCAGAAGGTATTCTCTGAGACGGGCTCCCCCTCTGCGTTCTCTCTTTTCCTTCTCTGCGGTCTCTGCGTGAGTAGTTGTGGTCAGGCGAACATTGACTTCACTACGAACCACACATTCGCCGGCCGTTCCGCCAGGCGGCGCATGTACCACGGGAACCAGTAGCTGCCGTAGCTGATCAGGATCCGCATGGAGTAGCCGGCCCGGGCCAGTCGCACCTGGTCCGCCGCCCGAATGCCGTAGAGCATCTGGAGCTCGAACGCGGAGTTGGGAACGCCGGAGGCACGAGCGTGGTCGCAGATGCGCTGAATGAGGTTGATGTCGTGGGTGCCGAAGCCGTGCGGCTGGGGTGGGCGCGGGGTCGTGGCGAGGAGGCGCTGGGCCAGCTCGAAGTACCGCCGGTCCACGTCGCGTTTCTTGGGGAAGGCGATACGAGCCGGCTCGTTGTAGGCCCCTTTGACCAGTCGAATCGTGGGCGAGAGCGGGGTCAAGCTGTCGAGATCCGCCGGCGTGCGGTGCAGGTACGCCTGGAGACAGACGCCGACATTAGGGTGCGTGGGGCGGAGCCGGCGATAAAGCTCGAGCGTCCGGTCCACGTACGCCGAGCCCTCCATGTCGATCGATACGAAGGTCCCCACGGTGGCCGCGTGCGCCACCAGTCCGCTGAGCTGCTCCAGGCACAGGTCCTGGCCCAGGTCGAGGCCTAGCTGGGTGGGTTTGACCGAAATGTGGGCCGGGAGCTTGAGCGCCTGGATCCGGTTCAGCACGTCGGTGTAGTGCCGGCCCACGGCGCGCGCTTCGTTGGCATCGGTCACGTTCTCGCCCAGCTGCGTCAACACCGTGGTCATCTTCTGCTGGACGAAACGCTGGGCCGCCTGGAGCGCCGCGTCGAGATCCTCGCCCGGCATGAACCGCGAGACGGCGCGGCGGACGAACCGGCGACCCCGCACTTGACGGGAGAGCCATTGGCTCTGTGAGGCGCGAAGAAACGCCGTGCGCATGAGTCCCATAGTGGCAGCCATTATACATGGCGAGACGATGGAGCACCAAGGGTAGGCGGATAGAGCGGATAGAGCGGATAGAGCGGATAGGCGGATAGAGCGGATAGAGGGTTGCAGCCATCCCCCGACTGTCCGCTACTCCCTGCTCGCTGCTCTATCCGTCTATCCGCTCTATCCGCTCTATCCGTCTATCCCTGCGTTGACGCCAGAGGGGGCGGTATCTAGCTTGCGCCCAGCCTATGGTCGTTGCCGGAACGCGCAACGCTCTCCTCGATGCCCGCGGCGTGCAGCGGGCGCTCCAGCGCATGGCAAGAGGGATCGTCGAATTCGCCGAGGGTACGGATCGCCTCGTGCTGGTGGGGATTCACCGCCGCGGCCCGGAGCTCACCGAACGCCTGGCCCGGCTGATCGAGGCCGAGGAAGGGGTCAGCGTGCCCCGCGGTTCGCTCGACATCACGCTCTACCGTGACGACGTGGGGACCATCGGGCCCCGCCGGGTGGTCGGCGAGACCCACCTGCCCGAGAATGTGGACGGCAAGTGCGTGGTGATCGTGGACGACGTGCTCTACACCGGGCGGACCGTGCGCGCCGCGCTGGATGAGCTCACCGACTTCGGCCGGCCGGCGCGAATCGGACTGGCCGCCCTGATCGATCGCGGCGGCCGCGAGCTCCCCATTCAGGCCGACATCGTGGGCAAGACGGTGCCGGCGCAACCCGGAGACCGGGTGGACGTCTTCCTCCAGGAAGTAGACGGCCGCGACGCCGTGGAGCTGGTCCGCGGGGAAGGAGGCGGGGGCAAGTGACGGAGCGCTTCCTCGGGAAAGACTTGCTGGGCCTCGAGCCGCTCACCGCCAACCAAATCCGCTTCATTCTCGATACCGCAGAGCCTTTCAAAGAAGTGAGCGAGCGTACCATTAAGAAGGTCCCCACGCTGCGCGGCCAAACAATAGTCAATCTGTTCTTCGAGGCCTCCACCCGCACCAGGATCTCGTTCGAGTTCGCCGAGAAGCGCCTGTCCGCCGACACGGTCAACGTGGCGGCCGCGGGCTCCTCGGTGGAAAAGGGTGAGACCCTGGTGGATACCGCGCGGAACCTGGAGGCCATGCGCATCGACATGGTGGTGATGCGCCACCCCTCCTCCGGCGCCGCCCAGTTCCTGGCCGAGCGCATTCGCTCCAACGTGGTCAACGCCGGTGACGGCACGCACGAACATCCCACGCAGGGACTGCTGGATCTCTTGACGCTGCGGGACAAGTTCGGCCGTATCGAGGGCCTCAAGGTCTGCATCTGCGGCGACATCCTGCATAGCCGGGTGGCTCGGTCCAACATCTGGGGCCTCCTGAAGCTCGGCGCCGAAGTAGCCGTATGTGGACCGGCGTCGCTGCTCCCGCTGGGCATCGAGGACCTGGGCGTCACGGTGTTCCGGCGGATTGAGGACGCCATCCAGTGGGCCGACGCCCTCAACGTGCTGAGACTCCAGCTCGAGCGGATGCACGCCGGCTTCCTTCCCTCGCTCCGCGAATACAACCGGGTGTTTGGCGTCACGGTCGAACGGCTCGAGAAAGCCCCCAGGGAGATGGTGATTCTTCACCCCGGGCCCATGAACCGGGGCGTGGAAATCGATTCCCGGGTGGCCGACGGCCCGCACAGCGTGATCCTGGACCAGGTGACCAACGGCGTGGCGGTTCGGATGGCGGTGCTGTATCTGCTCGCCGGAGGGCGGCCGGAGCTGGCGGAGGCGGCCAAGGGCAGTGGCGGCGAGGCCAACGAATGAAGCCGTTGTTGATTCGAGGCGGGCGAGTGATCGACCCCTCGCAGGGTTACGACGCGGTTGCGGACGTGCTACTCGTGGACGGCCGGATCGCCGGATTGGGCAGTGGCCTGGGTGCACCCGACGGCGCGGAGATCGTGGACGCCCGAGGCAAGGCCGTAGCACCGGGCCTCATCGATCTCCACGTGCACTTCCGGGAGCCGGGGCGGGAGGACGTCGAGACCGTGGCCACCGGGGCGCGGGCGGCCGCGGCCGGCGGATTCACCGCCGTGTGCCCCATGCCCAACACCGACCCGGTCACCGATAACCAGGCCGCCGTGGGCTTCATCGTGAAGCAGGCCCAGGCGGCGGGGGCGGCGCGGGTCTACCCCATCGGGGCGATCTCGCTGGGTCAAAAGGGGCAGCAGCTGGCGGAGTTCGGCGAGCTGGTGGGGGCGGGCGCCGTCGCGGTGAGCGATGACGGGCAGCCGGTGGTCTCGAGCCACCTGATGCGCATGGCGCTGGCCTACGCTCGCGCGTTCGATATCCCGGTGGCGGATCACTGCGAGGATCCCACCCTCAAGGCCAACGGCGTGATGCACGAAGGGCTGGTCTCCACGAGGCTGGGGCTTCGGGGGATTCCGGCTGCGGCCGAGCAGATCATGGTGGCGCGGGACCTGCTGCTGGCCGAGTTGACCGGCGGCCACGTCCACCTGTGCCACGTGTCCACGCGCGGCTCGGTGGAACTGATTCGGCGGGCCAAGGAGAAGGGAATCCGCGTCACCGCCGAGGCCACGCCGCACCATCTCACCCTGACCGACCAGGCCTGTGAGGGGTACAACACCAACGCCAAGATGAACCCGCCGCTGCGGGAAGCGGCCGACGTGGCTGCGCTCCGGGCCGGCGTGAAGGACGGGACCATCGACGTGATCGCCACGGATCACGCGCCGCATCACTACGACGCCAAAGAACGCGAATTCGACGACGCCCCCTTCGGTATCGTCGGCCTGGAGACGGCGCTGGGATTGGGCATGACCGAGCTGGTTCAGGGCAGAGTGCTGACGCTCCCGGAACTGATTGAGCGCATGAGCACGGCGCCCGCCAGGGTCTTTCATCTCCCGGGGGGCAGCCTGAAGCCGGGCAGCCCGGGCGATGTGGTGATCTTCGACCCTGAGGTCCGGTGGCGGGTGGATCCCACCCGGTTTTACTCGAAAAGTCGGAACACCCCCTTTGCGGGCCGAGAACTGGCAGGGCGAGTGGTCCGGACCGTCGTCGGAGGGCTCACGGTGCATCGAGGTGAAGTGGCGTAAGTGCTTACGCCCCTATCTATTAGCTTCGAGGCGCCTGACCTAAAGCCACCGGTTCTGCCGTTTTGCTGCTATCTTGTACGCTAGGCCTGCTGCAGGTCCTCAGGCGGGCAAGAGGATGACGGAATGGCAAAGGCGTTCTCCAAGGCGACGGCGGCCATTCAGCGGCTCCTGGACGAGCGGCAGCAGATTCAGATCTGGTTGCAGCGTCTCGCCATGACGTCGGACACGACGCCGGAGCAAGTGCGGGACCGGGTCAAGGCGGATTACGAGCGGCGTCTGGCGGAGGTCCTGAGGGAGCTTAAGGCCCACGGAAGCGACCTCAATTCGACGCGGGACCGGCTGGAAGGCACCCGCGCCAGCCTGGCCCGGCAGGAAGCCGAAGCCGCCGAGCGCTTGGCGGAAGCCGAGCTGCGGCATGCGGTTGGGGAGTATGACGAAGCCCAGTGGCGCCAGGTGCACGCCGATCTTCTAGGCGCGCTGGTGAAGGTCCGCGAAGAGTTAAAGCAATCCGACGATGAGATCCGGCGGCTGGAAGAGGTGATGTCCTTGATCAAGGTATCCCCGGCTCCGCCCCCGCCGGCCGAGCCCGCCCGGAGGGACCTCGGCAAAGAGGCAGTGGCGTCGGCGCCCGCTGGCCAGCAGGACGAGTTGGCGTTCCTCCGCTCGGTGACCGAGGATGATTCGCAGGGGCCGGCCCCGGCCCGGGCGAGCGGCGCCATGCGCGCCATTCACGAGCCGGTGTCGGTGCCCGCCGATTCGGAGGCCAAGAAAGGCGCCGCATCCTCGCCCAAGGCGACCAGGTCGCTCAAGTGCAAAGAGTGCGGGACGATGAACCTGCCGACGGAGTGGTACTGCGAGCGCTGCGGCGCCGAGTTGGCCGCCCTGTAAGCGTTTACGACTTCTGGCTGGCCAGCTTGTGCAGCCGCGATTTCTGTCGAGCCGCCGCGTTGGGGTGGATCAAGCGCTTGCGCGCGGCGCGGTCCAGCAACCGTTCGGCCGCAAGCAGCGCCGTTTGTGCTTCCTGAGCGGTGGTGGCAGCCCGAACCCGCCGGAGGGCGGTCCGCAGCGCCGAGCGCTGAGCGCGGCTCCGCACCGTGCGATGGCGCGCCTGTCGCATTCGCTTCTTGGCGGACCGAATCTTGGCCACAGCAACTCCTTACCATGACGGCGGTGAGGCCCCGTAATGACGCGGCACCCGCCGATTCCTGCCCGGCGGGCCGCGAATCGTAGCGCGCAAGTGTCGGCCAGTCAAGGCACTAGGGCTTTGACTTGGATTTGGGCTGCCGTTACGTTTCTCCCTCACCCGACCGGCAGATCCGCCCCGACGTGCAAGAAATCCCCCTGTGGCTCCCCGTGCTGCTGTTCTCCATGGTGGCCCACGAGTACGCGCACGGGTATGCCGCGCTCCGCCAAGGGGATCCGACGGCGTACATGCTGGGACGGCTCACGTTCAACCCGTTGAAACACATCGATCCCTGGATGACCATCGCGATGCCGTTGCTCCTGGGCATCAGCTCGGGCGGGCGGTTCATCTTTGGCGGCGCCAAGCCGGTCCCGGTGAACCCGCGCAACTATCGGAATTACCGGCGGGGCGACATTATCGTCTCGCTCGCGGGCATCGCCACCAACGCAGGCCTGGCGGTGGCGTTCCTTGTGGGCGGCATCGGGTTGGGGCTTTTGGGGGACGCCCTGCCGGCCGCCAGCGGGGTGCTCGCGGTCTTACAACGGATGATGTTCTGGGGGATCTGGCTCAACTTGCTGCTCGCCTGCTTCAACCTCATTCCCATCCCGCCGCTGGACGGCTCACACGTGCTGTACCATTTCCTGCCGCCGGCCTTGGGCTTGCGGTACCGGGCGTTGTCGCAGTACGGCTTCTTGATCTTGCTGGTGATGCTGCTGTTCTTCCGCGAGCTGTTCGCCGTGCTGCTGCTGCCGGCGCTGGCGTTGAACGCGGCGGCGCTGCGCCTGGCGCTGCCGTTTGCCCTGATGCCTCCGCCCACGATCTAGACTAGACCATGGCGCTCCCCACTGCCCCCGCCGCCGATCGCCCCTTCGTCATTCAGCTCGAGGCATTCTCCGGGCCGCTGGACCTGTTGCTCCACCTGATCCGGGAGCAGGAGATCGAGATCACCGACATCCCGATCGGCCGGATCGCCGACCAGTTCCTGGAGGCGATCCACGTCCTCAAGCTCAACGAGGCGGCCGAATACCTGGAGATGGCGGCGTATCTGCTGCGCATCAAGATCCTAATGCTGCTGCCCCGTCCCCTGGATGAGGAGGAGTGGGAGGACCCGCGGGCCGAGCTGGTGCGGCGCCTGCTCGAGTACCAGCAGATTCGGGAAGTCGTGGATTGGATGTTGCGGCAGGCAGGTGAGCGCGCCGACCGGTTTCCCCGCGGCTGGGCGCCGGAGGCACCGGAGCCGCCGCCCCCGCCCGTGGAGGTGAGCGTGGAGCAGCTGCTCCTCGCGGCCGAGCGCCTGGTGGACCTGTTGCCCGCCCGGGTCATGCACCGGGTAGTGCCGCGTCCCCTGGATACGGAGGGCGCGATGCAGCGCATCCAGGAGGTGCTCCAGGAACGGGAACGCATCGAGCTCGCGGAGCTCTGGAGCGAGCGCCCCACCATCACCGACATCATCTCCCTGCTGATCGGGTTGCTCGAGCTGGCGCGCCTCGGCACGGTCACCCTGTCACAGGCGGGCGGGTTCGGCCCCATCCTCGTCACCCGTGCAACCGCTCACCAAGCTGCTTGAGGCGGCGCTGTTCGCGGCCGCTCGGCCCGTCTCCCTGGATGAGCTCATGGGTCTGGATCCCGGGGCGCCGGAAGCGGATGTGCGCGCGGCGCTGGGCGAGCTCCAGGCGACGTACGACGCGGGCGGGCATGGGGTGGAGGTGGTGGAACTGGCGGAGGGGTTCCAGATCCTCACCCGGCGCGAGTGCGCCGAGGCCATCGCCCAGGCCCAGCTGATCCAGCGGCCGCGACGCCTCTCGGTGGCGGCCATGGAAACGCTGGCGATCATCGGGTATCGGCAGCCGGTGGGCCGCGCGGAGATCGAGGAGATCCGCGGCGTGGCCGTGGAGGGGGTACTGCGGCTGCTGCAAGAGCGAGGGCTGATTGACGTGGTGGGCCGCGGCGAAGGGTTGGGGCGCCCCTTGCTCTACGGGACCACGCCGGCGTTCCTCGAGCTGCTGGGTCTCACGTCGCTCGCCGAGCTCCCCAAGCTCGAGGAGTTGTCGGTGGCGTTGAAGCCGCTGGCGGAAGAGGTGGCGAGCGAGTGACGCTTATGCGATTGCAGCGGGCGATGGCGCGAGCGGGGTTCGGCTCGCGGCGCAGCGCCGAGGAACTGATCCGCGCGGGGCGCGTGCGGGTGAACGGCGTGGTGGCTGAGCTGGGCATGTCGGTGGATCCCGAGCGGGACGTGATCCTGGTGGGGACGAAGCGCGTGGTGCCGGCCCGGGCGGAATGGCTGGCGCTGCACAAGCCGCTGGGCTACGTGGTGAGCCGCCGCGATCCGCGCGGGCGCCCCACGGTGTTCGACCTGGTCCCGCCGGTGCGGGGGCTCACGTACGTGGGTCGGCTGGACGTCATGACGTCGGGGCTGCTGCTCTTCACCACCGACGGCGAGGCGGCGCATCGGCTGATGCACCCGCGGTTCGCGGTGGAGCGGAGCTATCAGGTCGTGGTGCACGGGAAGCGCGAGGCCGAGATCCGCCGGGTACTGGCGGGACCGGTGGTGATCGAGGGCCGCCCCGTGCGGCTGGTGCGCTGGCGGGTGGCCCCCGCCGACCGAGGTTCCAGCCGGCTCACGTTGGTGCTGGCGGAAGGGCGGTATCGCATCGTCCGCCGGCTGTGCGAGCGGCTGGGGCTCAAGGTGGAGCAGCTGATCCGATTGAGTTACGGACCGATTCGCCTGGGGACCCTGAAGCCGGGAGAGTGGCGAAGGTTGGCGAGCGCCGAGGTCCGCGCCTTGGCTGCCACGATGGGCAAGGTGAGCGGCTATGCGGCTTGAGGGAAGCACCATCCTGATTCTGGGCGGGAGCGGGCTGGTGGGCCACGCCGTGGCCCGCCGGCTGCTGGGGTTCCGCCCCGCGCGGCTGGTGCTGGCGGCGCTGCGCGAGCCGGAAGTGCGGCGGGCGGCGGAGGACCTCCGGCAGCAGGGCCTGGGGGATGTGGTGCTGGACGTGGCCTGGGGCGACGTGTTTCTGCCGGCGGAGCTGGCGCAGATGGATCGGGCCGCGATCGCGGCCGACCCCAAGCCTCGGGCGGCCCTCGTGGCCGACCTGTTCGGCGAGTTCACGGAAGATGTCCTTCGGCGCAGCCTCTTTTTCCAATTGCTGGATCGCTTCCGGCCCGACGCGGTGGTGGATTGCCTGAACACGGCCACCGCCTTCGCCTATCAGAACGTCTACCAGAGCATCCAGGAGCTGCTGGCGGCGGCCCGTTCCGGCGGGGTCACCCCGGAGCTAGCGGAGCGGCACGCCTTGACGCTGCCGCTGCCGCAGCTCATCCGCCACCTGCAGATCGCCGCCGAAGCCTTCCAGCGGACCGGCGTGGGCATGTACGTCAAGATCGGCACCAGCGGGACCGGGGGCATGGGGTTCAACATTCCGTACACCCACTCCGAGGAACGGCCCTCCCGGGTGCTGCTTACCAAGAGCGCGCTGGCGGGGGCGCACTCGCTGCTCCTGTTTCTGCTGGCCCGCACGCCGGGGGCGCCGGCCACCAAGGAGATCAAGCCCACCGCGGTGGTAGGGTGGCGGGAGATCTGTTACGGGCCCATCAAGCGGGCGGGGCGCGCGCTCCGGCGGGTGGATTGCCCCCAGCCGCTGCCGCTGGGGCGGGCGTTCGCGGCTGGAGCGCGGGGCTGGCGCGACACCGGCGAGCCCATGGTCTCGGTGTACGCGGATACCGGGGAGAACGGCTTCTTCGCGCGAGCGGAATTCGAGGCCGTGACCTCGCTGGGCTCCATGGAGCTGATCACGCCCGAGGAGATCGCCGACTACGTGGTGATGGAGCTTCAGGGCCGCCCCACGGGGCACGACATCGTGGCGGCGCTGGACGGCGCGACCGCCGGCCCCACCTATCGGGCCGGGATCGTGCGGGCGGCCGCGCTGGCCCGGCTGGCGCAGCTGGAGCGGCAGCACGGCGTGCGCTCGGTGGCGTTCGAGTTCCTGGGGCCCCCTCGGCTCAGCAAGATGCTGTACGAGACCCAGATTCTCTCGGAGCTGGTGCCGACCGTCGAGGCGTTGGCACGCGGCAACGCGGCGGAGCTGGCGCGGCGGGCCGCGGAGCTGGCCGCCCGCGACTCCGATCTCCGATCCATGATCGTCTCCATCGGGCTGCCGATCGTGGTGTCGGGCGATCTGGTGTACCGGGGGGAGACGGTCCTGCTGCCGCCCGCCGAGGGCGACGCCGAGGCGGCCATCGCGCGGGGATGGGTGGATCTCCGGGCGGGGAACTGCGGCCTCTGGATCGCCCGAGCGCAGCGTATCGTCGAGCAAGCCCAGGCCCGCGCGACCCGCCCGGGCACCGGGAGCGACGAGGACTGGGAAGCGATCGCGCCCGAGGAGCCGATCTCGCCGGCCCGGTTCACGGCGTGGGTGTTCCAGTACGAAGACGCGGGCATGCGGATCAAGCGCTGAAACCCAGGAGCACGTCCATGGCGGGACGCACGATGGGGGTTAGCCAGGCCACGCTGACCACGACCATCATCCAGGAAATCGGCAAGCGCGTCGTGGGGCAGGACGCGATGCTCGAGCGGCTGCTGGTGGGCCTGCTATGCGGGGGCCATATCCTGCTCGAAGGGGTCCCGGGGCTCGCCAAGACGCTGGCGGTCCGCTCGCTAGCCGAGACCATCCGGACCAGCTTCCAGCGAATTCAGTTCACCCCCGACCTGTTGCCGGCCGACATCATCGGCACCATGGTGCTGGACCAGCGGACCGGCGACTTCCGCGCCAAGCGAGGGCCCTTGTTTGCCAACATCGTGCTGGCCGACGAGGTCAACCGTGCGCCGGCCAAGGTGCAGGCGGCATTGCTCGAAGCCATGCAGGAGAAGCAGGTGACGATTGGCGGGGAAACCCACCAGCTGGAAGAGCCGTTCCTGGTGCTGGCCACCCAGAACCCCATCGAGCACGAAGGCACCTATCCGCTGCCCGAGGCCCAGCTCGACCGCTTCATGTTGAAGGTCTACGTCGGCTACCCATCGCGCGACGAAGAGAAGGAGATCCTCTGGCGAATGGCGGGCGGGCGGATGCCGGAGGTGGGGGCGGTGGCGGACCCGGAGGAGATCCTGGCGCTCCGCGGCGCGGTGGCCGACCTGTATATGGATCAGAAGATCGTGGACTACATCGTGGACCTGGTCCGCGCCACGCGCGAGCCGCAGGCGCTGGGGTTGGCGGAGATCAAGCCGCTGATCGCCTGGGGGGCGAGCCCGCGGGCCTCGATCTACCTGGCCCAGGCGGCGCGGGCCCACGCGTATTTGCGGGGCCGCGCCTACGTGGTGCCGGAGGACGTGAAGGCGATGGCGCCGGACGTGCTGCGCCATCGAGTGCTGCTGACGTTCGAGGCGGAGGCCGAGGACGTGACGTCGGACGGCATCATCAGCCGGGTGCTGGACGCCCTCGACGCCCCGTGACCGCCATCGTCCGGGTGGTGGGCCCCGAGGTCCTGCGGCAGGTCAAGGCCATCGAGCTCAGGACCCGGCGGCTGGTGAGTACCCTGTTCTCGGGCGAGTATCGCTCGGTCTTCCGGGGCCAGGGCATCGAGTTCGCCGAGGTCCGCGCCTACGAGCAGGGCGACGACTATCGCTCCATTGACTGGAACGTCTCGGCCCGAATGGGCTCGCCCTACGTCAAGACGTTCGTGGAGGAGCGCGAACTGACGCTCCTTCTGATTGTGGACCGGTCGGGGTCGGTTGAGTTCGGGCAGCCGCGAGCCAAGTCCGACTGCGCCGTGGAGGTGGCGGCGGTGCTGGCGCTGGCGGCGGCGCGCCAGAACGATCGGGTGGGCGCGGTGATCTTCTCGGAGGGCGTGGATCACGTGGTGCGGCCGGCGAAGGGCCGGGCCCACGCGCTCCGCGTGCTGCGCGACCTGGTGGCCTTCCGGCCCACCCGTCGGGGCACCAACCTGGCGGCGGCATTGGCGTACGGCGCCCGCCTGCTGCGCCACCGGTCGGTGGTGGTGATCATCTCGGACTTTCGCGCCACCGACTGGGAGCAGCCGCTGCGGCGCTTGGCGCGGCGGCACGAGGTGGTAGCGATCACCGTGGACGATCCGCGCGAGACCGAGCTGCCGGACGCCGGCTGGGTGGAGTTGCGCGACGCCGAGTCCGGCCAGGCGCTGCTGGTGGACACCTCGCACGC
>Ga0209172_10000685_pt1 | contig 88208 bp, 76 predicted proteins | sample LarsenN4metaG_FD_184113 | JGI IMG/M metagenome (GOLD analysis project Ga0209172, IMG submission 184113) | Hot spring sediment bacterial and archeal communities from British Columbia, Canada, to study Microbial Dark Matter (Phase II) - Larsen... ... | reverse complement strand
GCCGAACGGGCTGCCGCGGTGCACGCTGGCTCGCACGGCCGCCAGCTCGGCGTCCGTCTGCGGCTGGTTGACGCGCTGCCTCCAGTCGCGTGGGCGGTCCACGGGCCAGGCGGCCAGCAGCGTCGGCGGCCGCCCACGGTCGTCGGCCAGGCTGGACCAACGCCAGTCCTGAGCGCGTCGGACGAGCCCGGCCCGCAGCGGGTTGCGTTCGACGTAGCGGATCACAGTGAGCAGATGTTCGTCCTGCTGGATCGGAAACGCCTTGAAGCGTCCCTGCCACACATGGCCGCTCGTGCCGCGCAGCGCGTGATAGCGGCGCACGTGCGCCGTCAGCAGCCACTGCATCCAGCGGCTGAGGTCGCCGTCGGCCTGCGGCCAGAGTACCAGGTGGAAATGACTGGGCATCAGGCAGTAGGCCAGCAGGCGCATCGGGTGGCGCTGGGAGGCTTGCTCCAACAGGGCGACGAACGCGGCGTAATCCCCGTCGCGGTGAAAGACGCGCATGCGACCGTTGCCGCGGTTGATGACGTGATACGCGACGCCGCCGACCGACGCTCGAGCCGTGCGGGGCATGCGGGCAAGGTATCCGGACGCCGCGCCAATCGCAAGAAAAGTGGAATGTCCCCTTTGTCAAGCGAGCTGGTGGCTGGGTCTGGGTGCTGGCGGCGACGCGACTGCCTCGTATAATGTATCAAGTAATCAGCCTGTGGATGGGCCGGTGGCGTCGGTCGCGTGTGCGACCGGGTGGGCCGAGGCCCGTCGCACGGCGAGGTGAATTACGGACGGATCGGGCGACCGCCGGCCCGGGTCGATACTCGGCAGGGCCTATGAATCATCCGCGTTCATCTTGAATCTTCGGGTCCAGCCGGCCTGCAGTGTCCGATCGTCGTTCGCCGTTCGACGTCCTTGACGCAACACGCGCGTCCCCCGCTGGAAGGGGGGATCGTCCGCCTTCTGGATTACACCCCGGCCTCGCAGGCCCGCTGACCGTTCGTCAGCCGGACACTCACGCCATGAACTGGAACCACTCCCATGTTTGCCACGTTCGTCTTTCTGGCCCAGGGCGGCCCCGGCTGGGCGGCCTGGACCCTGGGCGTTCTGCTGTCGCTAGCGGCCGGCGGGGCCGCGGTCTGGGCCTACCTCTATCGGGTCGATCGTTCGCGGCTGGCCGCCCGCCGGGCGGAGGTCGGAAAGGAGCTGGAGGAGGCCCATCGCAGGCGCGACGAGATCCTCAGTAACGCGGAGGTGGAGGCCCGCAAGAAGCTGCTGGAGATGATGGGCCGCTTCGAGCGCGAGACGGCGGAGACGCGCAATGAACTGAAGGAGGCCGAGCGGCGGCTGGCCAAGCGGGAGGACGGGCTGGACAAGAAGCTGGACGTCCTGAACACCAAAGAACGGAAGATCGAAGAGGGTGAGCAGCGGCTGGCCCGCCACGAGCAGGAGCTGGCCCAGTCGCGGGCGCAGCTCGAGAAGACGCTGGTCGCGCAGCGCGAAGAGTTGCTGCGGATCGCCCGGCTCACGTCTGAGGAGGCCCGGGCGCTGTGCCTGCGGCGGGTGGAGGAGGAGGTGGAGCGCGAGGCCGGGCAGCTCGTGGAGAAGATCCTCACGACGGCCCAGGAGAACGCGCGCGAGAAAGCCCGTCACATCACCATCGAGGCCATCCAGCGTTACGCCGCCGAGCACACCTGCGAGGCCACCGTGGCCACGATCGACGTCCCGTCGGACGACATGAAGGGCCGCATCATCGGCCGCGAGGGCCGCAACATTCGCGCCTTCGAGAAGGCCACCGGCGTGTCGGTGGTCGTGGACGACACGCCGGGTATCGTCAGCATCTCGTGCTTCGACCCGGTGCGCAAGGAGGTGGCCCGTCTGGCACTCGAACGGCTGATCAAGGACGGCCGCATTCACCCGACGCGGATCGAGGAGCTGGTGGTCGAGTGCGAGCAGGAGGTGAACCAGAAGGTAGTCGAGGCCGGTCGCCAGGCCGCGCTGGAAGCCAACGTCAGCGGCCTGCACAAGAAAGTGCTGGACATGCTCGGTCGCCTGCAATTCCGCACCAGCTACGGCCAGAACGTGCTGCGGCACAGCATCGAGGTCGCGTTCCTGTGCAGCATCATGGCCGACGAGTTGGGGCTGGACGGCGCGCTCGGTCGCCGCTGCGGCCTGCTGCACGACATCGGCAAGGCCCTGGGCCACGAGTTCGACGGCACGCACACGCAGATCGGGGCCGAGTTCATGAAACGCTTCAACGAGCCGGAGGCCGTGATCAACGCCATCGAGGGCCATCACGGCGACGTGCCGGCCCTCACGCCCTACACGCCGCTGGTGGCCGCGGCCGATGCGGTGAGCGCGTCGCGGCCGGGCAGCCGGCGGGAGTCGCTGGAGCGGTATATCAAGCGGCTGCAGGACCTGGAGGCGATCGCGACGGGTTTCGAGGGCGTGAAGCAGGCCTACGCGGTCGAGGCCGGGCGCGAGGTGCGCGTGATCGTGGACGCGGTCCGCGTGGACGACCGCTCCGCGCTGGCCCTGGCGCGGCAGATCGCCAAGAAGATCGAAGAGACCATGACCTTCCCGGGCGAGATCAAGGTCACCGTGCTGCGCGAACTGCGGGCGGTCGAGTACGCGCGCTAGTACCTAGTTTCAAATTGTGTATTAAATTCGCTCGCGCTATGGCGTGCCCGTGTCCAGTCGCTCGATCTCGCGCATCAGCTCGACGGCGCGGCTGGGGTCGTTGCGGGCGATGAGCGTGCCGAGCACGTGCGCCTGGCCGAGCAGCTCCGGTGCGTCGCCGCGCTGTGCCGCCAGCGTCACGGTTGCGCTCTCGAGCTTCACGGTCAGCTCGTCCGACCAGCGGCTTGGGCTCGGGTAGGCATACCCCGCCCCGCGGTAGACGGCTGAACCCTGGCGGCTGGTGATGGCGTAGCGGACGACGGCGTCGACCAGCGACGGGTGGTCGTACGTCTTGCCCGGCCGCGGCCGCCAGAACACATGCAGATGGAAGATTTGCTCGACTGCGGGCGCATCCGCGCGCGGGCGGGACGATGCGCGGCCGACGATGTGGTAGTCGCCCGCGCCGTCGCTGCGGTAGACGCACTCGTCCGGACGGACGTCGTAGTGCTCCGGAAAGTGCGGGTCTTGAAAGGCGATCAGCTTCAGGTGCGACCCGCTCGGCCCGCACCCGACCCCCAGCGCACACAGCAATCCCGGCAGCACCGGCAGCCGGCGCGCGGCGAGCGGCGGGACCCTAGACATCCTCGACAATCGACGCGGTCCTGCGCGGGCCGCCACCCGCCCGCTGCTCTATGCCCAGCAGCCCCAGCGCGTCGCGCTCGACGATGCCGCGCAACTGCTCGCGCGGGATGGCCACCAGGTTCGTCCCGCCGGCGAGCTGGTTGATCGAGTACAGCGCCTCAATGCACGCCGCCGGCGAGCGGTACGGAAAGTCGCTGCCGAACAGCAGCTTGTGCATCACGCCGTACTCGTACGCGCTCAGCAGCGCGTTGTAGCTCAGCCAGGGCCGGGGCAGCAGGCCGGCCACGTCGGCGTACACGTGCGCGTGCTTGCTCAGCAGCACCACGGTCTCGTCCACCCACGGGTAGCCCATCTGGGCGATGACGATTCGCAACTCGGGAAACTCGCGCGCCACCTCGTCCAGCAGCAGCGGCCGGGCGAACTCCAGCTTGGCCGCCGGATTGCGATGGCTCTGCTCCACCAGCACGGGCATGCCGCGCCGCACGCACTCGCGGTACAGCCGCAGCGCCCGCGTGTCCGACGGGTGGAAGTCCTGCAGGGCGGGCGAGATGACCGCGCCCTTCAGCCCCAGCTCCTCCTGCGCCCGCGCCAGCTCGTCCAGACAGCCCGGCTCCGTCGGGTCAATGCCCGCAAAACCGATCAGCTTCGACGAATAGCGGCGGACGTACTCGGAGACGTACTGGTTGGAGATCTCGGTCTTGAGATACGTGCTCTTGAAGCCCAGCACGATGGCCCGGTCCACCGGGTCGACCGCGGCGAAATGGCGGTCGGCATCCACCTGTGCCGCTTCGACGACGGCCACACCGCCATGCACGGCCTGCGTGCTGGCGCTACAAATCTGCGTATGGCAATCAACGATCATGCCGCGCCTTCTTGATGGCGTCCTCCCGGCCGCGAGGCCAGACCGCTCAGGCATGCGAGGTGCCCGGGACTGTGCGCACCGTACCCAGCCCCCATGTGGGCCCTCCGTGAACCGCGCGGTCCCTCGATAGACGAGGGATCGTAACTGCTGTTCTGCACGGCAGTCAAGCACGGAAGCTCGTCAGCCAGCCGCTGGCCCAAGCAGCCGTCGCTGCAGGTACTTCACCACGTCTTCGATACCGTCGGCGCGATGGAGTGTGGCCGCCGAGGGTTGCATCTGCCGTACGCACGCCAGCACCGGCTCCCAGAACGAGTTCCAGATGACGAGCGGCTTTCGGCGGGGCGTCAGGCGTTTGTTGATCAGTTCCCAGACGTAAGCAAGTTCGAGCAGCGTGCCGGTGCCGCCGGGCAACACCACATACGCATCGCCCAGCCGGACCAGCGTGTCCAGCCGCTCCAGCAGCGTCGCGGTCGTCCGGACCTCCCGGACGTACGGGTTCGCCCGGCGCCGAAAGGCCGAGCAGGTTACGCCGATCGTGTGACCGCCCGCCTCGACCGCCCCGCGCGCGGCCGCGGCCATCGTCCCGCCGTAGCCGCCGTTGCAGATCACGAAGCCGGCGCAGGCGAGCGTGGCGGCGAGTTGGCGAACGACCGCGTAGAGATCGTCGCTTTGCCGACAGGTCCCGCTGCCGAAGATGGTGACGACGCGGCGCTGCATCGCGATTGCCCCAGCAACGATACTGCCCACAGTTCGGTTCTGCCACCCGCAGACGCCCTGCGAGCATGAGAATCCGGCGCCGGCAGCGGGCAACTGGCCAACGCCGCCCGGCGGCGCATAGACTGTGCGCCGTGTCCAGGCCGAACGCCAGCGTGCAGCGCGTCGTGATGTGCGCAGCTTTCCTTTTCATCGCGGCGGCCACGATCCTGCCGCGGCCGCAGTTTGCATCCGGCGTCCAGGATGCGGGCGGACCGCCGGGCGGAGCGGCGGACGGCGCAGCCGTCGAGTCGCTCGTCCACCAGCTCGCAGACGACGACTACCGCGTCCGCGAAGAGGCCACCCGCAAGCTGATCGCGCTCGGCCCGGAGGTCGCGCGGGTGCTGCGCCAGCAGTTCGCCGCCGCCACCGACCCGGAAGTCCAACTGCGCCTCCGCTACGTGCTGGACAACATCGTCCCGCCCCAGCAGGCGGTGCTCGTGGCGCGTGCGGCGGCCGAGTCCGGAGTGCGGCCCGGCGACCTGATCACGCACGTCAATGGCCGCCGCGTGCGGACCGCCGCAGAGCTTGGTCAACGGCTGCGGCCGGAAAGCACGCCGGTGGGCGCGATGCTGCGCGTTACGGGCGTGGGTGGTCCGCGCGAAGTCGGTCCGCTGGACGCGGCCGACCTGCCCAGCCTGCTGGATTACGTCGCGCCGCGCGGCGAGCGGGTGGCGCGGGCCTTGCGGTTGTACGCCGACGGGTTTGCAGAGCAGGCGGCTGAGGTCCTGAACGCCATGAGCGAGCCGGCGCCGGTCAGCGAACTGAACCCGCTGCTGCACGCGCGCATGGCCTACACGGCTGGCGACGCCGACGCCGCCTTGCGGCTGCTTTCCGGCCACGAGAGCAGCGTGTTGCCGCAGGGAGACGAGTGGACCAGCCCCTCCGAGCTGGAGACCAGCGGCCCCGGCCCGGCGCCGTATCACCTGGAGTGGTCGCTGTTCAGCCACTCCACGCCGCCGTTGTATCAGGCCCGCGGCGACCCGGACCTGCGCGTGCAGCGCATTTGCGTGCCGGCCCGACGGTATGTGGATGCGTTGCTGCGTGCGGCGGAGCTGTGGGCGGGGACGTATCGCGGCGCGCTGGGCGGCGAAGACGACACGAACCGCATCGCCGGCAACCAGCTCGCCGTGATCGGCTGGATGCTGTCGGAGATCGGCCTGCGCTCCGAGTGTTGCCGCATCATCGAGCCGCGCAGCCAGATCCTGCGGCGCGCGCCGTTCGGGCTGCGCAAATGGGTGCGGGTCGAGACGGACGCCTGGCTGCCGTTTCTGGCCGGCCAGGAGAAGGCCGCGATCGACGGCTTCTACGACGACGCGATCAGCGTCCTGCAACGGCCGCCGGAGGGCCGCGAGCAGAACGCCCGCATCCGCAACCCGGAGGTGGCGGCCCGGCTGGCGTTCTTCCTGTATCAGGTTCCGGACGACCCGCGGGTCGAGGAGGCGCTGCGGATCGTCAGCCAGCCGTCGCATCCCGTGCTGCTGGAGTACATCGACTGGATGCTGCTGGCGCTGCACGAACGCAACCAGGAGATCATCCGCCGGCATCTGCAGCTCCTGCTGCCGCGCGTGGCCGACCGCGACGCCTTCGTCTGCGCCCGCGCCGTGGCCCTGCTGGAATACGTGCAGCCGCGGCCGGACGTGGAGGTGATCGCGGCGGCGCGGCAGCGCGTCTTCGAAGCGGCCGAGGGCGCGCCGCGCACGCTGTGGGTGGCGGCGATCGACGCGCTGCGGCAGCTCGTCGAAGGCCGGCCACAGGAGGCGTTGGAGGCGCTAGCGCCGGTGAGCGAGCAAACCGACGTCCGCGCGCTGCGGTACACGGCCGAGTTCCTGGCGAATCCGCCGCCAGCGGCCGGCAACCACGCTTTGCTGCGCGATCCGCGGCTGGCCGTGCCGATCGGGACGGAGGGGCGCTGGTGGCTGATCCTCAGCCGCGACGCGCGGCCGCTGCTGTTCGATGCGCAGCAGAGCCGGCTCACCGCGGCCGACAAGCCGTCGCCGACCTGGTTCCCGTCGCCCCTGACCTGGCCCTGGATCGGCCGCGAGGCCGCCGGCCGCGTGTGGCTCTACAGCCGGCGGCGGGTGTCGGAAGTCGCGCCCGACGCCCCCCAACGACTCGTCGTCAACATCCGCACCGAGGACATCCCGGCCTTCGACCGGCATCTGGCGGACTTCTTCACGCCGCTGGCCGAGGCGGTCGCGTCCGTGCCGCAGCCCGGCGGTGAGAACGGCGAGTTCCTCCGCAGCGAGGTGCGGGCGCACGGCGAGTTCGTCGACGATCCCGACCTGCCGGACCTGGGCGTCGTTCACGTCCTGGAGCAGGACCCGCGCGTCGTGCACGCGGCGCTGCGCGGCGGGCCGCACGTGCTGATCGACGTGACGCAGCAGCGGGCGTGGACGTCGCTGTGGATGCAGGAGCGGCTCGGGCTGCCGCGGCCGCCGGTCTTCTTCGCACAAGCCCTCTGGCCGGCGTCGACGGATGACGGGCCGGTGGTGATGCTCACCAGCGACCAGGGGCTGATCCGCTTCGCGCTGCGCGAAGAGCGCGTCGAGCGGCTCGCCCTGCCAGGCGAAGAGCCGTACCCGCCGCTGATCCCCGAATCCACGCCCTACCTGCGCCGCGACCCGCGCTTCCTTTACTGCGCCCGGCTGCCGGAGGACGGCGGACGGGTGTACCGCCTGCGGTTGGCGGAGGGGCGCGTCGAGGAGTTGGCGATGGTGAACGAGGTGCTGCCGCAAGAGTTCTACCGCGTGCGGCTGCGGGCCGACATCCGCCGCGAACTGGACGACCGGCTGGTGCAGGCCGGGCTGCTGAACTTGCAGGCGTTCATCGCCGACGCGGAGCAGGTGGTGGCGGACTGGGCCGGGGCGCGCTGAATGCGCCTGTTGGCCCTCCACCTTGGGACTCCCGTTGTCGTACGCGACCTTGACGTCCTCGTACGGCTGCGTCGCGCTGCCGCTGGGTAGCCTGCACCGCATCCGCTTCACGGCACGGCGCTACTCGTTGGGCCGCCAGCCCAGTAGCCGGAAAAGCTCTCCTGCGCGCCGGCCACCGCATCCATCAGTGCTTGGCGGAACCGCTCCGCCGGGGTCGCCTTCCGCCGCAGCTTCCGCACAACGCGTCCGTCGGGTACGCTCTGCAACATGGTGATGACTCGTTTCTGCCCGCGGTTGCGCGCGGTTGAACTTCGTCTTGGAGTCATCACCATATTTTGTTTACAGCCGCTTTGAAGCGCTACCGCAGGTCTTCCTGACTGAAGCAGCGCCACTTCAGCTTGAAGAGGTTCGCGTACGCGTGATGGCCGCGGTCGCTGAACTCAGCGCCGGCCGTATCGAACCGGCGTTGGTTGACCGGGTTATCGGTTTGGTGCCGGTTTGAACAGCCGACGCTCCTCTCGTTTGATGAGGCGAACCGGCAGTTCGACTTTAGGCCCTCCCAGTACGTTGCTCTCAGCAGAGACCAAACCGCGGATTAAAGTTCGAAGCAGATGGCGGTTGCCGGGAACCCTCGATCGCCGCTGCCCCGTACTCGGGGCACCGCCCGCTGATGTTCCCCTCCAGGTCGTACCCGCAGATTCTGCAATACCCACGGGGCACTGGACTCTCGCACATCACGAAGACTGCTCCGGTTAGGAACAGAGCGGCCACACCCGCTAACCACACTGGCAACACCTCAGAAGCACTTTCGCAGCCGGGGGCACATTTACTGACACGGAAGACGGAGCCCCCCTCTAATATGTAGCCGGACAGGCCCGGTATGGAAAGCCGTTGGGCAAAACTAGCCCCGACCACCACCCAGATGAGGCCAATCATAATCACACAACCGTACGCGAATCGTCGCCGCCCAATCATCGTACCCCCGCACTGGTCTCTCATCAGTACATGGTGACGCACGGCCCTGGCAGAGAGGCCGAAGCGTATTGCATGGCGCCATATTGACAGGCCTTGAAGTGGTCGTACGGCTGCGTCGCGCTGCCGCCGCGCACCCTTGACGCCGCGGGGCGAGCTTCGCCCGCCGATCCCCTCGCGATCGCCGCCGCCCTCGCGGCGGCCGCGGTGTCAAGGGGGCCGGCCCCACGGAGCCGCCGGACCTGCTGACGGGCAGGATGCCCATCCGACGCTCGATGTCGGTTCGGTCGAGCAAGGTGGTCTCGTCCGCGAGGCTAGCGCGGGCGTCCTCGCGCGCGATTCGTCGTTGCCCGGTCCGTTGCCGCAAAGTCCACGCCGCTGGCTGACGGGCGGGGTGCCCATCCCACCCGCGGCCGCTGGAGGGCCGACTCGCCGGGGTCGGCGTGGACCCTCGACACGGCGGACGAGCGAAGCCCTTGACACGGCGATTCGGGCTGCGCCCGGCGATCGTGAAGCGATCGGGCCCCTTTGCCCTCGCCAAGTCAAGGCCAAAGCTCGCCCATCGCGACGCGATGCTCCCCGCGGCGCGGCGAGCCACCGACTGAAGGGCGAGCCACCGAGTGAAGGGCGAGCCGCCACCTCCATAGTATTACCAGACGCAGGTCAGCTCGCGATTTCGAAGTCGACGATCACGGGCAGGTGGTCGCTGGCGGTGCGGGCCAGCTTGAGGCGGCTGCGGTGCGCGTGCAGCAGCAGCAGCGGGCCGCGGTAGAAGACCTTGTCCAGCCCGCCGGTCGGGGCATAACTCGGGAACGTGCGGATCGCCCAGCGCGAACCGGGCCGGCGGTCCGTGGCGCAGCGGAAACCGGCCGGCCTGAAGTAACGCCGCTTCAGAACGCCGCGCCAGTCGTTCATGTCCCCGCCGATGATGCAGCGCGCCTCGGGCGACAGCGCCGTCAGGTCGCGCCAGGCCAGCAACTGCTGCATCTGTCGGCGGCGCAGGCGTGCGGCCAGCGAGAGGTGCACGTTGAACACGTCGACATCGAGCACGCGGCCGTGGGCGAGCGGGATGTGAATCTGCGTGTGCTGGGCGCCGCGGCGCTTGGCGCGGCCGATGGTCAGGTCGATGTTGTGCTGGCGGCCGATGGGGAAGCGCGTCAGCGTGGCGTTGCCGTACTTGCCCTTCTTCAGATGCACGTTCATGCCCACGGCCCGATAGGGGTACTGCAAGTGCCGCGCGAGGTGGGATGCCAGGTCCAGGTGGTCAGAGCGCGGCACGCCGCGGTCCACCTCCTGCAGCAGCACGATGTCGGCGTTGTGGTGCCGCAGGATCTCAATGATCCGCTGTGGCGCGAAGCGGCGATCGACGCCGATCGCCCGGTGCACGTTGTACGTCAGCAGGCGCAGGCGCATGGTGTTTTGCGCGGCGGCGTTCCGCCGCCGGTGGGGCGCGGGGGATTATACTGCTTCCGGCGTGTGGAGGAGCGGATGAGCGCTGGCGTGCGCGTGATCCCGGCGGAGGCGGCCAAGGTCGAGGCGCTGGCCGGCCGGCGGATTGCCGTGCTCGGCTACGGTGCCCAGGGCCGCGCGCATGCGCTGAACCTGCGAGATTCCGGCTGCGACGTGGTCGTCGCCCAGCGCAGCGGCGGGCCGCGGCACGCATCGGCCGTCGCAGATCACTTTCTGCCGCTGGAGATTCGCACAGCGGTGGAGGCGGCGGACCTGCTGGTCTTCGCCCTGGCGGACGACGTCGCCCCGGCGGTCTACGAATCGCAGATCGCGCCGGAGCTGCGGCCGGGCCAGGCGCTGGGTTTCCTGCACGGCTTCGTGATCCACTACGGCCTGATCCGGCCACCGGACAACGTGGACGTGCTGCTCGTCGCGCCCAAGGCGCAGGGCCGGGCGGTGCGGGATGCGTACGTCGCCGGCCGGGGCGTGCCGGTGCTGATCGCGGTGCAGCAGGATGCGACCGGCCGGGCGCGCGAGCTGGCCCTGGGCTGGGCGGCAGGCATCGGCGCGCACCGCGCTCTGCTGCTGGAGACGACCTTCCGCGACGAGACCGAGACCGACCTGTTCGGCGAGCAGGCGGTTCTATGCGGCGGGCTGACGGCGCTGATCAAGGCCGCGTTCGAGACGCTGGTCGCGGCCGACTACCCGGCGGAGCTGGCGTACTTCGAATGCTGCCACGAGGTCAAGCTGCTGGCGGATTTGATACACGATCACGGCATTAGCGGCATGCGCGAACGGATTTCGAGCACGGCCCGCTACGGCGACCTGACGCGCGGCCCGCGGCTGATCAACGAGCAGACGCGGGCGGAGCTGCGGAAGATGCTGGAGGAGATCCGCAGCGGCGCGTTCGCGCGCGAGTTCCTCGCCGACCAGCGGACCGGCGGGCGGGCGGGCGAGCTGGCGCAGCGCGATCGCACGCACGCGGTCGAGCAGGTCGGCGAGCGCCTGCGCCGGCTGATGCGCGGCGAGCGCGAATGATTGCGTGGCGCTCGCAACAGCCGGAGGGTGTTTCATGGCTATGGGGGACCGGCCTCCGGCCGGTCTTCTGCGCCCCCCAAGGTCCAGGAGAAGACCGGCCGGAGCCGGTCCCCCAGCGGTTCTAGAATGTTGACATGAGCGGTGCGAAGAACGGTTCGAGCACCGTCGAGCTGGACATCCGCGGCATGCACTGCGCCGGCTGCGTCAGCGCCGTCGAGACGGCGTTGCGCAAGGTGCCCGGCGTCGCCGGCGCCAGCGTCAACCTGACCACCGAGCGGGCGGTCGTGTCGCTGGAGCAGGCCGGCGACGGCCAGGCGACCCAGCGATTGATCGCGGCCGTCCGCTCGGCTGGGTACGACGCGGAGCCGTCGACACCGGCGGCCGCGCACCTGGAAGACCGCCGGGCGCGGCGCGAGGCGGAGCTGCGCGAGCAGCGCATCCGTATCGTCATCGCCCTTGCCGCCGGCGCGCCGGTCATCGCGCCGCACGTCGTGAGCCTGCTGCCCGGCGTAACCGCCGCCCTGCACACCTTGCTGCACTCGCCGCTGTTCGGCCTGGTCCAGGCCCTGCTGACGCTGGTTGTGGTCATCGTCGCCGCCGGGCCGATGATCGCCGGCGCCTTGCGCGCCTTGCGTTCGCGGAGCGGGAGCATGGACCTGCTGGTGTCGCTCGGTGCGCTGGCCGCATTCGGCAGCGGCGTGGTCGGCCTGCTGATCCGCAACCCGACCCTGATCATGTTCGACGCGGCCGTGCTGATCGTGCTGTTCGTCGCGATCGGCAAGTACATCGAGGCCCGCGCCCGCGGGCGCGCGTCCAGCGCGCTGGAGGCCCTGCTCTCACGCATCCCGCGCGAGGCCCTGCGCATCGTCGACGGCCGCACCGAACGCGTGCCGATCGACTCCGTCCGTCCCGGCGACCTGTTGCAGGTCCCGCCGCACGCGACCGTCCCGGTCGACGGCGAGATCGTCCACGGCCACGTCAGCGTCGACGAGTCCATGCTCACGGGCGAGTCGCTGCCCGTGGAGCGCGACGTCGGCCAGCGGCTGCTGGGCGGCACGCAGGTCGTGGCGGGGACCGCGCAGGTCCGCGCCACCGCCACCGGCCGCGACTCCGCCGCCGCCCGCATCGCCCAGCTCGTCGAGCAGGCCCAGGCCGCCAAGCCGCCGTGGCAGCGGCTGGCCGACCGCGTGGCGGGCGTCTTCGTGCCCGCGGTGCTGGGGCTGGCGTTGCTGACGCTTGCCGCGTGGCTGCTGCTCTCGGACCGCGGCGCGCTGTGGGCCTTGCAGCGGACGATCGCGGTGCTGGTGGTGGCGTGCCCGTGCGCGATGGGCCTGGCGATCCCGACCGCGGTGCTCGTGGGCACCTCGCGGGCCGCGGAGCACGGCATCCTGGTGCGTGACGCGTCGGCGCTGGAGGCGGCCGGCCGCGTGCGCGAGGTGCTGCTTGATAAGACCGGCACGCTGACCCGCGGCCAGCCCGCGCTGGAGCGGGTCGAGCGGCTCGGCCCGCACGACGAGCGTGAGGTATTGCGCCTTGCGGCGTCGCTGGAGCAGCTCAGCGAACATCCGCTGGCCAGGGCGGTCGTGGCTGCGGCGCGTGAACGCACCCTTGATCTGTCCGCGCCGCGCGACTTCGCGTCGCAGCCGGGCGGCGGGCTGCGCGGCGTCGTGGACGGCCGGACGGTGCTGGTTGGTAGCGCCGGCTGGCTGGGCCAGAATGGCGTGGACACGGCCGGCGGCCGCGCCCGCGCGGACGAACTGGCGGCTGAAGGCGGCAGCGTGGTGTGGATCGCGATGGACGGTCGCGCCGCAGCCCTGCTGAGCCTGGCCGATACGCTGCGTCCCGAAGCCGCGGCGGCGATCGCCGAGCTGCACCGCTTGGGCGTGCGGACGCGGATTCTCTCCGGCGACCGGGGGGCAGCCGTCCAGCGGATCGCGTCGCAGCTCGGCGTCGACGCTTTCACTGCCGAGCTTACGCCGAACGACAAGCTCGGCCGCGTGCGCGCGCTCTCGGCTGCCTGCGGGCCGGTCGCGATGGTCGGCGACGGGGTCAACGATGCGCCCGCGTTGGCGGCGGCGGACGTGGGCATCGCCATCGGCACCGGCGCGGACGTGGCCCGCGAGGCGGCCGACATCTGCCTGGTGGGCAGCTCGCCGCGGCTGATCGCGGAGGCGATCCGCGTCTCGCGCGGCAGCACGCGGGTGATGAAGCAGAACCTGTTCTGGGCGTTTTTCTACAACCTCGTGATGCTGCCGGTCGCGATGCTCACCGCGCTGCCGCCCGCCGCCGCCACCGCCGCCATGATGCTCAGCTCGTTCAGCGTGGTGGGGAATTCGCTGCGTCTGCGGCGGGCGATCTGAGCCTTGCCGCGGCTGTATGACAGGCATCAGGGCGTTTCTGCGGCGAGCTCTGCGCCCCTCTGCGTCCTCGGGGGTGAAGCCTGTTCCGGCGGGGCAAGGACGATCGCCCGGTTTTCACGCAGCGTGAGCGTGGCGTGGCGGCCGGCGTTCAGCAGCACCGACGGGAAGAACGAGAACATCAGCAGCAGAAAGCCGCACAGGGTGGCGCCGATGTGCTGCGCCTCGCGCGGGGCCGGCTCAGCGGTCCGCTCCGCCTCGTACAGCAGCACGGCCGCGATCACGCGCAGGTAATACGCCGCCCCGATTGCCGTGTTGATCACCGCGATGATCACCAGCGCGACCAGCCAGGACGAAGATTCCGGCGGCGCCTCGCGCGAAACCGCCAGTGCGCTGCCGAACAGGCTCAGCTTGCCCCAGAAGCCCGGCGCGGGCGGCAGGCCCATGAGCGTCATCATCGCCAGGGCCATCAGCAGGGCCGGCCCCGGATGCCGCCGCACCAGCCCGGCCAGGTCGCGCACCGTCTCGCACGCCGCCCCACGCACCTGCAGCAATCCCAGCAGCGCGAACGCGCCCAGGTTGGCGATGCCGTAGACCACGGCGTAGTAGAGCACGGCCGCGAGACCGTCGCCGGCAGCGCCAATGCCGCGGTCCGGCCCGGCCAGGATGCCAACCAGCATGTATCCCGAATGGGCAATGCCGGAATACGCCAGCAGCCGCTTGACGTTCGTCTGCCGCAGCGCCAGCACGTTGCCCACGGTCATGCTCAGACCGGCGACGATCCACAGCAGCCAGAACAGACCGCCACTCGTGGTGCGCCAGTCCGTCAGGCCGGCGATGGCGAAGATCGCCGCCAGCCCAGCCAGCTTCGGCACGAAGCCCAGCAGCCCGGCCACCGGGCTGGCCGCGCCTTCGTACACGTCCGCGATGTAGAAATGCAACGGCACCGCTGCGATCTTGAACAGCAGCCCGCCGATCGACACCACCACGCCGATCGTCGCCAGCGCGTATGCGGTCGTCCCAGGCGTGTTGAGGGCGGCGGCGATGTTGTTGATCGCGGTCGCGTCCATGCGCGCCCCGCCCGCCACGCCGTAGAGGAACGTGAAGCCGTAGGCGGTGATGGCGGCGGCCAAGGCGCCGAGATAGAAGTATTTCGTGCCGGCCTCGAGCGGCTTCAGCCCGCGGCGGCTGAGCGCGACCATGACATAGGTGGGGATGCTGACGAGCTCCAGGGCCATGAACAGCACGACCAGGTCGGCCGCAGCGCCGACCAGCATCAGCCCGCACAGCGAGAACATGGCCATGGAGAAGAATTCGCCGGCCTCCTCGGTGCTGGGCTGCGACCAGCTCACGAGCAGGATCACCGCCCCAAGGATCAGTGCCGCCAGGCGCACGAAATGGGCCAGGGGCCCCATGAGCAGGCCGCTGCGGATCTCGCCGTCGACCGACGGATCGCCGCCGAACCGCAGCACGGCAAGCGCCAGCGCCAGGCCGATGAAGCAGACCCACGGGATGGCCTCGCGGGCGGCCCGCGTCGCGGCCTGGCCGAGCAGCAGCGCGACGCAGCCCGCCGTAAGCACGACCAACTCCGGCAGAAGCGCGGCCAGCGTGATCGGCGGCGTAAGGTCAGGGGGCACGGGCGGCCTCCGTCTCGATCGTCAGGCGGAGGAGTCCGCCGAAGGCGGACGACGAGGGATCTAGTCGCGAACGCAAGGTCCCAGCATCCGCGGCAAGATTCCTCGTGGCTGCGCTTCTCGGATTGACGGCCGGGCCGGCGCCATCGCCGTCTTGCGGTCCCTCCGCCTGGCGCCAGTCAGCCTCGGAAACCCGCGCCAGAATCTGCGTCCGCAACGCCGGATCGAGCGTGTCCGTGATCAGGCGCGGCGCCACGCCCAGCACCACTGTCAGCACGGCCAGCGGGGCGAGGATGCCGATCTCGCGCGGCGTCAGGTCGCGCATCAGGCCGGTGGAAAGGTCGGGCGTGTGCGGCGGCTCCTTGAGCGGGCCGAAGAGCACCTGGCCGGTCATGTAAAGCAGGTAAATGGCGCCCAGGATGACGCCGGTCGCGCCAACCGCTCCGAACCACGGCCCGAGCACGTGCGAGTTGTAGGCGGCCAGCAGCACCGTGAACTCACTGACGAAGCCGTTGAGACCTGGCAGGCCGACGCTGGCGAGCACGAACAGCACCAGAAAGAACGACAGCACGGGCATCTGCCGCGCCAGGCCGCCGATCTGGTCGATGTCGCGCGTGTGGTAGCGCTCGTAGAGCATGCCGACGACGAGGAACAGCGCCCCGGTGTTGATGCCGTGGTTGACCATGTAGAGCACGGAGCCGCTCAGGCCGAGCGGGAGCATGCTGAACATGCCCAGCATGCAGAAGCCCAGGTGCGAGACCGACGAGTAGGCCACGAGCTTCTTGAAGTCGCGCTGCACCCAGCAGGCCAGCGCGCCGTAGAGGATGCCGGCGATCGCCAGCCAGCCCATCGCCTGCGCCCAGGCCAGCGAACCCTCCGGCACCATCGGCAGGCTGAAGCGCAGAAACCCGTAGGTCCCCAGCTTCAGCAGCACGCCGGCCAGCAGCACGCTGCCGGCGGTGGGGGCCTCGGTATGGGCCAGCGGCAGCCAGGTGTGCAGCGGGAAGAACGGCACCTTGATGGCGAAGCCGCAGAAGAAGGCGATGAACAGCAGCGACTGCTCTTCGGCCGAAAGGCCGAATTCGCGCGACAAGACCAGCGTCGAGAGCCTGACCAGGTCGAAATCGACGACGCTGGAACTCGTGATCTGCGCCGCGCGCACCGCCAGGTACAGGATGCCGGCGAACGTGATCACGCTGCCGGCGAAGGTGTAGAGGAAGAATTTGTTGGCGGCATAGCGCCGCTGCGGCCCGCCCCAGATGCCGATGATGAAGTACAGCGGCACCAGCGTGAACTCGAAGAACACATAGAACAGCAGCACGTCGCGGGCCACGAACACGCCCAGCATGCCCGTGGTCAGCAGCAGCATCCAGGCGTAGTACTCGCGGGCGCGGTGACGGATGTAGACCCTGCTGCACCACACCGACAGCGGCACCAGCAGGCCCGTCAGTAACACCAGCGGGGCGCTGATCGCGTCTACCCCGACGTGGTAACTGATCTGCAATCCGCTGCCGAGCGCGGCCCCGGCCGCGCTCTGTTCGCCGACGGCGATCCAGCTCAGGCGCGCTTCTCCGACCAGACCATCCGCGCCGGCGCGCAACCACAGCCAGGCCGAGGCGGCCAGCACGACCCAGCCGACCCACAGCGCGACGCGATAGGCCTGCGGCGGGGGAGGGCGAGGCTCCTGCCGAGCCTCGTCCACGCGCTCTTCCGGCAGCGACCAGACCACCACCGCGGCGATCAGCGGCAGGAAGATCAGTATGTGGATGCACAAAGCGTCCATTACCGCGCGTCATCGCCAATGTTGCGGAGTTGCAAGGTTACAAAGTCGAAGGTTGCAAGGTTCGCGCGCGGCGGGCGGTGCGTGCGCGGCCGACGGGCCGCCATTGCAACTTCTTGACTTTGTACCCTTATAACCTTGTAACCTTGCAACTCTGTCACTCTGTTACCCCGCCGCCGCGTCCAGCCACTGCCAGAACGCCAGCAGCGCTACCAAGCCCAGCACCATCGCCAGCGCGTAGCCCTGCAACGCCCCGCGCTGCAGCGCCCGCAGCGTCGAGCCGGCCCCGCGCGGCACTGCGGCGGCGAACCAGATCAGCCCGTCGATGCCGTTGTTGTCGGTCGCGAAGCAGAGCTGCCCGAGGCGCCGCAGCGGCTGCACGATGACCCGGTCGTACAGCTCGTCCACGTAGTACTTCGCGTGCCACAGCCGCCACAGGACGCCGAGCGTGCGGGCGTCGGGATCCTCGACCGGCGCCGCGCCGTAGCGCATCCACGCCAGCCCGATGCCCGCCAGCGCCACCAGCGCCGACACGTACATGAGCCAGATGCCGCCGGGATGATGCCCGGAGCTCACGAGCGTGCTCGCGTGCAGGTACTCATGGAAGTAGCCGTGCGGGGCGAGGAAGCCGAGAAACGACGCGCCGGCGTCGAAAGCGCTGATCGACACGCCCAGGTAGCCCGCAAAGATCGACCCCAGCGCCAGCACGTAGAGCGGCCGCAGCATCACCGGCGGCGATTCGTGCGGGTGCTCGCCGGCCTCCTTCGGCAGCCGCAGCGGCCCGTGGAAGCAGAGGAACAGCATGCGGAACGTGTAGTACGCCGTGATCCCCGCCGTCAGCAGCAGCAGCCCGCCCAGCCAGGGCATGCCCTCGGCGATCTCGCCGAAGAAGGCGGCGTGGATGATCTCGTCCTTGCTCCAGAAGCCGCTCAGCAGCGGGAAGCCGGCCAGGGCCAGGCAGCCGACGACCATCAGCCGGTACGTCGTGGGCAGCACGCTGCGCAGGCCGCTGAATTGCCGCACGTCGATGACGCCGCCCATGGCGTGCATGACGCTTCCGGCGCAGAGGAACAGCAGGGCCTTGAACCACGCGTGCGTGAAGACGTGAAAGACGGCCGAGTCGGGCGCGCCGCAGCCCAGGCCGACGAACATGTACGCGAGCTGGCTGATGGTGGAGTACGCCAGGATGCGCTTCATGTCGTACTGGGCCATGGCCATGGTCGCGGCCAGGAACGCGCCGATCACGCCGACGACGGCGACGACTCCCAGCGCGGTGGTCGAGGCGGCGTAGATCGGGCCGCAGCGGGCGATCATGTAGACGCCGGCCGTGACCATCGTGGCGGCGTGAATCAGGGCGCTGACGGGTGTGGGGCCTTCCATCGCGTCGGGCAACCAGACGTACAGCGGAAACTGGGCGCTCTTGCCGACTGCGCCGCACAAGAGCAGCAGCGCGATCAGCGTGATCTGCCACTCCTCGAGCTGGCCGACGTACTTGAACACCACGGCGTAGTCGAGCGGGTTCTCGCCCGGCTGCACCAGCGGCTGCGGGCCGGCGGCCAGGAACCAGTAGATCGAGAAGACGCCCAGCGCGAAGCCGAAGTCGCCCACGCGGTTGACGATGAAGGCCTTCTTGGCGGCGGCGGCGGCGGACGGCCGCGGGTAATAGAAGCCGATCAGCAGGTAGCTGCACAGCCCGACCGCCTCCCAGCCCAGGTAGAGCAGCACGAAGTTGCCCGCCATGGCCAGGATGCACATGGAGAAGACGAACAGACCCAGGAAGGCGAAGAAGCGCTCGTAGCCGCGCTCCGGGCGCCCGTGGTGGTCGCGCATGTAGCCGATCGAGTAGATCAAGATCAGCAGCGAGACGACCGTAATGTACAGCATCATCACGCCGGTCAGACGGTCAAAGTAGAAGTTGAACGCGATCCACTGGCCGCGCTGCCGGCTGGGCTCGTCGCCGAAGCTCATCCAGTTGTAGAGCGTGAATGTCGTGCCGTGATCGACGAATGTGTTGCCGCCTGCGCCCGCGTGCAGGTCGCCGCCGGTGAACATCGCCGTGAGCTCAGCCCCCTGCTCGGTCGACGATCCCGCGCGCGCCGGCTCGCCGGCCGTGCTGCGGCCCAGTTCACTGAACAGGGCGACGCCGAGGATGGCGGAGATCGCCACGCCGAGCACGACTGGCCAGTGCGCCGTGTGCGCCGTTCGGCGGGCCGCGATCCAGACGCCGCTCAGGATCGCGCCGATCAGCGGCCAGAACGGCAGCGTGGCGTAGAGGCTCAACGGCAGGCTGGTTTCGACCGCGGCCAGCACGTCATTCTTCCTTCAGCAGCGTCAGCGCGCTGGCGTCCAGCGTGCCGCGGTAGCGGTACAGCAGCGTGACCAGCGCCAGCCCCAGCGCGGCCTCGCTGGCCGCCACCGCCAGCAGGAACAACGCGAACGCGTGCCCGTCCAGTGTCGGCGGGCCCTCCAGCGGGTAGCGCGTGAACGCGACCGCGTTGATGAGGATGCCCTGGAACATCAGCTCGGTGCACAGGAACACGATGATCAGGTTGCGGCGCGTCACGAAGCCGATCAGGCCGAGCACGAACAGCGCGGCGCCGATGAGGAGATACGCAATCAGCATCCGCGGACCCTTCCATTACTGTCATTCCGAGCGAACGCAGCTCGCGAGGAATCCGGCCGCAAACGCAAGGTCCCTGCCAAAGCGCTGCCGGATTCCTCGTCGCATCGCCCCTCGCAATGACGTTCGCATGACGTCCCGAGTACCGCGGTCATTCTCCTTCCTCCGCCATCACCGGCCTTCGTCGCGCCACCGCGATCGCTCCCACCATCGCCGCCGTCAGGATCACCGCCGCGAGCTGCACGGCGATCACGTACTGCGTCAGCAAATGCGTGCCGACCGGCAGAACCGCTCCCGACGCGCGTGTCACGTCCTCCGGCGGCGACGCGGCCACGTCCGCCCCGCTGCCGAACAGCCGGGCCGCGATCACGGTCAGCAGGATGAACCCGGCCAGTACGCCAACCAGCGGCTCGCGCGCGTAGCGGTCGTAGGTCCGCGGCCCGCCGCTCTGCTGGGCGAGCATGATCACAAACACGTACGTCACCAGGATCGCGCCGCCGTAGATGATCAGCAGCGCCGCAGCCACGAACTCGGCCTGCATCAGCACCAGCATGCCGGCGGTCGCAACCGCCACCAGGATGAAGTACAGCGCGCTGTACACCGGATGGCTGTGCGTGATCAGGCGCACCGCGCCGAACACACCGATCAGCGCCAGGACCGCCAGCGTGCTGCGCCCGCCCACATCGCCCACGCCGCGCAGCGCCAGCCCGACCAGCGCCGCCGCCACGGCCAGTGAAAGGATCAGGGCCGCGCGCGGCAGACTCAGCCGGCTGCCGGGCATGAGCAGGATCAACCCGATGCCGCCCACGCTGAGCAGGATGATGAGCAGCGCCTGCGCCATGGCTCCGTGTCGGCCGGTCGGATCGTCCGCGAGGGCTCGCCTGGCCCCGCAGCGTCGTTCTCAGGCGCGGAAACGGGCTGCCTGCTGCACCGGCGAGACGCTCTCTGTGCGGCAGCTTCCTCCGCACGCGCCTGGAGCGGGATGGGCGAAACGACAACCGCAGTGCGCCTTCGACCGCGTCGCAAGGACGGGCCATGCTACAGGCGCGAAGTCTCATTGACCAGTGGCGGGAAGGTTGCGGCGGGTGACGGCGCGCGCCGTGGCGGGCCGGATCCGGCCGGACGCGCCCGGCGGCGCGGGGGAGAGAAACGCCGGGCGGCCCGTTGGCGACCGGTCGCCCGGCTGCGCCCCGGCGGCCGCCCCCTTACGAGAGCAGCGCGAGGACTTGCTGCGGCGCCGCGTTGGCGATGCGCAGCACGCTGGTGGCCGACTGCACCAGGATCTGGCGCCGCGTCAGCTCGCTGGTTTCGCGTGCGAAGTCGGTGTCGCGGATGGCGCTTTCGGCCGCGGTGGTGTTCTCCAGCGCAATCTGCAAGGCGTTCGAGGTCGCCTCCAGCGTGTCCTTCTGGAACGCACCCAAACGTCCACGCAGCCGCGCCACCTGCGTCTGGGCCTGGCGGATGATGCGCTGCGCCGTGGCGAAGTTTCCGCTGCTCAGCGCATTGGCCTGACCGCTGCCCAGCGACGACAGGAACCCGACCGCGTCGCTGCCCAGGCTGCCGGTCGAGACCGAGCGCACGCCCAGGCTGGCCATGCCGGCGATCGACACGGTGGGCGAGATGGCGAAGTTCGCCCCGCCGCCCGTCACCTGGAACTGGCTCGTACCGCCGACCGTGGTGGCGAAGGACTCCGAAAGCGTCAGCGCCAGCGCCAGCGAGGTGGTCTGCGTGCGGATGTCGAGGCCGTCCGCATCGGCTGCGATGCCGTTGATCAACGCGCCCACATCCTGCCCGAAGTCCTGGGTCACGCCGCCCACCAGCGCGAACGTGCCTTCCAGCACGTCCACCGAGACGAACTCGTCCGCGCCGAATTCAACGCTGTTCAAGGTCAGGCCCGTGGCCGAGGTCACCGCCGCCGAAACGCCCGTCAGCTCGCGGCTCTGGTTGATGGCCGCCGCCACCGCGGAGATCGCCGTGGCCGACGCGAAGCTGAGCACCTCCGCCCCCAGGTTGCCCTTGATCTCGATGGTGGTCGTGCCCGCCCCGGTGGCCGCCGCCCCGTACACCAGCTTGGCCTGCTGAGCCGACTGCGTGACCGTCACGACCACGTTGCGATAGCCGTCGTTGGGGAAGCGGGCCGACGTGATGTCCACGTTGGTGAAGTCCGCCGTCGACACGCCGGAGGTCGTGTAGCCCAGCGAGCCGTCCAGCAGCTTCTTGCCCTGGAACATGGTCGAGTTGGCGATGCGGTTGATCGAGTCCAGGATCGAGTCGATCTGGAGCTGGTTGCCCGACAGCTCGTCCTCGCTGATCCCGCCCTCGTTGGCGCTGCGGTCCACCAGCGATTCCAGCTCCGTCAGCAGCCGGTTGACCTCGTCCAGCCCGGCCTCGCCGGTCGCGACCACGTTGTTGGCCCGCGTCACGTTGCCGATCGCTGCGTTGATCGCGACGATCTCCGCCCGCAAGGCCTCCGAGGCGATCAGCCCGGCCGGGTCGTCCTTGCCGGTGTTGATCCGCAGGCCGGTGCTCAGGCGCTCCAGCGACAGGTTCTGGGCGCGGTTCTGACGATCCAGGATCCGCGCCGCGATCATGGCCGGAATGTTGGTGTTGATGCGGCTCATCGGGCACTTGCCTCCCAAGGGCGGCACCACGAACGCGCGGCGGATACGGACGCGGGCGGCCGTGCGCCCGTCGCCCGCGCCCGGCGATCCGGGGTTGATTCACCGGATACCGTGGTGCGTGCGCGGGGAGCATCGTCTGACCGGCCGGCGGGCTTTACTTAATCAGGCGCGCCGAGGAATCGGGAAACGGCGTGCGCGGAAAGACGTCGGGCCCGCGGCCGGATCGACCCGCGGGCCCGACGATTATCGGCCTCATTGCGAGGTGCTCGTCGCCTACGACAGCAGCCGCAGGACGGTCTGCGGCGTCTGCTGGGCGATGGCCAGGACGGCGGTGCCGGCGTTGACCAGGATCTGGTCGCGCGTCAGCTCGGAAATCTCGTGCGCGAAGTCGGCGTCGCGGATGGTCGACTCGGCCGCCATCAGGTTCTCGAGCGTGATGCCGAGCTGGTTGACGTTGGTGTCGAGCGCGTTCAGCTCGAACGCGCCCAGGCGGCCGCGGAGCACGGTGACCTGGCGGATAGCCTCCTTGACGATCCGCTGGGCCTGGTCGTACTCGCCGTTGATCAGCGAGGACTGCCCGCCGGTCTGAACCTGGGACAGGAAGCCGAGCTGCGAGGTTCCCAGCCGCGAGGCGGTCATCGAGCGGATGCCGATGTTCACCTGCTGGCTGGTGTTGACCTCCGGCCCGACCTGGAAGAGCGCCCCGCCTTCAATGATCGCGAACGCGGTCGTCCCGGTCCCGAACGTGTCCACCAGTGACAGCTCGATATCCAGCGTCGGCGTGCGCAACGTCAGGTAGTTGCCGTCCGCCTGGGCCTGGGTGCCGTTGATCAGCCCGACCGCATCGCGGCCCTCGTCGCGGGTCGTGGTCGTACCGTTCTCATCGACCACGTTGAACGTGCCGCCGCCAGGCAGCACCTCGACCGAAACGAACTGCCGGCTGCCCAACAGTTCGCTCTCCAGCACGAAGCCGGAAGTCGGGCTGGCCGAGAGCGTGGCGAGCACGCCCGTGGCATCGCTGACCGCGTTGATGCCCGCGACGATGGCCGAGGCGGCCGTGCCGGAAGCGAACGTGAGCGTGGTGGCGCCGCGGTTGCCGGCGAGCTCGATGGTGACCGTGGTGGCGACCGAGCCGGCCTGGAAAAACAGGGTGGCCGGCTGGGCGGACACGGTGACATCGACGTTGACCGGCACGTAGGTGCGCGTGCCGAACTGGGTCGCGTTGATGTGCAGCGCATCCACCAGCGTGTCGTCCACGCCGCTGGTCACGTAGTCCAGCGACCCGTTGATCAGATGCCGGCCGGCGAAGGTGGTGGTGTTGGCCACGCGGGTGATGCTGTCGATGGCTGAGTCCAGCGCCAACTGGTTGGCGCGGATCTCGTCCTCGGACAGCGCGCCCTCGTTGGCCGCCTCAACGATCAGGTCCTGAATCTCCACCAGCAGCCGCGACACCTCGTCCAGCGCGCCCTCGGCCGTGGCGATGATCAGGCTGGCGCGCTGCGTGTTCTCGGAGGCCTGTTGGACCGCCTGGATCTCCGCCCGCAGCCGCTCCGAGGCGATCAGGCCGGCGGGGTCGTCCGCGCCGCGCGCGATGCGCAGGCCGCTGCTGAGCCGGTTGATGGTCCGGTTCAGATCGACGTAGGAGCGGGTCAGGTGCCGTTGGGCCACCACCGCACCCACATTGGTGTTAATACGAGCCATTGGCCATCCTCCCTGAACAGTTCGTGGCTTTGGGTTTCAGGTGAAACGAAAACCGCGCACTGCGGCCCGCTAGGGACGCTTGGTAGAGTTGCGCGGCGGGGGCGGGGTGGTGCCGGGGCTGACAGGCTTGTTGTTCTTGTTGCCGATGGACGCCAGGTCCTCGGCGGTGATCCCGGCCGCCTTGCGATTCTCGCGCTGGATCGCCTCGTAGACTTCCTTGCGATGCACGGGGATTTCGGTCGGGGCGACGATCCCCAACCGGACCTTGTCGCCCCGAATGTCGACCACCGTGATCTGAATGTTGTCGCCGATCATGATCGATTCGTCGCGTTGTCGTGAGAGCACCAACATCCGCGGCTCCTTCCTGGGTAATGCCGATGCGCAGATAGGATTTCGTTTCCCGTGGTCCGCAAGATGCCCCGCACGGTTCGCGGGACGCGTGCCGTGCTCGGCCACGCTCCATCCGTGCAACTTGCCGAAACCCCTTACGGGCCATTATAGGGACCTTCCGTCCACAACTCTACTAGCTCAACATTCGCCGCCACTTGCGGGCGCGGCTCAGGCGGTCTTGGCCACTGCCGTCGGCGGCGCGACGCGCATCAGCCGATGTCGCGTCGAGTAGTGCTTATCGGACAGTACGAGCTGCTTGCCCTTCAGCGACTGCGCGCCAATGGCCAGCGGCCCGAGCAGGTTCGCCGTCAGGTAGCCGTCCACCTTGTTCACAATGACCAGCACCTGCGCTTCGGCCAGGTCCTGCAGCTCCAGCGCCTTGACCTCCTCGGGCCGGATCGGCGCCCGGTACTCCGGCACGAACGCCTGCGGATCGCAGACCACGAACGCCAGGTCCGGCTGGTCCAGCGACTGCAGCCAGAAGAACACCGGGTCGCTGTTGGTCTGAATCAGCGCGTAGCGGCGCCGCTGCGGAAACCCCAGCAGACCGTCCTCGAACGTAATCACGCGCTCCTCGTCGATCTCCACCGTCCCGAATCGCGTTGTGCGGATGAGCATCCTCTTGCTCCCATGGCCCGTCGCCGCGTCCGAACGGACGGCCCGGCCCACGCTGGCCGGCCTGCGCTCCACGCCCGTTCGCTGCGCCCGCAGGGGCGCCGCGCCCGCATCCTGCGCGCGTCGCACTCGAACGCGGTCCGCGCGGGCCTTCCCGCCGACCGCGTCCGGCTTTCTCCCGTCCGCTCCCCGCCGCCGGCCTACGGCTAGCGCAGGTAGTCCAGCAGCGACAGGCTCAGAATCCGCGACCCCGTCGCCAGGTTCGCCTGCAACGCCGTCTGCAGTTGCTGGAAGCGAACCACGGCCTCGGCCAGGTCCACATCACGCACTTCGCTCTGCAGGATCTGCGCGGCGGTGGTCTCGTTGTCGATGCGCTCGGCGCGCTCCAGGTTGGCCCGCGCCAGCGCCGCCACCTGACCCTGCACGTCCTGCAGCCGGTCCAGGGCGCGCTCCAGCCGCTGCGCCGCCAGCGAGATCGATTGGGCGTCATCGGCCGCCATGGCCCACTTCAGCTCGAGCAGGGCCGTGAATGCGCTGTCTACGCGGATCGGGTTCACGTCCTGCCCGACGAGCTGGTTGCCGCTGGCGGTTACGTTCAGCCCGAGCGAGTCGATGGTCGGCGAAACGTTCAGCCGCTCGATCGTCAGCGTGCCCGCGCCGACGGTGTTGTCTGTAATCACAATCCCGTTGCCGGTCGTCGCCAGCGACGCGCTGATGCGTCCGCCGCCCGCCGCGTTGATCAGGTCCAGCAGGTCCTGCAGCGTCGCGGCGGACAGGTCCAGGTCGTTCACGTCGAGGTCGATGGTCGAGCCGTCGGCGGTGGTGATGCGGAAGTCGTCCCCGTCCACCGAGTCCACGCCCAGCCCGTCGTTCAGCGCGCTCATCCGCGTACCGGCGTACAGCGAGCGGATGCCCAGCACCGTCGCCGCACTGCCGCCGTTCTCCTCGATCCGCAAGTCCGCGCCGGAGGTGCGGTTGAGCACCTCGATCGTGCGGCCGTCGTCGCTGATGCGGGCCAGCACGCCGACGTTCGACTGGTTGATGCGGTTGAGCAAGTCCTCGATGGTCGTGGCGCCGGCGAAGTCGATCGTCGCCAGCTCGCTGCCGTTGCGAATCCGCAGGCCGCCGCTCAGGTCCACGCCCGCGCCGTCGAGCAACTGCGTCAGGCCCGTCCGCGGCGTCAGGATCGGATCCAGATCGGCGCCCGCGATCGATCGTTGCGGCGAGTTGGCGAAGATGCTTAGGTCGGCCGCGGTGGTGCCGCCGGCCACGTCGATGATCGTGATGTCGCCGGGCGCGCGGTCGGCGCGTTGGATCTGGATTGAGTTGCCGACCAGCGTGGCCTCGAGCGTGTCGGGCATCTGGGCGTTGAGCAGGTCGATCAGGTCGCCGAGCGTCGCGGCGCTGCTGAGATCGACGGTCGTCTGCTGGCTGCCATCGGACACGAGAATCTGGCCGAGGCTGACGCCGGTCCCGACCGCCCCGCGCAGATCGACGATCCGTGTGCTGAGCGTCGCCTGCGGGTCGAGGTCCACGGTCCCATGCACGGCCTGCGAGACGGCGTTGAAGAACTCCTGCCCGGAGATCGTGAACCGCTGCTGCGACAGATCGCTGTCCACGATCGTCTCGCGCCGCCCGTCGTCGCCCAGGTACAGGACGCCGTTGCCGGTGTCGAGGAACGGCGGCGGATCGCCCTGGTGGCCGCTGAACAGGAAGTTGCCCAGGTGCGTGCGGTTGCCGAGCGCGACCAGGCGGTCGAGGATCGAGTCGATCACCGTCGCCAGGGCCTGGCGCTCGTCGGGCGTGGCGCTGTCGCTGGTCGCCTCCAAGGCTGCGTTGTGCGCCTCGATCAGCAGGTCGCTGCCTTCCTGCAGCGCGGCCTCGACCGACGTGAGCGTCGCGTTGACGTCGCGCAGGTTCTCGCCCACTTTGCGCAGCAGGTCGAGCCGGCGGTCGAGGCGGATCGACTGGCCGGCGGCGCGCGGCTCCTCGCTGGGGGCCAGGAAGCGCAGGCCGGTGGCGAGCTGGTTCTGCGTGCGGAACAGTCCGACCTGGTTGGCGCGCACCGAGTTGAGCAGGGTGAACGCCCGCAGGTTGAAGCTCACGCGGCCGACGTTGATTGGAACCACGCCCATCGCACGTTCCTGACCGAACCGCTGTCTGGAGCTATCTCTGGCGATTCACCACTGCTCAAGAGCAGCGGCACGCGGCCAACTCCAGCCATTCGCCGCTGCTCAGGAGCAGTGGCACACTGCGCCGTAGGCTTTCTGACGGCCTACCTCGGCCACGGGGGCCGGCGCTAGGATTCTGCGCGCGCGAAGCTCGACGACTGGATAGACCATTAAAGCAGCCTCAACAGCTCGTCCGCCGTCTGGTCCAGCACGTTCACGTAGCGCGCCGCGCCCTGGTAGGCCGTCTCGAAGCGCATCAGGTTGATCGCCTCCTCGTCCACGTTCACGCCGCTGACCGCCTCACGCTGCGCCACCAGGCCGTTGTACACTGCGTCGGCAGCCTCGAAGTCCGATTGCGCCGTCGCCGCCTCCACCGCCAGGTCGCCGATCATCGCTTCGTGAAAGTCCTGGATGCTCAGGTTGTTCAGCAGCGCGCTGGTGACGGCGCTGTCCGCCAGCCGCGCGAGCCGGCCGGCGTTGTCGCCGTCGTTCTCCCCACCCGTCAGCGAGGCGGCGATGAGCCGCGGGTCGTCGCGGATGGGCGCGGCGACGTCGATGTCGCCCGCATTCGTGCCGGCAAAGAGCGCGCCCACGCCCAGCGCCGCCAGTACGCCCGAGCTGTCCTCCGTGAACCAGAACTCGTTGCCCGCGTCCGCCGTCACCTGCAGCCGCCGGTCCGCCGTCACGCTGGCGGAGAGGCCCGGGACGGCGTCCAAGGCGGCGGCCAGGTCGGCCAGCGAGGTGTCGTCGCCGTTGAGGCCGTCCAGGTCGATCTCGATCTGCCGCGAGGTGATCTGGCCGGTGGCCTGGTTGCGGACGTTGACGATCAGCGTCCCGTTCTGCACCGTGAACGGCAGGCCGGCCAGCGGGTCATTGAGCGCCACGGTCGCGTCGTCGAGCGCGTTCAGCCCCGTGAGCGTCCCATAGCCGACCAGCCCGACGCCGCTCGAGTGAATCCGGTTCACCTCGTAGATCAGCCCGCCGGCCAGCCGGTCGAGCCGGTCGAGCTGGTCGCGCAAGTGCACGTCGCGGGCCTGCGTGATGCCGAAGATCAGCCCATCGTTGAGCTTGACCGTGCCGCCGTTGTCCGCGAAGCGCACCGTCGCGATCTCCACGCCGGCAACCTGCTCGCGCTGGACGGTCAGGCCGCGCGAACGGTCGAACTGCACCAGCGGCTCGCTGCCGACGTAGACGTTGAACAGGCCGTTCTCCTGCTCGCGCACCTGCACGTCCATCAGCTCGCCCAGGTCGCGCAGCAGCGTGTCGCGGCGGTCGCGCAGCGCGCCGGCCACCGTACGCCCGTCGGCCTCCTGGCGCGCGATCTCGACGTTGAGCTTCGCGATTTCGCCGGCCATCTGCGTGGCCTGGCGGGTCGCCCCCTCGGCCTGGCCGTTCAGCTCCTCCACCTGCCGCAGCAGGCCGCTCCGCGTGCGGTGCAGGGCCGCGACCAGCGAGTCCGCCCCGGCGATGACCAGGCTGCGCAGGCCGCTGTCGCGCGGGTTGGTCTGAAGCTGAGCGAAGCTGGAGAAGAACTCGCTGAGCTTGGTCGAAATGTCCTGATCGGTCAGCTCGTTGTACAGCGTCTCGGTCTGGCTGAGCGCACCGTGCACGACCTGCGCCCCGCTGCGCGACGCGTTCGACAGCCGCAGCCGCGCCTCCAGCGCCTCGTCCACGTGCCGCCGCAGGCCCGAGAGGCCCACGCCCAGCCCGGGCACGACGCCGGCCGACACGTACCCGCCGTACAGCGCCTCCAGCCGCGCCGTCTGGCGGGCGTAGTCGGGGTTGCCGAGGTTGGCGATGTTCTGGCCGGTGACGGCGATGGCGGCCTGGTAGGTCGCCAGTGCGCTGCGTCCGATCTGGAATGCCGCTCCCAGCAATGCCACGGTTCACCCTAGCGCATCAATCCACGTTCGGCTGATCTGTTCCTCGCCGCGTCCGTCCGGCCGGTAGCCGACCGTCTGGCGGTTGGCCCGCGCCACGTCGGTCAGCATGGCGCGCAGGTGCGCGTGCAGGTTGCGTGCCACTTCGCCGGCGATCCGGTTCCCACGCTGCAATCGCGTGGACGCCTCGCGCAAACCCTCGATTTTCGCCCGGATTTGCGACGAAAACGGCTCAGCCAATTGTCCCGCCAGCTCGCTCAGCCGCGCGCCGCGCCCCCCGGCCCCCGGCACATGCTGCGCCAGACGCGCAAGCACTGCCGCGCGCTCGCGCTCGGCCGCGAACAGCGCCTCCAGCACGACCGCTTCGTCGTCCGCGCAGCGCTGCAGCCCGGCCGTGTCCGCCCGCCGCAGCGCGGAAAGCTTGTCGCGTGCGAGCTCGGCCAGTCGCTTCAGGCGGCTGTGCACCAGGCTCAGCACCTCCAGCAGCGCCTGCACGCAAGCCGCCAGATCGTCGTCGCGTTGCGGCACGGTGCCGGCTGGCGAGGTTGAAAGCACCACTCCGCTCATGAGGCCCCGCCAGGCTGCGATTGCAGAAGCTGCATCGTCCACGCTGCGCGCGGTACGCCATTGCCTGCTGTGCGTCCGAGCACAGCCGGGGGCGGCCGTGCCACGTTGCCCGCATAACCCTTGCCCCGTGGTTGCAGGCGTGCCGCCAGTTGCGTCGTCAGCCCGCCCGCGTCGCTGGCCGCGACCGCGTCCGCGATCCGCAGATCAAGCTGCTCGCCGAAGGCCGACTCCATGCGGCCGCCGTGGCCGAAGCGTCGCCCGAGCGGCAGCTTGCGCATTTCGGCCAGCAGCGGCGCGAAGAAGAGCTGCGAGACAAGCTGGGCCGCGGCCTGCCGCGCATGGCCCGGTGCGGCGGCGGCGATCTTGCCGCCAGGCTTGCGCAGCGCGCCGAGCTTGCCGGCGGATCGGCCATCGCGTTCGTCGACTTCGCGGCCAAGCCTGCGGAGCGCGGCTTCAATCTGCCCGACGTCCGGCCGGCGCGCGTCGCCCACGCGCGGCGGCCTGCTCGCCGGTGTGACTGCATTCGTCTGTGCTATGCTCGCGATCGCCACGTCGTCACTCCGCGTAGATCAACTGCGCATTGAGCGTGCCGGTGCGGTGCAGGTGTTCCACAGCCGCCACCATCTGCTCCGGCGAAAGCTGCAGCTTGCTGAGCGTGCTGAGCAGCTCCTGGAACTCGACGCCGGCGGTCTTCTCGGTGTCGATGCCGATCACGCCGGTCGCGGCGTCCTTGCTGCCGCCGATCGCCACCGTGCCCAGGCCGGGGATCTGCAGGACCGTAGGCGCGATGGTCACGCTGCCGGTGAACGTGATCTGCCTGGTCTGCCGGTTGATCACCACGCGGGCCGGCAGGCTGGGCGGCATGAACAGCGGCGTCTGCAGCACGCGGTCGATGAAGCGGGCCGGGCGGGCCGACTCATGCGGCGGAATGCGCACGCGCACGTTCTTCGGCCCGACCGCGAGGGCCAGCTCCTGCTGCACGACCACGCGGCCGCGGGCGTTCTCCTCGGCCGCGATCTGGTCCGCATCCGCCAGGGCATGGTTGAGCGAGCGTGCCACCACCTGGGCCCACTGGAATCCGGCCTTGGCGTCGTCCAGCACGAGCCAGACGTATTCGCCGTCCAGGAAGTTGTAAAAGAAGTCCTGCTCCAGCGTGGCGCCGTTGCGGATCACGCCGCGCGTCGCGTGTTCCTTGTCCGGCGAGTCGATGCGGCCGCCGGCCAGCGCGAGGACGTCGGGCAGGGCGAGCGTGGCCTCCTGCAGCGGCGTGGTGAGGAGTTGGCCGCCGGCCAGGCTCTTGGCCGTGCCCAGCGCCGAGACGGTCACATCGAGCGTCTGGCCCTCGCGGGCGCCGAACTCGGGGATCGTCACCTCGACCGCGACGATGGCGACGTTGTTGTTGGCCTCCAGCTCCTTCACGTCCAGCACCGGCTGGTGATAGACGCGGTGCAGGGCCTGCAGCGCTCGCAGCGTGCTGGGCGACTTGGCCCCGTCGCCGGTGCCTTTCAGCCCCACCACCAGCCCGAACCCGAAGAGCTTGTTGGTGCGCTGGCCTTGGAGCTTGGCGACGTCCTGCACGCGCATGTCGGCCGCCGCCGGCGCGACCAGCGCCAGCACGATGACCAGCAAAGCCGCGCTTGGCGCCCGCGCCGCGAACGCCCCCGGGGAGCCGAGCGAATCCGCGAGATCGGCCGCCGACTCTAGTCGGCGCAGCGCAACCGCGCGGGCTGAAGCCCGCGGCTCTTGGGTTTCGCTACAGAATCGAGGCCGCAAGCCCGACTCCTAGAACGGGCGGATGAAGTCCCACAGCCGGGCGGCCCAGCCGCGCCGGGCCGCGTCGCGGGCCGGACCGGTGTGCTCGATCTGCACCGACAGGTCCGCCACCTGCGTGCTCAGCACGGTGTTCTGCGCGGCGACGTCCTCCGCGCGGCAAATGCCCGTCAACGTCACGAGCTGCCGGTCCTCGTCCACCTTGATGTCCTTGCGGGCCTGCAGCACCAGCGTGCCGTTGGGCTTCACGTCGATCACCGTCGCCGCGATGCGCGTGATCAGCGTGTCCTTGCGGTTGACCTTGCCCTTGCCCTCGTATTCCGCGTCCAGCTCGGCGTCGATGCCCGGCTCGCCCTCAGGCAACTGCGCCACCAGGCGGCCGTCCTTGTTCAGCCGGAACCACTTGCGCAGCTCGGCCTGCAGCTTCGCGTCGCGCTCGCTCTTGAGCTGCGAATCCGTCGTCGCCCGCTTGTCCTCGCGGACGATGATCGTGATCGGGTCATGCACCTGGATCTTCCGCGGCTGCGGCACCGCCACAGCGATCAGCGAGGTGTGCAACAGCGCCGGGTTGGGGGTGGGCTGCTCGCCGCGGCCGGCGATCGGCGACGCGGCCAGCGGCAGCAGCAATGCCGGCATGCGCGAGGCAGGCTGCGAGGTCGACGCCGGCGCAACCGCACGGCCCTGCCTGAAAAGCGAGTTGCTCTGTGCCAGAGCCGGCCCGCACGCCGCGAGTAAGATCAATAGGACCGCGCACACCACTTTGTCACCTTGTAACTTTGTCACCTTGTTACCCTTCACGGCCCCGCCGCGGCCAGGCGCACCGTGCCTGGCCCGCTCACCACACCGCGCACCTCGCGGCGGTCCTTGCGGGCCTCGCCCAGCCGCACGCGCACCGTGTCGCCGTAACCGCCCGACTCCAGCGCCACACCCGTCACGCGCAGCCGCACCGGCCCCTCGCCGACCACCGTCACCGGCCGCGAGCGCTCCACCAGGTCCACCGGCTTCACGTCGGCGCTGCGCACCATCTCACCTGCCCGCACGAACCCCCGCACCTGCTGCCCGACGATCGCCTCCGCATGGGTCAGACCGAAATCGCCATCTTCCGTGAAGACGCGCGTCGCCGTGCCCAGGCGCTCGGCCTGCACGTAGCTGCCCACGTTCAGCGGCTGCTCGGCCACGACCACCTGCCGCACCAGCCGGACCCGCCCGGCGATCTGCACCGTCCGTTGCACGCGACCGTCGCGCCGCACTTGCACGCTGAACTCGCGCAGCCCGAGTCGCCGGCCGCGTGGGCTGCGGATGGTGAATTCATCCGGCGGGCTGGTCAGCTCCAGGTGCTCGCGTCCGGCCAGCTCGAAGTCGATTTCGACCGTGCCGCCCAGATCGGCCAGCCCGTCGCTGACGTGTGCCCGGATGGCGTCGGCGAGCGTCGTCGTGCGGGCGGCGTTGTTTAGCGGGACCGACGACTGCGAAGCTCGCGGCCGGTCCGCTCGCTCACGCTCGCGGCCTGGATCAGGCTCAGGCGCCGCTTCGGACGTCCGCAGCGGCGGCGGCGCTTCAAGCGCGACGCGGCACTGGAGCGGGCCGCTGACGAGCACGCGTGCCGCGTTCACGCGCAGCTCCGTCAGCCGCTGCCCGATCTGGTGATACGTGATCTCGACCTGCGTCGGCGGGGCGAGGCCAGTCACGATCGTCGCGTCCGCGATCTGTCCGCTCAGCCGCGGGTCAGCCTCATCGAATTCGAGCACGTCCGCCAGCCGCACCGCGTCTCCCTGCACGAGCGCCTGCGGCCGCAGCTTGAGCCGGCTGACCTGCGGCGCGATCAGCTCGTCCGCGGCCAGGTTCGCGGCCGCCAGGAGCAGTGCAATTGGCAAGAACTTCGCGCTCATGACCAACTGCCCCCGGATGCCTGACCTCTAAATCCTGAACCCTGAACCCTCTCGTACGCCTACGTCGGCCACGGAGGGCCGACGCTACGGCTACGTCGGCCACAGGGAGCGACGTTACGAGTTCTCAGCGACCCGTTACCGCCTCAGGTTGGCCACCACTTGCAGCGACTCGTCCGCGGTCTCGATCGACTGCGAGTTCATCTGGAACACGCGCTGCGTCTTGATCAGCTCGACCAGCTCGCTGACCGCCTCGGTCGTGCTCAGCTCCAGCGTGCCGCCCAGCAGCGTGCCGAAGCCGTTCTCACCCGGGTTGCCCAGCTCCGGCTCGCCGGACGAGCCGCTTTGCAGGTACTTGTTCGTGCCGAACTGGATCAGCCCGCCCGGGTTCGCGAAGCGCGCGAGCTGCAACTGCCCCGCCTCCTGCACCGCCCCGCTCTGGTCGATGTACGACACCACCCCGTTGCTGCCGATCGAGATGTGCTCGACCGGAATCTCCCGCGGGATGTTGATCGCCGGCTCCAGCCGGTAGCCCACGCTGTCGCCGAACACCAGGTCGCCCTCGGCGTTGCGGACGAAGTTGCCCGCCCGCGTGTAGCCGATGCGCCCGTCGCCCAGGTCGACCTGGAAGAGGCCGTCGCCTTGAATGGCCGCGTCGATCGGGATGCCGGTCGGGATGACCGAGCCCTGGCGGAACAGAATCTGCGTGTTGCTGACCGCCACGCCCAGGCCGATCTGCGTACCCAGCGGGTTTGCGGTGGTGGTGCCGGTCTTCACACCCGGCTGGCTGCGGATCTGGTACAGCAGGTCCTGGAAGTTCACCCGCGACGATTTGAAGCCCACCGTGTCGGCGTTGGCGATGTTGTTCGCAATCACGTCGATCTTGGTCGACAGGGCCTGCATGCCCGTCGCAGCCGTGTGCAGTGCTGTGATAGCCATGACCTTCTCGGCGTCCTCCGCACTCCTCTGCGCCTCTGCGGTTGCATCAGCTCGTCGCGACGGCGTTGATCAGCCGTCCGACGGTCTGGTCCTGCAGCGTCACCATTTGCGCGTTGAGCTGGTACGCCCGCGACGCCTCCAGCATCGACACCAGTTCCGTTACCGGCTCGACCGCGGAGTTCTCGACGAACCCCGACATCACGCGGGCGGGCGCCGCCGTCACCTGCTGCGGGTCGAACGCGAAACGCCCGCCGCCGACTTTCCGCAGCGCGTCATAGTCCGCCACGTCCGTGACGCCGAGCTGCCCGACCGTCAGACCGTCCTGCTCCACGCGGCCCAGCTCGTCGACCGTCACCTCGCCGCCGCGCGGGTTCACCCGCAGCGGCTGCCCCCCGACGCCAAGGATGCTGGCCCCGTCCGCGGCGGAGACCAGCCGGCCGTCAAAGGTGCGGACCATGCGGCCGTCGCGCGTCAGCAGCGTCTGACCGCTGGCCTCCACGACCAGGAACCCCGGCCCGGCCAGCGCCACGTCGAGCGAATTCTCTGTGCGTACCAGCGCACCTTCGCTGAAGTCCGTGTGCGCCTGCCCCAGCCACACTCCGCCCGTCATCGGACCCAGGCGCGGGTCGCTCGGCCCGCGCCGCACGCCGGCCTGGTCGGCCCGCAGCCGTTCGGCGAACACCGCCACGTCACGCTTGAACCCCACCGTGTCCGCGTTCGCCAGGTTGTTCGCCAGCACGCCGTGGCGGTACTCGTTGGTCATCATGCCGGCGGCAGACTGGTACAGGCCGTAGATCACACGCCGCCTCCGGGCGTCTGCCGTGCGTCCGTCCCGCTCGTGGCAACGTGGCTTCGCGGACGGCTGTGTTCTGCGTCACGGCCGGGCGTGTCGGCGTCGTCAGTCGGCGACGGCATATCCATGCTGCGCAGGCGCAGCGCCAGGAGGGTCCGCCGCAGCGCCTCGACCCGCACCTGCCGTCCCAGCGTTGCCCAGTCGCAGGCTGCGTCCTCGTCAGGCGCGACTGGCTCCGCGGCATGAATCACCGCTTCAGCCGCGGTGTGGTCTTCTGCCTGCCCGTCGCCGCCCGTTCGCACGTTTGGTCTCCACGCACTTCGATGCGCCGTCGCACCGCGGCGGCGCGCGTGTGGGGGCAGATGGCAGGCGGCGTGCCAGCTTGCGCGGCGCGCAGTGGTACCTCCCGATGCTTCTGGCTAACTTGTTATGGACCCGAGGTTTGTCTGGCGGACCGCGCGCCTGAAACAAGCCAGGCGCTCGGTCAGGCGCGGGCCGGTCTTGCGCGAACGTGCGGTTCCTGCACGCGAGTCGGGAACGTAGGAACCATGGGGCGTTCTACGTTGCGACCGAGTGATAACCTTGCCGTCGGCGCCGCAGCAGACCTGGAACGGTCACGGGGCCGGTGAGCTGGATGTCCTCGCACGCTCCCGTTGGGCGCGAGTGAGCAGGCGCTCGAGGCGCGGCTTGAACTCCTGCTCGAAGAGGCGCACGATCGGTTCGAGCAGCTCGGCGCGCCGGGCGTTCAGCCGGGCGCGCGTCTCGTCGGCGTCCCCAGCCCGCGAGGAGCTCGCCTCCTTCAGGCGAGTGTCGAGTTCCACAATCTCACGGCGGTGACGTGCCACGAGCCCCCGCGCCCTGGCCTCGGATTCGCGGCAAATCACCCAGGCCTTCTGGGTCTGCTCGTCATCGAGGCGATACCTCGCCATGAACCAGCGTGTGTACTGCTCGAACAAGGAATCAATCCGGTCGGGGGGCGCCTTCGAGAAGCTGTCGCGTGTTACGGAGGCGTCTGCGCCGGCCTCTGCGCTCTCCGCCTGCTGGAGGGCCGTCTGCGCCTGCCGTGCGTACGCAGCCGCCTGCTCCGCAGCGTGTTTGGCTTGGATTCGCAACAGGCCCGGACCGATGCGCACCTCGCCGGCCGAGAGACGCCGCTCGAACTCCTCCACCGGCACGGGCTTCTCGCCATCCCAGGTCATCATTTCAATCGGCTTGTGATTCTCGTCCCAAAAATGGACGTTCGCGCCCGCCTCGATGCCGATGTCTTTTGGCGTCAAACGTGTCGGCTGGTCCGGCTGGTTGAACAAGGCGTAGTGAATGCGGATGGTCTCCATCGGCTCACGGCCGGCCTTGTGTTCCCGGATGAAGAGCGCGACGCTCTCCGGGTACCAGACCCCGTCGTAATTCCGCAGCGAAGCGCGCATTTCCTGCTGGATTTCGCCGTCGCGTGAGAACGTCACGCGTACCGGCTCCCAGCCGCGCTGCGGGTCGAGCCACATTCGTAGAGCCCGAGGTCCGTCGTGGCGGCCACGACATGCAGGTCGCCCTCAACGCGCTCCTCGTACGAGCGGGGGGACGCCTGCGCCACGGGATCTTGCAACAGCGCCTCGGGGACGTCGCGCCAGGGGAACCCCGGCATGACGGCCAGGGCGCGCAGGCACGGGACAGGCGCGGCGCGCGCATAATGGTGAAAGTTGCAGGTCTCCTCTTCGTGAGCCCAGAGGGGACCTTCGTTCGTTCTGAGTAGATCCTGGGCGCCGTGCTTGTACTGGGCTCCAGACCCATCCGGGCCTCGAAACGCCCCGTCCTCCTCGCCGCGGTTGACCAGCAGGTCCTCCTCCTCGGAGAACCGTGTGGTGAAAAAACGCTCGTGGCCGCCATACGCCCGCGCCCGGTGCGACCATTCGATCTGCGCCGTGCGCATGCGCAGCCGGTTTTCCACCAGGTCCCGCAGGGGCTGCGGAATCTCCTGGGCCCACGCCGCAAACCCGAGCGCCCAGGCAACACACGTGGGAACAATCCAGCGCGCGCGTAGTGCGGCCGTCACCGTCGCCCGGTGCCCAGCACCCGTGAGCTTCACTTCTTTCCCCCGAGGCACTGCCCGTTGTCCTCTTCCACGACCGCCGGCTCGCCGCTATCGGCGACGAAGACCATGCTGCACGTACATGCGCCGCTGCACGGGCTCGGCTTCGCACACAGATAGGTCGTGCTACAGGTGGTTGTCGTCTGCTTCAGCAGGCGACCTGGCGGCGGTTGTGGAAATGCGTCCCGCGTCCACTTGCAGCGCGAACACGTCTCCGCGCCGCACAGACCCCCGCTGCAGTTCCCGCAGACAGGCGCCGCACGCCACTCTGGGTGGATTGAAACGGTAGCAGACGACCTGCTGGGCGAGCGCAAGTTGGCTCCCAGCTACGTAGGCGGCCACAACTCCTGCCGCCAGACCCGCAAGCTGCAGTCGACGTTCTGATTGAGTATGGGGTCCAGGGGCACTAAGGTCCAAGACGTGAACAACTCAAGCACCGCTCGGCTCCTGCCGCATTCGTCGCGCACGCGCACAGCCGTCGGGCGCGAGAGCTGCGCGCCTTGCGGGTGCTTGGAGCGAAGTCGCATCATTGGGTCCAACAGCACGCGCCCCTCGAGCTGACCCTTGTACAGTTTAAACGCTGTTGTTTTTTTTCAATGCTGATTTTCATCTTTTTTTTTGCGCCCTACCACACACACCTGTGAGCCCCTCACCGGGGCCGGGCCACCTCTCCGCGGCGCGCGCCACACGCTATCATGGCGGCATGAAGCGCCGCCGCGCGAGCCGGAATCCCGACGGCGAGACCGAGTACCACGCCGACGAGGGCTTCGCCGGCGCGCTGGACGCCCAGGACCCGTTGGCGGCATATCGGGAGCGCTTTCACCTCCCCCGCCGGCCGGACGGCCCGCCCGCGATCTACTTCGCCGGCATGTCGCTGGGGCTGCAGCCGCGCGCTGTGCGGACGGCAGTCGAGCAGGAGCTGGAGGACTGGGCGCGGCTGGCGGTCGATGCGCACTTCGAGGGCCGCAACCCCTGGTATTCGTATCACGAGCAGTTCCGCGCGCCGGGCGCACGCCTGGTCGGCGCGCTGCCGCACGAAGTCGTGTTCATGAACGGCCTGACCGTCAACCTGCACCTGATGCTGGTCAGCTTCTACCGCCCGACGCCGCAGCGCTATCGCGTGCTCATGGAGGACTGCGAATTCCCGTCGGACACGTACGCGGCGCGTACACAGGTCCGCTGGCACGGGTTCGACCCCGACGACGCCATCCTGGTCGTGCGGCCGCGCCAAGGCGAGCACACGCTGCGCATCGAGGACATCGAGGCGCTGCTCGACCGCGAGGGCGAGCGCATCGCGCTGGTGCTGCTCTCCGGCGTCAACTACGTCACTGGCCAGGTGCTCGACATGCCGCGCATCGCCGCTGCCGCCCGCCGCCGCGGCTGCGTCGTCGGCTTCGACCTGGCGCACGCGGCGGGGAACGTGCCGCTGCGGCTGCACGAGTGGGACGTGGATTTCGGGGTGTGGTGCACGTACAAGTACCTGAACGCCGGGCCGGGCTGCGTCGCCGGTTGCTTCGTGCACGAGCGACACGCGCGCGACGTGTCGCTGCTGCGCTTCGGCGGGTGGTGGGGCAACGACCCGGCGACGCGCTTCCGCATGCATTTGCAGCCGGAATTCGTGGCGGTGCCCAGCGCGGACGGCTGGCAGCTCTCCAACCCGCCGATCCTGTCGATGGCGGCATTGCGGGCGTCGCTGGGGATGTTCGACGAGGTCGGCATGGAGCGGTTGCGGGCCAAGTCGGTGCTGCTGACCGGCTACCTGCGGTACCTGCTTGAGGAGGGCGGCATGCACTCGCAGGGTGCCCCGCCCCTGCCAGGGGCGGGGGACAGACCGCGCGACTTCGAGATCATTACACCGCGCCAGCCCAGCGCGCGCGGCTGCCAGGTTTCGATTCTCGTGCACCGCGACCCGCAGGGCTTGCAGAAGGCGCTGAAGGCCGCGGGCGTCGTGTGCGATTTTCGGCCGCCGCACGTGCTCCGCGTCGCGCCGGTGCCGCTGTACAACACGTTTCACGAGGTGTGGCGCTTCGCGCGCGTGCTGCAAGCCCAGGCGTAGGATTACTGTGCCACGTTCACGGGTTTGGACACCAGCGGAGATCCACCGATTGAGCGAGCCGGTTGGGTCGAAGCGCGAATCCTTCGGATACGTGTTGCAGGAACCGTTTCTGACGCCGTGTACGCACCTGGAACGGTCGTAGCTTCGCAAGTCGGCTTGGCTTAGAATGCAGTCTTGTGCCGGCAGGGTTCGCGGGACCCGCCTTACAGCTCTGAAACTCGGGAGCCGACGTTCCCTGCCGTTGCTGGAGGGCTTACGCCGCGGAAGCCGGCTTCCCGGGCTCCGGGCCCAGGATCTCCTCGCCCGTGGTCTCGCCGTCACGTACCGCCAAGCACGCACGCAATACATGCAATTCGTACATCATGTCGTCATGCGGGAACTCAGCGCGCACCGCCTTCTCCAGGCGAACCAACTGATCCGCAGACAGGCCAGCCTCGGTCGCGACGGACCGGTAATCGAAGTAGCTCAGTGCGGCCATATCAAATCTCCGGCGGCGAGATTATATCGAGGTTGGGCAGCCCGTTGGGCAGATGGAAGGCGGTGATGGCGGCGCGACAACTTCGGTTCACAAGATGCCTGAAGTTCCATGACACCAGGACATCGTTCCGCGTCAGAACCGCCGCGGCCACGTGCAGTCCGTCGTTCAGCGACCGCCGCGTGAACAGGCCGGCATCCACATAACGGCGTGCCAGCGCTCGCATGTCGTGGGTGACTTGGTGGATGGTGAGCTGCCCGAGCGCCTTCAACAGGCTATCGCGGCGCATAGGGTCCGGCGTCTGATGCAGTTCGATGCGCGCGAGCTCGGACGTGCACGCCTCGAACTCCGCCAGCCGCGCCCAGAAGGCGGCCGTGAGCGTCCTGCGATCAGGGTAGCGGTCATCGTAAAGCGCACTGATCACCGACGTGTCCACGTATACGCGCTGTCTCATGTCGCCCCGATCACGAAATGACGCCGCGGCGTCGCATACGGCTCGCGATTATACCCCCGGCGGCGCGGCGCGCCGCAACCCACATAAGCGTCACCGGACTTACAATCCCGCGCCATGCCGAGCGGGGACAAACCGCACTTCACGATCATCGGCGCCGGGCTGGGCGGGGCGCTGCTGGCCAATTACCTGGCCCGCGCCGGCTATCCGGTCGAGGTCTACGAACGCCGGTCGGACCCGCGCGCGGCCGGCTTCGTCGGCGGACGCTCGATCAACCTGGCCATCTCCGAGCGCGGCCTGCACGCTTTGCGCGGCATCGGCCTGGAGGGCGAAATCCTGAGGATGGCCGTGCCCATGCGCGGCCGCATGATCCATCCCGTCCGCGGCGATCTGAAGTTCCAGCCGTACGACGCCGACCCGCGACGGTGCATCAACTCGCTCTCGCGCGGCGGGCTGAACGTTGCGCTGCTGAACGCCGCCGAGCGGCTGGGTGTGCGGCTTCACTTCGACTGTCGCTGCACGGAGGTGGACATCGAGCGCGGTGCGGCGAGGATGCAACGGGTCCCACCCGGCGAGACGCCCGTGCCGCCCGGCGAGACGCCCGTGGCACCCGGCGAGACGCCGGTACTACCCGGCGGGGTGCCCGCCGCACGCAGGGAGACGCCTGTACCACCCGCTGAGTTCTGGACCGACGCCGGCATCATCATCGGCGCCGACGGAGCGTACTCCGCGGTACGCTCCAGCCTCCAGCATCACGAGGGCTTCGACTACAGCCAGCAATACCTGGCGCACGGATACAAGGAGCTGTGCATCCCGCCGGCCGACGGCGGCGGCTTTCGCCTGGAGCCGCACGCGCTGCACATCTGGCCGCGGCGGGCGTTCATGATGATCGCGCTGCCGAACCCGGAGGGCACGTTCACCTGCACGTGCTTCTGGCCGCTGGAGGGCCCCGACAGCTTCGCCAACCTGCGCACGCCGGAGGAAATCCGCCGCTACTTCGAGGAGGTTTTCCCGGACGCGGCGCCGCTGATGCCGACGCTGGTGGAGGATTACCAGCGCAACCCGGTCGGCGCGCTGGTGACGATCCGCTGCCGGCCGTGGCACCACCGCGACAAGGTGGTGCTGCTGGGCGACGCGGCCCACGCCATCGTGCCCTTCTTCGGGCAGGGCATGAACGCGGCGTTCGAGGACTGCATCTGGCTGGACCGCTGCATCCGCGCGCACGCGCCGGACTTCGGGCGTGCGTTTGCGGAGTACAGTCGGCTGCGCAAACCGCACGCCGACGCCATCGCGGACCTGGCGTTGCAGAACTTCGTCGAGATGCGCGACAAGACGGCCTCGCGCGTCTTCCGCATGCGCAAGGCGCTGGAGCGCGGGCTGCACCGCGCGCTGCCGGGCTGGTACACGCCGCTGTACACGCTGGTCTCGTTCACCAACGTGCCGTACGCGGACGCCGTCCGCCGCGCCCGCCGGCAGGATTGGATCGTGCTGGCCGTGGCGCTGCTGCTGGCCGGCGTCGTTGTCCTGGAGCTGTGGCTCTTGCTTCTCACGGGACCGCCCTCGTAGGTCAGCAGCTGCTGTGATGAGTCTTGCTCGACAGCAATATGCGTTGAACGATATGCTATTGTGTATGCGGACCACCATCGAAATCCCGGAGCCGCTCTTTCGCCAGCTCAAGCGCGTTGCGGCCGAGCGGCAGATGACGATCCGCGCGCTGATCGAGAGCTCGCTGCGCCAGTTCCTGACCTCGCAGGAGGCGTCCCGTCGGCCGTTCAAGCTGAAGGACGGCTCGGTGCGCGGGGCCGGGCTGCAACCCGGGCTTCAGGGAGGTTCCTGGGAGCAGCTTCGCGACCTCATCTATGAGGGCCGCGGCGCTTGATCGCCGTCGACAGCAACATCCTCATCTATGCTCATCGGCGCGACTCACCCTGGCACGCGCTCGCGCGCCAGGCTGTCCGCAGCCTGGCCGAGGGGAACCACCCCTGCACGCGGCGCCGTTCGCCCTCGGCCGCCGGTCGGGTAGCATCCGCACTGCTTGGAGGCCCGCCGATGTCGCTCACCTATGCCACCTACCTGAAGGTCGACGAGCTGCTCGCGCTCCAGCAGCCGCGCTCGCAGCCGCCGGAGCACGACGAGCAGCTTTTCCTCATCATCCACCAGACCTACGAGCTGTGGTTCAAGCTGCTGCTGCACGAGTTCGAAAAGGTCTGCCGCGACTTCGCGGCCGGTGAGCTGTACAGCGCGATCGCGACCTTCAAGCGCTGCCGCACGGTGATGAAGACGCTGGTCGGCCAGCTCGACATCCTGGAGACCATGACGCCCGTCTCGTTCACCAGCTTCCGCGACCGGCTGGAGGACGCCAGCGGCTTTCAGTCGGTGCAGTTCCGCGAGCTGGAGTTCCTGCTGGGCTACAAGCGGCCGGAGATGCTCAAGTACTTCAAGCAGATCCCGGGCGCGGTCGAGACGCTGGAGCGGCGCCTGAGCCAGCGGTCGGTCTACGACCACTTCTATGACTTCCTGGCCACGCGTGGCGTGACGATTCCGCGCGAGCTGCGCGAGAAGGACGTGCGCGAGCCGTCGCGTCCGAACGAGGCGATCCAGGCGGCCCTGATCCGCATGTACCGGGAAGCGCCGGACGTCGCCATCCTGCTCGAGCTGATGACCGATTACGACGAGGGCCAGCAGGAATGGCGCTACCGGCACGTGAAGATCGCCGAGCGGAGCATCGGCGGCAAGCGCGGCACGGGCGGCTCACCGGGCGTGGAGTTCCTCAAGCAGACGCTGTTCGTGCCGGTGTTCCCCGACCTGTGGGCGATCCGGCACGGGCTGTAACCGCAGAGGCGCGAAGAGCACAGCGCGGCAGAGCTCGCCGCCGGCGTGGAGCCCGAAGGATTCCAGCAGCGTGGAGGTCGGCCGCTACGCCGCGGACAAGATGCCCGCCCTACCCGTCCTTCGCAACGCCGTGCCCTGGAGCGCCGCTTCGGCGTCTCGCGGCGGCTGGCACGTTGCATCGGCGACACGTGGGCGCAACGCATATCGCATGCCAAACTCCGCGCGCCTTTGGAATGGCCGCTCGGAATAGACTGGCTCTCGCCGCGTAGCTGGGGATGAACGCCCCTCGCACGCGGTGTGAGGAGCAAACGCGACATGCTCGACCGGCAGCCGGAAGGTCCGCTGATGCAGGCGCTGGAGAGTGTCGGCAAACGCGGCTTCGCCTACGCCTGGCAGATGCTGCGCAACCGCGAGGACGCCTTGGACGCAGTGCAGTCCGCGCTGGCGTCCGTCTGGCAGCACCGCCGCCGCCTCGACCCCGCCCGCGACGTACGCGGCTGGTTCTACCGCGTGCTGCGGAACAAGTGCGTGGACCAGTTGCGGCGGCGGCGGTCGCAGCCGACGGTGTCGCTCGAGCCGCCGGCGCTGGGCGACGAGCGCCAGGGCGTGCGGCCGGCCCGAAACGGACAACCAGAGGGGCACGACCCGGCCGAGGCGGTCGACCGCAGCGAGGCGCTGGCGCGGCTGCGGCAGGCGCTGGACGGGCTGCCGGCGGAGGCGCGGGAGATCCTGTTGCTGCGGGACTACCATGATCTGTCGTACGCGGAGATCGCGCGGACGCTGGAGGTGCCGATCGGGACGGTGATGTCGCGGCTGCATCGGGCGCGGTGCGCCCTGCGGGAACGGATGCAAGCGCGGGAGGCGTGATGGGTGCGTGCGCGGCCATCCGGGAGCTGCTGTCGGCCTATCTGGACGGCGAGTTGACGCAGCAGGACGGCCAGAAGGTCGCCGTGCACCTGGAGGACTGCCCGGCCTGCCGCGAGGTCTACGAGGACTTCCGCCGCCTGCGCGCAGACATCAAGCGGCTGGAGTGGCCGGGGCCGGACGAGACGCAGTGGAGCCGACTGATGGCGGGTTTGACGTTCAAGGTGACACGCGGGCTGGGCTGGCTGCTGTGGGTCGGCGGGCTGGTGATCCTGGCCGCCTACGGCGCCTACGAGTTCCTGCGCGACTTTTCGTTCCGGTCGGTGGAGCGCGTCGGCGTGCTGGCGCTGATCCTGGGGCTGGTGGTGCTGCTGTGGACCGTGCTGGCGGAGCGCATCGCCGCGTTGCCAAAGGACCGCTACAAGGACATCGAGAAGTGAGCCGGATTCTGATCGCCTCCTCGCCGACCCTGGCGGGCTATCGCGTCACGAAGGTGCTGGGCCTGGTGCGCGGCAACGCCGTCCGCGCCCGGCACATCGGCAAGGACCTGCTGGCGCTCTTCCGCAACGTCGTCGGCGGAGACGTGCCCGAGTACCGCAAGCTGATGGCCGAGAGCCGCGAGCAGGCCCTCGACCAGATGGTCGATGAGGCCCGCGAATTGGGCGCCGACGCCATCATCTCCGTCCGCTTCAGCACCTCCATGATCGCCGGCGGCATGGCCGAGATGCTGGCCTACGGCACGGCGGTGCGCACCGAGCCTGAGGCGGCTTCATCGGCGTAGGCAACTCCCGAGCCGGCTCGGTTCGCTGCCGTTCAACCAGCGGCGCTCGGATTGAACATCGGACCGGCCAACGGTAAGCTGGATGCTCACGTCGGCCCTTTGAGTCGGCGAGGAGCACGGAATGTCCGCCGGCGAATTCGGCTTCGCCGTCGCCGGCATGGGGGACATCAACTCCGACGGCGTTTCAGAGATTCTGGTCGGCGCACCGTTTGAGACGCCGCCGTCAAGCCTGACGGACGTGGGCCGCGCCTATGTGTTGACGCTACGTCTGGCGCGCGAAACTTGGCGACTCGAAAGAGCATTAGCCGTTGGTCGGCTCGGACCGCGGCCGGCCAGCCAGGTCCTCCAGCAGCGTCGTCGCGAAGCCGCAGCCGGCGGATTCGAAGTAGCAGTTGCCGTTGAAGAAGCTGGCCTTGCGCGTGCGGCTGGGGAAGCCGCGGTCGACGGCCTCACGCGAATCCTGGGCGTGAATGTAGTGTGCCTGGCCGAACGGGCCTTCGCGCGTCAGCTCCTGAATCCGCCGCAGCCACGCCAGCGCCTTCTCGCGGCAGCCGAAGCGCAGCAGCACGCTGGCGGCGCGGGCCGGCCAGCCGTCGTAGGAGCCGGTGGCCTGGTGGTCGGCACGGTAGGTCTGGAACGCCGGCAGCCTCTTGGTAAGTGCGTCGGGGTCATTGGGCGACAGTGCGTACAGCCAGTCGTCCGTCTGCAACTCGCGCTCAAAGAACTCGACCATGCCGCGCTTCACGTCGTCCGGCAGGTCCGCGGTCATGCACCGGCCGACGTAGACGAAGTCGAGGATCGTCTTCACCACGCGCCGCGAGCCGTCCGGTTGCAGGCACGCCCACGGGCCGCCGGCGTAGAGCGTCAGGACTTGACGGGCCAGCCCGTCGGCCTGCCGAGCGTACCTCGTGTCGCCGGTCAGCTCCGCCACGAAACGCAGCCCCTGCACGGCCAGCGCGTTGAACGCCGCCACCGTGTGTTCGTACGTGCTGACGCACTCGAGGATGTTCTGGCAGTCGCCGTAGTCGGTCAGCTCCGGCCGCAGGCAGCTCTTGAGGTAGTCGAGGCGCCGCAAGGCCCACTCGCGGTCGCCCGTGTTGCGCACGTAGTCGCGGACGCAGGAGAGGAACGCGCCCGGGTTGACGCCATAGGCCATGCCGGCCCCGGCGCCGCTGATGGTCTCGATGCCCCAGTGCCCGCGCAGGTCCACGCGCAGCATGGCTTCGAGCTGGTTGCGGAGCACGACCGGGTCAAGCCGCGCCAGCAGCGGAGCCTGAAACTCGACCTCCCACAGGAAGCTGGTGGTCGGCGCACCCTCCGGGCCGCCCCAGACGTAGGCGCGCTCCAAGCGCGTCGACGGCGAAGCCCTCGCTTGCGCTTCGGGCTCGGATGCGCCGCCCGTGGGTTCGCTCCAGATGCACTGGCCGCCGGTGGCGATCTGCGAGCGCGGCGTCGGGGGCGGGATGATGCGGCGGGTCATCAGCAGCGTGAGCACCGACACGTAGTAGAGGCGTGACAGGTCGGGGATGGGATCTGCGGACGACGTGCGGCCGTGCACGGGCAAGCTGGGCTTGCCCATGGGACCCGCAATGTCCTCGTAGGTGGGCAGGTGGCCGGAGAACTCGGTGTTTCCGGGCGTGAAGGCCGACTGCCACACGTGTTCCCAGGTGGTTTGAGCGGAGCTCCACTCCGGGTCTTGTGCGGGAAGCTCGCTGGACGCCTCATCCACAGATCCGTAGGTGAGTTCCTTGTACGGGATGGACGCGTCGGCGAGTTGGCTGGCATCGTCTGCGACAGGCGTTGCGACGAACCAGGGCAATCCCTCGCATCCCTGCTGTGCTTCCCAGACGACCGGCTGGCCCGCCTTGACGCGCAGCTCGGCCACGCCGACACGGCCGCGCTTCACAGGCGGCTCGCCGTCCAGCCAGGCCTGCAGATCGGAATAAACCGAAAGCCGTCCCGGCACCCGGAACGCCGCCCAGCCGAAGGTCTTCACATCCGACAAGAGGAAGCCGCCAGGGAGCAACCGCAGATTCATCTGCGGCACGTCTTCCGGCGGCAGGTTCCAGTAGTCGGTGAAGCGCCAGACGCGCGGCAGGCCGGTAAAGACCAGGTACATGTGCAGGTCACGCTCGAAACGGATCCGCTCGATTACAGCGGCTTGCCCGGCCGGCATGCGCACGACGCTGTGCACGCCGTGGCCGCGGCGTTCGATCTCGTACGCCTTCCAGCGGTATTGAATGCCGGTACGCGGGAAGCGGCGGATGCGGTCGCCGTCGCGGTGGAACATCAAAGCGGTCGGCGTAGACAGGCCGGTCGGGGCGCAAATCCAGTTCTGCACGCCGCTGATGTCCCAGGCGGCCTGCACCATGCCATGAAAGTTCGTGATCGCGGGCAGCGCGAAGTGCTCCTCGCTGGTCGGCGCGAGCCAGTCGCTGGCGAGTTGGTCGAGAGTCCGCACGGTGCGCCGCCGACCTCCGGCCGCAGGGCCGGCGTTATTCGTGCTTCTCGAGCTGCAGCGACGCCAGGCCGGTGGGGACGTCCTCGACCACGTCGAAGATGCGGTCCAGCCCGGTGACCAGGAAGACGCCCCAGACCTGCCGATTAATGCCGCACAGCTTCAGCCGCCGGTGGTTGGTGATGCTGACCAGCTTGCGCAGCTTGAGCAGCTTGGCGATGTTGGAGGAGTTCAGATAGGTGATGCGGGCGAAGTTCAGCAGCACGTCGAGCTGCGGGTTGTTGGTGCACTGCTCGATAATGGCGGTGAGGTCGTCGGTAAACTGCGGATCGTCCGTCAGCTCGCCCAGCAGTACGTTGTCCGACCAGTTCTCGACCGACATGCCCTGCCCTGCCTCCCCCGGCCCGCACCTACTTCAGCTCCACGTTCCAGTACGCGAAGTCCAGGAACTGCTTCCAGCTCGCGTAGCGCGAATCCGACAGCTTGATGGTCAACACCGGCGAACGCCGCGGCCGCTTCGGCGGCGCGATCAGCCGCAGGCCGGCCTGCTGCGGCGTGCGGCTGCCCTTCTGCACGTTGCAACGCACACAGGCGGAGATGACATTCTCCCATACGGTCTTGCCGCCCTGCGAGCGCGGGATCACGTGGTCGATGCTCAGCTCGCTGGTCGGGAAGCGCCGCCCGCAGTACTGGCAGCGGTTGTGGTCGCGTGCGAAGAGGTTGCGGCGGTTGAGCTTGACGTCCGCCCGCGGCAGCCGGTCGTAGCCCAGCAGGCGCACGATCTTCGGGACGGCGATCTGGAAGCGCACGGTGCGGATCCAGTCGTGTTCGTCGTACCGGAAGGCGGCCTGCGCCGCGCTGACCTCGACCCAGCTCTCGAAGTCGTACGACAGGTACTCCCCGTCCTCCAGCCAGACGGCCTCCGCCAGGTTGCGGTACAGCAACGTGAGGGCGCGCTTCGCGCTAACCACCCGCACGGCCATGTACAGGCGGTTCAGCAGCAGCACGCTGGCGTTCAGACCTGGAGAGGCGGCGATCACCGGTTCCACGCTGACAGTCCCCCCGCGGGCGACGATCCAGACTCTGGCCGGACGGAACACCCAGGCAACATTGCGGCCGAACCTACCCGGCCGCTGGCAAGATCGTAGCCGGTTGGCCAACGGGGTTCAACGGCGAGTGTGCCCCCCTCGACCCTGCACCGGGCCTCTTGCTTGCCAGCGCCCCTGCGGCGCGCGATAACGCCGCCCGATGTCGAATGGACCTTCTGACGCGGCCCCGCTGGCATCCGGCGCCATCCGCACAGCCCAGCGTCGCGCCCGCGTAGCGATCGCGGCTCTCGGACTGGTGCTGGTCCTCGTCGCCTATTCCGCCGGCTCGCCAGGCTTGGGGTGCCCCTGGATCCTCGGCGACGAGTATATCTTCGTCGTGAACAACTCCGACGTCACCGGCCTCGGTCGCGACGAGCCGCTGTGGCAGCGCAGCCTGCGGATCTTCACACACGCCCACCACGACCTGTATCAGCCGTTCACGATCCTGAGCTACGCCATCGAGTGGCGCCTGTGGGGCGAGGGCCGGCTGTTCTGGATGCGGCAGACCGACGTGCTCATCCATGCCGTCAACGCGCTGCTCGTCTGGGCCGTGCTGCGCCGCCTGCTGCTGCGTTTCGGCGCCGGCTGCGAGCTGGTCTGCACCGGTGTCGCCTGGATGCTCGCGCTCGTCTGGACGCTGCACCCCATGCTCGTCACGACCTACGCCGCCGACATGGGTCGCACGCACCTGCTGGCGGCGACGTTCACGCTGCTCTCGCTGCTTTTTCACCTGCGCTCGCTTGAGCCAGGCCGGTCAGCATGGTTCCTCGCCGCCGCGGCTGCGCTGCTGCTGGCCATGCTGAACAAGCCCGTGGTGGGCTGGGTTGCCGTTGTCTTCGTCCTGGAAGCGCTGCTGCTCGGCCCCGGACGCACCCTGCGGTCGCCCCGCATCTACGTCGTGGCCGTCCTGTGCGCCGCGTTCGCCGTCGCCACACTGCGGACCACCGCGGCAACTTTCATGCTGGAGGACTCGCCGCTGCCGCTGTTCGGCGATCCGCTGGCACGGGCGGCGATGAGCCTGTGGTTCTACCTGCGCAATCTGCTCGCGCCGCTGTGGCTGGCGGCCTGGTATCCGCCGGACATCCACACCCACTGGCTCAACCCGCGGGTGTGGCTGGGGGCCGGGCTGGCGCTTGCGGCAGCCGGGGTCGCGCTGCTTGCGGCACGACGACGCCCGCTGCACGCCGTCGCGCTCGGCCTGGTCTGGCTGCTGGCGACGTGGCTGCCCGTGAGCGGCATCGTCGGCGCGCGGGTGGCCGCAGCGCAGGACCGCTACTTCTACCTGCCGTTGGTCGGCCTGCTGCTGGCCCTGGGCGCCGGGCTGGCACGATTCGTGGCCGCCAGCCCGGCCCTGATGCGCCCGCGGCTGGTCGGCAGCGGCGCGCTCGCCTTGCTCTACGGCGCCGCCGCCCTGCCGTGTGGCCAGGCGCTCTGTCGAGAAGCGCGCAGCACGTTACAGCGCGCGGCGCGCGTCGCGGAGCTCTACCCGCGCGACCCGCGCGTGCTCGAGTCGCTGGCCGCCGCGCATCTGTTCGGCGTGAAGAACCCGACGCCGGAGGGCTACCCGTCGCGCGAGTGGGCGGAGCGCGGCGAACAGGCGCTGGCGGAGGCGATTCAGACGGCGGAGCAGCATCCCGAGTATTTCGGCGACCGGAACAGTCGGGCGGCGTTCCACCGGCGGATCGCGTTCGAGCTGTGGAACCTCGGCCGCTACGAGCGGTCGCTGCAGCAGGCGCTGCGGGCGCACGATTTCGAGCCGGAGTCGCGCCTGACGTGGCTGCGGCTGGCGCATGCGTACCGCGCGCTGGAGCGTTGGGAGGATGCACTGCGCGCCTACGAGAAGCTCGAATCGCTGCTCACACCGAACGCACCCGACTGGGGCCTGCGGTTCACGGAGTTCGGCGAGCTGCTGTTGGATCGCCTGCGCGATCCGCTTCGGGCGCGCGCGAAGTTCCAGATGGCGCTGCAGGCTGGACGTCTGACGCCGGTCGCCCGTACGCGGGCGCTGACCGGCCTGGCGCGCTGCGAGGTGCTGGTCGGTGAGGGCGCCACGGGACTGCAGCTTGCGGCGCAGGCGCTGGAGCTGCAGCCGGACTGCTTGCCGGCGCTGCAGGTGGTCGCGCTCTATCACCTGCGCAGCAATCACTGGGAGGAGGCGTTCGAGGCGTACGCGGCGGCGCTGGAAGCTGCGCCGACCGACTACGAGGCGCTGCGCGGCTTCTCGGTCGCCTGCACGCAGCTCGGGCGCTGGCGCGACGCGGCCCTTGCCTGGCAAGACGCATTGGAGCGCGACCCCGACCAGCCTGTGTTTCGGGCGCAATTCATCTGGGCGGCGGCGTGCGCGGGCGAGGAGCAGGCGCAGGTGTGGGCCGGCCGCGTGTTGAGCGACGAGCCGAATCATCGCTTCGCACACCTGACCAAGATGCTCGCTGCGATCCGTGCCGGCCGGGTTGATCAGGCGCTGGACTGCATCGAGAAGGCCCAGGCCGGTCCTGCGCTGCCGGAAGCGCGTGAGCTCGACCGCGCCGCAGATGCACTGACGCAGATGCTGCGACATGAAGAGCTGCCGGCGGAGGCCGCGGTGCCCGCGGCAGCGCTTTGGGCGGCGGCGGGATACCCGGAGCGGGCGCGCGAGCTGATCGACAGTTTCCTGGAGGAACATCCGGACTCGGACTGGCGGCCGCAGGCCGAGGCTGTGCGCGGACAGCTTTACCCGTGACGCTAACTTGTCCCGAACGCAGCCCGCAGGTGGTCGGCTAAATTTTCGCTGAAATATTGGAGAGTGGGCTTGCATCGCGGGGCAGCCTTGATATACTTTGGCGTTGTTGTAGTCGTGGAAATAGCGACTTACAGCGGGCGAAATCACTAAGTTTCGTTCTGATAAACATTTGCTTCCACTCGCTGCGGCACCCTCAGACCGCGCCAATACCCAAAAGGGTGCCGCACGCCTTTTTTAGACCAGCTCGTCTGTTAACATGGGTAAACCCCCTGGAGCGCCCGCGCTCGCTTCGGGTTGCTTCACCGGCCTTGCGGCGTGGGCGGGCGGGGGTTGGCCGCAGCGCCGGTCCCATACGCGTCCGTGCCAGGACTGCAAGTCCACGCGGTGGCGAGTCTCGATATTGGTATGATCCGGCCGTGTTACGTCCCGGCGAATCGACGCCAGGTCGAAAGCGCGAGCCAAGAACCCACGCAGGGGGCCGAAGGTCCACGGTAAGCGGCCATGAACGTGGAGCAGGCCGGATGAGGGCAGAGCCGCGTACGCTGTACCTGATCGACGGCCACTCGCAGATCTTCCGCGCGTACTACGCCCCCTTCGGCAACCTGACCGCCCCGAGCGGCGAGCCCACCCGGGCCACGCACGTCTTCTGCCAGATGCTGCTGAACATCCTGCGCGACAAGAAGCCGGATTACCTGGCGGTCGTCATGGACGTGTCCGACGAGACCGTCTTCCGCAAGGACATCTACCCGGAGTACAAGTCGCACCGCCAGCCGACCCCCGAGGACCTGCCCGTCCAGATCGACCGCATCGTGTCGATCCTTCAGACCGCCGGCGTCCCCATCCTGCGCAAGGAGCGCTTCGAGGCCGACGACATCATGGCCACGCTGGCCCGGCGGCTGCCCAACCACGACCTGCGTATCTTCCTGGTCAGCCGCGACAAGGACCTGGAGCAGCTCCTCTCCGACCGCGTGAGCCTGTTCGACCCAATGAAGGACGAGGTCATCACGTCGCAGCGACTCCTGGAGCTGAGGGGCTGGACGCCGCAGCAGGCCATCGACGCCCAGGCACTGATCGGCGACAGCGTGGACAACGTGCCGGGCGTGGAGGGCGTGGGGCCGAAGTCGGCCGCGAAGCTGCTGCAGAAATACGGCAGCGCCGAGGCGGTCGTCGCACACGCCGACGAGCTGACGCCCAGGCAGCGCGAGAGCGTGCGGAAGTTCGCGCCGAAGCTGGAGCTGACGCGCAAGCTGGTGACGCTGCGCGACGACGTGCCGATCGAGTACGACGTGCGCGACTTCGACGTGCGGCGGTTCAACTGGGCCGCCGTGCGGCCGGTCTTCGAAGAGCTGGGCTTCCGCCGGCTGCTCGATCAACTGCCCGACAAGGGTGGTGCGGGCGTCCCGCCCGAAAAGGGTGGTGCGGGCGTCCCGCCCGAAAAGGGTGGTGCGGGCGTCCCGCCCGAAAAGGGTGGTACGGGCGTCCCGCCCGAAAAGGGTGGTGCGGGCGTCCCGCCCGCGAAGAGCACGAACCGACGAAGCGACGAAGGGACACAGAATCGCCGGTCGCCGCGTCAGAAACCGGGACGCACGAGCCCGCCTGCTCCGTCGCGAGACGAGGCCGTACTGCAGAGCTCCGCTTTGCGTTCGCGCGACGGGACCGTAGTGCAAAGCTCTGCTTTGCCTCCTGCAACGACCGCAGTCCAAGGCTCTGCTTTGCCTGCCCTCGCCCCACCGCGCGGCGAGTATCGCCTCATCTTGCAGCCCGACGAATTCGAACGGTTTGTCGGCGAGCTCTCGGTGCAGCCGGCGTTCGCGCTTGACACGGAGACCACCGACGTCAACCCGATCGACGCCGACCTGGTCGGCCTGTCGTTCGCGTGGGGCGTCGGCCGGGGCTACTACCTGCCGGTGCGCAGCGCCTTTGGCGACCCGCTGCCGCTGAATGTGGTGCGCGAGCGGCTGACACCGATCCTGGCCGACCCGGGCAAGCTCAAGATCGGCCACAACCTCAAGTACGACCTGCTGGTGCTGCGGCAGGCCGGCCTGCCGGTGGCCGGGCCGTTGTTCGACACCATGATCGCCGCCTTCGTGCTCGACCCGCTGCACACGTCGTTCGGGCTGGACCGGCTGGTCGAGCGGGCCTTCGGCCACCGCATGACGCCCATCAGCGATTTGATCGGCAAGGGTCGCGACCAGCTCCGCATGGACCAGGTGCCGCTGGCCCACATCGCCGAGTACGCCGGCGAGGACGCGGACTATACCTGGCGGCTCAAACTGCTGTTCGAGTCGCAGCTCGCCGCCTCGGACGTGGCGCCGCTGTTCTACGACACCGAGATGCCGCTGGTCGATGTGCTGACCGAGATGGAATTCAACGGCGTGAGCCTCGACGCGGCCGTGTTGGAAGAGATGAGCCGCGATATGGCCGCCCGTGTCGAAGCCATCGCCGAGGAGGCGTACGCCCTGGCTGGCATGCGTTTCAACATCGATTCGCCCAAGCAGCTCGCCGAACTGCTGTTCGACAAGCTCGGCTTCCGCGTCGTCCGCCGCACCAGGACCGCCCGCTCGACCGACGCCGACACGCTGGAGGTGCTGGCCCGCGAGACGGCCCACCCGTTGCTGCGGCTGCTGCTGGAATACCGCGAAATCCAGAAGCTGCGCGGCACGTACGTCGATGCGCTGCCCAAGGCCCGCAGCCGCCGTACCGACCGCATCCACACCAGTTACCGCCAGATCGGGGCGATCACGGGGCGCCTGTCCAGCAGCGAGCCGAACCTGCAGAACATCCCGATCCGCACCGAGCTGGGCCGGCAAATCCGCCGCGCGTTCGTGCCGCGCACGCGCGACGAAGTGCTCATCGTGGCCGACTACTCGCAGGTCGAGCTGCGCATCCTGGCTCACTTCAGCCAGGACGAGGCGCTGATCCGCGCCTTCGCCGCGGACCGCGACATCCACGCCTTCGTCGCCGCCCAGGTCAACGGCGTGCCGCTGTCCGACGTGACGCCCGAGATGCGCTCGCGGGCCAAGGCCGTCAACTTCGGCATCATCTACGGCCAGACGCCGCACGGCCTTTCGCAGGCCAGCGGCATGAGCCGCACGGAGGCGCAGGACTTCATCGCCAATTACTTCCGCCGCTATCCACGCGTGCGCGCCTTTCTCGATCAGATCATCGCGAACGCGCGCCGGGACGGGTTCGTGCGCACGATCCTCGGCCGCCGCCGGCCGGTGCCGGACCTCGACTCGCGCAACCGCTCGGCCAGGGCGCAGGCGGAGCGCATCGCGGTAAACACGGTGATGCAAGGCTCGGCAGCGGATCTGATCAAGGTCGCCATGATCCGCCTGCATCGCCGCATCCGGGAGGAGAAGCTGCCGCTGCGGATGCTCTTGCAGGTGCACGACGAGCTGGTGTGCGAAGGTCCGCGCAACCGCGCCGCGGAGCTGGGCGACCTGATCGCGGATGTCATGAGCCATGCGCTGGAGCTGCGCGTGCCGCTGAAGGTGGATGTCGGCCTGGGCGAGAACTGGCTCGCGGCGAAGTAGGGGCGCCGCGCGACACGCGCCAATCCGAGCCCGAAGCGCAAGCGAGGGCTTCGCCACCACAGCCCGGCCGGTCCGACCCGGCAAGTCCGAGCCCGGCAAGTCCGAGCCCAGCAAGTCCGAGCCCGGCAAGTCCGAGCCCGCCAGTCCGAGCCCGAAGCGCCAGCGAGGGCTTCGCCACCACAGCCCGGCCGGTCCGAGCCGGCAAGTCCGAGCCCGGCAGTCCGAGCCCGAAGCGCAAGCGAGGGCTTCGTCACCGGCCGCGCGGCGCCTCCGGATGCCAAGGCTTCGCCCGAACACGATTGCCGCCCCGCCGCCTGTTGTCCGATCGGCAAGTCCGAGCCCCGCAGTCCGAGCCCGAAGCGCAAGCGAGGGCTTCGCCACCGGCCGCGCGGCGCCTCCGGATGCCAAGGCTTCGCCCGAACACGATTGCCGCCCCGCTGCCTGTTGTCCGCCAGCAAGTTCGAGCCCGAAGCGCAAGCGAGGGCTTCGCCACCGGCCGCGCGGCGCCTCCGGATGTTGACGCGTCCCAACACCATCGCAGGCGATCGCCGGCTACTCGTCTCCCTGATGGTCATTCACGTACTCGATCGCCCGCCGCAGGCTCTCGGCGTTCCACAGCCAGCGTCGGCTGCCGCCCTCGGTCCAGACCGGCGCATTGCGGTCCGCCTCGCCGCTCTCGCGCAGCCGGCGCGTCGTCCAGGCCTTCAGTTGCTCCATCGCGCGCCCGGGTTGGATATCGCAGCTCACGACTGCATGCACGTGGTTGGTCCGCACATTGAGCGCATGCAACGTCCACGATCGGACGCCGCAGTGCGACCGCACCGTCTGATCCACGACGCGGCGCGCGGCCGTGCTCAGCCGGACCGGTCGGCGTGCCATCTGGCGCACAGCGTGCATCAAGCGCGTTTCGTTTGGCGGCAGAAACGGCATACCCGGCGCGTTGTGGTCACGGTCTACCGAGCCGCGCTCGTCGCCGTGCAACCACGTGCCGTAGCACGTCCAGGTCAGCAGGTAGCCCAGAGGCTCACTCACGCCGAACCTATCCTACCGCGCGAGAGTCGTCGTCCGAGCCCGGCAAGTCCGAGCCCGAAGCGCAAGCGAGGGCTTCGCCACCGGCCGCGCGGCGCGCGCGAATCGGAGCCCGAAGCGCAAGCGAGGGCTTCGCCACCACAGCCCGGCCGGTCCGAGCCGGCAAGTGCGAACCGGCAAGTCCGAGCCCGGCAAGTCCGAGCCCGAAGCGCAAGCGAGGGCTTCGCCACCGGCCGCGCGGCGCCTCCGGATGCCAAGGCTTCGCCCGAACACGATCGCCGCCCCGCTGCCTGTTGTCCGATCGGCGAGACGGAGCGCCGCTCCGTATCCGAAGCCCGCTCGTCTGCGCGCGCCAAGCCCTCGCTGGCGCTTCGGGCTCCGATCGGCCGTGCCCCGCGCCGCTCTCGACAGCGCGGCAAGTCCGAGGTCGGCAAGTCCGAGCCCGACGGGTGCGAGCCCGGCAGTCCGAGCCCGAAGCGCAAGCGAGGGCCTCGCCACCGGCCGCGCGGCGCGCGCGAATCGGAGCCCGAAGCGCAAGCGAGGGCTTCGCCACCGGCCGCGCGGCGCCTCGGGATGCCAAGGCTTCGCCCGAACACGATCGCCGCCCCGCCGCCGAGCAGGTCCGCGACCGGCTGCGCGGCGAGGGCAAGCCGTGCGTCACGCGTGGGCGGGCGGCCTGCGGTTTCTGGCCGACTCGCTGGCCAGCCTGCTGAGCGTCCTGGTCGGCGGCTTGGTCTGGTGGGCGCTGCTAATCGCGGGTGTGCTGATCGTGCGGCACTACGTCCGCGCCGCCGAGCGCCGGCGGGCGGCGACCCCAACGTAGCTATTCAGGCGGCGGGCCCTACATCGCTACCCGGGCCGGAGCTTTTCAGACAGAGCCTACGGCTCGTTGGGCAGGCCCGCCAGGCCGTCCTGGGCCTTCTTGGCGTGTGTCGTGCCGGAGTACGTGTCGACGATGCGCTGGTAGTACTTGCGGGCCAGGCGGTAGTTGTGGTTGGCGGCCATCGAGCGCGCGATCTGCAGCCACGAGTCTGCCTTCTTCGCGTCCTCGCCGGCAAGCTCCTTCAGCGCCTCGCCGGAAGCGCCCGCTGCGCCGGCTGACTTGTCCTTGCCTTTCGCGCCGCCGCGCGCGGCGCCTGACGGGCCAGGCAGCGCGCCCCCCGCCTGCACGTCGCCGAGCGCCTTCTCAATCGCGCGCAGTAACTCCGGCCCGCGCGGCTTGACCGCGACGATCTTGCCGTCGCGGCCGACCAGGAACGCGGCCGGGATGGCGTTGATGCCGAACTGACGCGCCAGGCGTGCGTCCCACTTCTTTCCGTCGGCGATGTGCCGCCAGGCCATGCCGTTGTCCTGGACGAACTTCTTGCACTGGTTGATGTCGCCGTCCAGCGAGATGCCGATGATCTCCAGCCCGCGCTCGTGGAACTTCTGGTAGGCCTCCTTGACGTGCGGCAGCTCCGCGCGGCAGGGCGGACACCAGGTGGCCCAGAAGTCCACCAGCACGACCTTGCCGCGGAAGTCCTGCAACGCGATCTTCTCGCCCGTCAGCAGGTCCTTGTCCTCGAAGTTCGGGAACTCCTGCCCCTCGCGCAGGCTCTGGCCGGACGCCGCAGCGCAGAACGCCACAGCCAGGCCGGTCGCAACCAGACGCGACGTTACCCCTGTATGCATCATGCTCTCCAAGTGAAGCCGCCGGCGTGGGCTATCCCCAACGCGCCGTCCGATGCTACTACTATCGGGATTCGGCCGGGGTGTGTCAAAGGCAAACGCGCGCCCGACCGCGTGGCACGGTCTCGAGATGAGGGGTCCCACTGGCAGCTTGGTGCCAGTGCTTCACGGCGGACGAGCCGCCCGTGGCACCCAAACTGACACACCACCCGCGACTCACCGTGTGGCCCGGTCTCGCGAAGCGAGGCCGGGGGTTCGAGCTACGCACGGTCGCTGCGCCGGGCCGTGCCACGCCGGGTACGGTCGGGCTTCCTGCCTCGCGGTCGGAGACCGCTCCTACGGCGCCGGCTACCACGGCGAGATCTGGTACCACTCCTCGGGTTGCTGTGGGTCGTAGAACAGCTCGAGCACGGTCGGCCGGTCGAACGGCGTCAGCTCGTACAGGACGGCCTTGCCGATTTCGCGCCGGAACAGGTGCAGCGGGCCGCATTCCGGCAGCTTCTGCGGCTGTTCGTGCTTGAGCGGCGCGATGAAGACCGCGACCGGTCGCCCCTCCACCCGCAACATCAGCGTCAGCGTCCCGAAGGCGATGCACGGACAGCGCTTCAGCCCGAGCTGCTCCACGCCCGGCGGCAATTGCTCCGCCGGCGGCAGCAGCAAACCCTGCTGGGTCTTGTACCAGACGGCGGCGGCGAACTCGCGGCTGTCGGTCGCGCACCACTGATTGGGATCCCAGCCTTCGGCCACGAACTGGGCATAGGCGCGGTCGACGCTGACCAGGGCGAACCGCGATTGTGACCGCCGCGCGTACCACCAGACCGACACGCTCGCCCCGACCGCCAGCAGCAACAGCGCCGCGGCGAGCGCATAGGGAAGTCGGAAGACCGGCGATCGCCGAGCCGCGAGCCCGGCCTCAGCGAGCGCGTCGGCCGGGACACCGGCGGCGGCCAGCAGCGCGCGCAGCCGTGCGTCGCCCGGCGGGGCATACAGGCGCAGCAGGGCGGCGTCGATGCGGCGCTGCGCGTCGAGCGCGGCGTGCAGGCCGGCGTCGCGCGCCAGGCGCTGCTCGAATTCGGCCCGCCGCGCCTCGCTCAGCGCGCCGTCCAGGTACGCTTCGAGCAGGGCGTCCGGGTCTTGGGGCTGCGGTCCGTTCATGCGTGGCTCTCGGGCGCTCGGCCCGTTTCGTGCGTCCCTCCCAGGCGCTGCCGCAGCGCTTTGCGCGTGCGGTGCACGTGGCTCATCGCCGTCCCCTCGGGGATGCTCAGGATTCGTGCAATCTCCGCGTATTGCAGTCCGCCCACGATCCGCAGCAGCAGGCAAGCGCGGGCGGTCTCATTCAGGGAGTTCAGGGCGGCCGACAGTCGGTCGTCGAACACCCGCTGGTCAGACGGGAGCTCCCCCCGGGGCGTCAAGCGAAACTCGTGCTGCTCTTGTACGGTCGGGTCCACCGCGCTGCTGCGCTCCAGCTCGGCCTCGTCCAGCTCGACCCGCTGCCGCTTGTGCTCACGCCGGACGGCGTTGAGGGCCACGTAGCGGACCGTTTGGGCCATCCAGGCGCGGAAGTTCGTGCCGGGCACGAATTCGTTCAGTTTCCCCAGCGCAATCAGCGCCGCCTCCTGCACCACGTCCTCCGCCAGCGCCGCGTCGCGGGTGATCCCGACGGCGACAATCCAGAGCAGTCGAAATGACGCCTTGAACTGAGCGGCGAACTCCGCCGCCGTCAACGGCACCGGCGCCGCGCGGACCACGGGCGCAGAGGCCGCTCTCGGCTCGGGACCGGCCGACGATTCCATGCGCACCGCCGAAGACAGCCAAGCCGCCACAGTCGCCGCAGTCGCCGCAGTCGCCGCGCGAGCAGGCCCGGTCTGCCCTGCCCTCCTCTTCTACCGACCTCGCCCTTGATTGCAAGCCGCATCGTGACCGGTTCCTGCTGGCGCATGTGTCGGCCCGGCAGCGGGCTTGCAGACCCCGGCGCCGGAGGTCCGATCGTCCGGACGGCGACCAACCTGAATCGCTAGAAGCTGGGTTCATAACTATCGGTAGCGGGTTTCACCCGCCTGTCTGTGCGACGTGGCTCTTGCCGTGTGGATCGGCCGGCAATCCGGCGGCGGGCGAACCCGCCCTACCTCGCTACCCGCGCCGGGGCTTTTCAGACAGAGCCTAGGGCGAAGCGGAGGGCGCGGCGGTCTCGCGGCCCGCGGCAAACCAGCGGCGCAACACCTGCTCGGCCGGCTTGCCGCGTGGCGTGTAGTTGAAGTCCGACGGCCCGCCCGGGGCGGCCGTCCACTCCCACCAGATCACGCCGGACAGGCCGGGCGTGCCGTCCCACACGCGGAGGAAGGCCTCATACAGGCGGCGCTGTTCCTCGTGACCGGCGGCCGTGGCGTTGGTGTTCTGGTAATAGTTCCAGGGCGCAGTAGCGGCGCCTTCCTGGCTGCACCAGCCGACTTCGGTGAGCACCAGTGGCTTGCCGGTCGTCTTGAGCCAGTCGGTGATCTCTTTGTGCACCGGCCGCCAGCGGCCGATAATCTCGTCGACACTCGGGTTCTTATGATCGGCCAGTGTGTAATAGCTGGTCATGCTCACAAAATCGAGCTTGTCCCAGAATGCGATCGGTTTGTAGTGGTCCCAGTTCGCCGAGTAACTCAACTGGCCGCGGTACAGGCCCCGCACCAGCTCGATCGTCTTTACCCACTCCGACGTGTACTTCTCCGTGCTCACCAGCTCCGAGCCGACAAAGAACGCCTCCGCCTCGCCTTCGCGGGCAATGTCCGCAAAGTGCCGCACGAACTTGCGGTACTGGGCCCACCACTCGACCCAGTCCGGCGGATCGATCACGCCGCGCCATTCGCTGCCGCGCGGGTGCGACAGCAGCACGATCGGCATGACCATCACGCGCAGGTCAAGCCGATGGGCTTCACGGATGAGGGCGGCGAAGTCGCCGGGTGACGGCGTGCAGCGGGCGTCGATGTAGATCGCCTGCGCGCGGGCGTGCTCCATGTAGCCGGCCGCGCTGAGCAGCACGCTGTTGGCGCCCAGGCCGGCGATCTCGCGCAGCAGGGCCGCGTACGTCGCGAACGCGGACGCACCGCTGGCGAGCTGGATCGCCAGGCCGCGCTGCCGCACGGTCTCAGCGGGCTGCGGGTCGGCGGCCAGGGCGCTCGAAGCGAGGGCGGGCGCGCGGTCACAGCCGGCGGCGAGCAGCAGCAGGGAAGTGAGGGTGATCGCGCCTCGCATCCTCAGTTTCTATACGCTGGGACCCCGATAGATTGCGGGGGCCGAGCATTGTATCGCTGGGTTGGCGGGCGGGACATACAGATGCGCTGGCGCGCCAGCGGCGGGCCGAGATCGTAGGCGTGAGCCAACCCTACGTGCCCGGGGCCGCGGAACGGGTACGGCCGACGGCGCACGGACCGCGGGGACCGCAGTTCGGCGTGCGGACAGGTGGGGCGCGCGTACGATCGTGCGAAATGTGCCGCGGATCCAGCAGGTTGCGCCAGGGGCCGCGGCTGGGGGTGTTGGCTGCTTGTGGCGGCCGAAACTGGGGCTATAGTGTGCTGCGCTGTCCGAGGGAACGGGCGGCAGAATTCCACCCCAATTGGGAGAGGTCCATGAAAGGACGTGCGGTCAAGTGGGTCGCCCTTGCGCTGGGCGGCGGCGTATTGTTCCAAGTCTCGAGCTGTGCCGCGATCCTGGTCCAGCTCCTTGTTCAGAACGCCCTGCGGGTGCTGATCGAGGGGATTCTGAACAATGCTGAGGCGGCGGCCGGCTGATCGTGTCTTGCCGGTGCTGCTTGCGCTCGGCGGTCCGATCCTCCTGCTGCCGCCGGGCTGTCGGTCGGCCGGCCTGAGAGCCGAGGCGCCGCGGCCCATCGCCGCGATCGACGGCTTGGCGAAGCTCGAGGCCGACGGCGATCTCGTCCACATCGCGCGTGACGCCAAGTCGCCGCGCGTGCTGCTGGTCCATGGCCAGCCGCGCGAGGAAGTGCTGCTGCGCACCGGCGACCGGTTCGTCCTGGGCGTCGGCGAGCACGACAGCGAGGGTTACGAGATTCTGATCATCACCAGCGACCGCATCACGCTGCGGCGCGTGGTGCTCATCGACCGCCGCGCGACTGGCGAAGGCCTGCGGCGCGAGCAGAGCGTCGTCGCGGTCGTGCCATACGGGCCGAAACGACCCGACAGCCCCGCTAACCCCCGGTCGAACGCTGGGCAACCGTAGACCGCCGGAGTTCCGACTGGCGGCGGGCAACTGCTCAGCGGTCTGGCTACCCGCCGTGCTCGGCGCGGGCGTCGTTGCGGATGGCGTGGCCCAGATGCAGGCGCAGGGCGACCTGGGGTGGGTAGTGCGCGAGGCGGCGGAAGCCAGGCGGGCAGTCACCGACCATGCAGTACACGTCATCATCGTTCAGCGTGAGCCGGTAGACGGCGAAGTACGCCTCCGCGCTGCGGAACAGCGCGGCCAGCTCCTCGTGGCGGATCGTGGCGCCGCGGGCGTAGTGCTGCACGAAGCGGCGCATCGTTTCGCGCAGGCCGGGCGGCGCCAGCGTCGGATCGACGAGCTGCACGCCCATCACCAGCATGAAGCGCGTGCCGATGTGGAAGCTGTACGCGTCGTCCACCATGAGCTCATACGCCGGGAAGTAGTTCGGCTCCGTCTCGCCCACCGCGACATAATGGCGCGTCTGCGGCGTGCATCGGGCGGCGATGGAAGCAGCCGCCGGCAGCTCAAACGAGAACAGCAGCGTGCGCCCTTCGCCCTCCAGCGGCTGCTCGTCGAACTCGCCTTCCAGCCGCACGTGCTTGGGTGCACGGTCGCCGAGCTGCCGCGACACATACTCCAGCGCCTGGCGCTCGCGCTCGCGGAGCTGTTCATCGGTCAGCTTCGACGTCGGCACGATCCCTCCCAGACCACCGGACCGCCGGCCGCGGGGGGCCGACGCTACGCTCTCTTGGCGGCCTGCTGAACGCACTCGATCCGCGCCAGCGCCGCGGCGCCGATCACGCCCCCGTCGTCGCCGAGCGTCGCGGGGAGGATCGTCGGCTGGTCCCTGGCAATCCGCCAGGTGAGGCGCTCAAAGTGCGCCCGCACGGCGTCGAACAGTTGCGGGCCGGCGCCGATCAATCCGCCGCCCAGCACGATCCGCTCCGGGTTGAGCAGGTGTTGCAGGTTCACACAGCCGACGGCCAGATACCGGCACATTTCGTCCCAGACGCGCGTCGCGAGCGCGTCGCCGTTGCGGGCCGCCTGTGCCACGTCCGAGCTGGTGATGTGCGCGCCGGCGCCGACGTTCGTCCGCAGGATCGAATCCTCGCCCGCCTGGACGGCCTCGATCAACCGCTCCGCCACGGCGTTGGCCGACGAGTACCGCTCCAGGCAGCCGCGCTGTCCGCACGGGCACGGGCGACCGTCCGGTACCACGATCATATGGCCGACTTCGCCGGCGTTGTCGAACGCGCCGCGCTGCAAACGGCCGTCCATGATGACGCCGCCGCCAATGCCTGTGCCCAGCGTCAGCAGCACCAGGTCGCGCGTGCCGCGGCCCGCGCCGGCGACGAACTCTCCGAAGGCGGCGGCGTTGGCGTCGTTCTCGAGCGCGACCGGAAGGCCGCTGGCATCGTGCAGCCTGGCCCGCAGCGGCACGTCCTTCCAGCCGGGCAGGTTCGGACAGGCGTAGATGATGCCGAGCTTGTGCGACATCGGCCCGGGCGCCCCGAGGCCCACGGCCTGCACGTCGCTGCGCGCCAGGCGCGCGGCGTGGATCAAATCCTGAGTGAGCTGGGCGAGCCGCGCGATGACGTGCTCCGGCCCGCCTTCGGACTGGGTCGGAATCGATCGGCGAACGAGCGGCCGGCCGTCCGCGTCGACGACGCCGGCCTTGATGTTCGTGCCGCCCAGGTCGATGCCGATGGTGTGCGTCGCGGGCATAGGGAAGCGCGCCTTCTCGGGTGCGGCCGGGCCGCCGACGGTGATTATCGACACGTCCGGCGGAATCACAACCACCGGTCGGCGGTGCAGGTCCGAAACGGCGCCTGGTGCGAAGCTCTGCTTCGCTTTGTGCGGGGCGGCCGGGAATGCGCGGGGGCGAAGCGCTGTCCGCGTGCGGCCGGGAATGCGCGAGGGCGAAGCGCTGTCCGCGTGCGGCGGCTTGATTCCCGGCGAAGACGAACTAAGCTCAGCGCAGGGGCGCTGCCGACGGGATGCGCAGCGCCGGCCGCCGATGTAGCTCAACGGTAGAGCACCGCTTTCGTAAAGCGGGGGTTGAGGGTTCAAGTCCCTCCATCGGCTTCACACTTGTGACCGCCGCCTTCGAGGACGAACCGCGCGATCCGCTGTGCGGCGAGCGAAGGTGCCGCACCCCGGATGCCGGGCGAGCGCGCATAGCGCACGACGACGCGCAGTCGGATGAAGCGCGCGAAGCGGTTCGCGATGCGCTCGACGGGGCGCCAGCGCCGCGTGCGTGAGGGTGGCGGACGTTTCGGATTCCAAAAAAAGTTGCGCGGCGCTGTTGTAATGATGGGAAGCGCGCGGGTATACGTGTTGTAGCGCGTCGCGGCGCGACGCGTTCCGATTGAAACGAAACGCGGCCGAAGCCTCGTGCCGCGTCGTCGATGGAAGTTCTGCCAGCGCCACGGCTAGAACTTCCATCTTTCTTTTGGCGCCCGCAACGCCCGAATTCCGCCTGATCGACGGCGTGCGTCACCGCCTGAGTTGTGCGTTGCGTCCTGGTGCCAACCCGGGGGCTGCCGGCGGGCTGTGGCCGGAACCGATCCGTTCTCGTATACTCCAGACGCCGTGGGGCGGCCAACCAGTATCGGCGGGGCGACCGCGGCGTCGGGTTGGCGGGCGCGTTCGGCGCCGCCGACGGGCGACTTTGGCATCGAGTGACAGGCATGATTCTCGCGGCAGCTTACCATCCGGTCCTGGCGACGCTCTTCGGCTTCCTGGCCCTGCTGCTGATCGTCGTGATCCTGTTGCAGCGCGGCCGCGGCGTCGGGCTGGCGGGCGCGTTCGGCGGCGCCGGCGGGCAGCAGGCCTTCGGCGCCAAAACCGGGGACTTCCTGACCTGGGCGACGATCGTCATCGCCGCGATCCTGCTGACCTTCGCCGTGCTGCTCAACTACGTATTCGTGCCGCCCCCCCCGTTCGCGCCGGCCACCCCCGTGGTGGCTCCGTCCGACACGAGCGGCGGGAACCCGGAGCAGGCACCGGCGGACGCGCGGCACTTCCTGGAACCGGCGCTGCGGCTGGAGCCGGCGGACGCCGGGCGCGGCGTGGACGCCACCGCCTGAACTGGCGGCCCCGCAGGCGGCCGCGGCGGGCTTTACCCGCCTCGCGGCGCGTCGATGGACCACCCGTTGCGGACGGCCGCGAGACCGGTTGCAGGGCCGAGGCGCCGCCGCTCTTGAGTACCGCATGATCCAGTCCATGACCGGCTTCGGCGAAGCGCAGCTCGAGGAAGCTGGTCAGGCCTACCACGTCGAGGTCCGCAGCGTCAATAACCGCTATTTCAAGGCCTCCGTCCGCGTTCCGGACGAATACGCGTTCCTGGAGGCGCCGCTGGAGCAACGCCTGCGGCGCCGCCTTTCCCGTGGCAGCCTGACGCTGCGACTGTTCGTGCGCGACCTGAGCGAGTCGGCGGCCCGGGACATCAACGTCGCGGCCGTGTCCAACTATGTCGCCCAGCTTCGCGCCTTGCTCGGCTCGCAAGCCAACCTCACGCTTGACCTGGCGGGCCTGGCGGCCTTGCCGGGCGTCTGCCAGCCGCGCGAGCTGAGCGAGCAGGAGCGCGAACGCTGCACCGAGCGAGTGCTCCGCTTAGCCGACGCCGCCATCGATCGCCTGATCCAGATGCGCACCGCGGAAGGCGCCGCGCTGAGCGAGGACCTGCGGCGGCACTGCGCGCTCGTGCGGGCGCAGCTCGACCCGATCCGCCAGCGGGCGCCGGTCGTGCTGGAGGAGTTCCGCCGCAAGCTGACCACGCGCATCGCGCAGCTCATCGCCGAGAGCGGGGCGGCGCTGGCCGAGGCGGACGTGCTCAAGGAAGTGGCCATCTACGCCGAGCGCAGCGACGTGAGCGAGGAGCTTTCGCGGCTGGGGTCGCATCTGGAACAGTTCGAGGCGGCCCTGGACGAGCGCGAACCGGCGGGCCGAAAGCTGGATTTCATCGCCCAGGAGCTGATGCGCGAGGCGAACACGCTGGGGGCCAAGTCGGGCGACGCCGAGATCGCCCGCCGCGTGATCGAGATCAAGGGCGCCGTGGACCGCCTGAAGGAGCAGGTCCAGAATGTGGAGTAGGGAGTGCAAAGTGCAGAATGAAAAGTGCAAGAAGCGCAGGCTGTACAGGCGCCGCCGATATGACGCACGCGGCTCGGTTTTCATTCTGCACTTTTCATTTTGAACTCTGCACTGATGCTCACCGACACCCACTGCCACCTGACGCACGGCGATCTTTCGGCGCAACTGGACGCCGTCCTGGAGCGCGCCCGCCGGGCCGCCGTCACGCGCATCATCACCGTCGCCACGACGCCCGCCGACGCACGCCGCGCACTCGCGATCGCGCGCGCGCATCCCGAGGTGTACGTCGCCGCCGGCGTCCATCCGCACGAGGCCGGCGCGGCCGCACCAGCGGACCTCGACGCACTGGCCGATCTGCACCGCGGCGGCTGGCCGGAGCTGGCCGGGCTGGAGCGGCGCCTGGTGGCGATCGGCGAGACCGGGCTCGACTTGCATTACGATTTCGCCACGCCGCAGCGGCAGGAGCAGGTCTTCCGATTCCAGCTCGCGCTGGCGTGCGAGGTCAGCCGGCCGGTGATCATCCACGCCCGCAAGTCCGAGCCGCGCGTGTGCGACATCCTGGCCGAGTATCCGGCGCTCCGCGGCCGTGTCGTGTTCCACTGCTTCTCCGGCGACGCCGATCTGGCGCGGCGCATCCTGGACGCCGGCTGGTGGCTGTCGTTCACGGGCGTGGTCACGTTCAAAAACGCCGCTACCATTTGCAGCGCAGCGAAGGCGGCGCCCTCCGACCGGATCATGGTCGAGACGGACGCACCGTTTCTTTCGCCTGAGCCGGTCCGCAAACTGCGCCCCTGCGAGCCAGCCTTCGTAGCCCACACGGCGCGGCGGCTGGCGGAGCTGCGCGGGGTCGAGTTTGAAGATTTCGCCGCCCGGACCACGGCGAACGCTGAACGGTTCTTCCGGTTGCGCCGGCCCGACGAGGTGTTCTGATGGTCCTGTGTCTGGTCACCGGCGGGGCGGGGTTCATCGGCAGCCATCTGGTGCGGCGGCTGCTGGAGATGGGCCACGCCGTGCGCGTGCTGGACGACTTCAGCACCGGCCACCGCCGCAACCTGGCTGAAGTGGCCGCCCGGATCGAGCTGATCGAGGGCGACCTCTGCGATGCGGAGACGTGCCGCCGGGCCGCCGACGGTGCGGAGGTCGTCTTTCACGTGGCCGCCCGGGCCAGCGTGCCGCGCAGCATCGAGCAGCCGCAGCGCACGCACGAAGTCAACGTCACCGGTACGCTCAACCTGCTGATTGCCGCCCGCGACGCGGGCGTGCGGCGCTTCATCTATTCCGCCAGCAGCTCGGCCTACGGCGACACGCCCACGCTGCCTAAACACGAGGACATGCCGCCGCTGCCGCTCAGTCCGTACGCGGTCAGCAAGCTGGCGGGCGAGTACTACTGCACGTGCTTCACCCACGTATACGGCCTGGAGACGGTCTCGCTGCGCTACTTCAACGTCTTCGGACCGCGGCAGGACCCGGACAGCCCCTACGCCGCCGTCATCCCCGCCTTCGTCTCGCGCATGGTCCGCGGGCAGCCGCCGGTGATCTTCGGCGACGGCGAGCAGACGCGTGACTTCTGCTACATCGACAACGTGATGGACGCCAACGTGCTGGCCATGCAGGCGGCGAACCTCCGCGGCGAAGCGGTGAACATTGCCTGCGGCGAGCGCGTCTCGCTCAACCAGATCGTCGAGCGGATCAACCAGCACCTGGGCACGAAACTCAGACCGGTCTACCAGCCCGCGCGGGTCGGCGACGTGAAGCACAGCCTGGCGGCGCTGGAGGCGGCCCGACGCGTGCTGGGCTACGAACCGCAGATCATGTTCGCGGAGGGGCTGGCGCGCTCGATCGCGTGGTATGCGCAACCGTCAACCGGCTGATCCATTTGTTGTAGGCGGCGGCCGCGCTGACCACTATAGGAGGTACCTCTCGTGCACGGGTCCGGTATCCTCCCGTTTTTATTGCCGTCCGCGTGCCTGCTGGCGGTTTTCCCCTGTAAACTGTGGAACGAGTACCGAGGGACTCGAACGTGCGACCGACCCTTCAAGCACTGGTGCTTGCCGATCAGGTGTACGTCGATGCTGCGAGCGGCAAGAAGATTATCGCGGGCACGTTCAACATCCTCCGGACGGGCGAGTTCCCGACGACGTTCGCCAGAAGCACATTTGCCTATATTAACCTTACGAACATCCGACAGCGGACCGAGTTGGAGCTACGCTACGTTGATCTGGAGGACAACCGCGTGTTGATGAGATCGCCGAGAATCGAGGTACAGAGCCCCGACCCTTTACAGGGGGTCGAGCTCGTTGTGGAATTGCCGCCGTTTCCGATGCCTCACGCGGGGACTTACGCGTTCGAGGCCCACGCGGACGATGAATTGGTGGGCTCGCTACGAATCACTGTCGCGAAGCGGAGACAGCCGTGATCGACACAGAGACACAGTCGAAGGAGGCGGGTCGTTTCGTGAGAGCGGAGCGCGAGGAACCTGTGATCGTGGCACAGCATCCCGAACAGGGTCACGCGTCGGAAGCCCTCGAATGGATCTACCCCGCCGAGGCATACGAGGCCGAGGTGCGCCTGCATCCCGAACCGACTGGAGGCTACTCGGCGTACGCTCCACTTCTGCCCGGGGTGGCCAGTCAGGGTGAGACCCTTCCGGAAGCGTTGGCCAACATCAAGGAAGCACTCCTAGCGGCGATTGAAAGCTATCGGGAATCGGGATGCGCCATTCCCTGGTTGGCAGAAGCGCCCGCTCCAGAGAAAGACGAGATTCAAAAGTGGATCGTCGTACGTGGCTGAGCTGCCGGTTGTTTCGGCCAAAGACACGATACGGGTGTTTCAAAGGCTCGGCTTCGAGCTTGATCGCATCCGCGGGAGCCATCACATCCTGAAGAAACCAGGCCACCGTTACGTGCTGTCCGTGCCAGTGCATGCCAGCGAGCAACTCAAACCCGGCACGCTCCGGCAATTAATCCGCGCCGCGGGCATCTCGGTCGATGAGTTCAGGAAGCTCTTGCAAGAATAAGCCGCGCTCGACCGGCGTCAACCTACGGTCGCGCCATGCACTCGGAATGAAGAGCCGATTCGGCCTCAGCGCTTCCGCCGATGTACTGCCGCACGCCCATCGCCGTGTAGCGGCACAGGATTTCGTGCTCGCGGACATTGAAGTGCCGGGCCAGCTCGGCCTCGTTCAGGCCGTCGCCCAGCAGCACCACCTCGTCGCCCGCCTGGTCGCCCGGGTCGACGGAAACAAACGACGTGTTCATGCCGGCTTCCAGCAACCGCTGCCCGCGGCCGTTGACCAGCACCGGCCCCGGCGACAGCCCGTTGCTGTAGCCGGCCAGGATCAGCCCCACGTGCGGGCACTCGAAGCGCGTGTAGCCCGCCTTGCCGTTCGCGTGCCGGACCAGGTACAGGCGCGCACTGACCCGCACCGCCCCGCGGTACAGCGCCAGCCCCGGCCGCACCGCGTCCAGCCACGCCTCCGGAAAACCCAGCAGCGACGTGGCCGCCGCGTGCAGGCGATACCGCCCCGGCGGGCAGAGCGAGCGCAGCCGCCGGGCCGAGTCGACGTCCACCGCGTGCGTCACCACCTCGCTGACGACGCTGCGGCGACACAGGTCGTCCAACTCGTGCGGCTCGCAGCCGAAACGCTGCATGCCGGTGTCGACGTTGATCGCCACCGGCAGGCCGGCGAACTTCTCGGCCTGCTCGTGCGTCGCAATGCTCGGCCGCAGGTGCAGCTCGCGGTACTCGGCCGGCTCGCCCTCCGGCGGACCGAGCACGATGCCCGGCCGGCCGACCTCGCGCGCCTCGTGGATCGAGAAATACGCGAAGTCGTCGGCGACGCCGGCCAGCGCGTCGGCCACCTTCGTCGCACCCAGGCCGTAGGCGTCGGCCTTGATGACGGCGATCAGCGCGACGCGGGTCTGCCTGCGAATCTGGTCTGCGGAAGCCCGTACCTGATCGAGGTTGATTGAGACGACGACGTGTTTCGAGCGCATCTCCCACCGCCCTGCAGAGACATCCTTGTCTGCCAACGGCGAGTATAGCTCTGTCCCGCGCGGCAACAAGGCGGAACTCAGCCTACAGGACGCGCCGCGGTCGGACACGCGCGACGCCGGCGGGGGCGTAACGTCTGGTTGCACCAGGCATCCAAGACAGCCAGAAACCGCCTCCAGGGAACTGTTTTCGGAGCAACGAACCGGGCCGCGGACGGCCCGGCTCTACCGCGTCCTGAGGGTGAGCGTCAAGATCGTGGGTGTGGCCCAGCCGCCCACGGCTGGGAGGCCGGGACCGCACAGCCGAGGGCGGCTGTGCCACACGACAGCCGGGTCACGCGGGGTCTTACCCACGATCTTGAGGCTCACCCGCGTCCTGAAAGCGTTTGCGGGCCCCTTGGCAAACTGGACAACAGCTCGTATACTGTGTGGTTCGGCGTCGCTTTCGCGGCGGCCGCGGGGAATCGCGGACCCCACGGGCGGAGCGAAGAATGGCAGTGCGGCTGCGACTCAAGCGCTTTGGCCGACGCAACCGGCCGTTTTTCCGCATCACGGCGGTGGACAGCCGCCGACCGCGCGACGGCCGCGTGCTGGAGGAGCTGGGCCACTACGACCCGGCCAACCGTCGGCAGGATCAGCAACTCAACGTCAACCTGGAGCGCGTCCAGTACTGGCTCGGCGTGGGCGCGATCCCCTCGGACACCGTGCGGGACCTGTTGCGGAAGCAAGGCGTCAACGTCAGGTGAGGTGCGTGCGGCCCGTTATGCACGGATTGTGCGATGCGAATCGACGTCCTGACACTGTTTCCGGAGGTGATTCAGCCGTACGTCGCGGCCAGCATCCTCGGCCGCGCGCAGGCCGCCGGCCTGGTTGACATCCACGCCCACCAGCTCCGCGACTACTCGAAAGCCCCGCACCAGAAAGTAGACGATCGCCCGTTCGGCGGCGGCCCCGGCATGATCCTGACGTGCCAGCCGATCGTCGACGCCGTCGAGGCGATCGAAGCCCTCGACCCTCGCCCGGCCCTGCGGATTCTGTTTACGCCGCAGGGCCGCCTGTTTGATCAGGCCGCGGCAGGCCGCTTCGCCCAGTGCGAGCGGCTTGTTCTGCTTTGTGGGCACTACGAGGGATACGACGAGCGGATCGTCGAGCTGCTGCGGCCGGAGGAAATCAGCCTGGGCGATTTCGTGCTCACCGGCGGCGAGGTCGCCGCCCTGGCCGTGATCGACGCCGTCGTGCGCCTGCTGCCCGGCGCGCTGGGGCACGAGCAGGGCGCGGCGGACGAGTCGTTCCGCGCCGGCCGGTTGGAGTGCCCGCAGTACACCCGGCCGCGCGACTTCCGCGGCCTGCGCGTCCCCGACGTGCTGCTGTCCGGCGACCACGCCGAGATCGAAGCCTGGCGCCGGGGGCAGGCCGAGCTGCGGACGCGGCAGCGACGGCCCGATCTTCTGAAGGGGCGCGCGATAGAAGCGTCAGCGGCCAGCGGCCGCACGTCGTCGCGCTGGCCGGAGTCGGCGGTTTCAAGACCTGTAATGCTCTGTGGCCGCGCCTAGGCCGCAGACGAACGGAATCGAGGTGTCGCCATGAGAAACCCGCTGTTGGGCCTAGTGGAGCGCCAGTACCAGCGCAAGGACAGCCTGGATTTCCAGATCGGCGACAGCGTGGTCGTGACGCTTCGCATCATCGAGGGCAACAAGGAGCGGCTGCAGGACTTTGAAGGCGTGGTCATTGCCCGCCGCGGCCGCGGCCTGGACGAGATGTTCACCGTCCGGCGCATCGTGGGCGACGAGGGCGTGGAACGGGCCTTCCCGTTGCACTCGCCGCGCATCGCCGCCATCAAGGTTCGCCGCAGCGGCAAGGTGCGCCGCTGCAAGCTGTACTACCTGCGCGACCGGCTGGGCAAGGCCCGCAAGGTCGAGGAGCGACGCATCTCCGCCGAAGCCCGGGCGGCGGCGGACGCGGCCCGCGCGGAACGGGCGCAGAAGACGATCGAGGCCGACGAGGTCGCCGCCGCAGCCCGTGAACGCGAGACGGCCCTGGCGGCGACGTAACGCTCCTGCTGCGCACCATCGCTCAATCGCTGCAATCGGTCCCGTAGTCGGCCAGCAGGATCGCCAGATCGCCTGCATCCGTGTCGCCGTCGCCGTCGATATCGCCGCCGTCCGAGACGCCGTACGCGCCCAGCAGCACCGCCAAGTCCTCCAGCCCGACGACGCAATCGCCCTCGAGATCAGACCGCTCGCAGCGCCGCTCCGGGTCGCGCGGACAGCGCGGCACGCTGTCGTTCGTCAACAGCTCCAGGTACCACTGAGCGAAAGGAAAGGGCGGCCCAGGGTCCGGTGGCCAAAAGTGGCCGAAGTAGATGCCATCCTCCGGACGGATGATCGCATTCGGGTCAAAGGGATTATTGGGGTCCTCGCTGAAGGCGTCGAACGAGTGACGGATGCCGAACGCGGTGCACACGCCGTTCGGGTCGCTCCAGGCCAGCAGCGGCCCGGCCCCGATGCCGCGGTCGCCCGGCTGCCAGGCGCGATAGTGCTCCGAATAGCCGAAGTCGCTCAGCCCGATGCCGAAGCCGCACACGCACAGCCAACGCGCGCTGAACGGGCAATCTGGCCAGCAGCGGAAGACCGAGCGATCTTCGGGGCACACCGGCGGAGGCGGGTCCAGGTCGTTGCCGTCCAGCACAAACGGCGTGATCGCGGCTTCGGGGTGATTGGGGTCTTTGGGGCTGATCGTGGTAATGACGAACGCGACGCCGTAGCCGTTGGGTACGTTGTACCCCGCCGCGTTCGGCAGATCGCGGAAGCGGAATGCGGACACCGGCACGCGCCGGCCGTACGTGTTATTGAAGCCGTTCTCGTCGTTGAAGAAGACGATGTCGACCTTCTCCGGCTCGGTCTGGTTGTCGGTGGCGTAGGCGAAGGCGAACTGCGTGACGCGCGAGCCGTAGGCGATATCGCCCCAGTCCAGCACCAGCGTCTCCACGCCGAAACCCCAGTTGGTCGGGAAGAAGTAGCCCGTCCAGAACGTGGACGCCCAGATGGATTCGTCCAGGCGCTGGCGGTCCGCGTCAACGAACCGCCATGTACCCGTGTGCATGTTGTAGTCCACATGGCGGACCGATTTGACGGGCAAGACGCGCGGATCAGCCGCCACTATGCCGGCCGCGGAAAGCGCAACGACGATGCAGACTGAGATACGGGCCATGGTGGCATCCCTCCGTGCGACACAGCGCGCTGGGTTGCGGCGACGCGCACGCCGGCTCGGGGGGTGATCTGGGTCGGCGAAGCTCAGAATGAGATGCGCGGGACCGCGAACTCCTCCGCATTCCCCGCACTGACAGAGGTAGTCTGATCTAGGCCGCGGCTCGTGTCAAGGCCGTTCGGCCAGAAAGCGGCGCTCGGCGTGCGTGAGGACTTGGCCGCGCCGGCGGCGAAGCGCCAACCACGGCCAAGCGATCGCCAGCATTCTCTGCAAAGCGAAGGTCCGAAATCTTGTCTTTCTGACAAGATTTTTTGGTTGCGGCCCCAGGCCGGGCTGCGATCTCTGCCCCCTCTGCACCTCTGCGGTTCAACCCGTCGCGGACGCCGGTCGCGTCGCGCACCCTTGTGACCCGCGGCGGCGCGCCCTATCGTATCACGGGTCGCACCAGCGTGCGGTCCCGCCAAAGTCATGGACGGCGAACGGAAGCTGCCGCGTAGATGCCCAGAGACAGCTCGATCCGCCGCGTGCTGATCGTCGGCAGCGGGCCGATCGTCATCGGCCAGGCCTGCGAGTTCGACTATTCCGGCACCCAGGCCTGCCGGGCGCTGCGCGAGGAAGGCGTCGGCGTCGTCCTGCTCAACAGCAACCCCGCCACCATCATGACCGACCCGGAGCTGGCCGACCGCACCTACCTCGAGCCGGTCACACCGCAGACGATCGACGAAATCCTCGCTCTCGAACGACAGCGCGGCACGCCGGTGGACTCACTGCTGCCGACGCTCGGCGGCCAGACCGGCTTGAACTGCGCCGTGCAGGCTTTCGAAGCCGGCATTCTCCAGCGGCACGGCGTCCGGCTGATCGGGGCCGACCGCGAGACGATCCGGCGGGCGGAGGACCGCGAGGAGTTCCGCAAGACGGTGGCGGCGGCAGGGGTTGGCGTGCCGCGCTCGGGCGTCGCGCGCAACGACGAGGAGGCGCTGGCGGTGCTGCGCGAGATCGGGCTGCCGGTGTGCATCCGCCCGGGCTACACGCTGGGCGGGACGGGCGGCGGTGTGGCACGGACGGCGGAGCAGTTCGAGTTCCTGGCCAGCGACGGGCTGCGGCAATCGCCGATCCACCAGATCCTGATCGAGGAGGACCTGAGCGGCTGGAAGGAATTCGAGCTGGAGATGATGCGCGACCGCAAGGACAACGTGGTCGTGGTCTGCTCGATCGAGAATCTCGACCCGATGGGCGTGCACACCGGCGACTCCATCACCGTCGCGCCCGCCCAGACGCTCACCGACAAGGAATACCAGCGCATGCGCGACGCCGCCATCATCATCATGCGCGCCGTGGGCGTGGAGTGCGGCGGTTCGAACATTCAGTTCGCGATCAATCCGCGCGACGGGCAGATGCTGGCGATCGAGATGAACCCGCGCGTGTCGCGCTCGTCGGCCCTGGCCAGCAAGGCGACCGGCTTCCCGATCGCCAAGATCGCCACCAAGCTGGCCATCGGCTACACGCTGGACGAGATTCGCAACGACATCACGCGCGAGACGCCGGCCTGCTTCGAACCGTCGATCGACTACGTGGTGGTCAAGATTCCGCGCTTCACGTTCGAGAAGTTCCCCGAGGCGGACGAGACGCTGGGCACGTCGATGAAATCGGTCGGCGAGGCCATGGCCATCGGCCGCACCTTCAAGGAAGCCTTCCAGAAGTGCATCCGCTCGATGGAGATCAAGCGGCCCGGCTACGGCCTGCACCCCGGCGACCGCTGGCTCGAAGCCGTCCGCCAGGAGCAGCTCGCTCCCGCGGCCGCCGATGACAGCGTCTGGATCGACGCCTTCGGCACGCCGCAGCCGCTCATCGGCGGCAGCACGCTGGGCGAGGCGCCCGGCGACTGGCGCGAGGCCGCGTCCGCCCGCTGGCCGATCCCCGACGACGTGCTGACGAGCAAGATCGCCACGCCCTGCCAGGGTCGCCCGTACTACATCCGCTACGCACTGAAGCTGGGCTGGTCGGTAGAGCGGATCGCCCAGCTTTCGAAAATCGACCCGTGGTTCCTGGACCAGATGCAGGAGCTGGTCGAGCTCGAGGACAAGCTGGTGCGCCTGCCGGTCGGCAACGGTGCCGCGCTGCGCGTCACGTCCGAGATCGCCGAGCTGTTCCAGCAGGCCAAGATGCTGGGCTACAGCGATGCGCAGCTCCGCGCCGCCTGGCGCCTCGATGCCGACACGCTCAACCGCCTCAAGGCCCAGCTCGACCGCCCCAAGTACAAGCTGGTCGACACCTGTGCCGCCGAGTTCGAGGCCTACACCCCGTACTACTACTCCACGCACGAGCGTCCGCTGGCCCAGGTCGTGCGCAGCCCGGAAGCGGTGCGAGAACTGCGCGCCCACCAGCAGTCGCGCGGCCGCACGCCGCTGGGCCCGGCGGTGAAGGCGCTGGGGATCGACTCGCCGCACTGCTATCGCGTGCTGGACGACCAGCACCTGCTGGTGGAGCTGTTCGACGACGAGCTGCGCGTCAGCGACAAGCCGAAGGTGGTGATCCTGGGCGGCGGGCCGAACCGCATCGGCCAGGGCATCGAGTTCGACTACTGCTGCGTGCACGCGGCGCTGGCGGCCCGCGACATGGGCTTCGAGACGGTGATGATCAACTCCAACCCGGAGACCGTCAGCACCGACTATGACGTGTCCAACCTGCTGTTCTTCGAGCCGCTGACGCACGAGGACGTGGTCAATATCTCCTCGCGCCTCAACGGCCGCCCATTTTGTGCAGGAGCGGTCTCTGACCGCGACCCAGATCGGGCGTCATCCGTCAGCCCCGAGTCGCGGTCGGAGACCCCTCCGACAAACGGCTACGTCCGCGGCGTGATCGTCCAGTTCGGCGGCCAGACGCCGCTGAATCTCGCTCAGGGTCTCAAGGACGCCGGCGTGCCGATCCTCGGCACCTCGCCCGAGAGCATCCACCTGGCCGAGGATCGCGAGCGCTTCAGCGCCATCCTGCGCGAGCTGGGGCTGCGGCAGCCGCCCGGCGGCGTCGCCTACTCGCGCCGCGAGGCCGTGCGGATCGCCGAGCAGCTCGGCTATCCGGTGCTGGTGCGGCCGTCGTACGTGCTGGGCGGCCGCGGGATGCAGGTGTGCAACAACGCCGACGACCTCAACCGCTATATCGACGACGCGCTCGGCGCCACCGACCGCGAGCTGAACCTCGACCGCCAGCATCCGATCCTGATCGACAAGTTCCTGCTCGACGCGGTCGAGGTGGATGTCGACGCCATCGCGGACTTCGGCCTGAGCGGGGGAGGCGGGGGAGGGCAAAGCGGAGCTTTGCCCTCCCGCAGCTCACAGCCGTGGGCGGCTGTGCCACACGAGGGCCGCTGCGACATCTGCGGCCTCATGGAGCACATCGAGGAGGCCGGCATCCACTCCGGCGACTCCTGCTGCGTCCTGCCGCCGTATTCGCTCTCGCCCTCGCTGATCGACGAGATCAAGTACCAGGTCAAGCTGCTGGCGCGGCGGCTGAACGTCTGCGGCCTGATGAACGTGCAGTTCGCCATCCAGGGCCGCGTGGTCTACGTGCTCGAAGTCAACCCCCGCGCCAGCCGCACCATCCCGTTCGTCAGCAAGGCCACCGGCGTGCCCTGGGCCAAGCTCGCCACCAAGGTCATGCTGGGCAAGACGCTCGACGCGGCCCTGCACGAGGCCGACGTGCACGACCTGCGACCGCCCGCCCACGTCGCCGTCAAGGCTCCGGTCTTCCCGTTCAAGAAGCTGCGCAGCATCGACTTCGTGCTCGGTCCGGAGATGCGCAGCACGGGCGAGGTGATGGGCATCGACGCCAGCTATCCGCTGGCGTTCGCCAAGGCGCTGCTGGCGGCGGGCATCGAGCTGCCGACCAGCGGCCGCGTGCTGGTCAGCGTCAACGACCCGGACAAGCCGCGCGTGGTCACGATCGCGCGCGAGCTGCACGAGATGGGCTTCGAGATCTTCTCCACGCTCAAGACGCGCGAGACGCTGCTGGCGGCGGGCGTCCCGGCCACGCTGGTGGCCAAGCACGACGACAAGGGCGCCCCGTTCCTGGTGGACCTGATCCGCGAGCGGAAACTCGATCTGCTCATCAACACGCCCATCCACACCGGCAGCGCCTCCGAGGAGGGCCGCTGGCGCGTGCTCTCGATCCAGCTCGGCATCCCCTTGATTACCACGCTGGCCGGCGCCCGCGCCGCCGTCGGCGCCATCCGCGCCCTGCGCCAGAGAGGCATCAAGGCTGCCGCCCTGCAGGATTACTTGAACGTTCCCAGGAGGGCCGCCACGTGATCGCCAGGCTCGCCCTCGAGGACGGCGCGATCTTCACCGGCGTCTCGTTCGGCGCCGCCGGAACGCGCACCGGCGAGGTCGTCTTCAACACCGCCATGGCCGGATACCAGGAGGTCTTCACCGACCCCTCCTACTGCGGGCAGATCGTGGTCATGACCTACCCGCAGATGGGCAACTACGGCGTCAACGAGGAGGACTTCGAGTCCGGCCGGCCGTATCTCTCCGGCTTCGTCGTCAAGGAGTTGCCGCCGCGGCCCAGCAACTATCGTGCTACCGCCAGCCTGCCGAACCTCTGCGCCGCCCACGGCGTGCTCGGCCTGGCCGGCATGGACACGCGCGCCCTCACGCGCCGCATCCGCATCTACGGCGCTCTGCGCGGCGTCATCTCCACCGAGATCGCCGATGAGCTGGAGCTGGTGCGGCTGGCCACGCAATCGCCGCCCATGGAAGGCTCGAACCTGGTCACGCAGGTCTCGCCGTCGGAGCCGCGCGAGTGGTCAGAGCCGCTCGGCGCATGGACGCCCCTGCCGACTCACCCAGGCGTGCGCGCGGCAGCGACGGGCGGCGGCGAGCGGGGCGCTGCAGCGGTCGGGGAACCGCCCAGGGCTGCGCCCGCGGCGGCCGCGGTCGAGCGACAGCCGCACGTCGTGGCCGTCGATTGCGGCGCCAAGCACAACATCCTGCGCAACCTGGTGACCCAGGGCTGCCGCGTGACCGTCGTGCCCGCCGATGCTCCGCCCGGCGCGATCCGAGAACTGCGGCCCGACGGGCTGGTGCTCGGGAACGGCCCGGGCGATCCGGCCGCCGTCACCGGCACCATCGCCACCGTCCGCGAACTGCTCGGCAGGCTGCCCATCTTCGGCATCTGCCTCGGCCATCAGTTGCTGGGGCTGGCGCTCGGCGCGAAAACGTACAAGCTCCGGTTCGGCCACCACGGCGTCAACACGCCCGTGCTCAACCAGCCCGCCGGCCGCGTCGAGATCACCAGCCAGAACCACGGTTTCGCGGTGGACATCCCGTCGCTGGAGCGCGTCGGCGGCCTGGTGACGCACGTCAACCTGAACGACCGCAGCCTGGAAGGCTTCATCCACCCCGATAAACAGGTCATGGCGGTGCAGTACCACCCCGAGGCCAGCCCCGGCCCGCACGACGCCGCCTACCTGTTCCGGCAGTTCGCCGCGGTCGTTCGCACCGGCGGGCCGATCAACCGCGACCTGCTGGCGACCTGACTCGCCGCTTTCCCAAAGCACGCCTGCGCGCACACACCCGCCGTCGGTTTCTCCGATCGCCGGCGACGCTGCGACGCCGCTCGATCGACGATGAACAAAAAAAACGGGCACCTGGCGCTACCGCCAGGTGCCCTCGGACAGGAGGAGGAGGTTAATTGTTTCAATGGTTCATAGGCCGTCAACGTGGCCGATTTCCACTCCGGCAGCGTGGAGTTTTCCACGCCGGTCGTAACGCCTTTTGGGGCTTGGCTTATGAAATCCACCCGCCAAAAAACGCGCCCACTGTTTCCCGGCCGCTTCCCGTGGGCGGCTACGGCAGCGGCAGGACTGCCCCCGACGGCAGCAGCCACAGGTCGCCCTCCGGCGGCCAGGGGGCACGGTAGTAGATGTACGACCCGTCCGTGATCGTCAGTTGCTCGATGCGGCAGTTCAGGCAGGGGTCGAACTCGATCGCCCGCGGCATGAGATGGAAGCTGGAGGTCCCGCTAATCCGGAGTCCCATCGGACGCTGGATGTACGTATCGCTGAAGTAGATGGCCTCGGTCCGCAATCCAACCGGCAGCGACTCCGGCCGTCCCGGCGGGTTCTCAATCCACATGTTCTCAAAGAGAGTGGCAAACACCCAGCCGCGCATCATCACCTCGGCGCTTACCAGTCCGCCCAGCCCGTTGCTCTGGATCGTGCAGTCCCGAAACACGGTCTTGTTCACGGCGGTACCCGCAATCACCGCCTCCAGCAGGGCGCCGTGACCCTGATTCGCCTGTGAGTTGCAATGGTCAAACAGAACCCCGTTCAGCGCGGCCGACGGCCGCATCGTGATGCCATGGCCCGCGCTGCCCCAGCAGACGAGGTCTCGCAGGACCATCTTGGAACCGAAACCGTCGAACAGCACGCCATCGCCGGGCGCGCTGGACACCCATACCCTCTCGACCCCGCAGTTCTGCCCGAACCGCACCAAACGCAGCCCGCCGTGCCAGATGGTCAGGTTGTCCACCCAGGACCCGAACATGTAATCGTTCGGGTCCCCGAAGATCACCGCCCAGTTCCCGCTGCCAATGTAGTTGAGCACCGACGACCGCCCCGCCCCGCTCAGCCGTTGGTTCGCGCGGATCTGAATCGGCACATTGATGTTGTGATAACCCGGCGGCAGATAGCAGTAGCCCGTCTGGTCGAGCTGCGACTGGATCGCCGCCGCGGTCTCGTTCGGCGTCGGCGGTGTGTCCCCGCCGCTCTCACCGCCGTCGAAGCCACCGGGGTCCAGCGGGCCCGAGTCGGGCGCCGGCCCACCGGTATCGCCGCTTCCATCGCCTGGTCCCGGCAACGAGCCGCCGTCGCCCAGGGGGCTGTCGCCTCCCTCGTCCTTGCCGCCCGTGCCGTTCTCGATCACGTCGCCAGCCACGACGCCCCCATCGCTCTGGGCGAACGGGTCGATCGCAGGGTCACTGAGCGCGTCCGGGCCGGTGGGACAGCCGGCCCCGATCAGCGCGGACGTCGCCGAAATCGCGACGACCGTCAGGATACGCTCGAGTCGCCGGAACCCAGCGTTCCGCCGCTGACGTTGTGGTGGCAGACTGATCCTGTCGCTTCGGCCGCCCATCCGATATGTCACGCTTCTCTCCCCGCCTGGTGTTCCGCATTCCCCTCGTGGTAGCCTACAAAACCTGGGCCAGACCGGGCAAGTTGCAGGTTCTCCAGTTTCGCCTGTTTACGCATCCTCACAGCGACTGCGACCCCCGCGACCTGTGGGCCATGCGTATATCGGCGGGCGCGGGGGTGATTCCGGGCAGCGCGTCGCGCCCAACCGAGAGGCGACCCGCGAAAAAATCCCCGGGAAACGAGTAGCGGGCGGATGTAGTTCCGCGCCGTGACCTGTTGCAGCCGCCTGCCTGAGCGGAATGGCTGGATTGCCGAAAATCGCGGTGCGTGAACTCAGGCGGGCGGAATCTCAAGCCAGACGGGCGACCTCGAGATCAGCAACGCATGTCGCGGTGCGGGCTTCTTTCCCGACAGCGGCGCGAACGGCAAACGACGGGCCGGCGGCCGCTCGACAATCCAGTTCCCAACCGAGGCCGACGGGGCTCGAACCCGCAACCTCCGCCGTGACAGGGCGGCGCTCTGAACCAATTGAGCTACGGCCCCAGGCTTGCCGGCCGTGCACCGGCACAGCAACGCGCCTCACATTCTAAAGAAGGCCAACGGCAAGTCAAACCCCGCCCCAGCGCCCGGTGGTGGAGGCCCACGAAGCACCGCAAGCCATGACAAGGCCGGCCCTTGGCCATTCGCGTGGGTGACGCGTTCGCGGCATATGGACCGGCTTTAGCCCGTCCAAGGACCGGCTTCAGCCGGTCGGCCTTTGCCACCAACTTGAGTTGGTGGTCGGCAGGCTGAACTCGCACCTGTTTGGGCCAGCCGGCTTCAGCCGGGCTTGGTTGTGACCCGAAAGCCCGGCTGAAGCCGGCTCCAATCACCCCCTGAGGCCGCGAACCCACCGGCTGAAGCCGGTGGCAGGCGCGGGTCGGCTTGAAGCCGACCCTTGGTTGGGGAGTGGCGTCAGTCCGAGCAGGACGATTGTGACGCAGTTGTGGTCCGTGCTCTGCAAGGAGCGCACCCCGCGCGATGCCGGCGCTGGTAGCTCCCTTGGTATGCTCCACAAACCCGGGAACCCCGAGACGCGGACCGCGTCCAACCCCGGTGTGACGATTCAAACCGTAGAGCCAGGAGTGCAGCCATGTCATCCCCGTCGACTTCCCGCTTCGCCGTCTTGTGTTGGTCCGCGCTCGTCGCCGCTTCGCTGGCAGACTCAGCCGCCGCAAAGGAGCAGCCCCGCATCTGCGGCGGCGAGCTTCAGATTCTCGGCTCCGACGGCCAGCCGGCGGGCGTCTGCCCACTGAAGCACACCGATGTGCAGGCCGACATCGCCGGCTTTCTCGGCCGCGTGACGGTCAGGCAGACCTTCCACAACCCCACCGACCGCAAGATCGAGGCGGTCTACGTCTTCCCGCTCCCACAGGACGCCGCCGTGGATGACATGGTGATGCTCGTCGGCGACCGGCGGATCGTGGGGCAGGTCAAGGAGCGGTCCGAGGCGCGCGAGATCTACGAGGCGGCCCGGGCCGCCGGCCACGTCGCCGGCCTGCTCGACCAGGAGCGGCCGAACATCTTCACGCAGTCAGTCGCCAACATCGAGCCGGGCGCGACGGTCGAGATCGAGATTCGCTACGTCGAGACGCTCAAGTACGAGGACGGCGTGTTCGAATGGGTCTTCCCGATGGTCGTTGGCCCGCGCTACATCCCCGGCGGCGGCAGCGCACCGGCCCCGCTGACCCCCGGCACGCCGACGCCGCAGGTCCCCGACGCGGACAAGATCACGCCGCCGGTGACGCCCCAGGGCACGCGGGCCGGGCACGACATCTCGCTGACGGTGAGCCTGGACGCGGGCATGGAGCTGTTCGATCTGGAATGCGTGCTGCACGAGGTCGACGTCAGCACGATCAGCCCCAGCCAGTGCGTGGTGTCGCTCAAGAACCAGGCCGAAATCCCCAACAAGGACTTCGTGCTCCGTTACCGCCTGGCCACCGACCAGATCGGCGACGCGTTCCTGGTGCACCGCGACGAGCGCGGCAGCTTCTTCACGCTGATCCTGCAGCCGCCGCGGCGGGTGGCGCCGCAGCAGCTTGTGCCGCGCGAGCTGGTGTTCGTGCTGGACACGTCCGGCTCGATGCAGGGCTTCCCGATCGAGAAGGCCAAGCAGGTGATGAGCAAGCTCATCGACACGATGCACGCCGGCGACACGTTCAACGTCATCACGTTCTCCGGCGACACGCGCATCCTCTGGGACGCGCCGCGGCCGAACACGCCCGAGAACCGCCAGGCGGCCCAGGAGTTCCTGGCGCAACACCGCGGCGCCGGCGGCACAGAGATGATGACGGCCATCAACGCCGCCCTGGTGCGAATCGCTCTGCCCGAGCCGCCACGGCTGGGCACGGCGCCGATCCGCGTCGTGTGCTTCATGACCGACGGCTACGTCGGCAACGACTTCGAGATCATCGACGCCGTCCGGAAGAACGCCGACACGACCCGCGTGTTCAGCTTCGGCATCGGCAACTCGGTCAACCGTTTCCTGCTGGACGGCATGGCGCACGCCGGTCGCGGCGAGGTCGAGTACGTGACACTGGCGAGCCAGGCGGAAGCCGCCGTCGAGCGCTTCCACGAGCGCGTGCTGGCGCCGGTGCTGACGGACGTCGAGATCGACTGGGGTGGGCTGCCGGTGGCCGACGTCTACCCGCAGCGCGTGCCCGACCTGTTCAGCAGCAAGCCGATCGTGGTGCACGGCCGGCTGACCGGCCCGGCGCAGGGGACGGTCCGGCTGCGTGGCAACACCGGCAGCGGCCCTTACGAGGACACGATCGCCGTCGCCGGCGCCACGCCCGCGGGCGCGGACGCCTCCGCCGCCAGCAATCCGGCGCTCCCGTCGTTGTGGGCACGCTCCAAGGTGACGGACCTGATGAACCGCGATCTGGCGGCGTTGCAGCGCGGCAGCTTCCCCGACGAGCTGAAGCAGCAGATCATCGCCCTGGGCGTCGAGTTCCGCCTGGTCACGCAGTTCACCAGCTTCGTCGCGGTAGAGGAGCTGACCGTCACCGTCGGCGGCGAGCCGACGAAGGTGCTTGTGCCGGTCGAGATGCCGGACGGCGTGAGCTACGAGGGCGTCTTCGGCGCTGAGCGTGGGTGCGTCATGCTGGGGGCGGCGCTGCAAATGTCAAACGCCCAGATCTCGTTCCCCGTGGCGCGTGAAGCCAAGGCGTCACCTGCACCTGCGCCCGGCGCCGGCGGCTTCATGTGGGTTCTCGGCCAAGCTAGAGCGGACATTCTGGCGCCCGGCGCGGCGGATCGCGAGGGTGACTGTGAGGCAGAGGCTGTAGTCGTCGCGCCTGCGACAAGCAGGCTGGCCGAGCCGCTGCGCGGGCTGGCCGAGAAAGTGCAGAAGGAGGGCAAGGACGGAACGCTCGCGACCGGCGGGATCAAGGTCGTCGGCTGGCGCGTGGACGTGATGGTCTTCCTGCGCGACCTGTCAGAGAAGACGCTGGCCGGCCTGAAGGAGCTTGGTTTCGTTCAGACGGGCGAGAGCAAGGCCGCCCGCGTGCTGATCGGCTCGATCGACGTGCGCAAGCTCGAAGAGCTGGCCAAGCTGGAAGCGGTCGTCCTCGTCCGGCCGGTTGGCGCGGCACGCTAGTGGTGCGTCAACCATCGTTTTTCCGGTTGGGCGGCACGGTCTCGCGCCAGCGAGCCGCGGGTGGCGGAGACGGCGCACCAGCGAGCCAGACCGTGCCACCCGAAAGTTCGTCGTTGACGCACCACTAGGCTGGGCGACTGCGCGGCTGGAACAGACGGGGCGCGGCATCCCACAGCGCACCGAAAAAAAAGTGGAGGGCCCGCGGTCGCCCGCGCGCCCTCCGCGTTTCCTCGGGCGGGTCGTGTCAAGGGCGCGGCCCGCCTCAGCAAGTCGGTCCGATCAGCCCGGACCGCCGGCCGACTCCTTGGGCATCAGCACCGTGTCGATCGTGTGGATCACGCCGTTGCCGGCCGCCTGGTCGGCCTTGGTGATCGTGGCCGTGCCGATCATGGTCTTGCCGTCCTTGACGGTGACCGGGAACTCCTCGCCGGCCTTGGTCTTGCAGGTCTTCATCTTGCCGACGTCGGCGGCCGAGTGCTTGCCCTCGATGACGCAGCAATTGAGGACCTTCGTCAGCTTGGCCTTGTCCTTCTCGAGCGACTCGAGCTTCTCCTTGCCGAGCTTGTTGAAGGCATCATCGTTCGGCGCCAGGATCGTGAACGGGCCCTTACCCTTCCACGCCTCGGTCACACCGGCGGTCTCGATCAGCCGGGCCAGCGTCTTGTGAGTCGCCGACGCCTTGATCGTGTCCACGATGTCCTTCTCGGCGGCCTTCGGCTGCTCCTTGGGCGGCTCCTTCTTCTCCTGAGCGATGCTCAGGTTTGCGGAAGCCATGATCCCAAGTACGACCGCAGGCACCAACGCCACCCACCACCTCGCCACTGACCTCTGAAGCATGTGAGACATCTCCACCATCCCGAGGGGGCCGTCCCGCCGCCTCTCAACGCAAGAAGCCCGCGCGACCCGCCAACCGGGCAATTGAGCGGCAATATCTACCAAGCTAGACACCGTTTGTGAAGGGCGGTTGGGCGGCTGGCAAACGCCGTACCGCGCGTGTCCATAATCCCACCGGATACGCCAACCCTCGTGGGGACAGAAGGTTACGAACGGACCGCGGTCGCTTCCCAGCCCGTTTCAGCCGCTCTTGACAAGATCGCGCCGCTGCAGGATTTCGATGTTTTCTTCCTTGATCTCCCGCACCCGCACGTAGTTCGAGCCCAGCCAGCCTCGCATCCACGGCCCCAGGACCGGACCGCCGAAGCTCGGGTCGTCGATCCACTGCTCCCAGCCGGAGTCGATCACGAACAGCGCCGGCGGGTCGCGCTGCCAGGTATGCAGCAGCTCGTCGCGGACGCGCTCGACGTGCTGCTCCCCCACCTGCCCGATCTTCTCCGTGGTCACGAAGCGGCTCACGTTGATCCGCCGCGCGTGCAGGTACACGCCCGGTGCGTAGCCCCAGCACTGGATTCGCTGGTCAGACCTGCTCAGCTCGGCGACGTGCTGCGCCACGGTCTCCCAGGGTGCGAGCTGCATGACCCAACGTCCGTCCACCTGCTGCGGGTTGCGGTGGAACCAGATCTGCGCCGCCTGCTCGTACTGGAGCACGAACGCGTCCCAGGCGAAATAGCCCATGGCCACCAGCGCCGCCGCCACCCAGCCCCGTTCCGCGATCCGCCGCACAAGGCTCAGTTCCGTCTTGATCACGTTGATCAGGTAGCCGCCGATCAGCAGCAGCGGCGGGATGGTGGGGACAAGATAGTGGCGGAAGTGGTGCGGGCTGACCATGGCGCCGTACAGGGCCACGACGTACCAGATCGTGAACAGCAGCAGGTAGCGCGGGCAGCAGGGCGAGAAGGTCCGCAGCAGCCGCTCGATCTCCGCCGGACGGAAGCCCGGGCGCAGCCGCCAGACGACGGCGTGCAGCAGAGCGGCGATCGCCAGCAGGATCGGCAGCCGCAGGATGGGAAACATGTGCTCCTGCAAGCGAACGCGGTTCACGAAGGTGTCGGAGAAGCTGCTGCGCCCGGCCTCGAAATACGCGCGGTTGAACGTGACCACGGCCCACCAGGCCTCAGCGAGCACGCCTTGGGCGGCCAACGCGCCCACGGCCAGCCCGACGACGGCGAGCATGCCCGTCAGGAGCAACAGGCAGCGCTGCAACCCGGCCCGCCAGCTCAAATCGCGCAGCAGCACGCAGAGAATCGTGTGCAGCCCCATCGCACCCCACGCCGCCAGCCCTACCTGCTTGAACAGGAACGCGCAGCCGCAGAAAACGCCCGCCAGCAGCCACCTCCACCAGCGGTCCACGATCCAGCCGCGCAGGTAGCAGGCGACGGCGGCCAGCTCGAAGGCGACCAGGAAGGTCTCGGTCCGGTTCGTGCCGCCCTGGTAGTACATGTGCGTCAGGAAGAAGCTGGCCAGCACGGTCGTCAGCGCCGCCGCCCCGCGGAAATAAACCGACGCGGCGGCGACGAAGAACAGCGCGTGCGCAACCAGAACCGCCAGCACGCAAAGCGCGACGACGCCGAGGTAGCTGTCGCGGCCCGCCAGGAAGCCGAGGGCGTTCATCCAGTAGATGCCGGGCGGCTTGTTGTCCCACACGTCGCGGTAGACCACGGCCCCGTGTGCAATCCGCCAGCCGAAGAAGCCGAACATCTGGTCGTCGACGACGTCGAAGCGCATGTGGGCGGCAACCTGGGACGCGATCAGGTTCGGCAATAGCGCCAGCACCATGGCCGCGACGAGCACCGGCAGCGAAGTCGGCCGAGAGGACGTGAGCGGGTCGCGAACGATGGGTAGCTCCGATGGCCTCGTGCGGCCGGCCCAACGTGCGCGGCTTCGGTGCAGAGGAGGCCGCCGCCGCGTCCATATAGCACGAATGGGCCTGGGGCGGAAGCGGGCGCGCGGACGCCGGGGGAGCGACCTCGCCGCGCGTGCTTTCGTTTGGCTGCAGTTGCATGGCCTCCGCGAGGGACGACCACTGCGCGGGCAGGTTCACACCCTCCTGCAACGCTCCTTCGGTAGCTTCCCCGAGGCGGCGTGGATAGGATGACAGCGTATGGGCGCGCGAGAAGAGGCCTTCCAGCGCAGCGTGCGCGAGCAGATCGCGCTGAACCTGCGCCGCACGCCGACCGAGCGCATGCTGGCCCTGTGCGAGCTGCTCGACTCGGCCCGCGCCCTGGCGCCCACCCACCCCGAGGCGCGCCACCTGCGTCTCCGGGCCCTGGCGGCGCGGCAGCGCGAGCGGGAGCAAGTACGTGCTGACTTCCGACGATTCCTTGCCGCCGGCGGGGGCGACACTGCGGCGGGCGTTTGAAGCGCTGGTCGCCGTGCTGAACGAGCAGAACGTCCGCTACGCAGTGATCGGCGTGGCTGCAACGCCGACCGCAGACGGGCGCCTGGGCAGTATCCGCAGGCGCGTTGCGCAACTGGGATTCGAGAAGCGCAGCTCCACAACGCCTCGACCGCGCGCTCGCGCTCGCGGCTCGGATCGTCGCAGGGATTGCCAGCCACTACAGATGACGGCCCAGGCTCCAGTCGCTACGGACAGGTTGTGCCGAAGGCGCTCAGCAGGATGGCCAGGTCCGCCAGGTCGATGCAGCCAGAGGCGTCGAGGTCGGCTTCGCGGCGGTAGTTCGGATCGTTGCCGCAGACGCCGAAAGCGCTCAGCAGGATGGCCAGGTCGGTCAGCTCCACCACGCCGTCGGCGTTCACGTCGCCGGTGAGGACGAACGCCCCGACGTAGTGCGTGGCATCGTCCAGGTTGATCCAGCCCACGTTCTCGCCCCACACGTAGCCGCGCAGGCGGCAGGCGGCGGGATCGATGCGGGCCGGGTTGGGCGGGTTGGCGAGCGCCCCGCCGTCGAAGTTGATCCAGCCGATGTTCTCGCCCCAGGCGAAACCCGACAACTCGTTGGTAGCAGGGTCGCGGTTGACGCCGAAGTCGGTCCCGTCGACGTTCGCGTAGCAGGGATCAACGCCGCACCACGATGCCGTCGAGGGTGTTGCTTCGGGCGGTACAGTCGGCGACCGTGCAGCCGGGGCTGGTGGTGATGCCGCTGCCGGCGTTGAAGGCCGCCGAGCAGTTCGAGACCGTGCAGCCGGTGCCGGTGCTGATGCCGTTGCCGGTGTTGAGGTACGCCGAGCAGTTCGAGACCGTGCTGCCGGTGCTGGTGAGGATGCCGCTGGCGCCGTTGGAGGACGCCGAGCAGTTCGAGACCGTGCAGCCGCTGCCGGTGGCGGCGATCCCGTTGGCGGTGTTGGAGGACGCCGAGCAGTTCGTGACCGTGCTGCCGTCGGCCGTGCTGATGCCGTTGCCGGCGTTGCCGCTGGCGAGCAAGTCGGCCACGCGGCAGTTGTCCGCCCCAAAGGTCCCCAGGTCGACGCCTTCATCGCCCCAGGAGCGGACCGAGCCGTTGACCACCGCGATGTTCCGCAGGTCGATCACGGTGACGCTCACCCCGTCCAGCGAGCCGGTGACGCCCACAAGATCAAACCCGTTGAGATCGAGCGTGACGCCGCTGGCGGCGATCTCGACGCCGTGCTTGGCGACGACGCCGGTGATGTTGCCGGTGAGGTAGTACGAGCCGCGCTGGGTGATCTTGAAAAGGCTGTCGGCGTCGCCGGGCGTGTTGGTCGCGTTGATCGCGATCCGCGGCTCGACCTCGTCCAGCGTCTTCATCGTCGGCGTGATCGGCCCGGCGGGCGGGTTCAGATCCCCGGCATAGGCCCAGATGACAACCCCCAAGACGCTTGCGGGGATCGCGCCTAGCAACGCTCGTGAGATGGGACGCTTCATGCTCCATTCCCCTCTGCCGGCGCGCCGGAGTGAACTCACATCGGGCCGATAGCAATACTGTGAGACCTTTGGTGACCGCCGATGGCCAGTCCGTCCGGCGGTTCAACAGTGCTCATTCTATCATGGCGGGCCTCGCTCTTGCACGCCTTTTTGCTTGGGCTGAAATCTGCGGACGGCAATCCTTCGCGACCGGCAGTCCGCCTCCGCGTGCTCTCCGCGCTACTCCGCGCCTCTGCGGTTC
>Ga0209172_10000683_pt1 | contig 88524 bp, 75 predicted proteins | sample LarsenN4metaG_FD_184113 | JGI IMG/M metagenome (GOLD analysis project Ga0209172, IMG submission 184113) | Hot spring sediment bacterial and archeal communities from British Columbia, Canada, to study Microbial Dark Matter (Phase II) - Larsen... ... | reverse complement strand
GGCCGTCGGGGACGCCAAACTCAAGGTCCCGGCGGAGCGGAAGATGACCTTCTACCAGGTCTTGTCACTCGCCTCGCTCGTGGAGCGGGAGGCCCGACTCGACGAGGAGAAGCCGCTCATCGACCGCGTCTTCCCGCAGGTGCGGCTCTCGAAGTTCTCCGGCACGCTCATTCGCGACAGCCGCAACGATGTGATCGACGCCGATCGCGGCACGTTTCTCATCGCCGACACCGAGCTGGCGGCGCGCATGGTCGGCTCGGAGGTCGGCTTCGTCAAGACGTACATCCAGGGCTTCGCGTACCACCGGCTGCCGGTCGAACGGCGGACGGTGCTGGCGCTCGGCGCGCGCGTGGGCGCCGCGCACGGCTTCCGCCGCTCGGTCCCGCGCATCGCGCCTGACGGTCAACCGATTCTCGACAGCGCCGGCCGGCCGATCGTCGACGTCGTCCAGGATCTGCCCGCGAGCGAACGGTTCTTCGCCGGCGGCGATACGACCGTCCGCGGCTTCTCGCTCGACCGGCTCGGCACCGAGCAGACAATCAGCCCCACGGGATTCCCCACCGGCGGCAATGGCCTCGTGGTGTTGAACGGCGAGCTGCGGGTGGCGCTCTTCGGTGGTCTGGGCGCCGTCGGGTTCCTGGATGCGGGCAACGTCTTTCAGCGCGCCACGGATCTCGACCTGGGCCGGCTGCGCGCCGCCGCCGGATTCGGCTTCTTCTATCGCTCGCCGATCGGGCCGATCCGGCTCGACCTCGGGTTCAAGCTCGATCGCCGCGAGCTGTCGCCCGGGCGACTCGAGCGCCGCAGCGTGCTGCATCTCTCCTTCGGGCAGGCGTTCTGATGATGTCCGGCGTCAGGTGTTGGGCGTTGGGTGTTGGGATCGCTTTGGGATTCGGGATCGGGGATTCGGGCTTTGCCCAGGGGCAGCTCCTCGACAGAGTTGTGGCGCGCGTCAACGGCTACGCCATCACGCTCTCCGACGTGAAGGCGGCGCTGGCGCTCGGCCTCGTCGACGTGCCGCCGGATGCCGGCGAGCAGGCGGTGATCGAGCGTCTGATCGATCGGCAACTGGTGCTCAATGAGGTGGCGCGGTTCGCGCCGCCCGAACCGTCGCCGGCGGCGGTGGCGCGCGAGGTCGAAGCCATCGCGATGCGGGCGGGCGGTCGTCTCGCCGCCGTCATGGAGACAACAGGTCTCGATGAAGGGCGGCTCCGCGACATCGCGCGCGATACGCTGCGGATGGCCGCCTACCTCGATCAGCGATTCGGGCCGACGGTACAGCTCACCGAGGAAGAAGTGCTGCAGTACTACCGCATGCACCCCGACGAGTTCACGCGCGAGGGGCGGCTGATGCCGTATGCGGAGGCGGACGACCTGGCGCGGGAGCGGGCCTCATCCGAGCGGCGGGCGGCGACGGTGGCGCAGTGGATGCGCGACCTCCGCACGCGCGCGGAGATCGTCACGCCCCGAATGCCGCCACCCGGAACACTTCGAGCGCATTGAAGCCCGCGTGGCTCACGAGCGGCGCGATCGTGCTGCGCCGCCGCAGATAGATCACCGCCCAGAAGGCGCCCAGGGCGCCGGTCGTCACGACCGCATCCCATCCCTGTACGACGTGTCCGAGGCCGAACCCGACGCTCAGCACGACGACGCCGACGGTCGGACCGCCGAGGTGCCGTTCGAACCGCTGCAGCAGAAACGCGCGCTGCAGCTCCTCGCGCACGCCGCCGGCCAGGATCGCGACGATGACGAAGACGGCGGCCTGGCCGGGCGTGCCGGCGAGCTGCTCGAGCGGGTTCGTCTCGACGTTGTGCAGCCACGGCGCCGCCACGCGCAGGACGTTCAGCAGGACGACGACCAGGAGGAAGACGACCGGAACGAGCAGCAGTCCCACGAGCGCCTCGCGGCGGACCGGTCGGTCCCCCAGCCAGAGCGTGGACGCGCGCTCGCCGTGCGCGCGCGTCAGCGCCACCATCAGCCCGATGAGCAGCGCCGTATCGGCCACCGAGAGGAGGAGCACGAACGCGAGCGACAGCCGGCCGTCGGGCTCGAGCGGCGCGAGCCCCGCAACCCGCAGGAACACGCCGATCGCGATCTGCGTCGGGACGCTCGAGCAGAGGACGATTTCGGCGATCGCGACGAGTCGCTGTTGAGCTTCAGTCAACGGGTTGCTGGACCGTGTAAAAATGACAGAGTACTATCGAGCCGGCGCCGCGCCCCTCGCGCCCGCTCGACGGAACCCACATGACGCCCAGCAATCCGCGCGACCGCGTGCTCATCGTTGAAGACGATCCGACGACGCGGCTCGGGCTCACCGAGCTCGTGCGTACGTGGGGATTTGCCACCGACGCGGCGGCCGATGGTGAAGACGCGCTGCGGCGGATGACCGACTTCCGGCCTTCGATCATCATCACCGATCTGGTGATGCCGCGCATGGGCGGCCTCGAGCTGCTCCGTGCCGTCCGCAGGGAGGAAAGCGACGTCACCGTTGTCATCCTTACCGCGCAGGGGACGGTGGAGACGGCGGTCGAGGCGATCAAGGAAGGCGCCTACGACTACCTGACGAAGCCGATCGAGCCGCAGCGGCTGAAGATCCTGCTCGACAAGATTGTCGAGCGGCAGGAGACGCTGCGTGAGGTGAAGGTGCTGCGGCGCCAGCTGCGCGAGTCGGGCAGCTTCGGCAAGATGATCGGCGCCAGCCCGCAGATGCGCAAGGTCTACCAGGTGATCGAGCAGGCCGCCCCGACCGCGGCGTCCGTCCTGATTTCCGGCGAGTCGGGCACCGGCAAGGAGCTCGTCGCCCAGACGATCCATCAGCTGTCGCCGCGCGCGCAGATGCCGTTCGTGCCGATCAACTGCGCCGCGATCCCCGAGACGCTGCTCGAGAGCGAGATCTTCGGCCACGAGAAGGGGGCATTCACCGGCGCGGTCGAGCGGCGCGAGGGATGCTTCGAGCTGGCCGACCGCGGCACGCTGTTCCTCGACGAGATTGCCGAGATGACGCCCGCCACGCAGGTCAAGCTGCTTCGGGTGCTGCAGGAGCGCCGCTTCCGCCGGCTGGGCGGCCGCGCCGAGCAGGCGGTCGACGTCCGCGTCATCGCCGCGACCAACGCCAATCCGCCCGAAGCGGTGAAGGACGGGCGGCTGCGCGAAGATCTGTACTATCGGCTCAACGTCTTTGCGATCGAGCTGCCGCCGCTCCGGCAGCGCAAAGACGATCTGCCGCTCCTCATCCAGTCGTTCCTGACGGAGTTCAACGCGCGGAACGGCAAGTCGGTCACGGCGGTCGAGCCGAGCGCGATGCGCATGCTCGAGCAGTACAACTGGCCCGGCAACGTGCGCGAGCTGCGCAACGTCATCGAGCGCGCGGTAATTCTCAGCTCGGGCGAGTTCATCGAAGCGAAGCACCTGCCGCCGCTCGTGGCTGCCGCGCCCGAGGCGCCTCTTCCAGGGATCTCGCTGCGTCCCGGCATGACCGTGGACGAGGCGGAGCGTGAGCTGATTCTGCTGACGCTCGAGCACACGCGCGACAACAAGACGCGCGCGGCGGAGATCCTCGGCATCAGCCTCAAGACGCTGCACAACAAGCTCAATCGCTTACGCGGCCGCACGTCGGGAAAGCAGGAAGTGCCGAGTGCGTAAATGCGCCTAGGCATCAAAGGGAAACAGATCGCCGGCGTCACCGCCATCGTCGGCGTCGCGGTAGTGGCGCTGAGCGGCCTCTACGTGACGCGGCTGACGCACGTCGTGATGCACGAGGCGCACGCGCGCGGGCAGCTGCTGTCGAACGCCATCCTGCACCGGGCGCGCGAAGTGGTGACCGGCGCGCCCGAGCCGTACGCCGCCCTCCAGGATGATGCGGGCCTGCGCGCCATCCTCGAATCGAGCCTCTACGGCGAGAGCGTCACCGGCGCCGCGATTCTCGACACGTTCGGCATCGTGATCGCGAGCAGCGACCCGTCCCGGATCGGTCTGCGCCTCGAGGAGCGGCCCGACCTTGCCGCCCTGGTCGAGCAAAGCGCGCTCGACCAGCTTCGCGTCATCTATTCGCCCGAGGGGCAGACGCTCGAGATCCGGCAGCCGATGGTGCTCGGCGACGAGGCGTTCGGCGCGATCCGGATCGGCGTGTCGACGCTGCTGATGCGCCAGGAGGTGAATGCGGCGCTGCGCCCCGCGCTCCTCACCGCGGCCGTGGCGCTCGCGGTGGCCGTGCTCGTCGCGGCGCTCCTCGCGCAGCTCCTGCTGCGCCCGATTCACGTGATTCGCAGCGGCCTGACGCGCCTCGGCAAGGGAGAACTGGGCGTCACGCTCGACCTGCCGGCGGATGACGAGTTCGGCGAGCTGGGGAAGTTCTTCAACGTCGTGAGCCAGCAGCTGTCGGCCGACCGCGCCGCGCAGGCTGATCAGAAGACGGACCAGGTGGTCGCCTACTCGCGCAAGCTGGTCGCGCTGTGGCGCCTCACGGCGGGCATCGCGCACGAGGTGAAGAATCCGTTGAACGCGATGATGATTCACCTCGAGCTGCTCCGGACGAAGATCCGCAGCGGCGTGCTCGAAACCGCGCCGCAGCCGGTGGCGGCCTCCGGGTCCGGCCTCGGGCTGTCCGCCCCCGACCGGCCGGCGACGAACCCGGCCCTCGAGGGCGCGCTCGCGCACGCCCACGTGATCGAGAGCGAGATTCGCCGGCTCGACGAGGTCGTGCAGGGCTTTCTGAAGTTCACGCGGCCCGAAGATCTGCGGCTGCAGCCCGTGCGCGTCGCGACGCTCTTCGAGGAAATCCTGCCGGTGATCGAGCCCGAGGCCCAGGCCAACCGCGTCAAGGTCGTCGTCGAGGCGCCGGTGACGACTCCCGACGTGCACGGCGACGCCGCCATGCTGCGCCAGGCGTTTCTCAATCTGGCGATCAATGCGTGTCAGGCGATGCCCGGGGGCGGCACGCTCCGCCTCGTGGCCGTGCCTGGACCGCGGCGTATGGTCGAGGTACGCGTCGAAGATACCGGCGTCGGGATTTCGCCCGAGAATCTCGGTAAGATCTTTAATCTGTACTACACTACGAAAGAGCATGGCACCGGGATCGGCCTCTCGATGGTCTACCGCATCGTCCAGATGCATGGCGGCGAGCTCGAAGTGCAGTCGACGCCCGGCAGCGGTACGACGTTCAGGATCCTGCTGCCGAGGGTGAGTGAAAGCTGAAGTCCCAATGACTACATCCCAAATCCCAATGCGACACATGCTCATGCGGCCGCGGTGTCGACGTGTCTTTGGGATTTGGATTTTGGGATTTGGGATTTTGGTGTTGGCTGCGAGCGGGTGCGCCAAGGCGCGAGCCGAGAGTGTCCCCGACGGCCCGCCGCTGCAGGTGCCCGAGCCCCCGCAGCGCGTGCTCGCTCCCGTCGAGGAGCCCCTTGTGGTGACGACGCCGGCTCCTGAGGTGGAACCGCCGGTTGTGGCCGCGCCGCCGCGCGCCACGCCGGCGCGTCCGGCTCCCGAACCGAAGCCGCAGCCCGCGTCACCGCCACCGGCCGCGGCGGCCGCGCCGCCCTCGCGCGCGCCCGCTGAAACGCGTGAGCTGCGCCCGGCATCGCCGACGACGGCGAGCGAGCGGAGTATTCGCGAGCTGCTCGCCCGGGCCGCGCGCGACCTCGGCCGTGTCGACTACGGACGGCTGACCGCAGACGGCCGTACCCAGTACGAGCAGTCCAAACGGTTCAGCATGCAAGCAGAGCAGGCGCTGCGCGAGCGCAACCTCGTCTTTGCTGCGACGCTCGCCGACAAGGCCGCCACGCTGGCAGCCGAGCTCCTGCCGCGGTAATCCCTTACTCACCGGCTGGCCAGCCGACGAACTCGTCCGTAGAGGCGAGTCGCAGAAGCACTCGTGTTTTCGCGGGAAAACTCTCCGCGGCGGATATGGCACGGCCTCTGCTCTCTCGAGGGCAGTTCGAAAGTTGCCTCGCCCCGCAGCGAAAGTGGTGGGGCTTACCCGCAAGTCACCCTGCCTGTGCACCTGGGGGAGGCGCTCAACGCGCCTCCCTCCTGCCTAATCGCTGCGATCATGAAAGGCCTCAGGCCTCAGGGTTCAGGCTTCAGGCTGGGTCGATTCTTCCGAGGCCAAAGGCCTCGGGCCTGGGCCTGTTATGATCGAGATATTGCGCTTGCCCTAAGAAAAAACCGCAAGATGTTGTGGTTTTGGTATTGACAAACGCGATCGTCGAGGCGCATAGTGTCGCTCGCGCTTGGGCGAGGGGCGAGACCGGATCATCCCAGCCTCCGGTCAACACGAACCCTCGAGTCGTCTGGAGCGCAACTTCACAACAAGCGTCTCGGGATGCGTTCCTAGGGGTGAAGGCATCCATCGTGCGGAGGAGAAATGGAGAGAAGCCAGGTGGCGCAGTCTCCGAGTGGAGCTCTTGATCAGGCGGCGCGCGCGCGGAAGGGCGCCGAGCCGAAGGATTCCGGTGTGGCCGGGATCGAGTTCCCGCGGTACTTCACGCTGCCGGGCGTCGACCCGTTCGACGAGATCGAATGGGAAATCCGCTCCGCGGTGATCGGCAACGAGAAGGGCAAGGTCGTCTTCGAGCAGCGCGACGTCGAGATTCCGCGCTTCTGGTCGCAGCAGGCCACCAACATCGTCGTCTCGAAGTATTTCCGGGGCCAGCTCGGCACGCCGGGACGCGAGCGGAGCGTCAAGCAGCTCATCGGCCGCGTCGTCGACACGATCACGATGTGGGCGCGCGAGCAGAAGTACTTCGCCAGCGACGAGGCGCTCGAGGCGTTCTCCGCCGAGTTGAAGCATCTGCTCGTCTATCAGAAGGCCGCGTTCAACAGCCCCGTCTGGTTCAACTGCGGCTTCGAGAGGGCGCCGCAGTGCTCGGCCTGCTTCATCAACTCCGTCCAGGACACGATGGATTCGATCCTGACGCTCGCCAAGACGGAGGGGATGCTCTTCAAGTTCGGATCCGGCACCGGCAGCAACCTGTCGTCGATCCGCTCGTCGAGGGAGCTCCTGGCCGGCGGCGGCACGGCCAGCGGTCCCGTGTCGTTCATGAAGGGGTACGACGCGTTCGCGGGCGTCATCAAGTCGGGCGGCAAGACGCGGCGCGCCGCCAAGATGGTCATCCTCAACGCCGACCATCCCGACATCCTCGAGTTCATCAACTGCAAGGTCGAAGAAGAGAAGAAGGCGTGGGCGCTCATCGACGCCGGCTACGACGGCTCGTTCACGGGCGTCGCCTACAACTCGATCTTCTTCCAGAACTCGAACAACAGCGTGCGCGTGACCGACGACTTCATGCGCGCGGTGCTCGACGACGGGGAGTGGCAGACGCACGCGGTGACGAACGGCGAGGTGATGGACACCTACAAGGCGCGCGATCTGATGCGGATGATTGCCGAGGGGACGTGGATCTGCGGCGATCCCGGCATGCAGTTCGACACCACCGTCAACGAGTGGCACACGTGTCCGAACACGGGACGGATCAACGCGAGCAATCCGTGCTCGGAGTACATGTTTCTGGACGACTCGGCATGCAACCTGGCGTCGATCAACCTGATGAAGTTCGTCCGCGAGGACGGCGAGTTCGACGTGCCCGCGTTCCGTGCGGCGTGCCGGACGATGATTACCGCGCAGGAGATCATCGTGCCGAACTCGAGCTACCCGACGAAGGCGATCGAGAAGAACAGCCATGAGTACCGGCCGCTGGGCCTCGGGTACGCGAATCTCGGTGCGCTGCTGATGTCGCGCGGGCTGCCGTACGACAGCGACGAGGGGCGGGCGTATGCGGGCGCCATCACGGCCGTGATGACGGGCGAGGCGTACGCGCAGTCGGCGCGGATCGCGCGCGACCACGGCGGACCCTTTGCCGGCTACGAGAAGAACCGCGAGCCGTTCCTGCGCGTGATGCGGAAGCACCGCGACGCCGTGGCGGAGATCAACGCGAAGCTCGTGCCGGCCGATCTCTACGCGGCGGCGAAGCAGGTCTGGGACGAGGCGGTGGAGCTCGGCGAGCAGCACGGCTACCGCAACGCGCAGGCGACGGTGCTCGCGCCGACCGGCACCATTGGCTTCATGATGGACTGCGACACGACCGGCGTCGAGCCCGACATCGCGCTCGTCAAGTACAAGAAGCTGGTCGGCGGCGGGCTGATGAAGATCGTCAACGGCACCGTGCCGATGGCGCTCAGGAAGCTCGGCTACACGGAGCCCGAGATCGAGGCGATCGTCCACTACATCGACGAGCACGAGACGATCGAGGGTGCGCCGTTCCTGAAGGACGAGCACCAGCCGGTGTTCGACTGCGCGTTCAAGCCGGCCAAGGGCGAGCGGTCGATCCACTACATGGGGCACATCCGGATGATGGGCGCGACGCAGCCGTTCATCTCGGGCGCCATCAGCAAGACGGTCAACGTGCCGCGCGAGGCGTCGGTCGAGGAGATCGAGAAGGCGTACATCGAGTCGTGGCGGCTCGGCGCCAAGGCGATTTCGATCTACCGCGACGGCAGCAAGCGGACGCAGCCGCTCAACACGTCGAAGGCGCAAGTGGCCGACACGCGGAACGTCGGCGAGAACGTCCGCGAGGTCGTGAAGGAAGTGGTCAAGGTCGTCGAGCGGCCGACGCGGCGAAAGCTGCCCGACGAGCGGCCGTCGATCACGCACAAGTTCGACATCGCCGGCCACGAGGGGTATATCACGGTGGGGCTCTTCGAGGATGGCCAGCCGGGCGAGATCTTCCTGACGATGGCGAAGGAGGGGTCGACCATTTCCGGGTTTGCCGACGCCTTCGCGCAGGCGATCTCGTACGCGCTGCAGTACGGCGTGCCGCTGCAGGTGCTGGTCGACAAGTTCAGCCACGCGCGCTTCGAGCCGTCGGGGATGACGAAGAACCCGGAAATCCGCTTCGCGAAGTCGATCGTCGACTACATCTTCCGGTGGCTGGCGACGAAGTTCCTGTCGCCCGAGGCGCAGTTCCGCGCCGGCGTGAACCTGCGCGAAGAGGCGCTCAACGGATCGGAGCCCGCCACGCCAGACGTACGTAGACCGGGTCCCGCGGCATCGAGCGTCAGCGAGGCTCCCGCGGACCCCGCGCCGAGACACGATTCCGGGCCGAAGGTCTCCGCCAAGCCCGTCGAGTACGCGGCCATCCAGTCGCAGGAGGACGCGCCGCCGTGCTCAACCTGCGGCGCGATCATGATCCGCAGCGGCTCGTGCTACAAATGCGCGAACTGTGGGACGACTTCAGGCTGCGCCTGAAGTCGTCCTGCGGCCTGTATCTGCCGGAGCGGCTTGAACGCCGCTCCTTGAGAGCGGGTGTGCGTAGGTAACTGTCGTGGCGTCCGGCTTTCTTGGCCGCCGAAGCTCGGAACGAACGAAGGCGGCAGCCGGACCAACGTGATTGGATCGTACAGGCCGGCTTCAGCCAGCCCATCATTCTTACAACATTCCGTCAAGTGGCCTACAGGATTGGGCGAAGCGCCTTGCTCAGCTCGCGCGCGCGTGGGTGATCTCTCGGCCAGGGCGAACCTCGGACGCCTCGACGTCACGACGGCGGCCGTTCCGCCGCCGAGAGTCGTCAATTCGACTCGTATGCTGAGCCGTCGGTGTAGACGTGCACGACCGCAGCAACTGCTCGAGCTGCCGGAATCCGGCATAGGCTACCAGCGTGTTGATGTCCGCTTTGCCAGCGGCCGCGAGCTGAAGAGCATGCTCGTCTGCAATGCCGAAAATCTCGACGTTCCGGACGACCTCGCTGACGTAGAAATCAGGGATCTGCGGCCGCACGCGGCCTGACTCTCTCTTTTTCCTCGCCGCGGCGTACACTGCGGCATCCGCGCATCGAGACCTGGTTGTGAATTCCAAGCACTCCGCGGCATCGAGCAACGATTGGTTCATGCTGCTCGTGGCTGTTCTCGTCGGCTTGATGTTGCATCCGAGTCCGGCAGTGGCGCAGCGCGAGGATGCCGTCCGCGCGGCCGTCCGCGCGGTGCTCGAGGCACAGGTCGCCGCCTGGAACCGCGGTGATATTGACGGCTACATGGACGGCTACGCCCGCGACGAGACGACCACCTTCATCTCCGGCGACACCGTGACACGCGGATGGAAGACCGTGCTCGATCGCTACAAACGCAACTACGACGCGCGCGAGAAGATGGGAACGCTGACGATGGCGGAGCTCGAGATCAGGCCGCTCGGCGACCTGTATATCGCGACGGGACGCTGGCAGCTCACACGCCAGGGCGACATGCCGCGCGGCCGGTTCACGCTCCTGCTGCGCCGCACGCCCGCCGGGTGGCGCATCTTCCACGACCACACGTCATCGGCACCCTAGCGTGCCCGAACTGCCGGAAGTCGAATACGCGCGCCGCCAGCTGCAGCGTGCGATGGCGGGCGCGCGCATCAGGCGAGTGGACGTTCGCCGCCCCAAACTCCGCTACCCGTTTCCGCGCGATTTCGTCCGCCGCCTGGAAGGGCAGATGGTGCGCGCCGTCGAGCGCCGCGCGAAGTTCCTGATCGTCGAGCTCGCGTCAGGCGATCGCCTGATGATGCACCTTGGCATGTCCGGCTCGTTCCGCATCGTGCGGGCAGGCCGCGACCCGTCGAAGCGACGCTACTACTGGGACACGGCGCGGCTCGAGGCGCATGACCACGTCGTCTTCGAGATGTCGACCGGGGCGGTCGTCCTCTTCAACGACCCGCGGCGCTTCGGGTTCATGCTGCTGCTGCGACCAGAGGAGCACGCCACGCACCGCTCGCTCGCTCGACTGGGGCCCGAACCGCTCGCGCGGACATTCGACGCGAACGCGCTCGCGGCGCAGCTAGCGAAGCGCCAGACGTCCCTGAAGATTGCGCTCTCGGATCAACGAGTTGTCGGTGGCCTTGGCAATATCTATGTCGTCGAAGCCCTGCATCGCGCGCGGTTGTCGCCGAAGCGGCGCGCGTCGACGCTCGTCACGACGAGCGGCCGGCCACGACCAGCCATCTACGACCTCGTGAACGCGATCCGCGACGTCTTGAAGCTCGCCATCAAGCGACAGTACCGGACCGGCGACGACAATCCGTTCGAGGTGTATGACCGCGAAGGTGAGCCGTGCCCGCGACCTGGCTGCGGCGGCACGATCGTACGCATCGCTCAGGGAGGGCGATCGACCTTTTTCTGTCCCAGGTGTCAGCGGTAGCACCCGTCCAGCTCAACCATCGATTGTCACACGGCGCTGATGTGGACGGCGTAAGCTGGCTGATCTCACATCACTCCGGAGGACGCGTATGGCGACAACAGCAACTGAGACGAGGCTGCAGGCGAAAACGCTCTCGACGGGCCTGACCGTGAACGATCTTCAAGAGAGCATCCGCTTCTTCGAAGGACTGGGATTCCAGGTGGACGAGCGGTGGGAAGACCAGGGCAAGCTGCTCGGCGTCATGATGAAGGCCGGTGAGGCGCAGATTGGCCTGAGCCAGGACGACTGGAAGAAGGGACGCGACCGCCAGAAGGGCGTCGGCATGCGCCTGTTCGTCAGCACGACGCAGAACCTCGATGACATCGCGGCGCGCGCCCGGAACAACGGGATCAAGATCGACACGGAGCCGCACGACACCGACTGGGGCACTCGCGCATTCGAGGTGACCGAGCCGAGCGGCTTCAAGATCACCCTCTCGTCTCACCGCGCGTGACCTAGGCTGTCCCGCCCCTCGTCGTAGAATGGCGGCAGCTCGTGGCCGCCACTTCCTTCGACCTCGCCCACCAGGACGCCGTCGTCTGGCTGCAGTCGCTTCCGGCGGCGTCCGTTGACCTTCTCGTCACCGATCCGGCCTACGAGTCCCTTGAAAAGCACCGCGCGATCGGGACGACGACGAGGCTGAAGCACTCCAAGGCGTCGAGCAACGACTGGTTCACGATCTTTCCGAACGCCCGGTTCGGCGAGCTCTTTCGCGAGGTCTACCGCGTCCTCAAGCCGAACACGCATTTCTATCTCCTCTGCGACGCCGAGACGATGTTCGTGGCCAAGCCGGAGGCGGAGCAGGCGGGCTTCAAGTTCTGGAAGCCGCTCGTGTGGGACAAGTGCACGATCGGCATGGGCTATCACTACCGCGCCCGCTATGAGTTCATCCTGTTCTTCGAGAAAGGGAAGCGGAAGCTGAACGACCTCGGCATCCCGGACGTGATGGCGATTCCGCGCATCCGCGGTGGGTATCCCGCGGAGAAGCCGGCCGAAGTGGCCGAGATTCTCATCAATCAGAGCTCCGTGCCCGGCGATCTGGTGGCCGACCCGTTCATGGGGTCCGGCAGCGTGGGCGTCGCGGCGGCGCGGCTTGGACGGCGGTTTCTCGGCAACGACCTGAATCCGGAGGCGGTGGCCATTGCCGCGCGGCGGCTGCGGGAGTTCGGCGAAGGCCGCGTGCCGCCCGACCTGCCCGCCGAACCGGAGCCCGAGCAGTTCGATCTGCTGGAGGAGGTCCGGCTTCCGCCTTCGCCAAGGCTGCGGCGGACAGGAAAACCGGACACCACGTACCCATGAAGGACAGCACGTACTCATGAAGGGCACCACGCTACCTATGAAGAATGTCGGGCGCTGAATACGCGAACCTGGTCGCCTGCTACCTCGCCACCCGCTTCGGGTCCCGCGGGCTGAAGGTCTACCGCGAGGTCCGCATCGGCAAGACCATCATCGGCAAGGACCGCTGCGTCGACATCTTCTGCGTCAGTGAGGACTCGCAGAAGGCATTCGCCATCGAATGCAAGTTCCAGGACAGCCAGGGCTCCGTCGACGAGAAGATTCCGTACGCCCTCGAGGACGTCCGCTCGCTGCCGATGCCGGGCTGCGTCGCGTACGCGGGGACCGGCTTCTCGTCAGGCGTCCTGCACATGCTCGCCGCGTCGCCGATTGCCGCATACTGTCTGCCCGTGCCCGGCCAGTCGACGTCGACGGCGGAGACGCGGGAGCTCGACCACGTGCTCGCCGTTCACTTCGGATGGTGGGACGTGCTCGTCGACAAACGCCTGCCGGTCGCAAGCGAGCGGCTCATCTAGTTCTCGAGGAGAGATACCGGTTCGCGGGGGAGGCAACATGCGTTCGTCGGCCGCCGTTGTTGGCGCCTCACTGTTTCTCACCGGTCTTGCGGCTGGCGTCCTGTCGTCGGCGGCGGTAGGGGCGCAGGGCTTCACGGTCGTGCTCGACTGCGGCGCCGCGTCCGAGCCGCAGGTCCGGACCACGTTGGACTTCGGCTCAGCGCGCCCCCAGGGCGCCGTCAGTGAGCTCGAATGGCAAATCTTTCTTCGAGACGAGGTGACGAAACGGTTTCCCGATGGCCTGACGGTCTGGGATGCCGAAGGACAGTGGCGGACGCCCGCGGGCACGATCGATCACGAGCGCACCAAGGTGCTGCTCCTCGTGCATCCGGACACGCCCGCCGCGCGGCAATCGGTGCGGGCGGTCATCGACGCCTATCGCACCACGTTCGACCAGCGGTCGGTCCTGTGGGAGAGCTCGCGTGTGTGCGCCGCTTCCTGACCTCGATCGCTGATGCCTGAGCGGCGTCCGATCGGCCTGCTGACGGTCGTCTTCTTCTTCATCGCGCCCGGGACGGTCGCGGGGCTGATCCCGTACTGGCTGACGCGGTGGGAGTCGCACAACTGGTACGCCGCGACGATTCCGGCGCGTCTCGTCGGCGCGGCCCTCATCGCCGCCGGCCTGGCGGCGCTCATCAACTCCTTCTACCGGTTCGTCATGGAAGGTCGCGGCACGCCCGCGCCGGTCATGCCGCCGACGGCGCTCGTCGTCCGCGGCCTGTATCGCTACGTGCGGAACCCGATGTACGTGGCGCTGCTCACGATCGTCATCGGCGAGGCGCTGCTGCTCGGGCGGTTCGTTCTGCTCGGCTACGCGGCCGCGCTCTGGGTGCTGTTCCACCTGTTCGTCGTGCTGTACGAGGAGCCGAAGCTGCGCCGGACGTTCGGACCGTTCTACGATGCCTATCGCGCCGAAGTTCCGCGCTGGTGGCCCCGCGTCAAGCCGTTCGCGTGAAACGCCGATGACGGGTACGCTCGGCAATCCAGACGACACGATCCGGCTGCTGGTCCGGCTGCGGCAGCTGCGCCCCGACAGCGCCCGGCAGTGGGGCCGAATGACGCCCCACGAGGCGCTGTGTCATCTAAGCGACTCGTTCCTCGCCGTTTCGGGGAAGAGGGCCATCAGCCACGTCGACAATCTCTTCACGCGCACGCTGCTGAAGTGGATCGCGCTGCACGGGCCGGGCACGTGGCCGCCGGGCATCAAGACGCGTCCCGAGGTGGATCCGCAGCTCGGCGGGACGAGGCCCGAGGACTTCGCGCGCGATCGCGAACGGCTCGAGCAGGTGATCGAACAGTTCGTCCGTCCCGAACAAGACTTCGCCGCCTTCCGGCATCCTGCGTTCGGCCGCATGTCGCGCGCCGAGTGGTGGCGCTGGGGATGGCTCCACGTCGACCACCACCTGCGGCAGTTCGGCGCCTAGACGCCGGGCGGCGGCGCCAACAGCTACATGCGGGCTTGGGCGCTGCGGAACTGATCGACCAGCGCGCTGACGTCGGCGCGCTCCTCGAACGCGACGATCTTCCCGGCGTGGATCGTGAAGACGTGCACCCACAGGAAGTCAACCGGCGTGCCTCCGGTCTTGACACCCTCGCGACTGGTTCCGAGCACGACGACCGTTTCGCCCTGCGCGAGAAACTGCTCCGGGTGAAACCTGCTGATCTCGACCGTGTTCAACAGCGTCCCGAAGAACTCGCGCACGGCGGCCGGGCCGTGGCGACGGCCAGCCGTCGGGAAATCCGCGGGGCCGGGCGTCACCCATGACACGTGCGGATCGAGCAGCCTGATGATGCCCTCGAGATCGCTGCGACCAAACGCCGCGTACGCCTGTTGGACCACGTCGATGTTCTGCTGTTCGCTCATGGGCCCTCCTGAATGACGCGTTCCCCGATTCCGAATCGACGCGCCACATTCTAGTGAATCGGGTTCAGCATTTCGCGCATACTCTTCGCATGTGCGCGCCAGCGACGGTCGAAGCCGGACGCTACCTTCGCCTCGCGATCGTTCTGGTGGTCGTGGCCGCGCCAGCCGGCATCGCGGCGCAAAGCGGTCTCTCGCCGGACCGTGCCCGTGCGCGCGACATCTTCCGCGAGCTCATCGCCATCCCGACCACGGAAGCGAACGGTCTGACGCCAAAAGCGGCGCAGGCGATGGCCGATCGCCTCGTTGCGGCCGGCTTCCCGCGCGAGGACGTCCGCGTTCTCAATCTGAGTCCGCGCGTCGGCAACCTCGTCGCTCGCCTGCGTGGCACCGACAAGAGCGCCAGGCCGATTCTCCTGATGGCGCACATCGACGTGGTGCCGGCGCTGCGCAGCGACTGGTCGCTCGATCCGTTCACGCTCACCGAGCGCGACGGCTGGTTCTACGGCCGCGGCACGACCGACAACAAGGCGGGCGCCGCCATGCTGGTCGCGAACTTCGTCCGCCTGAAGCGTGAAGGGTGGAAGGGCCGCCGCGACCTCGTCATGGCGCTCACCGGCGACGAAGAGACCACGCAGGCGGGCATCCAGTGGCTGCTGAAGGAGCATCGCGCGCTGGTCGATGCCGAGCTCGCGCTCAACACCGACTCGGGCGGCATCGTCCTCAAGAATGGGAAGCCGTCGCTCTTCACGGTCCAGGCAAGCGAGAAGGTCTACGCCGACTACCAGCTCGAGACGACGGATGTCGGCGGGCACAGCTCGCTCGCCCGCCCCGACAATCCGATCTACACGCTGGCCGGCGCGCTGCAGCGGATTGGCGCGCACCGGTTCCCGCTCAACGTCACCGACATCGCGCGTCTCTTCTTCGAGCGCTCGGCACTGGTCGAGTCGGGTCCGACGGCCGCCGATATGCGCGCGGTGGCGGCGAAGCCGCCCGATCCGGCTGCGGCGGAGCGCCTCTCCAAGCAGCCGTTCTACAACGCGCGGCTGCGGACGACGTGCGTCGCCACGCGCGTGGACGCCGGACACGCCAACAACGCGCTGCCGCAGACGGCGCGCGCGGTCATCAATTGCCGCATTCTGCCGGGGGAGCGGACCGCGCCGATCGAAGCGACGCTGCGGAAGCTCGCCGGCGATCGGGTCACGCTGACCGTGCTCAGCGCGCCCCAGTCGAGCCCGCCTTCGCCGATCCCCGCCGCACTCCTCGCCCGGTTCGAGCGGCTCGCAGCCGCGCAGTGGCCGAACGTACCGGTGACGCCGGTAATGGAGGCTGGTGCGACCGACGGGATGTTCACGCGGCTGGCTGGCATCCCGACCTACGCGCCGTCCGCGCTCCCCGAGGACCCCGACGACATCCGCGCGCACGGCAAGGACGAACGTCTCGGCGTCGAGGCGTTCTACCAGGCGACGGAGTTCTGGTACCGCCTGATGAAGTCCGTTGGAGACGAATGAGTTATCGCGTTCCGCCGCGCGCCGCCGTGATCTTCCAGATCCGATGACTGCCGTCGTCGGAGACGAGGAGGCTGCCGTCGGGCGCCACGGTCACGCCGACAGGGCGGCCCCATCGCGAAATCGTCTCGCCACCCGAGCCGTCGGTGACGATGAAGCCGGTCAGGAAATCCTCGAGCGGCCCCGGTCGTCCCTTGACCATCGGGAAGAAGGCCACCTTGTAGCCCGACGCGACCGAGCGGTTCCATGATCCGTGCAGCGCGACGAAGCCGCCGTGGCGGTACCGCTCCGGGAACTGCGTACCGGTATAGAAGGTCATGCCGAGCGCGGCCGAGTGCGCCGGGATCAGCACGTCCGGCACGATGGCCTTCTTGACCAGCTCCGGAAATGCGCCGACGTACCGCGGGTCGTAATTCGACCCGATGTACGAGTAGGGCCAGCCGTAGAAGCCGCCTTCCTTCACCGACGTCGCGTAATCGGGCACCAGATCGTCGCCGAGGTTGTCGCGCTCGTTGATCGAGGTCCAGAGGATGTCGGTGCCGGGCTGCCACGCGAGACCGACGGGATTCCGGATGCCCGACGCGAACACGCGGTAGCCGGAGCCGTCGGGGTTGAACTCGAGAATCGCCGCGCGGCGGCAGTCCTCGCCCGCGTTGTTGTTCGACTGCGATCCGACGGCCATGTAGAGCTTCGTCCCCGCACGGTTGAAGATGATGTTGCGCGTCCAGTGGCCGCCCACGGGAAGGTCGAGGAGCTTCTCGGCCTCGCCCTGCGCGCTCAGGTCGCCGTTGGTGTACTTGAAGCGCACCAGCGCGCCCTGGTTGCCCACGTAAAGATAGTCGTCGTGAAAGGCGATCCCGAACGGTCGGTCCAGGGCGCCGACGCCGCGGTTCTGGAACGGCGGGGGTGGCGCGCAGGCGGGCGCCGATGCACCCAGAATCGGTCCGTTCACCGCCGGATTGACCGCCGCCGGCGGCCCGCCGAGCCGGCCCGACGGCTGCTGGTTCGCGGGTACGGGCGCCGGACCCTGCGCGTACACGCCGCGCGCCTCGAACACGCCGTCGTGGTTCGCGTCGCGAAGCACGTGGATGCTGTTGGTCGTCGGCGAGGTGACGAAGAGGTCGCCGTTCGGCGCGTACACCATCATGCGGGCGCCCTGCAGCTCGGCGTAGGCGCTGACGGTGAATCCGGAGGGCGCGGCAGGCATCACGCCGGCAGGCCGCTCGACGAGCGCGCCGCGATTCGGCGTCGCCGGCCCGATCGGCGGCAGCTTCGACGCCTGCGGCTGAGGAACGGTTGAATTCCGCTGGGCGATCGTGACGCCGCCGAGCACGATCACGCCCACGCCCACGCCGAGAAGGACCGCCAGTCGGTGCGCGCTCGCCATCGGTCTGTCTCCTGTGGGCGCCATGATATCCTCCGCGGGATATGGAAGCCACTGTCGCGACCCATCCGCCCGCCGCGAAGAGCGCCTCGCGATCGAAGCCGTTCTACCGCACGCTGTGGGGCCAGGTCCTCATTGGCGTCGCGCTCGCCATCGTCGTCGGCGCGGTGTCGCCCGAATGGGGCGTGGCAATGCAGCCGCTCGGCACCGCGTTCATCCGGCTCATCACGATGGTGATCACGCTCGTGATCTTCACCACCATCGTCACGGGGATCGCGGGGATGGAGAGCATGAAGAAGATCGGGCGCGTCGGTGGCAAGGCGCTCGTCTACTTCGAGGTGATGACGACGCTCGCGCTCGTCGTCGGACTCGCGGTGGCGCTGCTGACGGTGCCCGGCGGCGGCTTCAACGCCGATCCGGCGTCGCTCGACGCCGATGCCGTCTCGAACTACGCGGGCGCGGCCAAGGCGCAGAGCGTCACCGATTACCTGATGCAGATCATTCCGGCCACGGTGATCGACGCGTTTGCGCGCGGGAACATCCTCAGCGTGGTGTTCGTGTCGCTGCTCTTCGGGTTTGCGCTGTCGGCGCTCGGGCCGCGTGGCAAGCCGGTCGTCGACGTGCTCGACGGTCTGACGCACATGGTGTTCGGCGTGATCAATATCGTCATGCGCGTCGCGCCGATCGGCGCGTTCGGCGCGATGGCGTTCACCGTGGGGCGCTATGGCCTGAGCTCGCTCGGACCGCTGGCGCAGCTCATCGTGACGTTCTGGGTGACGAGCATCCTGTTCGTGCTGGTCGCGCTCGGCGCGGTGGCGGCCCTTGCCGGGTTCAGCATCCTGCGCTTCCTGAAGTACATCCGCGAAGAGATCGTCCTCGTGCTGTCGCTCAGCTCCTCCGACCCGGCCCTGCCGTCGCTCATGACGAAGCTCGAGCGCCTCGGCTGCTCGAAGAGCGTGGTCGGGCTGGTGACGCCGACCGGCTACATGTTCAACCCGGAGGGGAGCTGCATCTACATGATGCTCGCGGCGGTGTTCGTGGCGCAGGCGACGAACACGCCGCTGACGACGGCCGATTACATTACGCTGCTGGCGGTGGGCGCGCTGACGCACAAGGGCGCCGCCGGCGTGCAGGGCGCGGCGTTCATCGCGCTGGTCGGCACGCTCCTGGTCATCCCCACGATTCCCGTCGCAGGGATGGCGATCATCCTTGGCATCGACCGCTTCATGAGCATGTGCCGCGCGACGGTCAACATGCTCTGCAACGGCGTGGCGACCGTCGTCGTCTCGCGGTGGGAGAACGAGGTCGACGGCGAGACGCTCCGGGCGAAGCTGGCGTCGTTGACCTGAGACGGCTAACGCCGGCCGCCACGTACTTAGGGGCGAGCTTTCACGCCCGCCATCTCGGCCAGCACGTCGAACATCACGGCGAAGTCCTGCGCGTTGAGCCCCATCCCGCGGGCGGCGGTGAGGAACGTGTTGGTGACCGTCGTCGTCGGCAGCGGCACGCCGAGCCGCTCGCCCAGCTCGATCGCCAGGTTCATGTCCTTCTGCATCATGTCGCAGTTGAACCAGGCCTCGTCGGGCATCTTCAGCACGAACGGCCCGCGGTACTGCACCATCGGCGAGGCGATCACGCTGTGCAGCAGCACGTCGACGGCGGTCTCGCGCGTGATGCCGCTCTTCTCGGCGAGCAGCACCCCTTCGCTGAAGGCGAGCATCTGCACGGCGAGGCTCAGGTTCGTCGCAATCTTCAGCACGAGCGCGAGGCCATTGTCGCCGACGTGCGTCACCTTCGGGCCGATGTCCTGCAGCACGGGGAGCGCCTTGTCGAACGCGTCTTTCGACCCGCCCACCATCACCGACAGCTTGCCCTGCTGCAGCGTGATGACGCTGCCCGAGACGGGGGCGTCGAGCATCTGCGCCCCCTTCTTCTTCACGAGGTCGACGAGCTCCCGGTTCGTGCCGGGACTGATGGTGCTCATATCGACGTAGATTTTTCCGGGCGCGAGCGCGTCGAGAATGCCGTTCGGTCCCTCGACGACCTCCTTGACCGCCTTGCCGTTGGCCAGCATGGTGAAGATGAGGTCGGCCGATTTGGCGACGTCGCGCGGGGAGTCGGCCCACTGCATGCCGGCCTTGACCAGCCATTCCGCCTTCGCCCGCGTGCGGTTGTAGCCGACGACCGTGTGCCCCTTGTCGAGCAGCCGCTTGACCATGTTGCCGCCCATGGTGCCGAGACCGATGTATCCGAGATGCGCCATCGCTGTCCTTTCTGCGTCCGTGTCGGGGTTAAAAACTCAGCTTCGCACCAAGCTGGATCTGGCGCGCCGTCGTGACCGTCGACGTGATCCGGCCCCAGGTGGGCGCGATCACGGGCGAGCCGTCCGGATTGACGCCGGTAAAGGCGATGCGTCCCGACGGGATCGCGAAATTGGCTCGGTTCGGCACGTTGAACACCTCGAGCTTGATCTGCACGGTGCGCGTGCCGCCGGCGGCGAACGACTTCACGAGGGACGCGTCAATGGAGACGAGGCCGGGGCCGATGAGCGTGTTGCGGCCCAGATTGCCACGGGTGTTCACGGCTGGCAGCTGGAAGCAGTTCACGTCCCAGTAGCGGTCCGGTCCGCCGAGCACCGGGTTCGGCGAGCAGCCAGGCTTGAGATCGGGCCGCTCGTGCCGCGAGAAGCCGGTCGTATTCAGATTGCCAGACCGGTTGAACCCCAGCTCCACCGTGAACGGATGACCCGTCCGCAGCGTGGCGATGCCATTGAGCTGCCAGCCCCCAAGCACGGCACCCGTGATGCCGCCACGATCTGCGACGAATGGCAACTCCCAGCTCGCGTTCGCCGTCAGATTGTGGCGCGCGTGAAACGCGGACAGCCCCCGGTCGTGCTCGAGGTCGTACCAATCCGACACGTACTGGACGTTGTTGCTGAAATCTTGTGAGTTGATCCCGCTCGAGTCGTCCACCGCCTCCGACAAGGTGTACGACACCTGCGCGCGCCAGCCGCCGGCATAGCGGCGGTTCAACGACAGCTGCAGCGAGTCGTAGAACGACTTCGCGTCGGTCATGCGCTGCCAGATGCCGGTGAAGTTCGGGTTTCGGCGTCCGAGCTGCGGCTGATAGGTCTTGACACCGTTGACGATGATTTCAGGCGCCAGATTCGCGTCGCCGAGCCGAATCAGATTGCGCCCGCGCGACCCGACGTATCCGGCAGTCACGTCCAAGGTATCCGTGAGGGCGCGCTCGACGCTCACGTTGAACTGCATCACGTACGGCGTCTGCAGATCGAAGTTCACCGTCTGGAGCTGCGCGCGGATGTACGCGTCCGGATCGAAGTTGGCCACGACGTTGGGAAATGGTGGATTGACGATCGAGGTGCGCGTCGTGAAGGGCGGGTTCAGGCTGCCCGAGAAGAAGTAGTACTTCGGAAGAATCTGGTCATGAAACACGCCGAACCCGGTGCGGACGGACGTTCTGCCCGTGCCCAAGGGATCCCAGGCGAGGCCCACGCGTGGCGCGAAGTTCTTCAGCGACGGATTGTCATGCCACGGATCGCCGATGGTCAGGGCGCTGTCGGTGACGTTCCGCAGGTTTGAAATCTTCCCGTCGGCTTCGGTGGGAATCGTCACAGCTTCATAGCGCAGCCCCAGATTCAGCGACACGCGATCCGTCAGACGGACATCGTCCTGGAGGAAGCCGGCGAACAGCCACTGCCGGTATTTCCGGATCGGATCGATCTTGCCCGGCACCGCGAAGTCGACGTTCGACGGCCGGCCGGTCAGGAACAGCTCGAGGTTGTTGAACGTGACGATGCCACCCTTCTGGCTCGTGGTGTCCTGGTTGAATTGCAGGTATTGCAGTTGTCCGCCGAGGCGCAGCAGGTGCCGTCCCCGCGTCGAGATAAGCGTGTTGCCAATCTGCCAGTTGTTCAGCCGGTCGTTGCGAGGCAGTCTGAAGTCGCCCGCCATCTCGGTGACGAGCCCCTGGATCGTCAGGTACCCGAAATTCTCGCCGGGCAGCCACGCCATGTCGGGCGGGATGTCGATCGTCCGCCGGTTGTCCGCCAGCGAGACGGAGCGGTTCAAGCCCAGTCGCAGCTGGTTCAACGTGTTCTGTGAGAACGTGTGCTGGTACTCGCCGGTGAGATACGTATTCCGCGTGGCCTCATCGATCGTCGCAATCGGCGGCTTGTTCGGCGGAATCCGGACGACGTCCGCGCGATCGTGCGTCGCCCGCATGAACGCGCTGTTGTCGGCAGACGGCCGGTGGTCGAGCCGCAGCTGGTAGAAGTGCTCGTCGGTCGGCTGGGTTTGCGAGAACAGGTACTCGGCGCCGCCATTGCCGAGCGACCGGCCATTGGCGTGCGGGAAGAGCACATCCAGATACCGCGGCACGGCCGGATGCAGCGCGATCTGACGTCCCGCGATGATGCCACGGCGGGCGTTGTCGTCGGGGACGGCCGTGACGCCCGTCACACCGAGACGCTCGACCAGCCCCTCGTAGGCGGCGAAGAAGAACGTCCGGTCGCGCTGGATCGGCCCGCCGAGCACGCCGCCGAACTGGTGACGGGTGAACTTCGGTTTCGGGGCCGACGGCGGGTCGAAGAAATTGCGCGCGTCGAGCGCCGAGTTCCGGTGGAACTCGAACACGGAGCCGGTGACCTGATTGGCTCCGGCGCGCGTGACGGCATTGAAAACGCCGCCGGCGGCTCGGCCGAACTCGGCCGAGTACGCGTTGGTCAACACCTGAAACTCCAGCACCGCTTCGACACCGAGAAGCACGCCGGCCGCCGACCCGGGCGTCTTGTTGTAGACGTTGTTGATATCAGTCCCGTCGAGGAGGAAGCTGTTCATCTCGGGCCGCGTCCCGTTGATCGAGATCTTCGGCGTGCGGCCGCCGACGACATCGCTGCCCGCGGCGAGCGCGGCCTGCACGCCCGGCTGCAGAAGGGCAAGCTGTTGAAACGAGCGCCCGTTCAGCGGGAGATCGCGGATCTCGCGTTCGCCGACGAGTCCGCTGACGGCCCCCGTCGTCAGGTTGACCGACACTGCATCGGCGCGCACCTCGATCAGCTCCGCCACCGTGCCGAGTTCGAGGGCGCTCTCGAGCACCGCCGTCTGTCCGACGGTCAATCGAATCCCGCGATGCGCGATCGCGCGAAAGCCGGTCAGCGAGACGTCCACTTCGTACTCGCCGGGCGGCAGCGCGATCACCTGGTAGTACCCGCGCTCGTCGGTCGTCTGCTCCCAGATCGCCCCCGTGCCGATGTGGCGAACGGTGATGGATGCACCCGGCAGGACGCCGCCCTGGATGTCCCTCACCGTCCCTTGAATGGCGCTCCCCACGACCTGTGCGGTCGAGACGGTCGCGATGCCGACGAGGAGCACGACGATGAGAGCGAGCGGGGCACGCCGGCGGACGTCGGTCATGGTCTCCTCCATCCGGCGCGAGCCGGTTCGAGACGGATCTTTATACCCCAGGAGCCGCATGGCGCCAGGCCGCAAAGACGGTTACGCTGGAGACATGCCCATCACGGCGACGCGCGAACGTCCGCTCGCGGAGCGGCTGCGCGAGGCGGTCGACCTGCTCGAGTCGATTGCCGCGGACCGCTCGGTCCTGGCGGGCGTTCCCGACGAGGAGCGCAAGCGCCTCCTCCAGGCCGTGGCGTCCGTCTATCATCCCGACCGCGTGGAACGGCGGCGCAAGGCGAAGAGCCTCGAGCGCGAGCGCAGGGCCGCGCGCGTCGGGCGCGACCAGGCGGCGCGGGCCGCGACCGGGATTCAGCGCGTGCGCGGCAAGCCGCTGTTCCATTCGCCGAGCTACTTCCTGACGGAGAGCGCTCCCGCCGAGGAGCCCACGGAGACGCACGAGCTCCAGCACTGCTACATCTGCAAGCAGAAGTACACGCGCGTGCATCACTTCTACGATCAGCTCTGTCCGCCGTGCGCGGCGCGCAATTTCGCCAAGCGGACCGAGCTCGCCGATCTGCGCGGGCGCGCGGCGCTCGTGACGGGCGGCCGCATCAAGATTGGGTATCAGGCGGCGCTCAAGCTGCTGCGCTCCGGCGCGCACGTGATCGTGACGACGCGCTTTCCGCGCGATGGGGCGAAGCGCTACGCGCAGGAACGCGACTGTGCCGACTGGAGCGGCCGGCTCGAGATCTTCGGCCTCGATCTGCGCCACACGCCGAGCGTCGAGGCGTTCTGCCGCGAGCTCGTCGCCACGCGCAGCCGGCTCGACTTCATCGTCAACAACGCGTGCCAGACGGTGCGGCGCCCGCCCGAGTTCTACGCGCACATGATGGACGAGGAACGCACGGCTGGCCGGTCGCTGCCGATGGCCGCGCAGCGGCTGCTGGGCGCGGTCGGCGTCACGCACGCGGCGGAGCTGTCACAGGTGGCGCTCCTGCCCGAGGAGCTGACGCCGCAGACGCACCTCTTTCCCGCCGGACAGCTCGATCAGGATCTGCAGCAGGTCGACCTCCGCGACAGGAACTCCTGGCGCCTGCTTCTCGCCGAGGTGCCGACCGTGGAGCTGCTCGAGGTCCATCTGGTCAACGCCGTGGCGCCGTTCGTCCTCAACGCCCGTCTCAAGCCGCTCATGCTCCGGACGCCCGATCGCGACAAGCACATCGTCAACGTGTCGGCGATGGAAGGGCAGTTCTACCGCCGCTTCAAGACGACCCGGCATCCGCACACGAACATGGCGAAGGCGGCGCTCAACATGATGACGCGCACGTCGGCGGCCGACTACTACAACGACGGCATCCACATGAACAGCGTCGACACCGGGTGGATTTCCGACGAGGATCCCGTCGAGATCGCCGCGCGGAAGTCGGTGGAGCAGCGCTTCATGCCGCCCCTCGACGCCATCGACGGGGCGGCGCGAATCGTCGACCCGATCATCGACGGGTTCAATACCGGCACGCACGTCTGGGGTCAGTTCTTGAAGGACTACACGCCGACGGAGTGGTAAGGTCCGCGAGAGCCGGACGCCACGTACGATCGGGAAGCGCCGCGTCATGCAGATATTCATTCGTCTGCTCATCAACGCCGCCGCGCTGTGGGCGGCCACGCGCCTCGTCCCGGGAATCTCGTTTACGGGCGAGTGGTGGCTGCTACTGCTCGTCGCGCTCGTCTTCGGCGTGCTCAACGTCGCCGTCAGACCGATTCTCTGGCTGCTGACGCTGCCGTTTCTTCTCGTCACGCTCGGCCTCTTCACCTTCGTCCTGAACGCGTTCATGCTCTGGCTGACCGGCGCGGTTTCCGACGCGCTGGGCCTCGGCTTTCACGTCAACGGTTTCTGGGCGGCTTTTCTGGGCGCGCTCGTCGTCACGGTGGTGAGTTTTCTGCTGTCGTTCTTTGTCGCCTCGACGCCCGACCGCGAGCGCGACCGGCACCGGTGATCATTTCGGTCATCGTTCCCGCCTTCAACGAGGAGCGGGAGCTGCCGGCGGCGCTCCGGAGCATCCGCCGCGCGATGGCCGCCTTCGAGGATCGCGGCTGGTCGTCGGAGCTCATCGTCTGCGACAACAATTCGACCGATCGCACCGCCGCCGTCGCGCGGGAGCACGGCGCGGCGGTCGTCTTCGAGCCGGTGAATCAGATCTCGCGCGCCCGCAATGCCGGGGCGGCGCGGGCGACCGGCGACTGGCTCGTGTTCGTCGACGCCGACTCCCGTCCAGGCCGCGAGCTGTTCGCGGACGTGGCGCGGGTGATTGAAGAGGGGCGGTGCCTGGGGGGCGGCAGCACGGTGCGCGCGGATGCGACCGACTTCGGGTCCAGGGTCGTCATCGGCGGGTGGAACGCATTCAGCCGCCTGACGCGCTGGGCCGCCGGGTCGTTCTTCTTCTGCGAGGTATCGGCGTTCCGTGAGCTCGGCGGCTTCAGCCTCGAGCTCTTCGCGGCCGAAGAAATCGACCTCTCGCGACGAATGAAGCAGCTCGCCCGGCGCCGCGGCCGCACGTTCGTCATCCTGCACCGGCATCCGCTCGAGACGAGCGCGCGGAAGAAAGATCTGTATACGCCCCGCGAGCACCTGACCTTCATGCTGAAGACGCTGGTGCAGCGCGGCCGCACCCTGCGCAGCCGGGCCGAGTGCTACCAGTGGTACGACGGCCGACGGTGATGGGCCCGCGGCCGCCTACGGCAGCCGCTCCGGCGGAATCCCCAGCGCGCCCGCGATCTGCCGCAGCTTTGCCTGAATGGTCCTGACGTGCTGCGGTCCCATCCGCGCCAGCTGTTTCTGCGCCGGCGCAAGCCGCTCCAGCCGCGGATCCTCGAACGCGAAGCCGATGCCCTTCGGCACGAGCGACACGGGACCGTCGAGGGCCGGCGTCCGCAGCAGCACGACGATCGCCTGCTCGAGCGCGACGTCGAACGACTCGCTCCGCCCGAGCTCGGCGTACGCCTCCTCGAGCCTCGGCTTCAGCATCGTGTACAGCCGGGCGGCGCCGTCGGCGTCGATCGAATCCACGGCCGCCGCAATCGGCGTGTAGCGATCGTCATTGCGCGGATCGATCCGCACGTTGTTCTCACCGGCGATCGTGCGGAACGAGCCGCCGGGCCGCAAAGCGGGCACGTGCCGCGCCGGCGAGGCGCCGTGCGCGATGTTCTCCACCACGACCACGAAGGTGCGGATGAGACGGCCGGTCGCGAGCCATCGCGTGACGGTGGGATGCGCCGACAGCGCGCCCACCAGCCTGCGCACGAGCGGATCGGTGTCCGCCAGCGGCGGAAGTTCGAGCGGCTCCGCGGCGGCGCCGAGCGGCCGCGGTGTGGACGCGGCGGCAGGGGCGGAAGCTGCCGGCGAGGAAACGGGCTCGGCGTTCCGACGCCAGGCGACAGAGAACCAGGCGGCCGCAGCCGCGACCAGGACGACGACCACCGCGGCGACGATCCACGACGTATATGAATCGTCCCTGCTGGCGGTCGGCGGCCGCGTCGACTTCTGCAGCTCGACATCCGACGGGTCGACCATGGCGCACCTCGGCAGGAGGGGGGAGTACGGCGATTGTATCGCGCGGGACGGCCGGGCTTTCACGTTCGCCCGATGTTGACCCGCCGCTCAATCCGCGGATCGGGGCAGAGCCAGATCGCGGCGACGGCGATGTACAGGGCGCCCGCGATCATCGGGTTCACGAAGGCCAGCGGGACCGCCGTCGCGTAGATCACGATCGACATCTTGCCTTTGACATCGCTGCCGATGGCGGCGCGCAGCCGCGACTCGGGGCCGTCGTGCGCGATGATCGTGTTCACCAGAATCCAGTAGCCGATCGCCGCGAGCAGGAACACGACCCCGTAGACGGCGGTCGGCAGCGGCGCGAGCGCGCTGTCGCCCACCCAGGCTGTCGTGAACGGCACGAGCGACAGCCAGAAGAGGAGGTGCATGTTCGCCCACAGCACGCCGCCGCTCACGCGCGTCGTCGCGTGCAGCAGGTGGTGGTGGTTGTTCCAGTAGATCGCCAGGTAGACGAAGCTGAGGGCGTACATCAGAAACGTCGGAGCGATCTCGGACAATGCCTGCCAGTCGTCGGTCTCCGGCACGCGGAAGTCGAGCACCATGATCGTGATGATGATGGCGATGACGGCATCACTGAACGCTTCGAGCCGGGTCTTGGTCATGCGGTCCTCGCGGGCGCGCCCATTGTAGGGCGGCGCGTGCGGGTGTGTCGCCCGCGCACAGATCCCCTCTTGGCTTCAACGACCTCCGCGGCATGCGGCAGATCGCGCTGACGCCAAGCGATCTCGACTCCGTCAATGCGCTGTCACGGAATCTTGGCGAGAACCAGCCAAGGGCTCGCCCTTGATATCCCGATGCCTGCGGCGCCTCGCCCTTGGCTGGTTGGCAGTATCTGCTTGGCGCGCTCCGCGCGCCTAGGACCGCTATGCGGACCGGCAACGAGTTCAAAATTCACGTTTGGGACCGCATAGCGGTCCAAGGGCACGGGCTGCAGCCACGGGCACTGTTGGACTGACGCTCTCGCCTTCTGACGCCTCAACCGGCACGCCGTTGCGATAGACGACGCGGCTGCCGGTGGTGGCGCGGATGCGATCCCCAGGCGTCAGAATGCCGGTGAAGTTGAGCGGATCGGCGGCGCTGATCGTGATGAGCCGATCGTCCTGGCCGCTCCGACGGATTTCGCGCAGGCGTTCGACCGCGTCCGGCAGCGCGAACTGCTCGCCAGCCATCCCGCTCACGAACCGGCCGCCGCGGATCTCTCCACGCGCCTCGAGACGGCGGTAGACGGCGGCGAGCTCCCGCCACGGCACGCCCGACGTCTCGCGCAGGACGACCCGACGAAAGACGACGCCGTAGCGGCGCAGCAGCGTCCACGCGAGCAGCTCGACACCTTCCTCCCGCGACACGGTCGGCGAGGCGGCAAGCGCGAACCAGCGGCCGTCCGCGCCCGGGCGACGCGCCGTCGGCGCCGATGCCCCGATGATCCGCCGCAGCCCGCCAGGACCGTCCGAGCTGACGCATCCGGCTGCCACGAGATCGGCGAGGGCGGCCTGCACCTGATCCATCGTCAACCCGCATGCGGGCCCGAGGTCGTGTGCGAACGACGCGCCATGCGTCCGCAGGCGGTCGAGCACCGGATGCTCCACCGCGGGGGCCTCGTTCTCCGATCGAAGTGCGAGCCATGCATCGGCGTGCTCGCGCAGGAAGAGCGCGATCGGGGTCGCGCCGACCACCTGCGTCGGGCCCGTGGAGAGCCGCGCCCAGCCGATCTCGCCCGTCAGGCACAGCATGTCGAGCATCGACGGGTCGTAGCCAGCGATCCGCAGCGGCAGCACGTCTCGCTCCCATGCGCGCGCCGACAGTTCCACGCCGTCGAGCTGCGCGAGCACGGCGCGCAGGCCGTCCGGACCCGCAAGGCGGCTGGTCTGGTCGACGTGCTGCCAGGCGAACAGGAAGCGCATGAACTCAGCGGGCGTGACCGGTGCAATCTCCGCACGCAGCCTGTTCAGGGTGTAGCGGTGGATGCGCGCGAGGAGCACGCGGTCGCACCACTCGAGGGCGGGTGGGGCGAGTGGGGCAGATGGGGTCGATGGGGCAGGCGGGGTAAAGAAGCCCCGCAGCACCGCCCCGTCGGCTTCGAGCGCCAGCAGCGCCGCGTCGACATCCGCGGTCTCGACGCCCAGCAGATGCGCCAGCGCCGCGGCGGTCGTCGGCCCGCTGAGGGTCAGGCGTCCTTTCACGAGCGCCGCGAGCGCATCCTCCCGCGTCCACGTCCGTGCCGCGCGCGAGGGCGGCGCCGCGATCGGCGGGTCGAGAACGGCCGTCGGGCGGATGGCGAGCAGCTCGGGAATGCGCTCGGCCGCGACCCACAACGTCGAGGCGCGCGTCGCGCGCCCGCGACCCGCCAGCGCGCGAAAGAGGGCGTCGTCGGCTTCGCCGTCGAGCAGCACGCCAGCCGTCAGCAGCGCGTCGTGCAGCTCGTCGGGATCGCGCGGGTCGGGCCGCTCCTCATCGACGACGCGTGCGATCGCCGCGGGGTCGAGCGCGCCGCTCCGCGCATGCTCCGGATCGGCCGGTCGCCGCATCTGTACCGCATGCGCCCGCCGCTCCTCGAGCGGGGCATCGTCCAGGAAGGCGTACGGCCGCGCGTTGAGGACCTCGTCGGCAAAGGGCGACGGCTCGGGCGTGTCGCGCGAGACGAGCTGCAGCTCGCCCGCGTGAATGCGCGTCAGCACGCGCGTAAGCCCCTCGATGTCCATCGCCTCCTCGAGGCAGTCGCGCAAGGTCTGGTTGACGAGCGGATGGGCGGGAATCTCGCGGTCGCCAGGAATGTTGTCGAGACAGGCCGCCGCGTCTGGAAACGCCGCGGCGAGCAGATCCTCCGCCTGCATGCGCTGCAGCGGCGGCGGCACTTTGTTGCCGCCACGGCTGCGCGGCACGGCCAGCGAGACCGTCGCGTTCCAGCGCCAGCGGGTGGCGAAGAGCGGCGCGTCGAGGACGGCCTGGATCAGCGTGTCGCGCAGCGTTGCCGGATGCACGTAGCGGAAGACGTCGGCCAGCGGGAACGAATGCTGCGGCCCCAGCGAGAGCAGCAGCGCATCTTCGGTGGCCGCGGCCTGCAGCTCGAAGTTGAACTGGCGGCAGAAGCGCTTCCGGAGCGCGAGCGTCCAGGCCTTGTTGATGCGGCTGCCGAACGGCGCGTGCAGCACGAGCTGCATGCCGCCCGACTCGTCGAAGAAGCGCTCGAGCACGAGCGTCTCCTGGGTCGGGATGACGCCCACCGCCGCCCGGCCGGCAGCGAAGTACTCGAAGAGCTGCTGCGCGGCGCCGTGCGGCATGCCTGTCTCGGCAGCGAGCCAGTCGATGGTGACGTTGGGAGCTCGGAGCTGGGAGGCGGGAGTTGACGCGAGCCGATCTTCCACGTCGCCGCGCAGCTCGCTCAGCGCCTTCGACAGCTCGTCGCTGCGGGCCGCCGCCTCGCCCAGCCAGAACGGAATGGTCGGCGGCGCACCCTTGGCGTCGGCCACGCGCACCGTGCCGGCGGTCACCCGCGTGATCTGCCAGGATGCATTGCCAAGCTGGAAGATGTCGCCCGCCTGGCTCTCGATGGCGAAGTCTTCGTTCAGCGTGCCGACGAACGTCTCCTCCGGCTCGAGGACGACGCGGTAGTCGGCCACCTCCGGAATCGCACCGCCGGAGGTGAGCGCGACGAGCCGCGACGCCCGCCGCCCCCGGAGCACGCGATTGACTTCGTCGCGGTGGACCAGCGCGGCCCGGCGCCCCCGACGTGTCGCGAACCCGTCGGCGAGCATCGCCGCCACGGCGTCGAAGTCGCGCCGGTCGAGCGCCCGGTAGGGCCACGCCCGCCGCATCAGATCGAACAGCGCGTCCTCGGTGTACTCGCGGCACGCCAGCTCCGCCGTCATCTGCTGCGCCAGGACGTCGAGCGGTGCGTCGTGCGTCACGATCGCATCGAGATCGCCTCGGCGGACGGCGCGCAGCAACGCCGCGCACTCGACGAGGTCGTCGCGCGACACGGGCAGCAGGCGTCCCTTCGGCATGCCGGTAATCGTGTGCCCGGAGCGCCCCACGCGCTGGAGGAACGTCGCAATCCGATGCGGCGAACCGATCTGACAGACGAGATCGACATGACCGATGTCGATGCCGAGCTCGAGCGATGCCGTGGCCACGAGCGCCTTGAGCGCGCCGGTCTTGAGGCGATGCTCGGCGTCCAGCCGCGTCTCCTTCGCGAGACTGCCGTGATGCGCGGTGACCGCCTGTTCGCCGAGCCGATCGCTGAGCTTCCGCGCGACGCGCTCCGCCAGGCTCCGCGTGTTCACGAACACCAGTGTCGTTTTGTGTGAGGCGATCAGCTCCGTGAGGCGGTCGTAATACTCCTCCCAGACCTCGTGGGCCATCACGGCGCTCAGCGGCGACCGTGGGATCTCCACTCCCAGATCGATGGCGCGGCGGTGTCCCTCGTCCACGATCGCGCACTCGCCGCGGGTGACGTCTGCCCCAACCAGGAAGCGCGCGACCTCGTCGACGGGGCGCTGCGTGGCCGACAGGCCGATGCGCTGGATCGGACGGTCGCCGAGCGCCTGCAGCCGTTCGAGCGACACCGCGAGATGTGCGCCGCGGCGGGTGCCGATCACCGCGTGGATCTCGTCGACGATCACCGTCCGCACCGTACCGAGCAGGCGGCGGCTTCGGTCGGCGGTGAGCAGCAGGTACAGCGACTCGGGCGTCGTGACCAGGATGTGCGGCGGACGCCGCAGAATGGCGGCACGCTCGGCCTGCGTGCTATCGCCCGTCCGCACGGCGGCGGTGATGCGCGGCGCCTCGAGGCCCTGCGCTTCGGCGCGCTGACGGATGCCCCGTCGCGGCTCGGCGAGATTCTTGTGGATGTCGGCGCTGAGCGCCTTCAGCGGCGATACATAGACGACGCGCACCTCGTCCGGCAAGGGACCGTCGATCCCCTCACGGACGAGGTCGTCGATCGCGGTGAGAAACGCCGCGAGCGTCTTGCCGGATCCGGTCGGCGCCGCAACGAGCGTGTGGCGCCCCTGACCAATGGCGTCCCACCCGCGCTGCTGCGCGGGTGTCGGCTCACCAAGCGTCTGAAGGAACCACTGTGCAACGAGGGGGTGAAAACCGGACGGACCCACGGACCTGATCAATCATAACGCGTGCTCGTCTTGAGCAACGACGACGTCGAGCGACTCCTGACGATGCCGGAGTGCATCGACGTGCTCGAGGAGATGTACCGCGACTACGCGCGTGGACGGGCGCTGCACGTGCCGCGCATCGACAATCTGTCGCCGTCCACCCAGTCCGGCGCCTACTACGCGTTCAAGCAGATGGGAGGCGCGTGGCCCCGCCGGCAGGTGCAGGCGCTGCGGATCAACTCGGACGTCATCACGCATCCCACCATTGCCGGCGCCGCGCGGCGCGTGAAGCAGCCGAAGGCCAACGGCCGCTGGGTCGGTCTCGTCTTCCTCTTCAGCACCGAGACCGGCGCGCTCCTCGCCGTCATGCCCGACGGCGTCATGCAGCGTTTGCGCGTCGGCGCGGCCAGCGGCATCGCGCTGACCCGCCTCGCGCGGGACGACGTCCGCACCCTTGGCATCATCGGCAGCGGTTGGCAGGCCGGCGCCCAACTGATGGCGGCGCTGGCCACGCGTGCGTTTCAGCACGTACGCGTGTTCAGTCCGCGGGCGGAACGGCGGGAGGCGTTCGCCGTGGAGGCGCGCGCGCGCCATCCGGGCGTCGACATTCGGTGTGTCGAGACCGCGGCTGCCTGCGTGGACGGCGCCGACGTCCTCATGGCGGCAACCTCGTCCATGGTGCGCGTCGTCGATCCGGCGTGGCTCACGTCCGGCGTGCACGTGAGCTGCATCAAGGCGCAGGAGGTCGACCAGGCCGTGCTCGATGCCTGCGACCGTGTCGTCGTCCATACGACGGCGCAGCCGAAGCAGGCGGACCACATCCTGCCGGGCACGCCGAACGTTCCCGTGGACCAGGGCCGCGGCTGGTGGAACGCTCCGGGCAGCCGCTTCGCTGAATACCCGGATCTCGCGCAGCTCGTCGCCGGCACGACGCCGGGGCGGAGAAATGCGCGCGAGATCACCTGCTTCGTCAACAATGTCGGCATCGGTCTGCAGTTCGCGGCCGTCGGCGCGCTGGTCCTCGAAAAGGCGCGCCGCACCGGACTCGGGCACGAGCTGCCAGACGACTGGTTCTCGGAGACCGTTCATCCCTAGCCTGCGGGGCCGCAGAAGAGACCGCGCGGTGCCGCGCCTGCGCGCCCTCGAGCCAAGCCTTCGCGCGCTCATCGACCGCGGCGTACGTGAATCTCCGACGTTTCGCGCGCTGGCGACGCGGCTCGAGCAGTCGGACCTCATCGTCTCTCTCATGGACGAGGCGTCCGCGTCGCCCGGCATCGCGGGGGCCGCTGGCAGTCGGCACTTCTCGCAGGCGTTCGATAATGAACGTGTGGCGGCGACATCGATCCACGCGCCGGGCGTGGTGTGGCTGAGGCGCTACCTGACGCTTGCCGAGCAGCAGGCGCTCGTCCTCCGCTGCCGCGCCATCATGGACGGCCCATCCGGCGGATACGTGCCGACGGTGCGCGGCGGCGGACGGATGCGCGTCCGGATGGTCTGTCTCGGCCGGCACTGGAATCCGCTGACGTATCGCTATGAAGGGACGCGCGCCGACTATGACAACGTGCCCGTGCCGCCGGTGCCGGACGATCTCGCCGCGCTGGCGTCTCGGATCGCGGCCGAAGCCGGGTTTCGGTTTCAGCCGGGGTGGAAGCCGGATATCTGTCTGATCAATTGGTACGGGCCGGATGGACGCATGGGGCTGCACCAGGACAAGGACGAGAGCCGCGCGTCGATCGACGCCGGGCTGCCGGTCGTCTCGATCTCGCTCGGCGATACTGCTCGGTTTCTGCTGGGCGGTTTACGGCGGCGGGATCCGGTGGAGCCAATGCTGCTCGAGTCAGGCGACGCGTTCGTGTTTGGCGGGCCCGCGCGGCTCCGGTATCACGGCGTGTCGCGGATTATCCCCGGCACGGCGCCGCGCGAACTCGCCGTCGACGGCCGCTTCAACCTGACGTTTCGACAGTATTGACGCGCACGCTAAAGCGCGACTGGACTGACGCGCACGCTAAAGCGTGCGCTCTACAACGGCGATGTAGCGCGCAGGCTTTAGCCTGCGCGGCCACATTCGTTCAGGAACCGCGAACGCGCGAGCCAGTCGTCGTCAGGATAATAAGAAAAGATCACGCCCCCGCCGCGGATCGCGTCGATGAGCGGGCGCGCGATCTCGTCACGCACCGCTGGGCATCCCCAGCTTCGGCCGATGCGCCCCTGTGCGGCTGCGACCGAGGCGTCGACGTACGGCGCGCCGTGCATCACGATCGCGCGCGCGCGCGCGCGTCCGTTGAAGCCTGGCTCGAGCCCGTTGAGCCGCAGCGAATATCCGTTGCTGCCGACGTAGGTATCGGCGGTCACGAAGAGGCCAAGACTCGACTGCCGGCTGTTCATCGCGTCGGAGAACTGCCTGGCGATGTTGTCGCCCGTGTTGCGGCCGTGCGCGACGAGCTCCTTGTAGAGGAGCTTGCCGCCGGCGTTCAGGTCGAACACCCAGAGCCGCGGCTCGACCGACGGCCGCGAATAGTCGATCACGGTGAGCGTCCGTGGACGTGCGATCGCGCCGCGCGTCGTCGCGCACTGCAGCGCCGTGACGGCGAGCCGAAGCACCGTAGACGAGATGCCGCCCGCGGGGAGAACCGCAATGGCCGTGGTGCGCGACGCCGCGTGGGCGGTAAACGGTAGAGCTGCGAGGCACAGCAGGGCCGCGAGACCGTTGATGAGTATCCGCATCAACCTTAACCTGTTCGAGGGTGAACCTTGAATGTTTCATCTTACGGTCGGCGAGCGGCCTCCTCAAGCAGGACGATTTCCGACGCTACACTGAAGTGATGGCCCCCGCTGTAGGCGTGTCGCTCGTCACGTGGCAGCGCCAATGGGCGTCTGGCGCGACGCCCCTCACGCTCTGTCCTGACTGCGCACGTGGTCTCAATCGCTCGTCATGACAACGGTGACCGACGCCTTCACCGCGGCGTGGCCCGAGTACGCGAGCACCACCGTGCTCGACACGCTGCGCGCCAGCGAATACCGCCGTCTCGACGAGCAGGGGCACGTCTACCTCGACTACACGGGCGGCAGCCTGTACGCGGAGTCGCAGGTCCGCGCGCACCTGGCGATGCTGGGCACGCGCGTGCTCGGCAACCCGCACTCGGCCAGCGTGACCTCGTCGGAGATGACCGGGCTCGTCGAGGACGCGCGTCGCGCCGTGCTCGACTGGTTCAACGCGCGCGATGCGTACACGGCGGTGTTCACGCAGAACGCGACCGCGGCGCTCAAGCACGTGGGCGAGTCCTATCCGTTCGGCCCCGGCGCGCAGTTTCTCCTGACCGTCGACAACCACAACTCCGTCAACGGCATTCGCGAGTTCGCCGCCGCGAAGGGCGCGGCCGTGAGCTACGCGCCGCTGACAACCCCGGAGCTTCGTATCGATCGCGCGCGCCTCGCCGAGCTGTTCCCGACCGGCGGATCGGCGAAGCTCTTTGCGTTCCCGGCGCAGTCCAACTTCTCGGGCGTCAAGCACCCGCTGGAGCTCGTCGACGAGGCGCACGCACACGGCTGGGACGTCCTGCTCGATGCCGCCGCCTTTGCGCCGTCGAACCGGCTCGATCTGCGGCGCGTCCAGCCGGAATTCGTCAGCATCTCGTTCTACAAGATGTTCGGGTATCCGACGGGCGTGGGCTGCCTGCTCGTGCGGAAGGACGCGCTGCCGATGCTGCGCCGGCCGTGGTTTGCCGGCGGCACGGTCAACTTTGCCAGCGTGCACGGCCGGCGCCATCTGCTCGCGCCGGGCGAAGCGGGATTCGAGGACGGCACGTTGAACTATCTGGCGATCCCCGCGGTCGAGATCGGGCTTCGGCACCTGTCGTCGATCGGCATCGACACGATCCAGACGCGCATCCGCTGTCTGGCCGGCTGGCTTCTCGAGCGGCTCCTCGAGCTGCGCCACAGCAACGGCCGGCCGATGGTTCGCATCTACGGGCCGGTGACGACCGCCGACCGCGGCGGTACGGTCACGATGAACTTCTACGATCCGGAGGGACACCTGCTCGACTATCGGCGCGTCGAGGAGCTGGCGAGCCGCGAGCGGATCTCGTTGCGCACCGGCTGCTTCTGCAATCCCGGGGCGGGCGAAACGGCCGAGGGGTTGACCGACGCCGACGTGATCGCCGCGATCGAGCAGAACCCGGATCTCACGCTGCCGCGCTTTCTCCAGGTCATCACGCACCGAGGCGGCAAGAGCGCCGGCGCGATCCGCGTGTCGCTCGGCGTGGTGAGCAACTTCGCCGATGTGTCCCGGTTCGTGCAGTTCGCCGCCGGGCTGCGCGATCAGACGCGCCTTGCGCTTGGCGAGGTCACCTTCGACATCGAGTCCTGCCGCGTGATCCGCGACGGGAGTTGAATCCTGGCCCGGCTACGGGCGGACACTACCTACGCCAGCGAGTTAGACGAGCGGTCCCGGGCTCCGTTGATAGCGGTTCACGATCGCGTCGGCGGTCAGGTACGCAAGCGCCTGGATCGTCAGCGTCGGATTGAAGCCGCTCATCGTCGGGAACGTCGAGCTGCCGACGATGAAGAGGTTCGGGATGTCCCAGCTCTGCCCGTAGCGATTGACAACCGACGTAGCCGGATCGCTGCCCATCCGCGTGCCGCCTTCGTGATGTGCGCCCGGCGCGCCGGGGCCCATCGGTGCCAGCCAGGCGTTGGTCGCGCCCATCGCCCGCGCCAGATCGAGGAGTTTCCGCTGCATGAACTCGATCCGCGCGACCTCGTTCGGCCGCCGCCAGTCGTACGTCAGGCGGGGGGCCGGCAATCCCCACTGATCCCGGACCTCGGGGTCGAGATCGATCGTCTGGTCGGCGTACGGGAGGTTCTCGGTCTGAGCGACCAGCGCGACGTGGCGGGTGAAGTACTTCGCCAGGAAGTCGCGGTACGCGGCGCCCCAGCGCGGGACGCCCGGCGGCGGCGTCATGCTCATCGCCGCGCCGATCGGCCCCGCCTCGAGATCGGCCGGCGTGACCGAGATCTGCGCGCCGCGAATGAACGGCAGGCCGCTGTGGTCGAAGTTGTCGCCGTTGACGTCGTCGAGACTGTGCTTCTGCGCGCTCGGCCCCATGTAGATGTTGACGAAGCGATCGTCGAATATGGCGAACACGCGCGGGGTGATGTGCGCCATGAGGTGTTTGCCCACCTGGCCGCTGGAGTTCGCCAGGCCGTTCGGAAACTTCGCCGTCCGAGAGAGGAGCAGCAGCCGCGTGTTGTCGTAGATGAACGGCGCGAGCACGACGAGATCCGCCTCGATCGTGTTGTCGGATCCGTCGGGGCCATAGAACGCCACGCCGGTGACGCGCCCGGCGGTGTCGCTGTTCACGCGGTAGCACATCGCGCCGGAGATCAGGATGAAGCGTCCCGTCGCGTCGGCTTCCGGAAGCTTCGTGACCAGGATGCTCGACTTGGCGCCGATATGGCAGCCGAACGCCTGGCAGAAGCCGCAGTACGTGCAGGCCGGGCGGCCCTGATACGGGCGCGAAAGAATCGCGCGCGGCGTCGAGAACGGCGTGTAGCCGAGTTTGCGCGCGCCAGCGTCGAACAGCACACCCGACTGATCCGGCGTCAGCGGCGGCAGCGGGTAGTCGCGGCGGCGCGGTGCCTCGAACGGATTCCCGCCCTCGACGCGCTTTCCCTGGAGATTGCCCGCTTTGCCCGAGACCCCGAGCTCGTACTCCGCGCGGTCGTAATAGGGTTCGAGCTCGGTGTAGGTCAGCGGCCAGTCGACGACCGACGCATCCGCCGGGATCGCCCGCGCGCCATACCGCGCGACCGTCTGCGACCGGACACGGAAGTCGTCGTCATGGAAACGCCACGACACGGCGCCGTAGTGCACCGTGCCGCCGCCCGCCTGGTTGCCGTAATTCAGCACGCCGAGCGGCGTGGCGCGTACGTTCGCGTTCGGACGCCACGTCACGGGCTGCCGCCTCGTATTCGGCCGCAGATCCTGCCGCTGGAAGTAGCGCAGCTCGTCGTGCGGCGTGAAGTCGGCGGTGGCGAGGCGCGGACCGCGCTCGAGGCCGATGACGTTCAGCCCCGCCTTGCCGAGCTCGGCGGCGACAATGCCGCCGACCGCGCCCATGCCCACGATGACGACGTCGGTGCGGTAGATGGCCACGGCTCAGGACCGCCTCGCCTGAATCTGCAGCCCGGTGATCGGCGCGCGCGTAAACGCCTGCCGGCTCTGCATGTCGGATGCGGTGAAGACCGGCTGCGCGCCCGGAAAGCCGACCAGGCGCCAGCCCGCGAAGTCGCGGTTGCCGCCGTAGATCGGGTCGGCGAACATGCCTTCCATCGTGTGCGTCCGGATCGTGACGAAGAACTCGTGCGCGGTCGGCCAGGCGAAGCCGGCGGCGCTTCCGTCCTCCAGCGCGGCGATCACCCGATCCTGTCGCGCGCCATCGAGCCGGACGAACGACTCCTTGTACGTCGCGCGGCAGTACGCATCGAGCTGCGCGAGCCCGCGCCGGTAGAAATCCTGCAGCGGCTCGTACGCGCCCGCGAGGGCGAGGTCGATGTAGTTGAGCACGCCGGCTTCACGGGCGCCCGGCTTCCCTGGAGCACCGGGCATCAGCCGTTCGGCGAGCGCGGCGACCATGGCGGCCTGATCGCGATTGAAGAACGCGCCGTGCTGGCTGTCGGTCGCGCGCGGCTGCGTCGTCGTGGCGGGGGCATGTGCCGGGGTGTGCGGCACCGCGGGCTGCTGCGCATCCGCGTCCGAGGGCAGGCCCGCGCCGGCCACCGCGCCGGCACTCGCCGCCGCGCGGACCAGAAACGTGCGGCGTGTCGTGTCGTGCGTGCTCATGGCCACCTCTTCTTATCTCCTGACGTATTTCGTCAGGCCGCCTCCCGCGGCCGGACGCGAGCCGGGGCCCTCCGCCGCGTAGATATTCCCATCGGGATCGACGGCCACGCCTTCGCCCGCGACGCCGAGCGGCCGGGTATCCGAGAAGTGCGGCGGGATGAACCCGGTCACCCGATCTTCGGTGGCGCGACCGATTCGAATGCCCGTGCGCCAGTTCGGGTGCCGGATCTGATCCGATTCCGAGTCGATCGCGTACAGCGTGTCGTCGGCGGTAATGAAGATGTCGCTGACGCGGCTGAACTGATAGTACGAGTCGATGTAGTTGCCGTCCTGATCGAAGATCTGGATGCGATGGTTCCCACGATCCGCCACGAAGAGACGGCCCTTCGCATCGAACGCCATCGCGTGCGGCGTACGGAACTCGCCGCGGCCGGAGCCGATTCGTCCCCACTGCTTGACGAACTTGCCGTCGCGCGTGAACTTCATGATCCGCCCGGTGGAGCCGGGAGGTGGGTTGTCGTTCTGGCCGCTGTGGCCGTCGGCCACGAAGATGTCGCCGTTCGGCGCCGTGATCACGTCGTTCGGCTGGTTGAACGTGTCGGGGCCGCTGCCGGCGACGCCGGCGCGGCCGAGCCGCATCAGCACGTTGCCGTCGGGGCTGAACTTGAATACCTGATGCCCCTTGGTCCGCTCCTTGTTCACGGCGAAGTCGGTCACCCAGACGTTGCCGTCCCGGTCGATGTGGAGCCCGTGCGGCACGACGAACAGCCCGGCGCCGAAGCTCGTCAGCAGCTTGCCCGTCCGGCGGTCGAACTTGAGAATCGGATCGACCTTTGAGGTGTCGCAGGCGCCGGCGGCGAGGTCGAACGCGCCGCACCGGTCGTAGGCCCAGACATGCCCGTCGGGGCCGATGTCGACGCCCGCCGACGAGCCCCACATCCGTCCGCCGGGCAGCGGTCCCCATTCCTTGATGATCGTCGGCGTCGGATTGGGAAGCGGTTTCGCCGCGGGGTCGGCGACGACCGGAACGAAGAACTGCGGGAACCCGCCGTTGGATTGCGCGCGCGGGGCGGCGCCAAGCGCGGCCACCAGGCCCGTGACCGCCGCGGCGATCCCCAATCGATTCACGAGTGACATGGCGAACCTCCCTCTTGGTCCTCGACGGGTGGACGATCATCGCCGCCAATCGAGAGAATAGCCAGGATCAACAGCACGCCGACGCGCAGGCCTGCGGCGGATTGTAACGTGGGACGATGACCGTGAGCGTTTCGCCATACGGCACCTGGACGTCGCCGCTTTCGGCCGCCGACGTGGCGGCGGGCGGCCTGCGGCTGAGCGCGGTCGCGGTCGATCGCGGCGACACCTACTGGCTCGAGGGGCGGCCGCAAGAGGGTGGGCGCTACGTGCTCGTCAGACGACGGCCCGACGGGGCCATCGACGACGTCACGCCCGGAGATTTCAACGTCCGTACGCGCGTCCATGAATACGGCGGCGGCGCGTACATCGTCCACGAAGGCGTCGCCTACTGCGTCAACTTCAGCGACCAGCGCGTCTATCGCGTCGTGCCAGGCGCGCCGCCGGTGCCGCTCACGCCGCCCGGCGCCTGGTTCTACGCGGACTTCGAGCTGGATTCGCGCCGGCAGCGGCTGATCTGCGTACGGGAGGACCACACGACAGAAGGGCAGGAAGCCATCAATACGCTCGTGGCCATTCCACTCGGTCCCGCGGACGCCGGACACCACGAACCCTCTATCCTGGCATCCGGCTACGACTTCTATTCCACACCGCGTCTGAGCCCTGACGGAAGGAAACTCGCGTGGCTGTCGTGGCGCCATCCGCTGATGCCGTGGGATGGCACGGAGCTGTGGCTGGCGGACGTCGACGAGCGCGGCGCACTCGTCAACGCCGTACGCATGGCGGGCGGCGAGGGTGAGTCGATCTATCAGCCGGGCTGGTCGCCAGATGGCGCCTTGTATTTCGCCAGCGACCGCACCGGCTGGTGGCAACTGTACCGCGCGACGCACGACTCGAACGATCCGAACGGCTGGAACGTCCCGAACGCACCGAACGTCACGAACGATCCGAACGTCGGCGACGCGGAGTTCGGCCGGCCGCAGTGGATCTTCGGCAGCGCGACCTGGCGCTTCGCCGGTCCGACCCGGCTTGTTGTCTCATACACGCAGCGTGGACGGTGGCGGCTCGGCGTCGTCGACCTCGCAAGTGGCCGCCTCGACGACCTCGCGCCCGTGCTGCAGCCCCACGAGTGGCTGGCAGCGACGCCAGCCGACGTGGTGCTGGTCGCTCGGTTCGACGCCGCACCAGATGCCGTCGTTCGCGTCGATCTGCAGACCGGGTGCGTCGAGACGCTGCGAGAGGCCTCCTCACGGCGGCCGGATCCGGGATACGTGTCCGTACCAGAGCCGATCGAGTTCCCAACCGATGGCGGGGTGACGGCGCACGCGTTCTATTACCCGCCGCGGAACAAGGATTTCGGCGCGCCCGACGGCGAAGCGCCGCCGCTCATCGCGATCACGCACGGCGGACCGACCGCCGCGACCGATCCGACCTTCGATCTCGAGGTGCAGTTCTGGACCAGCCGCGGCTTCGCGGTCGCGGACGTCAACTACGGTGGCAGCTCCGGCTACGGTCGTGCGTACCGCGAGCGGCTGAATGGCCGCTGGGGCATTGTCGACGTCGCCGACGTCGTCAACGCCGCGCGGTTTCTCGCTGACACCGGCCGGGCCGATCCGACCCGGCTCATCGTCCGCGGCGGCAGCGCCGGCGGCTACACCACGCTTGCCGCGCTGACATTTCGCCCGGACGTGTTCAAGGCGGGCGCCAGCTATTACGGCATCAGCGATCTCGAGGTGCTGGAGGTCGACACGCACAAGTTCGAATCGCGCTACTCGCATGGCCTGATCGGTCCGTATCCGGAGGCGAAAGCGGTGTACCGTGCGCGATCGCCGATCCACGCCATCGACCGCCTCTCGTGTCCGCTGATCCTGTTTCAGGGGCTCGAGGACAAGGTGGTGCCGCCGAATCAATCGCAGATGATGGCGGACGCGGTCAGGGCGAAGGGACTGCCGGTCGCGTACCTGGCCTTCGAGGGGGAGCAGCACGGATTTCGTAAGGCCGAGACGATCGTCCGCGCGCTCGAGGCCGAGCTGTACTTCTACGGGAGGGTTTTCGCGTTTGCGCCGGCCGATCGCCTCGATCCGGTGCCGATCGACAACCTGTAGCGACCCCATGTTAGGATGCGCGCGGAACGACTATTCATGCGACGACTTCTTTGTCTCTCGCTCGTCATTGTCGCCGCGCTGGCCGTCCGCGAGGTGGCCACCGAGGAGCGCATCGACCACGACGTCTACTGGAAGATCCGCCAGGAAGCGACGAACAACTCGAAGATTCTCGAGACGCTGCACGTCCTGACGGACCTCTACGGGCCGCGGCTGACCGGATCGCCGAACCTCAAGGCGGCGGGCGAGTGGGCGATCCAGCAGATGCAGAGCTGGGGGCTCCGGAACGGTCGTCTCGAGCCGTGGGACTTTGGCGCCGCCTACGGACGGGGCGGCTGGACGAACGATCGCCTCTCGGTCCACATCGTTTCACCCGTCAAGGATGCGCTCGTCGTCGAAGCGCTCGCCTGGACGCCTGGCACGAACGGGCCGGTGCGCGCGGCCGCGATGGCGCTGACGATCCCGGAGCGCCCCACCCAGGGGACGCTTACCGCCGAACTGGATCGGCTGAAGGACGCCGTCCGCGGCAGGATCGTGCTCGTCGGCCGTCCGCAGCAGGTCCTGGTCACCTTCAACCAGCCCGCCCTGCGCCGCGAGGATCAGGACGTGCTGAACCAGTTGAACGCCGCGCCCGCGCAGCCGCAGAACCAGCAGAACAACGCGAATCAGAATCAGACGCGCGAGGATCCGCGGCCGCTCACCAACGCCGAGATCCAGCGGCAGCTGAACGAGTTCCTCGTCGAGAGCGGCGCGCTCGTGCGGATCAACGACGCCGGACGCGACCACGGCCAGATTCGTGCGTTCGGCGCGGGCAACGGCAACACGTTCGCCCAGGGCCGGATGCTCCCGCCGACCGTCGTGATGCGCAACGAAGATTACGGTCGCATCTGGCGGCTGCTCGCCGACCGCCGTCACGTCGAGCTCGAGGTCGACATCGTCAACACGATGTACCCGGAAGGGCGCACGGCGTACAACGCAATCGCCGAGATTCCGGGAACCGACAAGGCCGACGAAGTCGTGATGCTGGGAGGCCATCTCGATTCGTGGCATGCCGGCACCGGCGCGACCGACAACGCCATCGGCTGCGCCGTCACCATGGAAGCGGTCCGCATCCTCGCGGCGATCGGCGTGCGCCCGCGGCGCACGATTCGAATTGCGCTGTGGAGCGGAGAAGAGCAGGGGCTGCTCGGGTCGCAGGCGTACGTGCGCGAGCACTTCGGCACGTTCGAGGACCCCAAGCCCGCGTACGCGAAGTTCGCCGGGTACGTGAACATCGACACCGGCACGGGGCGCGCCCGCGCGATGACGGTGTTCGGTCCGCCGGCCGCCGGGAACGCGCTCAAGGAGATCCTGGCGCCTCTCAAGGACCTCGGCGTCCTGGGCGCGATGACGACACGAAGCCGTCAGCGCGGCGGGACGGATCACACCTCGTTCAACGAGGCCGGGCTGCCGGGCATCAACGTGCTCCAGGACCCCATCCAGTACCAGTCGTACACCTGGCACACCAACCTCGACACCTACGAACGGATCGTCGAAGATGATGTAAAGAAGTCGGCCATTGCGATTGCCGCAACGGTCTATCAGCTGGCCATGCGCGACGAGCCGCTGCCGCGGTTCACGCCAGACGAGATGCCGCGGCGGCCTCAGCAGCAGCAACAGCAGCCGGCGCCGGCAGCACCAGCGCCGACGGCAACGGGAGCGAGGTAGTCATGAAGAGTCGAATCCTGGCGGCGGCCATCGTCGCCGCGCTCGCGAGCGTGAGCGGGCCGGCGGCGGCGCAGCGTCCCGGCGGTCCCACCGTGCAGGTCTACAAGTCGCCGACGTGCGGCTGCTGCGCGAACTGGGTGAAGCATCTGCAGCAGCACGGCTTCACGACGCAGGTGACCGACACCGAGGACGTCGGCACGATCAAGCAGCGCCATGGCGTCCCGCCCAAGGCGCAGTCGTGCCATACGGCAATCGTGGGCGGTTACGTGCTGGAGGGACACGTGCCCGCCGCCGACGTGCAGCGGCTGCTCAGGGAAAAGCCCGCGGTCGTCGGTCTCGCCGTCCCTGGCATGCCCATCGGGTCGCCAGGCATGGAGGTGCCGAACATGACGCCGCAGAAGTACAACGTCCTCACCTTCGACAAGCAGGGAAACCTGAAGGTCTTCGCGTCACACTGAGCTCAGCCCGGAGGGCTGATGCCCTCCGTCTACCGGGAGGGCCTCATGGTCACACTCGCGTCGTTGTGGCTGCCCATTCTGGTCTCGGCGATTCTGGCCTTCGCCGCCAGTTTCGTCATTCACATGGTGCTCAAGTACCACCGGAACGACTGGCAGAGAGTCCCCAATGAAGACGCGGCGATGGATGCGGTGCGTCCCTTGAATCTGACGCCGGGCGATTATCACTTCCCGCACGGGTCGCCCGAGACGATGCGCGACCCGGCGTTTCTGGACAAGATGAAGCGGGGGCCGGTCGTCGTGATGACGGTCTTTCCGCCCGGTCCGGTCCAGATGGGCACCCGGCTGACCTGGTGGTTTGTCTACTGCGTGGTTGTCAGCCTCTTTGCCGGTTACGTGGCGAGCCGCGTGCTTGCTCCCGGCACGCCGTACATGGACGTGTTTCAGATCACGTCGACGGTGGCGTTTGTCGGCTACGCGCTGGGGAACTGGCCGAACACGATCTGGTACAACCGCGCGTGGCAGACGAACGTGAAAAACACGATCGACGGTCTCGTCTACGGGCTGCTGACCGGCGGCGCGTTCGGTTGGCTGTGGCCCACCTAGCCGGTAATCGGTAGCCAAACCCGACACCCAAAGCCCAAAGCCCAAAGCCCGAGCCGATGCATTACCTGCTCTTCTACGAAGTGGTGGATGACTACGTGAACCGGCGTGCGCCGTTTCGGGCGGCGCATCTCGGGCTGGCGCGCGAGGCGGTCGCCCGGGGGGAGCTCGTGCTCGGCGGCGCGTTCGCCGATCCGCCGGACGGCGCCGTCCTCGTGTTCCGCGGCGATTCGCCGGCGGCCGCCGAGGCGTTCGCGGCCAGGGATCCGTACGTCAAGAACGGGCTCGTTACGCGCTGGTACGTCCGCGAATGGACCACCGTCGTCGGCGCTCTGGCGGAAGCGCCGGTACCCGACATCCCTTTCTGATACCCGCCGATTGCATTGGGCCGCGGACGATGGCATCGTCGTCGTCATGGAAGTGACCTGCCGGCGGATGACCGTTCCGGAATACCTGGGCGGGGAGGAGACGAACCGGCCGCAGGAGCTGGCGTACGGCGTGCTGCGAGAGCCGGCCACGCCGACCTTCGCGCATCAAATCGTCGTCGGCGCTCTCTTCGACCGCCTCAACCGGCACGTTCGTACGTTCAGGCTCGGACGCGTCGTCCTCTCTCCGATGGACGTGATCCTAGACTTCGAGCGGGCGCTCGTCGTGCAGCCGGACGTGCTGTTCGTCTCGACCGAGCGCGAGGCGATCTGTCGCGACCGCATCTGGGGCGCGCCCGATCTCACGATCGAAGTCCTGTCACAGGGCAACCATCGCCACGATCGGATCGTCAAAGCGCACTGGTACCGGCGGTACGGCGTGCGCGAGTACTGGCTGGTGGATCTCGTCGCGCGTCACATCGAGGTGCGCGGGCTGGCGTCGGTCGATCCCGATCCCCGCGTCTTCGCAGGACGCGCGATCGTCCGCTCGCGCGTCCTGCCTCGGCTGCGCCTCAGGCCCGCGGATGTCTTCGACGACGGTTCATCGTCGCACGCCTGAGTACTCCAGCATCTGCGCCGTCAGATCCATCGGATAGGCGATCGTCACGTCGGTGATCCGGCCGTCGGCCCCCGTCACGGCCGCGAGCTTCGGCATCACGAATCCCGTGTAGGACGGCAAATTGAGCGCGTCGACGCGGCGGACCACCTCGTCGCGGACGGCCGGGTCGAAGTGCACGCCGTGCGTCTCGAAGAGCCGCGCCGCTGCGGCGGCGTCCCCTTCCGACTTGATGCACTGCACCTCGCGGAGAAGCCGGCCGACGCCTTCGCGGAACGCCACCGGGTCGACCATCACCAGGTACCGCTTGCCGTCGCGCGTCCGCTCCTCGATCGCCTTCGTATTGGCCATGAGCCACCGGACGATCATCTGCCGGTTGCGCATGTGGTCCTCTTCAATCGTCGTCCCCTCGCGCACGCGCCGGAGCTGCACCAGCGCGTTGCGCGTGTACGACTCGTATTCGGTCCGCACGATCCCGTCGTGATCGGCGGCGGGCACGACGCCGAGCTCGACGAGTTTCGGATCGGCGAGGAAGTACAACGCGACGAGATCGGCCCGTCCTTCTTCGAGCGCCGAGAAGTGCTCCCTGATGAGCTCCTGCGGCGTGCCGGCCAGCCCCTCCTTCTGCCGTCCGGACGCATGCCCCAGCACTTCGTGCAGGTCCGTGTGCAGCTCGCCGGCGACCGCCCCGTACTTCTCGGCGCGCTCGGCTTCCTCCCGCGTCCACGAGAACTCGGCGCGCATCGACCCCGGCGTCGACCTGTCGTACGCCTCGGTGACGTTCGAGAGTGAAATCGACTTGCTGCCGTACTGCTCCCGAATCCGCTGGTCGTTGGGCAGGTTGATCCCCACCGGGGTCACCGGCCCGGCGTCGCCCGCTTCGACCACGACGTCGATGGCGCTCGCGATGATGCCGGTCACGCTGGGCTTGCGGTAGGCGGGATTGACGGGGAGCCGATCCTCGAACCACTGCGCGTTGCTGGCCAGCGTGCGGATGCGCCCCGTCTTCTCCTGGTTGACGTAGAAGACGAGTCCCTCCCACGAGCCCTTGATGCCGCGCGGGTCCATGTAGACCTCGATGAACCCGTTGATGGTGTCGACCGGCGAGTTCCGGTCCTGCACCCACGCGATGTCGTACTTCGCGCGATCGGCGTCCTCGCCGGTGCGATACCACTGGATGAGCGCCCGCAGCGCGTTGGCCATCGGGTCGGTGGCAAACGGGATCGCCGCCTCGAGATGGCGCAGGATGTTCGCGATCTGCGTGCCGTACCGGCCGTTGATCCGGTACACCTCTTCGACGAGGCGTCCATTGCTCTTCACGAGGCGTGAGTTCAATCCGTACTTCTCGGTGAACCCCTTGAGATCGGCGAGGCTGACGCCGAAGTAGAGGTTGTTCGCGCTGGCGGTCAGAATGTCCTTGCCCGGCGGCGGCGTCTTGTTCGTGACGATCGGATCGACCGCCGGATCGAAGAGCATCGGGCCGAGCCGCGTCAGCATCGCGTCGAGCGACTCGCCGGGACGCGTCGCGAACGTGGCGCCCGCCGCTGCCGCCGCCTTCGCCGCCGCTGTCAACTGCGGCGGTGACAGCTTGAGCACGAACTTGCGCGCCGTGAGGTTGTTGTACGGACCGTTGTTGATCCAGAACAGCTTCGCGTAGCGCTGGATCTCGACCAGCACTGCCCGGTCGACGCCCTGCGGATGCGCCACGATCTGCTCGATCACGCCGCGCATCTCGAGGGCGTCGCGGTGCTTCTGATCGATGAAGATGTCGCGCCCGGCGAGGACTGCCTGATAGAGATGCCAGATGAGCGTCTTCTCGCGGAGCGGCAGCGACGCGAACCCGTCGGCATACAGCTGCACGACCGCGGCGTCGTCGACGCGCTCGAGGAGGTAGCGGCGTTCGGTGGCAGCCGGAGCCGCCGTCGTGGTGCCGGTCGTCGCCGTCGTCGATGCATTTGGCGCGGGCGCGTTCGAGCAGCCTACGGCGACAAGGACGAGCGCGAGGCTGCAGGCAGATGGCCGGCGAGACATGTCGATCACTGTAGCCCAAGACGACCGCGGTATCATTCTGCCGAGGTACAGGGCCAAGGTGCGTCGAAGTCTGATGGCGGCCGCTCTCGTGCTGGGGGCGGCCGGCGTGGCGTCCGCCCAATTCGACTTCTTCCGCGGCGACGGGTTCTTCGCGCCGCGGTTCCCGCCGGCCGTCCGCACGGATCGCGCGTTCTCCTTCTGCCGGCTGCTGTATACGAGCGTCAGGCGCGAGCCGTCGGGTGGCGGCTGGCGCACCGACTATCCCTACGGCGAAATCAATCTGATGATTCGGCTGTCGGAGCTGACCAAGACGCCGGTGCCGTTCGAGGGACAGCGGCAGCCGACGCACTACGTGGTGCGGCTGACCAACGACGCGCTCTTCGAGTGCCCGTTCACGATGGCGTCCGACGTCGGCACGATCGGGTTGAGCCCGGCCGAGGCCGAGCAGCTCCGGCTGTACCTCTTGAAGGGCGGCTTCCTGTGGGTGGACGACTTCTGGGGCACGCGCGCGTGGGAACAGTGGACGCGCGAGCTCGCGAAGGTCCTGCCGCCCGCGGAGTACCCGATCGAAGACGTGCCGAGGAGCGATCCGATCTTCAGCAGTCAGTTCGTGGTCTCGGAAGTCCCGCAGATCACGAACATCGGGTTCTGGCGCCGCTCGGGCGGCCGTGAGACCTCCGAACGCGGCGAGGAGACGCGCGAGGCGCACTTCCGCGCGATTCGCGACGACCACGGCCGGATCATGGTCGCGATGACCCACAACACGGACGTGGCCGATTCCTGGGAGCGTGAGGGCGAGGACCCGGGATTCTTCTACCAGTTCTCGCCCGACGGTTACGCGCTCGGGATCAACGTGCTCCTGTACGCGATGACGCACTGAACGGAGCCGCGTGCCCCACCGCGCTCCCGAGACGCACCGCACCCGCGTCGTCTTCGTCGATCTGGCCCGCGCGGTGGCCGTCGTCCTGATGGTGGCGGGGCACACCTCGAGCGCGCTGCTCGCGCCCGAGTACCGCGCCGGTCCCTGGTTCGAGGTCTGGACGTTTCAGCGAGGACTCACCTCGGCGCTCTTCCTCCTGCTCTCCGGCTTCGCGTTCAGTCTGGCGACGACGCGCCACTGGCCGCTGCACGTGCGCCGCTCGCCGGCGGTGTTCAAGCGCGTGCGGCGCTTCCTGCTGTTCGTCGTCCTCGGCTACGCGCTGCACTTTCCGGTGCTGCCGGCATCGGCGCTGGCGACGGCGACCGACGCCGAGTGGCGATCGTTTCTGGCGGTCGACGTGCTGCAGCTCATTGGCGTGACGCTGCTGGCGTTGCAGGCGCTGGTCTTCATCCTGCGATCGCGGCGCCTCTTCATGGTCGCCAACTTCGCAATCGCGGTCGCCGTCGTGGCTGCGGCTCCGGCGTTGTGGCGCGGCGAGGGGGGGGCCGGCGCGCCGTTCGCGCTTGCCGCATACCTGTCGCCGGCAGCCGGCTCCCAGTTTCCGGTGTTCCCGTGGGCGGGCTACGTCTTCCTCGGCGCCGGCGCGGGGCAGTTGTACGCGCGCTGGGGCGCGGCGCACCTGGCGTCGTACGAGCTCTGGGCGATGCTCGTGCCGGGCCTCGTCTTGCTCGTCGGCGGCTTTTCGCTCGGCGGCGGCACTATTGCGTCCGACGTCGCGATCCGGACCGGGGCGTGCCTGCTGGTCCTCGCCCTCCTCGCGCACGCGAGCCGCTCGGTCATGCACCTGCCGCACGTGTTCGGCGCTGTCGCCCAGGAATCGCTCGTCGTCTATTTCGTCCATCTCTGTGTGGTCTACGGCTCGATCTGGAATCCCGGGCTGACGCGCCTCTACGTGGCGGGCCTCCCGCTGGGGGCGACCGTCGTGGTCGCGCTCGGCGTGATTGCCGCCATGGTCGCGCTGGCGTCGCAGTGGAACCGGCTCAAACACGTGCGCCCGGTCGCGGCGCGGCGGATTGCGCTCGCGGTGGGCGTCATCCTCGTCGCCCGTTTGATCTAGTGTCGCGGCGGATCAGAAGGTATGATCGCGCCCAAGAAGGCCCCAGGCCTCAGGCCCCAGGCCTCAGGGCCGTCTCAGAGCTGCGGCCTCGGCTCTGAGGCCTGAGGCCTGGGGCCTGGGGCCTTCTGATTTCCGAGGGAGTTGCCGTGCTGGACGCGATTTTTCAGGCACTCTTCAGCTACCGGCCGGTCGTCTTTCAACAGGGCGAGTTGCGCTTCGACGCTGGCACCAGCGCGCTCGTCGCCGCCGGCCTCGCGGGGGTCGTCATGGTGGCGGCCGCCGTCACCTACCGCGGCGTCCGCGCCCGGGGACGCCTTCGCGATCGGATCGTCCTGACCGCGCTTCGGATGGCCGCGCTCGCCGTCGTTCTCTTCTGCCTCTTCCGTCCCACGCTCATCGTGCGGGCGGCCGTGCCGCAGCAGAACGTCGTGGCCGTCGTCCTCGACGATTCGCGGAGCATGCAGATCCCCGACTGGGACGGCCGTCCGCGCGGCGAGTTCATCAAGCAGCAGTTCGGCGGTCCCGAGAGCCCGGTCCTCAAGGCGCTGTCGGATCGGTTCCTGGTTCGCGTCTTCCGCTTCTCGTCGACCGCGGGGCGGATCGAGTCGGTCGATGCGCTGACGTTCAACGGCTCGCAGACGCGGCTGGGCGCCGCCCTCGACGGCGCCCGCGAGGAGCTCGCCGGCCTGCCCGTGTCCGGCATCGTGCTCGTGTCCGACGGGGCGGATACGAGTGAGGCGTCGCTGTCGGATGCGCTGCTCGGCCTCAAGGCGGAAAAGCTGCCGGTCTACACTGTCGGTGTCGGGAGCGCGCGTCTGCCGCGCGACGTGCAGGTCGACCGCGTGAGCGTGCCGCGAAGCGTACTGAAGGACGCCTCGCTCCTGCTCGACGTGGTCGTTACCCACACCGGGTACGCGGGACGGACGGTCACGGTCGACGTCGAAGACGAAGGCCGCATTGTCGGATCGGAACAGGTGCGGCTGCCGGCCGACGGCAGTCCTGCCACCGTGCGGGTGCGCGCGGCGGCATCGGAGGCCGGGCCGCGGCTCTTCAAGTTCCGCGTGGCGCCGCAGCCCGACGAGGTCGTCACGCAGAACAACGTGCGCGAGGCGCTCGTCCAGGTGCGGGACGTCCGCGAGAAGATCCTCTACTTCGAAGGCGAGCCGCGGTTCGAGATGAAGTTCATCCGCCGGGCGGTCGCCGACGACCAGAACCTCCAGCTCGTCGTGCTGCAGCGGACGGCCGACAACAAGTTCCTGCGCCTGGGCGTCGACGGCCCGGACGAGCTGTTCGGCGGCTTCCCGAAGACGCGCGAGGAACTCTTCTCGTATCGCGCGATCATCCTTGGCAGCGTCGAGGCGGGTGCGTTTTCGGGCGACCAGCTGCAGATGATCGCGGAGTTCGTCGATCGCCGCGGCGGCGGCCTGCTGATGCTCGGCGGCGCCCGCGCCTTCGGCGAGGGCGGCTACGGCGGCACCCCGGTCGCCGACGCGCTGCCGCTGGTGATCGATCCGCGGACGCGGGCGTCGGAGCCGGCGGACCTGGCGCGCATGCTGCTCACGCCGACGCGCGCCGGGCAGGGGCACGCCGCGACGCAGATTGCCGCAACCGAAGCCGCCTCGGCGAACCGGTGGCGCGAGCTGCCGCAGGTGACCAGCGTCAACGCGCCGCTCGAGCCGAAGCCGGCGGCGACGGTGCTGCTCACCGGCGCCGACGAGCGCGGCCGCTCGCAGCCGGTGCTGACCTGGCACCAGTACGGACGCGGGAAGGCTGTGGCGCTTACGCTGCAGGACACCTGGCAGTGGCAGATGCACGCCAGCATCGCGCTCGAGGACCAGACGCACGAGAACTTCTGGCGGCAGATGCTGCGCTGGATGGTCGATGGCGTGCCCGGCATGGTCGAAGCGCGGGCGACGACCGAGCGCGTCGAGCCGGGCGAAGCGGTGACGATCGAGGCGACCGTGCTCGACAGGTCGTACGTCGAGCTCAACGACGCCAGCGTCACCGCGCGTGTTACGCGGCCGAACGGCGCGACGCTCGACGTGCCCCTCGAGTGGTCGGGGGAGCGTGACGGCATGTATCGCGGCACCTTCGTCAGTACCGAGGCTGGCACGTATGAAGTGGCGGTCGACTCGTCGAAGGGGGCGGCGGTTCTCGGCAGCGGCGTCACGTACCTGCGCGCCGGCCCGAGCGACGCCGAGTACTTCGACCCGACGATGCACGAGGCGCCGCTGCGCCGGATCGCCGAGGAGACCGGCGGCCGCTTCTACACGCCCGAATCGGCCGCCGGAATGGCGGAAGACGTCCGCTATGCGGGCCGCGGCGTCACGTCGGTGGAAGAACGCGAGCTCTGGAACATGCCGATCATCCTCATCGCGCTGATGGGTCTGGTATGTGCCGAGTGGGGGTACAGGCGCGCGGTGGGGCTCTCCTGATGCTGCGGGCGTTTCTCCTGATCGTCGTCGGCCTGGCGGGCGATCCCGAGCACGGTGAGCTGTTCACCAAGTGGGGGAGCGCGCTGGCCGACGCCTCCACGAAGGTGGGGGTCGCGGGCGAGCGGCTGATCTACCTCGCCGACGCCAAGGGCGAGGGCGGCAAGGCGCACGGGCGGGCCACGCGCGAGGAAATCGAGAAGGCGCTGGCCGGTTTCGCCAGGACCGCGACCGCAGACGACGTCGTCTACGTCGTGCTGTTCGGGCACGGCAGCTTCGACGGCCAGACGGCGCGCTTCAACCTGCCGGGGCGCGACATGACGCCGGCCGACTTCAACGCCCTGCTCCGCAAGGTCCCGGCGCGGGTCGTGTTCGTCAACACGTCGAGCTCCAGCGGTCCGTTCGTCGAAGAGCTGTCGGCGCCGGGACGCACGATCATCACGGCGACGCGGAGCGGCGCCGAGCAGTTCACGACGCTCTTCGGCGGCTACTTCGTCGAGGCGTTTTCGACCGATGCGGCCGATGCCGACAAGAACAGCCGCATCAGCATGCTCGAGGCGTTTCAGTACGCGCGGGCCGAGGTCGCCCGCGCCTACGAGCGCGAGGGGCTGCTGGCCACCGAGCACGCGATGCTCGACGACAACGGCGACAAGAACGGCAGCCAGACGCCGTCGCCGACCGGCGCCGACGGCAAGCTCGCGGCCGGCCTGTCGCTCGGCTCGGCGGCCGACGCCGCGCCGCTGCCGGAGGATCCGCGACTCCGCGCGCTCTACCTCGAACGGCGCGACCTGGAGCGCCGCGTCGAGGCGCTCCGGCTGCTCAAGGACAGCATGCCGCCGGCCAAGTACACGAGCGAGCTCGAGCGGCTCGTCACCGATCTGGCGCTCAAGACCCGCGAAATCCGCAAACTCGAGGGAGACCCGAAGCCATGACCGATCGAGTGCTGACCAGTACGTACGTGAGCGACGTCGTCGACCTCGAGTCGCCGGACGATCTCGCGCTCGCCGAGAAGATGAAGGTGGGCCGCGAGCAGATTCTGACCGAGCTGCGCAAGATCATCGTCGGACAGGAAGAAGTCATCTCGCAGGTGCTCAACACGCTGTTCGTGGGCGGCAACAGCCTGATCGTCGGCGCGCCGGGGCTGGCCAAGACGCTCCTCATCCATACGATGGCGCGCGTGCTGGACCTGAAGTTCTCGCGCATCCAGTTCACGCCCGACCTCATGCCGTCGGACATCACGGGCACGGATCTGGTGCAGGAGGATCCGGCGACCGGGCGGCGGCAGATGGTGTTCGCGCCCGGGCCGATCTTCGCGAACATCGTGCTGGCGGACGAGATCAACCGGACGCCGCCCAAGACGCAGTCGGCGCTGCTCGAGGCGATGCAGGAGCATCGCGTCACGATTCAGGGGCGGACCTACAAGCTCGACGAGCCGTTCTACGTCTTCGCGACGCAGAACCCGATCGAGCTCGAAGGCACGTACCCGCTCCCCGAGGCGCAGCTCGATCGCTTCATGTACCACATCATCATCGACCACCCGCCGTACGGCGAGGAGTACGACGTCGTCCGGACGACGACCGCGCTGCAGGATCCGCAGCTGGAGCGGCCGGTCACGGGCGAGGATCTCATCGCGTTCCAGCGCCTCGTCCGCAAGGTGCCGGTGGCCGAGCCGGTGATGCGGCACGCGCTCGATCTCGTGCGCGCCAGCCGGCCGAAGTCGGAGACGTGCCCCGACAGCGTGAAGAAGTGGGTCGCCTTCGGGGCGAGCGTCCGGGCGGCCCAGTACCTCGTGCTCGGCGGAAAAGCGCGCGCGCTCACGAGCGGACGCTACCACGTCAGCTTCGACGACATTCGCGGGTTGGCGCATCCGGTGCTGCGCCACCGCATCATCACCAACTTCCACGCGCAGTCGGAAGGGATCACGACCGACATGCTGACGGATCGGATTCTCGAGGCGGTGCCGCTGCCGCGGAGCGGGATGTAATCCATGAGCCTCATGGCCAGCCATACGCCGAGCGCCATTCCCGGCGCGCGCTTCATGGATCCCGTCGTCCTCGCGCGCATCGGGAACCTGTCGCTGGTGTCGCGCGCGGTCGTCGACGGCTTCATCAACGGGCTGCACAAGGCGCCGTACTTCGGCGCCTCGGTCGACTTCGCGGAGCATCGCGGCTACGTACCGGGCGACGACATCCGCCGCGTCGACTGGCGGCTGTGGGCACGGACCGATCGCTATTACGTCAAGGAGTACGAAGCCGAGTCGAACATGAACTTCTCCGTGCTGCTCGACGTCTCCAAGTCGATGGACTACGGCAGCATCGGGATCACGAAGCTCGACTACGCGCGCGTGCTCACGGCGTGCCTGACCAATCTCGTCCACCATCAGCGCGACCGCGTAGGGTTCGTCGCCTTCGACGACGACGTCGTCGAGCACGTGCCGCCATCGGCCAAGCACATGGAGACGGTGCTCCACGTGCTGGAACGGCTGAAGCCGGGCCGCCCGGGCAGCCTGCGTTCGCCGCTCCACAAGCTGGCCGAGCACTTCGGCCGGCGGGGCGTGCTCGTCGTCATCTCCGACTTCTACGAAGACCCCGAGACGGTGGTCGACGCGGTGACGCCGCTCCGCTTCCGCGGCAACGATCTGGTCGTCTTTCACGTGCTCGACCCGGCGGAGCTCGACTTCGGCTTCACGAGCGCGTCGGCGTTCGAGGATCTCGAGAGCGGCGAGCAGATCCCGGTGGTACCCGACGCGATGCGGAAGGAATACAAGAAGCTCGTGCAGGCGCACATCGACGCGCTGCAGCAGCGGTTCTCCGAGGTGCGCGTCGACTACGCGCTCCTCGACACGTCGAAGCCGCTCGATTTCGCGCTGTTCCAGTACCTGAGCGGCCGTGAGAAGAAACTTCGGTTGAGATAACCATGTCATTCCTGGCGCCCCTCTTCTTCGTTGCGCTCGCCACTCTGGCGATTCCCGTCCTGATCCATCTGATTCAGCGGGAGAAGAAGCAGGTCGTGCGCTTTCCGTCGCTGATGTTCATCCAGCGCGTGCCCTACAAATCGGTGCGTCGACGCCGGATTCACAACTGGTTCCTGCTGATGGTGCGGCTGACCGCGCTCGCGCTGATCGTCCTGGCGTTCTCGCGTCCCTTTCTGGAGCGCGACGAGCTCGAGATCGCCGCGGGCGGCGCCCGCGAGGTCGTCGTGCTGCTCGATCAGAGCTACAGCATGGCGTACGCCGACCGCTGGGAGGGCGCGCGCGCCGCCGCCTACAACGTCATCGACAGCCTCGGGGCGAACGACCGCGGGTCGGTCGTGCTCTTTGCGTCGGGCGCCGAGATCGCGATGCGAGCGGCTGCCGCGGGCGAACGGCCGCAGCTGCGCGCGGCGGTCGCGGCCGCCAGGCCGACGGCGGGCGCGACGCGCTACGCGCCCGCCCTGAAGGTGGCGGGCAGCATCCTCGCCGAGTCGTCGCTCCCGCGCCGCGAGGTCGTCCTGATCAGCGACTTCCAGCGCGGCGGCTGGCGCGGTGAAGAAGGCGCGCGCCTGCCCGCGGGGACCACGGTGCGGCCGGTCGCGCTGACGAGCGGCGGCGATCTCGCCAACGTGTCGGTGACCGCCGTCTCGCTGGCCCGCTCGACCTTCTCGAATCAGGAGCGGGTCGCGGTCACCGCGGTCGCCGTCAATCGCAGCAGCCGATCGCTGCGCGGCGGACAGATCGCGCTCGACATCGACGGACGGACGATCCAGACCGAGCGCCTCGAGGTCGAGGCGAACAGTTCGACGTCGGTGACCTTCGCGCCGGTGACGCTCGCCGGCTCCCTGATGCGTGGCACCGTGCGCGCCGGCGCCGACGCGCTCGCCGTCGACAACGCGTTTCATTTCGTCGTCTCGCCCGCACAGCCGGTGCGCGTGCTCGTGCTCGACCGCGGGGGCGCGGCCGGCGGCGCGCTCTACCTGACACGCGCGCTGGCCATCGGCGACGCGCCCCGGTTCGAGGTCGTCGTGCGGCAGCCGGATGCCGTGTCCGACGAGGATCTCCGCCGCGTGGCGACCGTCGTCGTCAACGACGTGCCGGTGGCGGCGGCGCTCGGGCGCCGTCTGCTGCGCTTCGTCGAGGGGGGCGGCGGGCTGTTCGTCGCGACCGGGTCGCGTGCGACGTGGGCCGCGGACGTCGATCTGCTCCCCGCCGCGCTCGACGCGCCTGTCGATCGCACGCGTGGCGAGGCGGCGCGCGTCGGTGCGCTGGAATTCGGACATCCGGTCTTCGAGCCGTTCCGCACGCCGCGCAGCGGTGACTTCGCTGCCGCGCGGGTCTACGGCTATCGGAACGTGAAGCCGGGCACCGGCGTCGAGGTCCTCGCGCGCTTTGATGGCGGGGCGCCGGCGCTTCTGGAGCGGCGCGTGGGCTCGGGCCGCGTCCTCCTGTGGGCGTCCACGCTCGATCTGGCGTGGAGCGACCTGCCGCTGAAGCCGGTCTACCTGCCGTTCGTCCACCAGGCGGTTCGCCACCTGGCGGCGTACGCGGAACCCGCGCCGTGGCTCACGGTGGGGCAGGTGCTCGATGCGTCGGTCGGCGCCACCCCCGCACAGGCGTCGAGCACGGTGGTGCTGACACCCTCCGGCCGCCGAGTCGGGTTGGACGAGGAAGGCGCTGAAGTCCTCGAGCTGACCGAGCAGGGATTCTATGAGCTGCGGAACCGGACAGGCGACGCGGTCACCGCGGTGGTTGCGAGCAACGTGGATACCGCCGAATCGGATCTGACGCCGATGGATCCCAAGGAGATCGTCGCCGCCGCCACGCCTCCGCCCGATGAAGGGCGCGAGGCGGGCGCGGCCGGGCAAAGGCTTACGCCGGAGGTGCAGGAGCGGTCTCAGCGGCTGTGGTGGTATCTGCTGTGCATCGGAATCCTGCTCCTTGGGGCGGATACGCTGATTTCGAACCGCCTGTCGAAAGCCTGAACGGCTGCGGGCTATTGGGCGTATTCTGACGTAGGCCGGTTCCCTTCGGAGCCGGCGGCGAGCGAGGGTTACATGCGCGAGTACACCGAGTACCTCCGGCGTCGGTCCATCCCTCCGACGAACCTCTCCGACATCATCAAGGAAGGCCGCTCGCGCTGGCGCCTGAAACTGGTCCTGCGCGGCGTCGTGCGCAGCCTCGGCGTCGCCGTCGCGCTCTTTCTGATCGCCGCCTATGGCCTCGAGTGGGCGCGCTTCACTCCCGTCTCGATCGTCGCCGCCCGCGTGCTGCTGGCGGGCGCGCTCGTCGCGTCGGTCTTCTATTTCCTGATCCGGCCGCTGCGCCGCCGCGTCACCGATCAGCAGGTCGCGCTCTATCTCGAGGAACACGAACCGCGCCTGGAGGCGATGCTCGTGAGCGCGGTCGAGGCGACCCAGCGGGGCGGCGACTCGGTATCGACTGCGCTGGTGCGCCGTCTGGTCGAGCAGGCGCTCGAGGCGTGCGCGTCGACCAACGCGGCGCGCCGCGTCGAAGAAGCGCCGCTCCGGCGCTGGGGCATGCTGCTCGCCGGCGTGTCTGCCGCGGCGGTCCTGATCGTCCTGCTCGGTCCCGCGTTCGTCCGCAACGCGCTCTCGGCCATCCTGCTCGTGCAGCGGAGCGTCGAGGCCGCAGCGCCGTACCGCATCGAGGTCACACCGGGGAACGCATCCGTGCCCAAGGGCGCCGATCAGACGATTGCCGCGCGGCTCATGGGATTTGCGGCCGAAGATGCCACGCTGCTGATCCGGCGGACGGCCGACGGCAGCTACGAAGAGGTGCCGCTCGTCCACAACGACGACGGCCGGTACGAGGGGATGATCTTCAACATCGGTGCGCCGCTCGAGTACTACGTGGAGGCGGAGGGCGTCCGCTCGACGCTCTTCAAGCTCGACGTCGTCGACGTGCCGTACGTGCAGCGTCTGGAGCTTGAGTTCCACTTCCCCGCCTATACGGGACTCGAGCCGCAGAAGGTCGAGGACGGCGGCGACATCGCCGTGCTCGCCGGCACCGAGGTGAAGGTCCGCGTCATCCCGACCATGAAGTCGCCAGGTGGACGAATTGCGCTGAACGACAAGGAATCAGCCGATCTGGCCGCCCAGGCCGACGGCTCGCTGACGACCTCGTTCAAGGTCGCGCGCGACGGCTTCTATCGCGTCGAGCTCGACTCGCCGTCTGGTGAGCGGGCGGCTGCGTCGCCGCAGTACACGATCGACGTCCTCTCGGATCAGCCGCCTGTCGTCTCGTTCGCCAAACCGGGGCGCGACACGTCGGTATCGGCGATCGAAGAGGTGTACGTCGAGGCGCAGGCGCAGGACGACTTTGGCGTGCGCGACCTGGAGCTCGTGTACTCGGTGAACGGCGGACCGGAGAAGACCGTAAAGCTGTTCGGCGGCCGTACCCGGCTGCCCGAAGTCAACGCCGGACACACGTTCTTCCTCGAAGAGCTCGGCGTCGAGCCGGGCGACGCCGTGTCGTACTACGCGCGTGCGCTCGACAATGCCGGCACGTCCGGGCAGCGCGCGACAAGCGATCTCTACTTCCTGCGCGTCCGGCCGTTCCGCCGCGATTTCCGCCAGGCGCCCTCGATGGGCGGCGGCGGGGGCGGCGGCATGGGCGGGGCCGGCGGCCAGGTCGAGGCGCTCTCGGAACAGCAGCGGCAGATCATCTCGGCCACCTTCAACGTGCAGCGCGATCGCCGCAGCTATACGCCGGCGAAGCTGCGCGAGGCGACGACGGTAGTGTCGCTGTCGCAGTCGCGGCTGCGCGAGCAGGTCGAAGGGCTGGTGACGCGTCTGAACAGCCAGCTCGTCCAGCAGGATCCCGCCTTCAAGAAGATCACGGAGCTGCTGCCGCAGGCGGTCCAGGCGATGAAGGAGGCGGAGTCGAAGCTTGCCGACGTGAGCCCGGAGGGTGCGCTGCCTCCCGAGCATCGCGCGCTGCAGATTCTGCAGAAGGCGGAGGAGGAATACGAGTATCAGATCAGCGCCCAGCAGGGCGGCGGTGGCGGCGGCGGCGCGGGCAGCGCGCAGCAGCAGGAGCTTGCCGAGATCTTCGAGCAGGAGCTCGAGAAGATGGCAAGCCGCTACGAGACCGCCAACCAGGCGCAACAGCAGAGCGGCGACCGCGAGCTCGACGAGCTGCTCGAGAAGCTGAAGGAGCTCGCCCGTCGGCAGGAGCAGGAAGCCGCGCGGCAGCGGCTCCGCGCGCTGGAGCAGGGCGGGTCGTCCTCGGGCGGCGCCGCGCAGCAGCGCGCGCTCGCCGAGCAGGCCGAGGAAGCGGCCCGCCGTCTCGAGCGTCTCGCGCGCGAGGAGAACCGGCCCGACCTGATGGAGGCCGCCCGTCAGATGCAGCAGGCGGCCGACGCGATGCGCCGCGCGGCGGCGGGCGGCGACGCCAACGCCGCCGGGCAGGCGGCTGCCGCGCTCGAGCGGCTGCGCGAGACGGAGAAGCGCCTGCAGCAGAATCAGGCCGCGCGCGCCGAGCGCGACATCAACGACGCCATCCGCCAGGCGGACGAGATCGCGCGGCGCCACGAAGAGGTGGCCGACGACGCCCGGGAGCTGGCGGGGGTGCCGAACACCAATGCCGGTCGGCGCGACCAGGCGCGGCGGATCAACGAGCAGAAGACCGACCTCGAGTCGCGGCTGAATTCGCTCGAGCAGCAACTCGACCGCGCCGCCAGGGACGCGGCGACGAACGAGCGCGCCGCATCGCGCAAGATGGCCGAAGCGGCCGGATCGATCCGCGACAACCGGCTCGCCGACAAGCTGCGCTACTCGCAGAATCTGGTGAATCGATCGGCGGCGCCCCAGGTGGTCGACGCCGCCGAGAACGAAATCGCGGGCGGCATCCAGGAGCTGCGGAAACGCCTCGCCGAAGCGGCCGACGCGCTCGGCGAGGGAACGGGCGAGAACGCCAACCGCATGGAGACGGCGCTCGAGCGCGCCCAGCGGCTGGCGCGCGCCGCCGAGTCGCTCCGGGAGCGCACGCGCGAGCGCGCGCAGCGGAGCGCCCAGCAGGGTCAACAGGGTCAACAGGGTCAAGGTCAACAGGGTCAGCAGGCGAATCAGGGCCAGCAAGGCCAACAGGGTCAGCAGGGCCAACAGGGTCAGCAGGGTCAGCAGGGTCAGCAGGGTCAGCAGGGGTCCGAAGGCTCGCAGGGCGCGCAGAGTGCCGACGGCGCTGCCGGCGGCGCCGCGGATGGGGCGCAGTCGGCCGGCCAGGCCGGGGCATGGGGCGGCGGCTGGAACGGCGGCTACGGCTGGGAGTGGGGCCGCGATTGGCGCCTGTCGCCCGAGGACATCCGGCAGCTGCGCGGCGAGATGCGCGAATGGCTCAATGAGGCGCAGCAGCTGCGCCGCGATCTCGCGGCCGAGAACATCGATCCCCGCGAGCTCGATGAGATACTGCGCGCGCTGCGGCGGCTCGACGATCCGCGGGTCTACCAGGACGTCGCCGAGCTCGCCCGGCTGCAGTCGACGATTGCCGAAGGATTGAAGCGGTTTGAGTTCGGGCTGCGGCGCCGCGTCGACGCCGATCAGAGCAGCATTGTCCTGTCCGGCTCGGACGATGTGCCGGAGGCGTTCCGCAAACTGGTGCAGGAGTATTACCGGTCGCTCGCACGCACGCGATGAAGGCAGCCTCGCTCGCGATTGTGCTGGTCGTGTGCCTCGTTCCATCGGCGGCCGCGCAATTCGGGTTCCGCGGGTTCGGTCCCCGTGGGTACCCTGCGAAGTTCGCGCAGCCCGATGACTTCGGGCACGGGTTCAATTTCTGCCGCGCCGCCTATACCAGCGGCCGCCGCGAAGCCGGCGGCCAGGGTTGGTCGACCGACTACCCGGACGCCGAGCTGAACTTCTCGATCCGCCTGTCCGAGCTCACCAAGACGCGTGTCACCAGGGACCCGCACGGCGCGCCCGAGCACGTCGTCGTGCGGTTGACCGAGCAGGCGCTCTATCAGTGCCCGTACCTGCACATGGAAGACGTCGGCACGGCTGCGTTCACCGAGGCCGAGGTGCTCGGCCTGCGGACGTATCTCCTGAAGGGGGGCTTCGTGTGGGCCGACGACTACTGGGGCTCCTACGCCTGGCAGAACTGGGTCTCGCAGCTGGCGCGGGTGCTGCCGCCGTCCGAGTATCCGATCGAAGAGGTCGCGATCGACCACGCCATCTTCCGCACGATGTTCGAGGTGAAGGCGCTGCCGCAGATCCCGTCGATCCAGTTCTGGCGGACGAGCGGGGGCGGCACCTCCGAGCGTGGGCGGGACAGCGTCACGCCGACGGCGCGGGGCGTCTCGGATCGTCGCGGCAACCTCATGGTGCTGATGACGCACAATACCGACATTTCCGACGCGTGGGAGCGCGAGGGGGAGGATCCGCGCTTCTTCTACCGGTTCTCGCCCGACGGCTACGCCGTCGGCATCAACGTCGTGCTCTACGCGATGACGCACTGAGGCGATGCGACTCAAGCCTGCGCTCGCGGCGCTCCTCGTCGTGCTCCTGCTCACGCCGTTCGTGGCAACCGGGCAGTTCCGGCGCTCTCGGCAGACGTCCGTGACGGTGCCCTACGACAGCCACTTCGTCTTCACGCGCATCCGCTACGGCGCGAGCCTCGGGCGGTTCTACGGCGGCGGCTGGGAGCACGACTATCCCACGGCGGAGCGCAATTTCGCCGCGATCCTCGACTACATCACGAACATGCGCGTCCGCATGGACGGCAGCAACATCCTCGATCTGGACGATCCGCGCATCTTCGAGAACCCTGTCATCTACATGTCGGAGCCGGGCTACTGGACGACGAACGACGCCGAGGCGAAGAATCTGCGCGCCTATCTGATGAAGGGCGGGCTGCTCATCTTCGACGACTTCGAGGGCGACGGGCACTGGCGCAACATGGTGGCGCAGATGAAGCGCGCCCTGCCGGATCACCATTTCATCCGGCTCGACGTCTCGCATCCGGTCTTCCAGTCGTTTTTCAACATCAAGCACCTCGAGGTGCCGCATCCGACCGTCAACGTCCCACCTTCGTTCTGGGGCCTGTTCGACAACAACGACCCCAGCGGGCGAATGCTCGCGCTGGCGAACTGGAACAACGACCTCGGCGATTACTGGGAGTGGTCCGCCGAAGGACTGTACGGAACCGATCCCACCAACGACGCGTACCGGCTGGGCGTGAATTACATCGTGTACGCGATGACGCACTGATCGACAGCCGGCCAGCCGGCCCCGACAACTCTGCCGTTCTTCCTGGTACGCGCAATGCGTGCTGAGAGCCCGGGAACACAGTCCGAGCTCATGAGGAGGACAGAGTGATGCTGCAGAAATGTGCCACGCTTCTCGCCGCTGCCGGGCTCGTCGCCGCGGTCGGCTGCGGTCGGACGGATGCGGGCATTACGACCAACGTCAAAACGAAGATGGCCGCCGACGACACGGTGAAGGCCTATCAGATCGATGTGGACACGCAGAACGGCGTCGTCACGCTGAAAGGGGACGTCGACACGGTCGCCGCCAAGACCATGGCGGTGCGCATCGCGCGCGAGACCGAGGGCGTCCGTGACGTGATCGATCAGATTCAGATCACGGAAACGGCTCCAACCGGCGGGCTGCTGGAACCAGACGACCGGGCCGAGCAGGAAGGGCGGGACACCGCCGGCAGGCTGGAGGAGGGCGCACGCGATCTCGGCACCCGGACCGGTGACGCGGCGAACCGCGCCGGAGCCGCGGTGAGCGACGCGGCGATTACGTCGGCCGTCAAGGCGAAGTTCCTGGCCGACACCACCGTCCGCGGGCTCAAGATCGACGTCGACACCAAGGCCGGCGTCGTCGTGCTGAACGGCACGGTGTCGTCACGCGCCGAGGCAGACCGCGCGGTCATGCTGGCGCGCGAGACGGAAGGCGTCGACCACGTCGTCGACAATCTCAAGGTGGGCCGCTAGGCCCTTTTCCCCGGCGCCACCGCCTGTCATGATCAGGCGGTGGCGCTGTCTCGCGAACCGAAGATCTGCAACACGATTCTGGACGCCATCGGCAACACGCCGATGGTGCGCATCACCTCCATCACGCGCGGCGTCGTCGACGCGGAGGTGCTCGTCAAGCTCGAGACGTTCAATCCGGGCAACTCGATCAAGGACCGGATGGCGGTGAAGATGATCGAGGACGCCGAGCGGGCGGGGCTATTGAAGCCCGGCGGCACGATCGTCGAGGGGACGTCCGGCAACACCGGCATGGGGCTCGCCATTGCCGCGGTGGTGAAGGGCTACCGTTGCATCTTCACGACCACCGACAAGCAATCCAAGGAAAAGATCGACGCGCTCAAGGCGTTCGGCGCCGAGGTGATCGTCTGCCCGACCGACGTCGATCCCGAGGACCCGCGCTCGTACTACTCCGTCTCGTCGCGGCTGGCGCGCGAGATTCCGGGCGCGTGGAAGGCCAATCAGTACGACAACCTGTCGAACCTGCAGGCCCACTACGAACAGACCGGCCCGGAGATCTGGGAGCAGACGGACGGTCGTGTGACGCACCTCGTATGCGGCGTCGGGACAGGCGGAACGATCAGTGGCGTTGGCCGGTACCTGAAGGAGCGCAATCCGCGGATCAAGGTCTGGGGAATCGATACCTACGGGTCGGTGTTCAAGAAGTACAAGGAGACGGGGATCTTCGACAAGAACGAGATCTACCCGTACATCACCGAGGGGATCGGCGAGGACTTCCTGCCGGCGAACGTCGACTTCGACATCATCGACGCCTTCGAGAAAGTGACCGACAAGGACGCCGCCATCATGACGCGCCGCATCACGCGGGAGGAGGGCATCTTCGCGGGCAACTCCGCGGGGTCGGCGATGGCCGGGGTGCTCCAGCTGCGGCACCACTTCACGAAGGACGACGTCGTGGTCGTCATCTTTCACGACCATGGGTCGCGGTATCTCGGCAAGATGTTCAACGACGAGTGGATGCGCGCGCGGGGGTTCATCGAGATCAGCGGCCTGACGGCGCGCGATCTCGTGGCAATGGGCGTTTCGGGCGAGCTGTACGCGGTGGAGGCGGCGCGGCCGGTCGAGGACGCGATTCGCATCATGAGCGAGCGCGACTACTCCCAGCTGTCGGTGACGCGCGACGGGCGCGTCATCGGGTCGCTCAACGAGTCGCACCTCTACAACGAGTTCGTCCGGAATCCCGAGATCAAGCGGCAGCCGATCGAGACGATCATGCAGCCCGCGTTTCCGTTCGCCGACATCTCGACGCCCGTGGAGCTGCTCTCGAAGATGATCACGCCCGAGAACCCAGCGGTGCTCGTCCGCGACTTCAAGACGGACAAGACGTTCATCATCACGCGCTCCGACGTCATTCGCGTGCTGATGTAGCGGTGGACCCTGTCCTTGTGTGACACTGTCGGTCGTGGCTGACTGGAAGATCGGAACGGCGATCGACTGCCGCCGACTGTCCCCGATTCTCGAGATCTTCCGCCTGAAGCCAGCGCCCGGCGAACGGTTTCCGGAGTACGCACCGGGGCAGTACATCGCCCTGCGCCGCGATCGATGCCGGCTGACGAAGCGCGCGGTTGGGGAGGACGGGCGCGAGCGCTACGTGCCCGACCTGGACGAATCCGGCCGGCCCAGGATTGGTCCGGTGACGCACTCCTATTCGATTGCGTCGGCGCCGTGGGAGACGCTGGAACACGGGTGCCTCGAGTTCTATGTCGTCCTCGAGCGCGCCGAGGATGGCACGCTCGGGCGCCTGAGCGGCTCGTTCTTCGAGATGGGTCAGGGCGATGAGGCCGTGCGGTACGTGAACCGAATCACGGGGAACTTCACGCTCGATCACCGGGCGAACGGGTTCGGCAGCGTCCTGCTGGTAGGCACCGGGACCGGCGTCGCGCCGTTCGTCTCCATGATCAAGCAGCTCGACTACGAGGCGCGGCACGGCGCGGTGCCGCCGATTCAGTACACGCTGCTGCACGCGAACCGCACCTACGAGGAGCTCGCCTATCATCAGGAGCTTCTCGACATCGAGGCGGCGCGGCGGTTCGATTTCGTGTATGTGGCCTCGGTCAGCCGGCCCACCGACCGGGATCGTCAGGATCCGCGCCTGGGGCAGGGGCGGGCGAACAACGTGCTTCGGCACATTTTCGGCATGGCGCTCGAGGACGCGCGCGTTCCGCCGGCGCTGCCTCGGCACATCTCCCGGCTGGAACTGCTGCAGCGATTCGATCCATCCCGGACCGTGCTGCTCACCTGCGGCAATCCCGCTTCGATGGAGGACATCAAGTACGTCGCCGACGCCCATCGCATCCGTTTCGAAAAGGAGGACTGGTAAGAGCGCGGAGGCCTGACGGCCTCCGCCTACCACGTCCCTGACGAGAAGTCGCACGCCTCGACGTCTCCCGAATCGAGTCCCCGCCGCAGCCAGCGCATCCGATCCTCCGACGAGCCATGGGTGAACGACTCGGGCACGACGTACCCCTGCGTCTGCTGCTGCAGGCGATCGTCGCCGATGGCCGCGGCGGCCCGCAGGCCCTCTTCCGCGTCGCCCGGCTCGAGCAGTCCGCGCTCGGCCGCGTAATGCCCCCAGACGCCGGCGTAGCAGTCTGCCTGGAGCTCCTGACGCACCGACAGCATGTTTGCGTCGCGTTCGCTGAGGCGTCCTCGGGCCGCGGCGACGCGCGAGGACGTGCCGGTGACCGTCTGGACGTGATGCCCCACCTCGTGCGCGACGACGTAGGCCTGCGCAAAATCGCCGGGCGCGCCGAACTGCGTCTCGAGCTGGTGGAAGAACGACAGATCGAGATACACCTTGCGGTCGGCGGGGCAGTAGAACGGCCCCATCGCTGATTGGCCGACGCCGCACGCCGACTGCGTCGCATGCGTGAAGAGCACGAGCTGCGGTTCGGGATACGTCGCGCCGCGGGTGCGGAAGATCTCCGCCCATGTCTGCTCGGTGTCGGCCAGGACGACCGAGACGAACTGCGCCTGCGGGTCGTCGCCGCCTACGCCGGTCGTGCCGGTCGAGCCGTTCGGCGGAGCCGTGTTGATGAGATCAATCGGATTCTGGCCGGTCAACGCCGAGAACAGCAGGAGCAGCACGATGCCGCCGATGCCGCCGCCGATCGGCAGGCCCATGCCGATGCCGCGTCGATCTTCGATGTTCCCGCTGCCCGGGCGCCCGCGCCATCTCATGTGAGTTCCTCCTCTCACCGCTGAATGCACCTTGAAGGCCAGCGGAACCGCTCAGCTATGATCGGACCGCATGGATCTCGGACTCAGCGAAAAGGTCGCAATCGTCACCGGATCGAGCCGGGGCCTTGGATTGGCCTGCGCTCGATCGCTCGCGGCCGAGGGCTGTCACGTCTGTCTCTGCGCGCGCGGGGACGCGCGCCTGCGCGAGGCCGCGAGGGAGGTCGAGCAGGTCGCCGGCGGCCGGTCCCGTGTTCTGGCCGTACCCGCCGACGTCAGCCGTGCCGACGGTGCGCAGCGCGTCGTCGATCGCACGATCGAGACGTTTGGCGCCCTCGACATCCTCGTCAACAACGTCGGACTCGGCGGCGGCAGCGGCCTGCTCGAAACGACCGACGAACAGTGGCAGGAGGCTGTCGATCAGACGCTCATGCCCGCCGTGCGGTGCTCGCGGGCCGCCGTGCCGCACATGCAGCGGCGCGGCGGCGGCGTCATCGTGATCATCGCGTCGATCTTCGGCCGGGAGGCGGGCGGACGCATGACGTACAACGCCGTGAAGGCGGCAGAGATCAGCCTCGCAAAGTCGCTGGCGCAGCAGCTGGCGCCGGTCAACATCCGCGTCAACAGCGTGTCGCCCGGATCGATTCTGTTCGAGGGCGGTTCATGGTGGCGCCGCCAGCACGCCGACCCGGCCGGCATCGCCGAGTTCGTTCGGCGGGAGCTGCCGTTCGGCCGCTTCGGCACCCCCGCGGAGGTCGGCGACGTCGTCGCCTTCCTCTGTTCTTCCCGCGCGAGTTGGATCAGCGGAACGTCGGTCGTCGTCGACGGCTGCCAGAGCCGGGCATTTTGAACCCCGGATCCCGGATCCCGGAATTTGTGGTAGCGTCAGCGCGTCATGATTGCGCGCGCGGTATGCGTGCTGTTGGCGGCTGCTGTCTTCGTCGTGCCCGCCGTACCGGTGCCTGCCCAGACCTCGCCGATTCGACGCATGGCCGACGGGAAGCCCGATCTGTCCGGCATCTGGCAGGCCGCGACGACGGCGAACTGGAATCTGCTGCCGCACGCGGCGGAGAAGGACGTCCCCGCGGGCCTCGGCGTTGTCGAAGGGAACGAGATCCCGTACCACCCATGGGCCGCGGCGCAGCAGCGCGAGAACTTCGCCAATCGCGCCACCGCCGACCCGGAGACGAAGTGCTTTCTTCCGGGTGTGCCGCGGATCATGTACATGCCGTATCCGTTCCAGATCTTTCAGACGCCGGGGCACGTGGCGATGGTGTTCGAGTACGTGCACGCGGTGCGCCGGATCTACATGAACACGCCGCATCCCGAGGGGCCGATCGAGTGGTGGATGGGCGACTCACGCGGACGCTGGGACGGCGACACCCTCGTCGTCGACGTCGTCCATTTCACGAATCAGACATGGTTCGACCGCACCGGCCATTTCCACAGCGAAGGGCTGCACGTGATCGAGCGCTATTCGCCGATCGGTCCGAATCACATTCAGTACGAAGCGACGATCGAAGACCCGAAGGTCTTCACGCAGCCATGGAAGATTTCGTTTCCACTGTACCGCCGGATGGAGAAGGGCCTTCGCGTGCTCGAGTACGAGTGCTACGCCTTTGGTCTGGAGCGCACGTGGTACAAACCGCCGGAGTCGCCATGACATCCCGCCGTCGATCGTGGTTCGTCGTCGTTGCGCTCGCGTCTGTGATCGCCGTCGCAGCCGTCGATGCCCGTCAGCAGGGGTCCGCGGAGCCGTACACGCCGCCGCGCACCCCCGACGGCCGGCCGAACATTCAGGGCATCTACAACCCGGTCGGCACGTTCTACAACATCGAGGATCTCGAGTATCAGTCGCTCTACCAGAACTTCAAGCCGAATCCGGCGGCGCGCGGCAGGAGTCTTGTCGTCGACCCGCCCGACGGCAAGATTCCCTACCAGCCGTGGGCCGCGGAAAAGAGAAAGCCGATCTACCAGCTCCACCTCGATCCGACGCCGGAGTGGGTCGATCCCAACGCTCACTGCTGGCCGCAGGGTGTGCCGCGCCACGTGAACAACCGCGAGTTTGAGATCTTCCAGCCGCCTGGCTACGTGGTGATTTTCAACCTGGCCCACCACACCTATCGGGTCATACCCGTCGACGGCAGCCCGCACATCCCCGAGAACATCAAGCTGTGGCAGGGCGACTCGCGCGGCCGCTGGGATGGGAACACGCTGGTCGTCGACGTGGCGAACAACAACGATCAGACCTGGTTCGACGTGATGGCGAGCTTTCACAGCGACGCGATGCGCATCACGGAACGGTTCACGCCCGTCAGCCCCGACAGGATTGAGTATCGGGCCGTCATCACCGATCCCAAAGTCTACACGCGGCCCTGGACGTTCGCGATCCACTTCAATCGGAACAAGGAGTCCGGTCTCGAAGTCTGGGAGGAAGCATGCGTCGAGGCAAACCAGAAGAACATCGAGCTGCTGAAGCGGCCCGGCCGATAGCGGTTCTGGCGGTTGCGTGCCTGTTGTGGGCGCCCGCCGTGGGCGCGCAGCAGGCGGCGTGGTCCCGTACGGCAGACGGCCGGCCGGACATCCAGGGCTACTGGGAGGCCGGTCCCGGCGCGAACAATGCCGGCCACAGCCTCGAGGAAGGGTGCTGCGACGCCGAGCACAATCGGATGCAGAATCGCCGGGCCGACAACATCGGCCTGCGACAGCAGATCATCGTGGAGCCGAAGGACGGACGCATCCCGTTCCAGCCATGGGCGGCGGCAAAGCGCCGCGAGCATCTGATCAACCTGGATGCGCCCACCGAACTGCAGCACATCGAGCCCGAGGATCGCTGCTCGCTGCAGGGCGTCCCGCGCAGCAACCTCCGCGGGCCGATCCAGATCCTGCAGACGCCGGGTCAGGTCGTGATCCTGTACGAATGGGTGCACGCCTATCGCGTGATTCCCGTGGACGGCCGTCCGCACGCGCCACGGGGCGCCGCGCTCTGGCAGGGGGACGCGCGCGGCCGCTGGGAGGGCGACACGCTCGTCGTGGAGACGACGAACTTCCGCTACGATCCGCAGGGATACAACAAACAGCCGTGGATTGATTCGCACGGGACGTTCTACACGGACGCGCTGCGCGTCGTGGAGCGGTGGAAGGTGGTCGACGCGAACCGCATCGACTACGAGGCGACCATCGAGGATCCGAAGGTCTTCACACGGCCGTGGAAGATCGCCTACGAGATCGTCCGCCTGCGGCAGAGGAACTACGAGTTCCTCGAGGAAGCGTGTTGGGAGGGTGTCAGCGTGCGGCATCGGCTCGACGCCGGACGCCTGGCCGTCAAGGCTGGCAAGGTTCGGATCCACTCGCACAACGAACAGTGAGGGCGCTCATGACTCGCGCATTCCTCGTCTTCGCCGTGCTCGTCGCATTGAGGGTGCCTGCCGCGGGCCAGTCGATCCCGCGGACTCCGGACGGCCGTCCCGATCTCTCCGGCATCTGGCAGGCGATCAATACGGCGGGCGTCAACATCCTGCCGCACCACGCGGAGCCGGATATGCCCGCCGGCCTCGGCGTCGTGGAAGGGAACGAGATCCCGTACACGCCCGCCGCCGCCGCCAAGCAGCGCGAGAACTACGCCAACCGCGCCAAGCTGGATCCGGTGAACAAGTGCTTTCTACCGGGCGTGCCGCGCGCCACGTACATGGGCTTTCCGTTCCAGATCGTGCAGACGCCGAACCAGGTCACGATCCTGTACGAATACGCGCACACGGTGCGCAACATCTTCATGAACTCGCCCCATCCGAAGGGGCCGATCGAATGGTGGATGGGCGATTCGCGCGGCCGCTGGGAGGGCGACACGCTCGTCGTCGATGTGGTGCATTTCAACGACCAGACCTGGTTCGACAAGGCGGGCAACCACCACAGCGAGGCGCTGCACGTCATCGAACGGTACACGCCGATCGATCGCGATCATCTCAACTACGAGGTCACGATCGAGGATCCCAAGGTCTTCACGCGTGCCTGGAAGATGAGCATGCCGCTCTATCGCCGCATCGAGCGGAACATGCAGATCCTCGAGTACGAGTGCGCCGCGTTCGACGAGGCGTTCCGCGAGGGGCCCGCCGGGCGCTGATACGTATCGTCCGTAGTCTCCGGCGTTGGCCGGACCGGCTTCTGTGGAGGCTTCCATGAGACAGCGAATCCTCTGGACGGCGGTGGCGGCACTCGTCTGGCTCTGGACTGCGGCGCTGGCCGGTCAGGGTGGGCGCTGGAGTCCCTCGAAGCTCGCCGACGGCCAGCCCGACATGCAGGGACACTGGATCAGCGACGCCGTTGGCGCCGCGCATAGTATCGAGGACGGACGCGATCCGGATGCGGACATCATCCAGGGGCGAGTCGGCGAGGAGAACCCCGTCGTGATCGTCGCGCCGCCCGACAATCGGATCCCATATACACCTGAATTTGCCAAGCGCCGCCAGCAGCTGCTGCGCGACATCTTCACCCCGACGCGCGTCGAGCACGTGGACCCGCATGTGCGCGCGCTGCTCGACGGTGTGCCGCGCAACGGGTATGTGCCCGGCGGAATGCAGATTCTCCAGGCGCCTGGCGCGGTCACGATCCTCTACGAGTCGAACCACGCGTGGCGGTTCATCCCGCTCGACGGCCGCCCCCACGCGCCGCAGTCGCTCAAGTTGTACATGGGCGATTCGCGCGGCCGCTGGGAAGGGAACACGCTCGTCGTCGACGTCACCAACTTCAACGAGGACACGTGGCTCGACTCGCACGGCAGCATCCACAGCGACGCCCTCCACGTCGTCGAACGCTGGACGCTCGTCGGTCCGAACCGCATCCAGTACGAGGCGACGCTCGACGATCCGAAGGCCTTCACGCGGCCCTGGAAGATCGCGTTCGCGGTCAATCGCCGGCAGGAGAAGGTCTACGAGATCTTCGAAGACTCGCGGTGGGAAGGAGAGCGCGCGGTCGCGCCGATCCTCGAGGTGGGCCGGAGGGACAAGGCCGCCGGCATCACGGGGATCCACGAGCACAAGCGTCAGGGGCGGTAGGGGCGAAACGCCACGTAGTAGACCGGGACGCCCGCCAGGATGATGAGGAACGTCACCCCCGTCCAGAGGGGGTCGCTGACGAGCGCGTTGCCGACGAGATACACGACGGCGGCCACGAACACGCCCGGCAACAGCGGATAGCCCGGCACCCGATACGGACGCGGCAGCGTCGACCGCGTCCGCCGCAGCCGGTACAAGCCGGCAATCGCCAGCCCATAGAACGGCCAGATCGACAGCACGAACGTGTCGGCGAGCTGCTCGAACGTTCGCGTCAGGACGAACGCCACACCGAGCGCGGCGGCGAGCGCGATTGCCACATACGGCGTTCCGTAGCGCGGATGCACGGACGCAACGCGACGGAAGAACAGCCGATCGTCGGCCATCGCAAAAAAGACGCGCGGGGCGGTCAGCATCCCCGACATCAGCGCGCCGAACGTCGAGATCGTCACAACCACGGAGACGAACGCCACGCCGGCCGGTCCGAAGATCGCCTGCATCGTGTCCGCCGCGACGAGCGGTGACTTCGCGACCTGTTCGATCGGCAGCACATAGAGGTACGCGGCGTTGGCCGCCAGATAGATCGCGACGATCGCGATGGTGCCCACCACGATCGCTCGCGGCAGCGTGCGGCCGGGGTTGCTGACCTCACCCGATGCGAACGAGAGGTCCGCGAACCCGTCATAGGCCCAGAGGACCGAGATGAGGGCCAGTCCGAACAGGCTCGCGTCGACCGTCGCCGCCGCCGCAGTGAAGTGTGCCGTCGAGGCGCCCGCGCCGCCGCCAAGCACGGTAGACACGAGGACGAGGAGGGCAAGCGCGGCGAACTTCGCCACGGTCGAGATGCCGGCGACCATCGCACCGAGCTCGACGCCGCGAATGTTCACGACGGCAGCGCCGACGATCGTCAGCGCCGCGACAGCGTCCGTCATCCTTTCGTACGCGGACGCGTCATATCCGAGCGAGCGGAGCAGATACTCGCTGAAGACGGTGGCGATCGCGCCGGTCGCCGACGCGCGGATGAGCACGAGCTCCGCCCAGCCAAAGAGGAATCCTGCCAGGCGTCCCCAGCTTTCGCGGAGGTAGACGTACCATCCTCCGGTTTGCGGCAGCGCCGCTGCCAGCTCGGCCACCGACAGCGCGCCGCAGAGGGAAATCGCGCCGCCCAGCAGCCAAACCGCGAGCATCAGCATCGGATCGGGGACGCGCTCGGCAATCACGGCGGGTGTGCGGAAGATGCCGGAGCCGATCGTGACGCCGATGACGATGCCCATGGCGCTCCAGAATCCAAGCCGCCGTGCGAGCTGAGCCGTGCTGTGGTGCGCGCCCGTTTGCATGGGTCAGAAGGGTAGCTGAGGAGGAGCATCGTGCAAACACATGTGAAGTGGACGACCTGGTTGCCCGTCGTGGCGGCCGGCGCCGTGACGGCGTACGCCTTCACGCGCCGCCAGACCCAGCGGGCCAATGGACATGGAACGGGCGTGATCGCGGATCAGGGCTCCGACACGCGCCAGCAGCTCGGAGGCGCGTCCGGGATTCACGTCGAAGAGGCCGTCACGGTCAATCGGTCGCTGCCGGACGTGTTCCGCTTCTGGCGCAACTTCGAGAACCTTCCCACCTTCATGCAGCACCTCGAATCGGTTGCGGAGCGCGAGGGGGGTATCACGCACTGGGTCGCAAAAGGGCCGGCCGGCACCCGCGTGGAGTGGGACGCGCGCATCATCAACGAGATCGACAACAAGCTGATCGGCTGGCAGTCGCTCGACGGGTCGACCGTCTCCACGGCGGGATCGGTCAACTTCCGCGAATCGCCGCGCGGGACCGAGGTGCGCGTGCACCTGCAGTACAACCCACCCGCCGGACGACTCGGCGCTGCCGTCGCGTGGCTGTTCGGGGAGGAACCGAACCTGCAGGTGCGCGAAGACCTGCGCCGCTTCAAGCAGCTCATCGAGACCGGCGAGATCCCGACGACCGACGGACAGCCGCGAGGGGGCCGCAGGTGAAGGCCGTCTGCTGGGAAGGCACGAATGACATCCGCGTCGAGCGGGTGCCCGATCCGGCGATTCTCAATCCGCGGGACGCGATCGTCCGGGTCACGTCGACGGCCATCTGCGGCTCCGACCTGCATCTGATGGACGGGTTCATCCCGACGATGCAGGCCGGCGACGTCCTCGGGCACGAGTTCATGGGCGAGGTCGTCGAGGTGGGCCGCAGCGTGCGGACGCTCGCCAAGGGCGATCGCGTCATCGTGCCGTTTCCCATCGCGTGCGGGCAGTGCTGGTTCTGCACGCACGATTTCTGGGCGCTCTGTGACAACTCCAACCCGACGCCGAGCGTGACGCAGGCGCTCTACGGCTTCCCGTCGGGCGCGCTCTTCGGCTATTCGCACATGATGGGCGGCTATGCGGGCGGCCAGGCGCAGTACGTCCGCGTGCCGTACGCGGATGTCGGGCCGTTCAAGGTTCCCGATTACCTGAGCGACGAGCAGGTGCTCTTCCTCACCGACATCTTTCCGACCGGTTACATGGCGGCGGAGAACTGCGACATCCGCGAGGGCGACACCGTGGCGGTCTGGGGATGCGGACCGGTGGGACAGTTCGCCATCCGCAGCGCGTTCCTGCTCGGCGCGGGGCGCGTCATCGCCATCGACACCGTACCCGAGCGGCGTCGAATGGCCACCGAGGCGGGCGCGGAAGTGCTCGACTCGATGCGCAACGACGTCTTCCACTCGCTGAAGACGATGACCGGCGGAATTGGTCCGGATGCGTGCATCGATGCCGTGGGCATGGAGGCGCACGGCGCGCACGTCGACTACTGGTACGACAAGGCGAAGACGATGACGTTGCTCGCGACCGATCGGGCGAGCGCGCTGCGGCAGGCGATTCACTGCTGCCGCAAGGGCGGGGTCGTGTCGATCCCGGGGGTCTATGGCGGGTTCGTCGACAAGGTGCCGGTGGGCGCCGCGTTCGCCAAAGGCGTGACGATCCGAATGGGGCAGACCCACGTGCACAAGTACCTGCCGCGGCTGCTGCGGTACATCGAGAACGGCGACATCGACCCGTCATTCGTTGTCACGCACCGCGAGCCGCTCGACGAGGCGCCCCGGCTGTACCGGACGTTTCGCGACAAACAGGACGGCTGTATCAAGGTGGTGCTGAAGCCGCACTGAAACACGCTAGTTGTCAGTTGTCAGTTGTCAGTTGTCGAACACAAAGCACGACTGACCGACAACTGGAACTGCCAACTGGCAACTGGCAACTGACGACTGGCAACTGGCAACTACAGTTCGTTATTCGCCCGCGCTGCGCGATAGGTCGGCGCGGTGAGAACCGTCGCCGGCCCCGCCCACCGCGTTTCGCTCTCGCGGCCGCGCTGCGGCTCATCGCCCTCGGCTGAGGTCGCCCCGGGCAGCAGGCGGTTGACGAGCGCCATCGCATCTGCGAACAGCTCGGGCGCCGCGGTCCGCGCGACGACCGCAACCCGGGCCGCCGTCGTGATGACGAGCTCGGCGTCGCCGTCGCGGCACGCGTCGATGATCTGGCGCGCGGCGCGCCGCGCGTCGATCGAGATGAGCGGCAGCGAATCGGAAATCGCGAACCACGTGTACTCGTCGGGCTGGCGGCCTTTGAACGTGGCATTCACCGGCGACCCGGTTCGCATCAGGCCGGGACAGACGGTCGTGACGACGATGTTGTCGCGAGCGAGCTCCGCGCGCAGCCCGTCGGAAAGTCCCACGAGCGCGAACTTGCTCGCCGAGTACGGCACGAGATGTGGGACCGAGATCCGGCCGCCGATCGAGGTGATGTTCACAATCCGGCCGCCACCCTGCTGACGCATGTAGGGTAGCGCCGCGAGGATCGCATAGAGCGGGCCCCAGTAGTGGGTCCGCATCGCGTCCTCGTAGTCGGCCAGCTGCATATGATCGATCGGGCCGACCTGAATGATGCCGGCGTTGTTGATCAGCACGTCGACGGCGCCGTACCGATCGACAGCCGCGACGATCATCCGCTCGGCATCCCTCTGCTCGCGGATGTCGGCTGCGACCGTGAGCACGCGCGCGGACGGATAGCGCGCGCGAATGTCGACGGCCGCGCGCTCCAGTTCGGCGGCGTCGCGCGCGGCGAGCACGAGCTTCGCCTGCTCGCGCGCGAGCTGCCGCGCGAGCACGAGCCCCAGCCCCCGCGAGCCGCCGGTGATCACCACCACCTTGTCGGCAAAGTCGAACGCGGCGCGCCGTCGCCAGGCCCGCGCCAGCACGAAGGCGCCGAGCGCGATGCCGCTGACCAGGGCCGCCGTTGCCGCCGACACGCCGGCAGAGTCGCGCTGTGTATCACTCATGGCCACGCCCATCCCCCGCGCGGGCGCTCGCAATCCCGGGGCCTCTTTTGCGGTCGATTTTCCCGTAGACCTTCGCCTTTCTTACGTTTAACATCGGGAGCCATGCTGCCGGCTCGGCGGACCGATCCTGCACACGACGTGGCGCTCCAGACGGCGCTGGATCGCCTCGTGGCGGGTCGGCCCGACAGAGCAGACACGCCCGACGGCTGGGTCACGGCCGTCCGCATCCTGCATGCGCGCGCAGGTGATTACGCGCCATTTCCCGACGGCGTCGATCCACGGCTCATCGAAGCCCTGTGGGCTCGCGGGATCGATCGGGCCTACACCCATCAGGCCGCCGCGATCGAGCATGCCCTGGCCGGGCGGCACGTGGTCATCACCACGCCGACCGCCTCGGGAAAGACACTCTGCTACAACGCGCCGGTCCTCAGCACGATCCTGGGCGACCTCGCGGCGCGTGCGCTGTACCTCTTCCCGACGAAAGCGCTCGCCCAGGACCAGCTTGCCGAGCTACACGAGCTCGTCGGCGCGACCCGTCCGTCGCCGCTGCAGCCGGCGGAGATCGGCGTCTTCACCTACGACGGCGACACGCCGCAGGACGCACGAAGGGCGATCCGCTCTCGCGCGCACGTCGTGCTCAGCAATCCCGATATGCTGCACTCCGGGGTACTGCCGCACCACCCGCGCTGGGCGAAGCTCTTCGAGAACCTCCGCTATGTGGTGATCGACGAGCTGCACGCCTACCGCGGCGTCTTCGGCAGTCATCTGGCCAACGTGCTGCGGCGCCTGCGTCGCATCTGCCGGCATTACGGATCGGCGCCGACGTTCATCTGCTCGTCCGCGACGATTGCCAACCCGCGCGAGCTGGCCGAAGCGCTCGTCGAACAGCCCTTCGAGCTGGTATCGGAGAACGGCGCGCCGCGGGGCGAGAAGGCCTTTCTGTTCGTCAACCCCCCTGTCGTCAATCGTCAGCTCGGCATCCGCCGTTCGTATCTGGCCGAGACGCGGCGCCTCGCGGGAGAGTTCCTGCGGCGGGGGCTGCAGCTCATTGTCTTCGCGCAGAGCCGCCTGACGACCGAGATTCTGACGACGTATTTGAAGGAGGACTTCGACGGTCCGGCAGGCACGCGCGAGCGGATTCGCGGCTACCGCGGCGGCTACCTCCCGGCGCGCCGCCGCGAGATCGAGAAAGGATTGCGCGACGGGAGCGTCCTCGCGGTGGTCTCGACGAACGCCCTGGAGCTCGGGATCGACATCGGTGCCCTCGACGTCTGCGTGATGGCGGGCTACCCTGGGACGATTGCCGCGACATGGCAGCGCGCGGGGCGCGCCGGTCGGCGCAGCGCACGGTCGGCGGCGGTCTTGGTGGCGAGCAGCGCGCCGATCGACCAGTTCGTGGTGCGGCACCCCGCCTACTTCTTCGACGCCTCGCCCGAGCACGCCCTCATCAATCCGGACAATCTACACATCCTCGTTGACCACGTGAAGTGTGCCGCGTTCGAGCTGCCGTTCACGACCGCCGAGCAGTACGGCCGGCACGACGTGCAGGAAATCCTCCGCGTGCTGGCGGACGCCGCGCTCGTGCATCCGGCGGGTGATCGGTGGCAGTGGACGAGCGAATCGTATCCCGCCGACGCGGTCAGCCTGCGGTCCATTTCGTCGGACAACTTCGTCGTCATCGACACGACGCGCGGCGCGGACGTCATCGGCGAGACGAGCTTCACGAGCGGTCCGGCCACGCTGCACGAAAAAGCGATCTACATGGTCGAAGGCACGCTCTATCAGGTCGAGCGGCTCGACTTCGAAGGTCGGAAGGCGTACGTGCGGCAGATCGACTGCGATTACTACACGGATGCGATCACCTACACGAAGGTGACAGTTCTCGAGCCGTTTGCAACGGGTGTGCACGCGCACGGCGAGGTGCACGTCTCCTCGCGCGTCGTCGGGTTCAAGAAGATCAAGTTCTACACGAACGAGAACGTCGGCTCCGGCGAGCTCGATCTGCCGGAGCAGCAGATGCACACGACGGCGTACTGGCTGACGATTCCGGCCGCCGTTCTGGTGGCGCTGCCGTATGCCTCGGACGATCGACGCGACGGCGTGGTCGGGCTGGCGTTCGCGCTGCGCCAGGTCGCGCAGCTGCTGCTGATGTGCGACCGGCAGGACATCGGCATCTCGATCGAGGCGGGTGAGCCCGGTGGGTCGGGTGAGCCCAGTGGGGTGGGTGAGCACGACGCGCGCGTCTTCGTCTACGACAACTATCCGGGCGGCATCGGGTTCAGTGAGCCGCTGTTCGCCAGGCAGGCCGATCTGCTGGCGCGGACGCGCGAGCTGATTGTCGGCTGCGACTGCGAGCATGGGTGCCCGACGTGCGTGGGCCCGCTCGGGAACAGCGGTCCGCTCGCGAAGGTCGTGGCGCTGCGCATCCTCGATCAGTTGATCGCTACGCCGTCGGCCGCGTGCCCTGACCCTGGTCGAAGGGCCTTCGAGGTGGCATGAACCTCACCGAGCGACTCCGCAGCGTCGTCGGGGGTGGTGGCGCGAGCCTCTCATGGTCGCGCAGCGAACCCGAAGGGTCCGCCCCCCAATCCTCACAATTCACCGCCGAGCTCCTGGGCGGCGAATGGCACGCGTGGAACGGGCACCACTACTTCGTCCTCGATCGCCGCTATTCCCCCGGACACCGGCACGGCCGTGTGGCCGTTGCCGACAGCGCCCCGGCCGAAAACGGGTCGTGGCCCACGCTGCGCCTTCTGGCTCCCATTGAGCCCAGCGGCCGGCTGCTGTTCGTCGACGTGGAAACGACGGGTCTCTCCGGCGGCGCGGGCACGTATGCCTTCCTCGTCGGGTGCGGCTGGTTCGAAGGGGCGGCATTTCGCGTCCGCCAGTTGCTGTTGACCAGCTATGCCGCCGAGCGCGGACTGCTCGAGGCGATGCGCGAGACGGCCGGCGGCGCCGGCGCCATCGCCACCTATAACGGCAAGACGTTCGATGTGCCGGTCATCGACACGCGATGTCTGCTCCACCGGGTCGCGACGCCGTTCGGCGGCATGCCCCACGTCGATGTGCTGCACCCGGCGCGGCAGCTCTGGAAATCCGACGAAACGCGGCTGGCGACGATCGAGGCTTCCGTGCTGGGCCACGTTCGCGAGGGCGACGTCCCGGGCTTCGAGATTCCGGCGCGGTACTTCCACTACGTGCGATCCGGCGATCCACGGCCGCTCGCGGCAGTCCTCGAGCACAACCGGCTGGATCTGCTGTCGCTCGCGATGCTGACCGCTCGCCTGGCCCAGCTGCTCGAGGAAGGCGCCGAGGCGGCCACGACGGCGCGTGAAGCGCTGGGGCTCGGCCGTCTGTATCAGCGCGGAGGCCGCCTCGACGCGGCGCGGGCCTGCTTCGCGCGCGCGGCCGAGATACGTGGCGAGGCGGCTGCGCGTGCCGAGGCGCTCCGGGCGTACGCCATCCTGTGCCGGCGTGCGCGGCAGCACGAGGCCGCGGCCGCCGCGTGGCGGCGGCTTCTCGATCTGCCCTCGTGCCCAGCGCCGCTGGCGCGCGAGGCGCGCGAAGCGCTGGCGGTCCATTGCGAGCACCGCCTGCGCGATTTCCAGACCGCGCGACGACTGGCGATGGAATCGCTGCGCTTCGCCACCTCGACCGCGCGCACCAGCGCCATTCACCACCGCATGGCGCGGCTCGACCGTAAGCTCGGCCCGCCTCCGCCGTCGTTCTTCTGAGCCGTTCAAGTCGCCGCGCAGCTCAGCCGCAATCGGCACGGATCGTGGACTCTCAGTGTGGGCAACACCCACGCATGGAGAGAGTTATGGCAGACCTGACTCGGGGCATGCTGACGCTGGCGTTGACGATCGGGCTCGGCGGCTGCGGAATGACTCGCAACGAGCCCACCGTGCCCGAACCGATTTCGCCCGTTCAGAAGGCGATCGCCTCTCCGGAGAATCCGAACTCCGCCATCATCGCGGAGTTCAACGCGCGGCTCGACCACTACGTCAAGACGCAGCGCGCCCTCCTGAAGCGCACACCGCTCTCAGAGGATGCCACGCCGGAGGAGATCAAGGCGACGCAGGACAGGTTGGCGATGCAGCTGCGGGCGATCCGCAAGGACGCCAAACAGGGCGACATCTTCACGCCGCGCGTGGCTGCGCTGTTCAAGCGGCTGATCAACCCTGAGCTCAAAGGCGCCGAGGGACGGGAGACCAAACAGGCGCTGGTGGAGGAGGACGGCGAGTTCGCCGAGGTCTGGCTGCGCGTCAATGCCACGTGGCCGGTCAGCGAACCGCTGACGACGGTCCCCGCCAACATCCTCGCCAATCTGCCGCAGCTGCCGACAAAGGACGTGGAGTACCGCATCTCGAACAAGCGCCACCTTGTGCTCCGCGACGTTGACGCCAACATCATCGTCGACTTCATCTACAACGCGGTTCGTTGACGGAGGGAGACCATGCGCCGCGTACTGTTCTCGATCCTGTTCGTCGCGTTGATCGCGCCGCTCGCCGCTCAGGACGTGAAGCTGCCGATGAAGGACGGATCCGTGAAGTTCGCCGTCCTCGGCGACACGGGCACCGGCGGGAGCGATCAGCTCGCCGTCGCGAGGATGGCGACCGCCTATCGCGCGAAGTTCCCGTTCGACTTCGCGCTCCTGCTGGGAGACAACCTCTACGGCGGCGAACGGCCTCGCGATTACGAGCGTAAGTTCGAAATCCCCTACAAGGCGCTGATCGATGCGGGGGTGAAGTTCTACGCCGCGCTCGGCAACCACGACGATCCGACCCAGGTGAACTACAAGCTGTTCAACATGAACGGCGAGCGCTACTACTCGTTCAAGCCGTCGCTCATCGCGAACGTGCGGTTCTTTGCGCTCGACAGCAATTACATGGACCCGAAGCAGCTCGAATGGCTGGAGAAGGAGCTCGCGGCGAGCGGGTCGGACTGGAAGATCGCGTTCTTCCACCATCCGCCCTACGCGTCAGGCCGGCACGGATCGGACGAGATCCTCAGGTCGCACCTCGAGCCGCTGTTCCTGAAGCATCAGGTGAACGTCGTCTTCACCGGCCACGAGCACTTCTACGAACGGATCAAGCCGCAGAAGGGGGTCCAGTATTTCGTGGCCGGCAGCTCGGCGAAGCTGCGGCGAGGCGACATCGATCCCACCGGCCTCACCGAGGTCGGATACGACCGGGGTCACACGTTCATGCTCGTGGAACTCGTCGGCGACGAGATGTATTTCCAGACGATCACCGCTACCGGTCAGACCGTGGACTCGGGGGTCGTGAAGAAAGGCGCCGGCAACCGGGTCATCGGCACGGCCGGTCAGCGGGGGCGTGGCACCCAGACAGGGCCGGCGACGCCGACCCCTGGGCCCCGGCGGTAGCGCGGTTACGCGCTCGTACGCGTGCGCCGCGTGGTGGTCTTCGCCTTGGCGGCCTTGGCCGCCTTGGCGGCCGTGCGCCGCTGCTCGACGGTCTGCGTGCCGAACTTCTTCGTGAATCGCTCCACACGCCCTTCGGTGTCGATCAGCTTCTGCCGCCCCGTGAAGAACGGATGGCACATCGAGCAGATCTCGAGGTGCAGCTCGGGCTTGGTCGACCGCGTGCGGAACGTGTTGCCGCAGGCGCAGCGGACCTCGACCTCGTGGTACTTCGGGTGAATCCCTTCCTTCACAGGCGTGTGCTCCTCTGGGAACTATATCGTCTTTGGTCTCTGGTCTCTAGTCTCTCGTCCTGAAGACCGGAGACCAGAGACGAGAGACTAGCTCTTTCCGGCCGCCATGGCCGCCAGGAACTCCGCGTTCGTCTTGGTCTTGCTCATCTTCGAGAGCAGCAGCTCCATTGCCTCGGTGGGGGAGAGGGGCGTCAGCACCTTGCGGAGCACCCACACGCGGTTCAGTTCGTCCTTGGGCAGGAGCAGCTCCTCTTTGCGCGTGCCGCTCTTGGTGATGTCGATCGATGGGAAGACACGTCGGTCGGTCAGCTTCCGATCGAGGTGAATCTCGGAGTTGCCCGTCCCCTTGAATTCTTCGAAGATGACCTCGTCCATGCGCGATCCGGTGTCGACGAGCGCGGTCGCGACAATGGTCAGCGACCCGCCTTCCTCGATGTTCCGCGCCGCGCCAAAGAACCGCTTCGGCCGCTGGAGGGCATTGCTGTCGACGCCGCCCGAGAGCACCTTGCCCGACGCGGGCACGATGGTGTTGTAGGCGCGTGCGAGGCGCGTAATCGAGTCGAGCAGGATGACGACGTCCTTCTTGTGCTCCACGAGGCGCTTCGCCTTCTCGATCACCATCTCGGCGACCTGCACGTGGCGCTGCGCCGGCTCGTCGAACGTCGACGAGATCACCTCGCCGCGGACGGACCGCTGCATGTCGGTGACCTCCTCGGGCCGCTCGTCGATGAGCAGCACGATCAGGTACACCTCGGGATGATTCGTGGTGATGCTGTTGGCGATGCTCTGCAGCAGCATCGTCTTGCCGGTCCGGGGCGGCGCGACGATGAGGCCGCGCTGCCCCTTGCCGAGCGGCGTCAGCAGATCCATCACGCGGCCCGACAGGTTTTCGGCCGTCGTCTCGAGATTGATCTTCTGCTGGGGATACAGCGGCGTCAGGTTCTCGAAGAAGACCTTCTCTTTCGTCTTCTCCGGTGGCTCGAAGTTGATCGCCTCGACCTTGATGAGCGCGAAGTAGCGCTCGCCGTCCTTCGGCGGCCGGATGACGCCCGAGACGGTGTCCCCGGTGTGCAGGTCGAACTTACGGATCTGCGACGGCGACACGTAGATGTCGTCCGGGCCGGGCAGGTAGTTGTAGTCGGGCGCCCGCAGGAACCCGAAGCCGTCGGGGAGCGTCTCGAGCACGCCCTCCGAGAAGATGTTGCCGCTCTTCTCGGCCCGCACGCGCAGGATCTCGAAGATGAGCTCCTGCTTGCGCATGCCCGTCGCGCCGGCGATGTCGAGCTCCTTGGCGATCTTCGTCAGCGCGGAGATGTTCATCTCCTTGAGCGCCGAGAGCGAGATCGACTGCGCGGCAGGGGCGGGCGGCTTGGCGGCCGGCGTCTCGGCGGGCGCCGGCGCGGGCTTGTCCGCGGTTGCGCTTGGCGCGGCGGCGGGCGGCTTGTCGGCCGTGCCTACGGCGCCGTTCTTCGATTTGGGAGTTTCGCGATCAGCTTCCACAGTTCGTCCAGTCCTTCCCCCGTCCGCGCCGACACGAGCGGGACGGGGACAGCAAACATCGATTCGAATTCCCGGGTGTGGCGCGCGCGCTCGGCGCGCGTCAGCTTGTCAGCCTTGGTACCGACGACGGCGCGGCCGCACGGCTGCGTTTCGAGCCACGCCCACGCGTCGAGATCCGACTCGAGGCCCGGATGCCGGGCGTCCACAAGGAGCAGGACCCCGAGGTCGATATCCGCCCGGCCGAAATACGCATCGGTCAACCGATTGAACTCACGCTCTGCGGCATCCCCTCCGCGCGCGTATCCGTAGCCCGGCAGATCGACCAAGTACAACGCCGGCCCGCCGCGGCGCACGCGGTAGAAATTGGCCAGGCGCGTCTTGCCCGGCGCGGCGCTCGTGCGGGCCACCTGATGCCGCACCAGCGCATTGATCAGGCTCGATTTGCCCACATTGGACCGGCCAATGAGCGCGATCTCCGGCAGCCGGTCGTGGGGAAAGTCACGGCCATCCGTGGCACTTGTGACGAACTCGGCCGAAATCTGCAACGCCTAGTGCGTGGTCGGCGTATCTCCGGCTTCGGCAACCTCCGGCACGACGGGCGCCGCCGGAATGCGCACCGGCAGCGGCTCCGCCAGTGCAATCTTGAGGACCTCGTCCATGGTCGACACCAGGTGCAGCTTGAGCGAGTCGAGCACGTCCTTCGGGATGTCGGCGAGGTCCTTCTCGTTGTCGCGCGGCAGCACGATATTGGTGACGCCGGCGCGGTGCGCGGCGAGCACCTTCTCCTTGACGCCGCCGATCGGGAGCACCTTGCCACGCAACGTAATCTCGCCCGTCATCGCGACGTCGCGCCGCGTCGGGATCTTGGTGACGGCCGATGCGAGCGCCGTGGCCATCGTGATGCCCGCCGAGGGGCCGTCCTTCGGGATGGCGCCTTCTGGCACGTGCACGTGAATGTCGATCTTCGAGTGGAAGTCCTCCGGCAGGCTGAGTTCCGCCGCCTTGGAGCGGATGTAGCTGAGCGCCGCCTGCGCCGATTCCTGCATGACGTCGCCGAGCTTGCCGGTGAGCGTCAGCTTCCCCTTGCCGGGCATCAGCGTGGCCTCGCTGACGAGCAGCTCGCCGCCGACTTCCGTCCAGGCGAGGCCCGTGGCGATGCCGATCTCGTTCTTCTCCTCGGCCACCGTGGGCCGGAAGCGCGGCACGCCGAGGTACTCGGTCACCTTGTCGGCGGTGATGTCTTCCTTGAACGTCTTCCCCTCGGCGACGACCTTCCGCGCCACCTTGCGGCAGATCGACGAGATCTCCCGCTCCAGGTTGCGGACGCCCGCCTCGCGCGTGTAGCGCTGGATGATCGTTTGAATCGCCTCGTCCTGGATGACGATGTTGCTCTTGGTGAGGCCGGTGCCTTCCATCGCCTTCGGGACGAGGAAGCGCTTCGCGATCTCGATCTTCTCGTGCTCGGTGTAGCCCGGGAGGTTCAGCACCTCCATGCGGTCGCGTAGCGCCTGCGGGATCGTGTGCAGGACGTTGGCCGTGCAGATGAACATCACGTGCGAGAGGTCGAACTCGACGTCGAGATAATGGTCGAGGAACGTGTTGTTCTGTTCCGGATCGAGGACTTCGAGCAGCGCCGCCGACGGGTCGCCGCGGAAGTCCATCGACATCTTGTCGACTTCGTCCAGCAGGAAGACGGGATTCTGCGTCCCGGCCTTCTTCATCATCTGGATGATCTGGCCCGGGAAGGCGCCGATGTAGGTGCGCCGGTGACCGCGGATCTCCGCCTCGTCGCGCACGCCGCCGAGCGAGAGCCGCACGAACTTGCGGTTCATCGCGCGCGCGATCGACTTGGCGAGCGACGTCTTGCCGACGCCGGGCGGGCCCGAGAAGGTGAGGATCGTCGCCTTCGGCTTCCGGACGAGCGTGCGAATGGCGAGGAACTCGAGGATGCGCTCCTTGATCTTCTCCAGCCCGTAGTGGTCCTCGTTGAGCACCGTCTCGGCGTGCTTGAGGTCGCGGTTCTCGCGCGTCTTCTTGTGCCAGGGCACCGCGATGAGCCAGTCGAGGTAATTGCGCGAGACCGTCGCCTCGGCCGACATCGGCGGCATTGCCTCGAGGCGCTTCAGCTCCTGGGTGGCCTTTTCCTCCACCTCCTTGGGCATGCGCGCCTCTTTGATCTTCTTCTGCAGCTCCTCGACCTCGTTCCCCTTGTCGTCCTTGCGGCCCAGCTCCTTCTGAATCGCCTTCATCTTCTCGTTGAGGTAGTACTCCTTCTGCGCCTTCTCCATCTGCTTCTTGACGCGCGACTGGATGCGGCGGTCCACCTGGAGCTTGTCGACCTCGATTTCGAGGATGCCGGCGATGCGGTTGAGGCGCTCGAGCGGCGAGATGATCTCGAGCAGGTTCTGCTTTTCGTCGACGCCGATCACGAGGTGCGCGGCGATTGTGTCGGCGAGCTTGCCGGGATCGTCGACGCGCACGGCGGCAATCATCGCGTCGTAGTGGAGGTTGTTCGACAGCTTCACGTACTGCTCGAACAGCGAGACGACGCGGCTCATCGTCGCCTCGACGTCGCCCTGCGCGGTCTCCTTCTGCTTCGGCAGCACCTTGACGACGACGCGGTAGAACCCCTTGTCTTCCTTCCACTCGATGGCGCGCGCCCGGTCCACGCCCTCGACGAGCACCTTGATGTTGCCGTCGGGGAGCTTCAGGCTCTGCACGACATTGGCGACGCACCCCATCGTATAGACGTCATCCGGACGCGGGTCGTCGACGGACGCGTCGTGCTGGGCGGCGAGGAAGATCCGCTTGTCCTTCAGCAGCGCATGTTCGAGCGCACGGATGGACGAGGGCCGTCCGATGACGAACGGCATCATCATGTGCGGGAAGACGACCACGTCCCGGAGCGGGACGATGGGCAGGGTTTCGTAGACTTCCATTCAGATCCTTGATTGCCAGTTGTCAGGTGTCAGCGGTGTGAGCCAGCTCGTGCCTTCTGACCTGACACCTGGCAACCGACAAGTATTATCCAGCCTTCTCTATCAGTGTAATGGATTTGTCCTTGGCTTCCACGACCTCCCGGGTGACGACCACCTCGCGGAGCTTCTTCTGGCCGGGGACCGAGTACATCAGGTCGAGCATCAGGTCCTCGATGATCATCCGCAGGCCCCTGGCGCCGATCTTCCGTGTCAACGCGGATTCCGCAATCGCCTCGAGCGCGTCGTCGGTGAACCGCAGCTTGACGTTCTCGTACTCGAACAGTTTCTGGTACTGCCGCGTGATCGCGTTCCGCGGCTGCGTGAGGATCTGGATGAGGGCCGGCTTGTCGAGCTCGTGCAGCGTGCCGACGACCGGCAAGCGGCCGACGAACTCCGGGATGAGGCCGTACTTGATGAGATCCTCGGGCTCGACCGCCTCGAGCGTCTGGCCGACCTCGCGCTTCTGCACGGACTTCACGTCCGCCTTGAAGCCGAGCGTCTTCTTGCCGACGCGGCGATCGATCACCTTCTCGAGGCCGACGAACGCCCCGCCGCAGATGAAGAGGATGTTCGTCGTGTCGACCTGGAAGAACTCCTGGTGCGGGTGCTTGCGCCCGCCCTGCGGCGGGACATTGGCGACCGTCCCCTCGAGGATCTTCAAGAGCGCCTGCTGGACGCCTTCACCGGAGACGTCGCGCGTGATCGACGGGTTCTCGTCCTTGCGGCAGATCTTGTCGACCTCGTCGATGTAGATGATCCCCTGCTGGCACTTCTCGATGTCGCCGCCGGCCGCCTGCAGCAGCTTCAGGATGATGTTCTCGACGTCCTCGCCGACGTAGCCGGCCTCGGTCAGCGTCGTCGCGTCGACGATGGTGAACGGGACGGAGAGGAGCTTGGCCAGCGTCTGCGCGAGCAGCGTCTTGCCGGTGCCGGTCGGACCGATGAGCATGATGTTCGACTTGGTCAGCTCGACATCGTTCCGGCTGCGGGGCTGCTTCTGTATCTCGATCCGCTTGTAGTGGTTGTAGACCGCGACCGCGAGCTTCTTCTTCGTCCGCTCCTGCCCGATGACGTACTCGTCGAGGAACTTCTTGATCTCGGGCGGCGAGGGAAGGGAGGACCGCACGCCGCGGTTCTCGAACCGGTTGTCGTCGGCGATGATGTCGTTGCAGACCTCGACGCACTCGTCGCAGATGAAGACCGTCGGACCCGCAATCAGCTTGCGGACGTCGTTCTGGTCCTTGTTGCAGAACGAGCAGCGGAGAACTTCGGTCTCGCCGTTTTTCTTCACCATAATCCCGTCTTCGGTGCGGTACTGCGGCGTGTGCCCTCGATGTTACACCCGTTTCCGGATGACGTCATCGATTATCCCGTATTCCTTCCCCTGGTCCGCCGACATGATGTAATCGCGTTCGGTGTCCTCCTGGATTCGCTTGAGCGGCTGCCCGGTGTGCGTCACCAGGATCTCGTTCAGCCGCTCGCGCATGCGCAGGATCTCACGCGCCGCGATGTCGATGTCCGTCGCCTGCCCCTGCAGCCCCTGCATCAGCGGCTGATGGATCACGATCCGCGAATTCGGCAGCGAGAACCGTTTTCCCTTCGTCCCCGCCGACAGCAGCACTGCCGCCATCGACGCGGCCTGCCCGATGCAGTACGTCTGTACGTCGGGCTTGATGAACTGCATCGTGTCATAGATCGCCAGCCCGGCGGTTATCGACCCGCCTGGACTGTTGATGTACAGGAGGATGTCCTTGTCGGGATCCTCCGCCTCCAAGAACAGCATCTGCGCGATGACCAGGTTCGCGATCCCATCGTCGATCGGCGTCCCGATGAAGATGATGCTGTCCTTGAGCAGCCGCGAAAAAATATCGTACGCTCGTTCGCCGCGATTGGTCTGCTCGACCACCATCGGCACCAGCTGGGCGCGGGATTCACTCGAATAGGGCATGTGCGAAATTAGCGATCGGTCGGCGTGTCGCTGGCGGGTTCGACCGTCATCTTAGCACGCGAGACCGCCAAGTCAACCGCCTTCTCCCGCCGCAACCCCGCATAAAGACGGGAGATCCCGCCCTCCTTTTCGAGCTGCGCCCGCACGGCCGCCGGCGTCCGCCCCGACCGTGCCGCGAACCGCTCGATCTCTTTATCGACATCTTCGCGGCCAACCGTAATCTGCTCGCGGCGGGCAATCTCGTCGAGGACGAGCGCGCTCGCCACGGCGCCTCGGGCGGGCTCCCGCTGAGCTTCACGGAACTGCGCCCAGTCAATGCCCGCCTGCCGGGGGTCGACGTTCTGCGCCATGAGTTGCCGCCCGAACTCCTCGACGCGCCGATCCATCTCGCGGTCGATGAGCGACCCCGGCAGCTCGAACGTCACGCGCGCCGCAAGCTGACGAAGCAGATCGGCACGGACCTGACGGCGCGCGTTGTCGCGCGCTTCCTCCTCCAGGTCGGCGCGGATCCGGTCGCGGTTAGAGTCCCAGCACGTGGTGGAAATTCAGTAAGGCCGCCCGAGTAGACAGCGGAGTCGGCCATCGCGCATCTTCCGTGAGTTCTCTCTAGCCGGAGAAGGACGTCACGGAGGTGTTGACACGATG